>Ga0070699_100000642_pt1 | contig 32720 bp, 24 predicted proteins | sample KBSK1503metaG_FD_65473 | JGI IMG/M metagenome (GOLD analysis project Ga0070699, IMG submission 65473) | Corn, switchgrass and miscanthus rhizosphere microbial communities from Kellogg Biological Station, Michigan, USA - KBS K1-50-3 metaG | ecosystem: Host-associated > Plants > Roots >...
GTCTACGAGGACATTCGCCATGGCAAGATCAAGGCTTCGGCTTTCAATCTCAACGATTACTGGGTGCCGAATTATACGCTGCACAAGGTCTTTGCTGGACTCCGCGACGCCTATCGGTTGGCCGGAAACAAGCAAGCCCTCGAGGTCGAACGCAAGCTAGCTGACTGGCTGGATGGAATTCTCTCCGGACTGAGTGAAGCGCAGATTCAGGAAATGCTTCGAGCCGAACACGGTGGGATGAACGAGGTGTTAGCTGATCTGGCCGTGGATACCGGCGATACGCGTTACTTCCGCATGGCCGAAAAGGATTTCAATCATCTGAGCGTACTTGATCCGCTGATGCGCGGTGAGGACAAGTTGAACGGGCTCCACGGCAACACGCAGATTCCTAAGGTCATCGGTCTGGCGCGCGAGTATGAGATCAGCTCCGAGCCGAAGTATCGCGAAGCAGTGGAGACGTTCTGGGACAGCGTAGTGAACAATCGTTCGTACGTCATCGGCGGTCATGGCGAGGGTGAACACTTCTTTCCGCCGGAAAAGTTTCCGGACAAACTAACTCCGCACACAGCCGAGTCCTGCAACACGTACAACATGCTCAAACTCACGGGACATCTGTTCTCATGGGAGCCAAAAGCGGCGCAGATGGATTTCGTTGAACGCGCACTGATCAATCACCTGATGGCGAATATTGGCCAGCAACCGGGCGAGTTCGGTTATTTTCTCGGTCTTAGTTCGGTAGGCATGAAGGTGTTCTCGACGAAGTTCGATTCGTGGTGGTGCTGCGTGGGCACGGGCATGGAGAATCCGACGCGATACGGCGAGCAAGTTTATTTCCACAGTCCAAACACTCTTTGGGTGAATCTTTACCTTGGCAGCAGGCTCAGTTGGGCTGAAAAGGGACTCGTGCTAAGACAAGAGACGCGTTTTCCCGAAGACGATACGGTGCGGCTTGTCGTCACTTCCAAAAAGCCTGTTAAGTTTGCGTTGAAACTTCGTCACCCGTACTGGTGTGAAAAGCCCATTGTAAGAATTAACGGCAACGTGGTACTGGTGAAATCCGCGCCGTCGTCCTACATGACTTTAGACCGCACCTGGAAGAGCGGCGATACGTTGCAATTGCATCTGCCCATGACGCTGAGGTTGGAGCCGCTGCCTCACTCCGAAGAGAAAATTGTAGCGGTCATGTATGGACCAATGGTTCTGGCTGGCGTGATTCCCGCGGAAACCGGTGTGCCTGATCCTGCGAAGAAGCGTTATAGCGATCATCTGAGCGCGAGGGGCAAGACCGATGCGTTTCCGCCGGTCTTCGTCGCGCCAGACTTGGACCAGGTGCTTTCGCATTTGCATTCGACTCGGAAAGTATTTGCCGAGTTTCGCAGCACCGGCTTGATCAAGTCCGCAGACCTCACGTTCGTACCGTTCTATCGCATCTATGAGGAACACTACGCCGTTTATTTTCCCGTCATGACGCCGGACGAATGGCGTCGACGAGAGGTGGAGTTGAATGCGGATAGAGAACGGCGAGCTCAATGGGAGGCCGCCACGCTCGATACGGTCGAGCCGGGTTTCCAGCAATCCGAAGTGGAGCACGATCTAAGATCGGAGAACAGCGAGACCGGAGACAATCAGGATCGCAAGTGGCGCGACGCGCGCAATGGCGGCTGGTTCTCCTACCAGATGGCCGTTGATCCCGAAGCACCAATCGTTCTGGTTAGCACTTATTGGGGTGATGAATGGCAGGAACGTAACTTCGACATTTTGATTGATGGGGCGAAGATCGCGACACAGAAGCTTCACGCGAATAAACCCGGTGACTTCTTCGACCAAATCTATGCGATTCCGCCCGCACTTACAAAAGGGAAAACGAAACTAATGGTACGGTTTCAGGCGCACACCAACGACATGGCAGGCGGCGTTTTCGGACTGCGCACGATGAGGGCGAACGCCATGTCCAATCAGTAGGAGGTGATTCTATGAAGGCATATGTCATGACTACCGGCGCGGTCTTTGGGCTGATCACTTTGGCGCATCTCCTGCGCATTTTCATGGAAGGGCGGCACCTCGCGACGGAGCCGATATTCATTCTCCTCACGATTGCAGCAGCCAGTTTATGTCTTTGGGCTTTGGGCCTGCTTTGGGTCGCGAAACGATCGTGAAGGCAGCAGCCTGGCCCCATCATCTGACATTAATTGAGGCTTGGATCTGCGCGGCATTGATGGCAGTAGTGATCTGTCTGCCTTTTCGAGCTGCTACTTTCCAGGAAAATCTAAATTTCAGGCGCCTGGAACGCATCGCGGAAACGATTCGCCAGGGACAACTCGCGCGCGCAGAGGCTGAGCTTGAGGATGTGCTGCGAACACAATCACACAACGCCAATGCACTAAACCTGCTTGGCGTCGTTCGCGCGCAACAGCAGCGAGAGGTTGAAGCAGAAAAGCTATTCTTGAATGCAATTAAAGAGTCGCCAAGGTTAGTGGGTGCATACGTTAATCTGGGGCGTCTCTACTTGGGCCAACACCAGTCTGAACGATCCCTTTGGGCCTACACCGAAGCCGGCAAATTGGCGCCGGATCGAGCAGACATCAATTATGCCCTCGCGACCATTTATGAAGAGCGGCATGACTTTCTGCAGGCTGTTAGTTTTCTTGAGAAGATCCCTCGTCCCTCATGGGGCACTTCAGAACTCTATTTGATTACTAAGTGCTATCTGGCTCTCGGCAAGACCAATGAGGCGCTCACTCTGATTGGACCACTCAAACGGCCCGGTGTGCTCAACGCGGACGAAGCAGCAGGGTTTGCCGCAACCTTTATTGAGCAGAATTTGCCGGATGAGGCGATTGCGCTACTAAACGCAGCACGACAACGGGAGCCTTCATCCTTTGTGTTGCTCTATCAACTCGGCGCGAGTTATGCGCGAAAAAGAGAGTGGAATCAATCGGAAGAGTTTTATGCTGCAGCGCTCGCCCTAAAACCCGACAGTGTTGCCACTATGCGTGACTTAGCTCGCTTGGCGCGAGCGCGCGGCGAATTGGAGAAAGCACTTTCTTACCTGGTGCGCGCGCGCAAGCTTGCGCCTGACGCTCCCGCGATACTTTACGATTTTGCGGTGGTGGCCTTCAACATGGGCCTGATTCTGGATGCTCTACCTGTCGCCGAACGTTTATACCAGCAGCAGCCAAACGAACCTGCCTACGTGCATCTGTTGGCAGTGACACGCTTTCGCCGTGACGAGAAAGCCCTGGCCGAGACACTCTTGCGTCGTTACATTGAACTACGCCCGAACGAAGCCTTGGGTTATTACCTGCTCGGAGTGACGCTATTCACGATCAAACGGTACGACGAGGCGCGTAAGGCGCTGGAACAGAGTCTGGCCTTTGGCCACAACGCGGACAGTGAATATCTACTGGGTCTGATCGCAGACACCGAAGGCGATACAGAGGGCGCTTTACGTTGGTTAGAGAGCACGCTTAAGTCGGATGCTTCATACGCGGCAGCACAAACGCTGCTTGGCGTTGTTTATGTGGAGCAGAAGAAATATTCCTTAGCGCGCACGACGCTGGAACGTGCCGTTCAGCTCAACGCCAAAGATTTGCGAGCGCACTATCAATTGGGACTCGTATACGCGAAGCTTGGGGAGAAGGAGCGTGCTCAGCAGATGTTCGCCATCGCCGACCAACTGCGGAAAGAGCAGCGGGATGAGGAAACGATCAAGTTTAAGTTGATAGACCCGCCACAGTGACGGCGGGTTCCTGGTTTTTCAAAAGCGGTTGGCATGGGGCTTTGCCTTTGCGGCGGCTAACGAGACCATGTGAGAACTTAGAAATTGGCACTCTAAGCTTCAGACGGGCTTGACGCAGCCACTAACTACAGACCGAGGAGCGGTAGCGACCGGGTCAAACGTGCGCACGACTCGACTAAAGTTCGCCAGCCTTGTTTCTAGCTTGTATTCCTGATTTGGTAAAACGATCGTTTGAGTGCGACCCAAGATGGACCCGGTCGCTACCGCTCCTCGGTTCTGACGTTGAGTGGTGCATCTCTTATGAACTCCTATCGATGAAACATTAGCAGAATACGCAAATGAGACACTCAATGTCAGAACCGGGAAGCGGTAGCGACCGGGTCAAACGTGCGCAAGACTTGACTAAAGTTCGCCAGCCTTGTTTCTAGCTTGTATTCCTGATTTGGTAAAACGATCGTTGAGTGCGACCCAAGATGGACCCGGTCGCTACCGCTCCTCGGTTCTCTAGTGGAGTGGTCTCCACAGACAGTAACGATTCTTACGGTCACTCTGTTTTCAGTTTTCTCGCGCCCCAAGGAGAATATCGATAGTGAGTTGATCGAGCCGTTCGTATTGCAACCCCTTTGCAGCGAGTGCTGCACGATCAAATGTCTGCCGCAAAAGCGAAGCGCCATTCTCCTTTCGGTAAGCGTCGATTGAGGGCGCTTTCTCATTTAAGCCGGCAATCTCCGCCAGTAGAGTTTTGATTTCAGGATCAGCGTTCCAACTAGCGGCCTTGTCTTTCAGAATGAGATAGGTACGCATACACCCGCGCGCGAACTCTTTCACGCCTTGATTGTCTTCTGTTCGATAGGCGTGCGCGTCAAAGGCGCGGGGACCGTCATAACCAACATCCTCGAGAAATTTCACCAACCAGAAAGCCGCCCTCGGATTGGCCGATCCGAACCGTAGATCCTGATCGTAACGACCGGGTATCTGGTCGTTTAGATCAATGTGAAAGAGTTTGCCAGCCTCCCAGGCTTGCGCCACTGCATGCGTCATGTTCAAGCCCGCCATGTGTTCGTGCGCGACCTCCGGGTTTACGCCAACCATCTCTGGATTGTCGAGCGTGGCAATGAAACCAAGATAGGCGCCGGTCGTCGGCATGTAGATGTCTGCCCGCGGTTCATTTGGCTTTGCTTCCAAAGCAAACTTGTAGTCATAGTTTTGATCCTGCGAATATCCACAAAGATAGTTTAGCGCCTCGCGTAAACGCCTAATAGCTTCATCCGGTCGGCGGCAAGCGTCAGTCTCTGCGCCTTCGCGACCCCCCCACAGCACAAATATTTTCGCGCCCAGTTCTGCCCCTATGTCCATGGCCCGCATCGTTTTCTGCAAGGCGTAGGCGCGCACCTGCGGGTCATTTGCGGTGAACGCGCCATCGCGAAACACCGGATCGTAGAAAAGATTAACCGTGGCCATTGGCACTTTGAGGCCGTTTGCTTCGCATGCCTTCCCAAACTCGCGCACTATTTTATCCCGTTCACTCTGCGTCGCATCGATCGGCACCAGATCGTTGTCATGCAGACAAGTGCCATAAGCGCCGATTTCAGCGAGCATTCGCACCGCATCCAACGGTGGCAGTGTCGGACGCACAGCATCCCCGAAAGGATCACGACCGCGATTACCCACCGTCCAGAGACCAAACGTAAATTTGTGCTCTGGGCGTGGTTGATATTTATTGCTCGTCATTTCACACCTCACTTAACTTCAGATTAGCTGCGACCGCGAAGTTTATTGGTCTTGCTGATAAACGCGTCAACGTTATCTTTCTTGATAATTAGCGTTGGCACGAAAATTTGCTTACTGGGTGGGACCACGGATCGGTCCCCGCCAAGAACTTTCGTCATCAATTGAACCGACTGGTAGCCAAATTCATAGGGTTGCTGGACCACCGTCGCATTGATCGCGCCACTTTTGACACCGGCCAACGTCTCGTCTTCCTCGTCGAAGCACACAATCTTCACCTGGCCAATTTTGCCGGCTTCCTTTACGGCATTCAAAATGGCAGGGCCATTGTAGCTCCACAGGCCGACCATCGCGGCCACCTCCGGGTATTTAACAAGCGTATCTGAAGCGTTGGATTTGGCGCGGACGCGATCAGTGTCATCCGTGCGAACGTCTATTACCTCGATCTTTGACCCCTGTAGCGCATCCTTGATTCCCTGGTAGCGTTCCTGAGCATTGCGTGCATCGATCTTGCCAACGAAGATCATGATCTTGCCGCCCTGCGGCAAGGCTTCCTTAATCAGGTCACCTGCCTGGCGTCCCGCGGCGTGATTGTCAGTACCTATATAAAAAGCGCGAGCACTTTGCGGAGCATCGCTATCCTGCGTCACAACAAGAGCTTGTTTGGCCGTATCGTTAATTAACTGGGTCTGATTGTCAGGGTCGACTGGACTGATGGCGATGCCCGCAATGCCCTTGGCAAGCAAATCATCAACGATGCGCCTCTGCTCGGCAGCAGTCCCGTCTGCCGGGATTCTGAACTCCACCTCCACGTTGGGAAGCTCGCTGTCAGATTGTTCGACGCCCTTGCGGGCAATAGTCCAAAAGTCCGATGCGTTGTTGGTGACAAAGGCCAGTTTGGTCTTTTTCTCGCCAGTGCCTTTGCAAGCCAAAATAAACAGGCCCATCAGGACGGCCAGGAAGCAGGTAACTACGATGCGAAAAGTTTTCATGAGCTCTCCTTTTATATGCAGTCTCGTCTTAACTCACTGAGGGCTCAGATAGCCCTGAGGATGTTTCGTCCGCCACTCCCAATCGGTGAGAAGGATCGAGGCAAGATCAGGCCGGGCCGGCCGCCAACCTAAGAGAGTGCGCGCTTTCTCAGCATCGGCAACAAGCCGAGAGGGATCTCCCGGGCGGGGTGGTTCAATATTGAGCGCGATCGGGCGCGCGGTTACCTGACGGGCGGTCTCAATTACTTCCATCACTGAATACCCATGCCCGTTTCCCAAATTGATGCGCTCAGACTCCCGGCCAGCTCGCAGATAATCGAGCGCCAGGATGTGCGCGTGGCCCAGGTCAGAGACATGTATGTAATCACGGATTGCCGTGCCGTCGGGTGTCGGATAAGTATTACCAAATACAAGTACGGCCGGGATTTGACCGAGTGCGGCACGTAGCACGTTGGGCACGAGGTGCGATTCCGGTTCATGATACTCGCCAAACTCACTTGAGGCGCCACACGCATTGAAGTAACGCAACGCGACAAATTTTAGTCCGTAGGCCCGGTCGTAACTTTCCATGATGCGTTCCATAAACAACTTGGACCAGCCATAAGGGTTTGTTGGCTGCTGGGGATGATCTTCAGCGATGGGGATTTTTATTGGCTCGCCATATGTAGCACAAGTTGAAGAGAAGACCAGGCGGCGTACGCCCACCTTGAGGAGGGCGTCCAACAACGCGATGCCTTGTTCGACATTGTTAACAAAATAGCGCGCCGGATCTATGACTGACTCGCCGACGTACGCTAGCGCCGCGAAGTGAATGCAAGCTTCAATCTTATGTTCACTGGCTATACGTGCTATTAGTTCACGATCCCCTATGTCACCTTTATAGAAAGGTACATTGGGACTAACGGCGGAGCGATGGCCGCGCGACAGGTTATCCAGAATAACCACATCCTCACCACGCGCGCGCAGCATCTCAACTGTCACGCTGCCAATATACCCGGCACCGCCGGTCACAAGGATCATTCTGATCTCCTATCTAAGAACCAAAAATTGATCGCAAAAAACGGGGCAAGAAGGTTGAGTCAGAACTCGCATGCGCTAACATAAGTTTACTGCGTGGCTACACAAAGTCAGAACCGGGAGTGGTAGCAACCGGGTCGTTTCCGAGACGCTCAACCAGGCCGGATGCGTATCGACCCGGTCGCTACCGCTCGCGGTTCTGACTTTGTGTAGCCACCCGAGCGGCCACATCGTCGCCATCCGATTTTTGACACCGGCTCAATGCATCACCTATATCACGTGCTACTCAATTTCAAATGCCCGAAGGCAGCGCTGCCGGGTGAAGAACCCGCGAAAATATATGGCTGGTGGCCAGTCTCTTTGGCGTATCTCGCGGCTAAATTCTCGATGGCTTTTCCGGCCTCGCGGTCGCCAAGTACAGCAACCGTTCCCCCGCTACCGCCACCGGTGATTTTAGCGCCATAGAGTCCCTGTGCTCGACCAGCTTCCCGCACCAGCTCGACAAGACGATTAGTGCCGGCAACGCTTAGTCCACATGCCGAATAACTCGCATGTGATTGATACATCAGTTCGCCCAGCAGTTCTAAGCTCCGTTCGTTGGTGTTTCCACCCAGTAACTCCGCAAACACGCGGACGCGATGGTGCTCATAGATCGCATGGGCTGTCGGAATTCGCACCGCATAATTGCCTTCTGGATCGACTCGCGTCAACGGATCCGTAGTTCCCTGGTAGCGTTCAAGGAACTCCGCACCTCCAATCTGTTCCGGGAGATGCATCGCATAGTAGTGCTCGAACTCCGAAGGCGTAACATTAGCCAAGTAGCCGTCCCAACGCGAGTCATCAATGCGAACGAAGGCTCCGGATTTCGTCTCCGTGGCTTTGAGACCGGCCAGGCCGGCGAGGATGCGGTAGCCCATGAATGCTCCTGCGCGCACCGAACCATAGTCCGCACCTGATACCGAGTGTCGGACTCCTGAATCCAATCCCCAAAAACCGATCTCATCAGGGATGGCAATCATCCCTCGCATCTCGGCGGGTTGACACAGAAGTGCAAGCAGCCGATTTGCCTGGCCGCAGGCCGAGGTCATCTGGTCCATTACGCCGCAAGGTGCGCCTACGACCAGATTCTCAACCATCTGACACAGCAGAGCCAGCTCGCGTCCGTCAATCTGAATGTCGAATGCCGCGGTGACTGCGCGCATAGCCGCGACCTCTAAGGCAGCTGACGAACTCACTCCTTTGCCACTCGGAACGCGAGACGAGATCAGGATACGCGCGCCCTCTGGAAAATGAATGCCGCGCTCGCGCTCCAGCACCAGGAAAACGCCGGCTACGTAAGCAGCCCAATGCCGGCCTGGGTCGCGCTGAAAGTATCTGCGAGCCTCCTCATAGTTGACTGGCCCGTCGGCGCCCTTGAATTCAGACAGCGACATCTCAAAGGTCAGCTCTGGCATAGAGTCTTCGGACAAGCTAACGATCTTAAGCATGCGTTCAGAATCCCTCTGCAAGCCAACAAAGGTAGCTTCCTGAATCGGTAACTCCAAAACCAGTGATCCAGAGTAGTCGGCGATCCCACCCATAACGTCTAGACGTCCGGGAGCCCGGCCGACAAACAGTTCCCTTTGGGTAGCAAAAAGATGGCGCACCTCCGGCGTTGAACTCTGGTCCAGGGTGCTCAGAATGCCGATAAATGCGGCAACATCCGGCAAATTATGTGTTGTGCCCTGAATGATGCGACGACTACTCATCCCGGTTGAATTCCACGTTTCTGGAACAGAAGGTCTCAATTCGAATGGTCCAACAGTCCGCGGTTTTTTAGCGCCGCCTGCAGCAGAGGTTCGATCTGAGCCCGAATTTGTTCATTGGCATAACCTGCCCAGGCCACGTCGGGCTCGACCGCCAACCTTACGCGCAAAGGTCCACCTCTTGCATCGGTGATGATTACCCCCAATTCGCGTGCGATAAGTTCAGTGCAAAGATCGTATGGATGGCAACAGATGCCAAATGGTAACCCACGCTCGGCAAACACTGGCCCCATAAGGGCGCGGAGGTCCGCGATGAACCGGTCGTGGCCGGACATCAATTCATAGAACTGGCCGCCCGACGAAGTATATTGATCTTCGAAGCAGTTTGCTTTTCCGGAAGGTGATGGGCCGAGTGCCCCTTGTACAATCTCTTCATCGATCGCCGCCAAAATATCACGCACTCCGGGGAAGAAGCGTGCGATCATCGCGTACCCTTGCTCTATTGTTGGCGAACGCGAAGGTTTCAGGTGAAGCGGTGAACGCTCCTTTGTCAATCTATTGATCCGTTCTCCTCGTACACCCATGCCGCAAATGGCCCAGACGGTATCTGAGAGATGCTGTTTGACGAGTGGAATTTCTGTTTGGACCGCGAGTTCAATGTCTTGCAGATTTGTTTCCGGCCCGCGATTGGGCGCAACACCCGTCAAGATCCAGGCGCTCCGCTTCTGGTACATGAGGCCGCGAGTGCCGTCGATTGGGTCAACGATGATGCGCCAGACAGCATCGGCTTCCGGAAGTCCGCGAGGCAGCATGATCTGTCCACCTTCAAGTCCTTCGGCGATGAGCACGAGGGGCGCGGTTGGCGCCAGCTCGCGTTCGAAGACCTCGACTAACAATTCTTCGCTTACCCGATCGACAGCAAAGATTGTGTCACCCTCTTCTTCTTTGACGACCCGCGCCAGCTCATCCACTGCTGCACCCTCACATGCTTCGATGACCGCCGCGCTTATTCGCTCGTGGAGTTGGCGGATTGGCGCTAGCAGCGCATGTACATCGGCCATCACTTCTTCTCCCGTTTTGGCAGGCTCTTGAAATGTACGTCGAGTTGAGCACGCAGTTCGTCCGCCTTTTCTTCAGGCGAAGTGTCACTCAGGAAATTTCCGCCGCCGATTTCAGGTCCGGCCAGGTACTTCAACAAGTTCGGCTTTCGCAGGGGCGGGTGAAACTCTATGTGGAAATGGAAACCACTGTAGTCGCCGCCATCAACCGGCGCTTGGTGCAATGGCATGACATAGGGAAAGGGCATCTGCCAGAGATTGTCAAATTTGACCAGGACTCGTTTTAGCACTTCGGCGAAGTCTCGCACCTCGCGATCAGAAAGCCTGTCGATGTTTGGATGCGTGGCTTTCGGCGCCACAAAGACTTCATAGGCATAGCGCGCGAAGTAGGGTAGAAAGGCAATGGCCGAGTCGTTTTCAGCGATAATGCGCCGGCCATCCTCGATCTCGGCTGAGAGAATATCCTGAAAAAGCACTCGACCCGTTTCAGCCAAGTGACGCTCGCTAGCACGCGCCTCGTTTTCAATAGTCTTGAATACAAAGTTGGTAGCATAGATCTGGCAATGCGGATGCGGATTTGAGACGCCTACCGCTTCGCCTTTGTTCTCGAAGATCAGAACGTGCGCGATCTCTGGCCGACTGCCAAGATCCTTGTATTGCTCTTGCCAAACCCGGAGCAGGTTCTCTATTTCGGCTGGCTCGAGTTCGCCAAGCGTAAGGTTGTGTTTAGGGCTGTAGCATACGACACGCGCAATCCCGCGGGCCGGTTGGTTGCGGTAAATCTGAGATGGGCGAGGCAATTCAATGGGAGCACTCGGCGAAACACTGGGATGATCATTATCGAAGACGAAGGTTTGCGGATACTGTGGATTGACCATCCCGCTCACGCGCGGGTTACCAGGGCATAGGTAGCAATCGGGAACATATTCCGGCAACTCCTCCGTTTCATGTTCCATCATGCTGCCGCTCCAGGGGCGGTCCTGACGGTGGGCCGCAACGATTACCCACTCTTCACGCAAAGGATGCCATCGCTCTTCCCAAACCATCTCTTATCCTCTCGGTTCATCCCAGACTTATCTGAAGACGCGTCACTGAAGCGGGGGGAAAACGGAAGACCAGCGTCTGGCCTCTCAGGCCCGCAGCAACATCTTTGGGTTCTAAACTGCGTGGATTATCAAAGGTGTTGTGAGCGTGAATGTCGCTCGCCGCCAACGTCCTGGCCCGCGCACTCTGAATCGTGGCTCCTTGCACAACAATCTCCGTATCTTTGGCTTCGCTCGCGTGCGGGTTAACCGCCGTGAGCACCAACTCTTTTTCATGCAGGGAAGCCGAACCTGCCAGGCCCCAGAAAGAAGCAGGTTTTCCCACCCGTGTGTAAGTAACAGTCGGAGCTGAAAAAACTGTCCGCACAGATCGACCACCTTGATGCGCCGCATACATATCAAAGACATGAAAGGTTGGCGTCACGATAAATTTGTCTTCGTGTGCAATGAAGAGAGAGTGCAGACAATTAATGAGTTGAGCGACGTTAGCCATGATCACTTTGTCAGCGTGACGGTTAAATGTATCGAGCGTCAGACCGGCCAGGAGCGCATCGCGCAGCGTCGAAGCCTGTCCCAAAAGGTGAGTCGGATGCGCCTCCGTGCCCGGCTTGTACCAGGCGCCCCACTCATCGACGATTAGCTTGACGCGATGCTGCCGGTCAATCTCGCCCATCGCTTGCCAATGACTGTTGATCAGTGGTTCCATCGTATCCCCCTGACGGAACAACTCATACCATTCCTCAATGCCGAAATTGAGACCATCGCCCTTCGCCTGAAACCAATCATCGCTCTGCCCTTTGCTAAGGTTCCAGGAGTAGTTGTGCAACCCCCAACCATAAAGAGTGCCGAGTTGTCCCGATCCCTTTTCAACGAGTTTCGTAAAGAAGCGGCGCGTCCAGCCCAGGTCTGCGCCGTTCGGACCAGAGCCGATGAAGGCCAGATTCACGCCATAACGCGGTACCCATGCGATATAGCGGCGAAACTCCATGGCGTACTCTTCGGGTGTGAAGTTACCGCCGCAGCCCCACGATTCGTTTCCGATGCCCCAGAAGCGCACCTTGAATGGTTCGCGCTCACCACCTGCGCCGCGCAAATCAGCAAGCGACGTGCTGCCGGCTGGCGCATTGCAGTATTCCACCCACTCGTAGGTATCTTTTGCCGGAAGGCTGCGCAGGTTGGCGGCGAAGTACGGTTGAGCCCCTGATAATTTGCAGAACCGCGCAAACTCATTAGTCCCAAACTCATTTGGGTCATATTTCCATGGACCGTCTGGCGCATTTCTCCATTCGGGTGAGTCTACCCAGAAGTTAGTGCGACGTGGTCGTTGGCTTTTCGGACCAACGCCGTCGTGCCAGTTGTAACTATCCGCAAAGCAGCCACCCGGCCAGCGAATCACCGGAGCCTTGATCCTTCGCATATTCTCAACTAATGCGGCACGTATCCCACCGATATTGGGTATCTTCGAATTTTCGCCAACCCAGATTCCGTCGTAGATAACACCCCCCAGATGCTCGGCGAAGTGGCCGTAGATGTCAGGCAAGATCGTGCCAATCGGCTCGTCAATGAGCACTTCGACGCGGGCGTCGGCGTGGCGCGCCACTTGGGGCCGGATGCCGGTTGTTAGTAAGGCTGCTCCTCCCAGGAGCGCACCACCAAGAAATTCACGCCTTGCGACTGATTTCATCTTTAATCTCCAAGATGAGGAAAATGACCGTTTTCTCGCAATTATGTCGCTGTGCGTGCTTATATAGGCTGATACTGAGCATCTGTCAAGAATTGATTATCATTCCTATCATTCCTGTACAATATCGAGCAGACGGACGTCGTATCGATGAAGAAAAGAATAAACAGAGAAATGCCTGACGAAGCCCCTAGTGTCAGAAACGAACGAGCAAAGAGGATAATCCGAGAGCTCTTACACGATGGTGAAGTCTCGGTCGAGCGTTTATCCAAACGGCTGAAGATTTCCACCTCGACAATCAGACGAGAACTCACCGAGTTGGAACTTGCGGGTTTGTTGAAGCGAACGCACGGGGGCGCCGTGCGGGTCGAACCGATGCTCTATGAACCTTTTCGTCACGTCTCATCATTTAGCGCTCAAGAACAACTGCATGCTGCTGAGAAACGACGGATAGGGCTGGCTGCCGCAGAGATCATTCGCGATGGTGAAATCATTGCCCTTGGAGCCGGTACGACAACGACGCAGGTGGCCCGCAGCATCCGTCATCGTAAGGGAATTACCGTGGTGACCAATGCAGTTAACATCGCCATGGAACTCAGCCACCGCGCCGACCTCAAACTAATCGTTACCGGTGGGGTTATGAGTGGCGACTGGTTCGCGCTTACCGGCTCAACCGCAATATCGGCTGTGGGCGAGATGTTCTACGACAAGGTTTTCATCGGCGTTGATGGTATTCATCCCGAGCACGGTCTGACAACAAATTATCCGGATCAGGCAGCCGTGCATCGTGCCATGATGCGGCAAGCACGTGAGCGTATCGTGGTTGCAGACCGGACGAAGATCGGAGATGTGGGAACCGCCCTAATTTCTCCTGTTGCTGATATGGATCTGATCATTACTGATAAAGGCGTTACGACGGCTGCAATTGGCAAGTTCGCGGGAAAGAAGTTTCGAATCCTAAAAGTCTGAATAACGACGAGCGTCATTGGAGCACGCCGGCGCGCGGCCAGCCATCTTCCCAAACGATTGTCGAGATCTGCAGCGCGGGTTTGCCGGTTGTGCCGCTATAGCTGTGAAACACCAATAGATCGGATCCTGAGTCTAGCAGGACTGATTGCCCGCCGGGTCCACGCCACGCGCCATCTCCAGCCATCAACAGCGTGCCACCTCCTGTCATCAGGGGCTTACCATCGCGATCGAAATAGGGTCCGATGATTTTTTTTGCGCGTCCCACCATGATTTTGTAGGTACTCTCCTTGCCTCGGCAGCAAAAGTCGAATGACACGAAGAGGTAGTAGAGTGTTTCATGCCGGACGATGAACGGCGCTTCAATAGCGGCTGGCTCGAGTGGGTGGCGATTTGCGAGTGAATAAAGCGTGATATCTTCTCGCGACAGCTTGCCGGTCTTCTGGTCCAGCTTGCGCATTTTGATTCCGCTCCAGAAACTTCCAAAAGCGAGCCACATGTCGCCGTTCGCGTCTACAAAGAGGTTCGGGTCAATGGCATTCCAATCATCCTCGCGTGTGGAACGAATAACCAGTCCTTCATCCAGCCAGCGATAGTTGGGACTGCCTTGATCGAGTGTTTGATTTGTGATCAAGCCGATGACGGAGTGGTTGCTGCCAAAAGTGGAAACCGCATAGTAGAGAAGATACTTCCCATTAACGTATGAGATATCCGGCGCCCAAATGCCGCGAGCGCCAGGAATCTCCTTCAGCGCCCATTCCGGAACGGCGTCAAACACGTGCCCGCAAAACTTCCAGTGGAGCAGATCCTGAGAGCAGAAGATGGGGACGAGTTTCTGAGCGAACCGGTTGGTCGCGAAGATGTAGTAAGTGTTGCCCTGACGAATGATAGACGGGTCATGGATCGGGCTGACGTCTCCTTCTAGTTTGAGGACTTCTGGCTGCGTCTTCTGAGAGGGCGCGCGTGACTGCGCGCCTGCAATTGTCAGTGATAGCAGAAGCGATACAACGGTGATTGTTCGTGTAGTTGTCAATGCAACCCCACCCGCCACCGAGACTTGTGAAAACGCAGATACCACCGACCCTTATGTCCGATATGCTTTATTAGCTTGTCGATGACTATCCAGGAAGACTCCATCGCATGATAACGACAAACTAAAGCATATCGGACATAAGGCATTCATTTAACCGCACTGCCGATGCGCAAGACCGTGAGCGAGTTGGGAGCAAATGTATAATTAAACTCGCGTGCTGCTGTTAACCGTCGTTCCAAAGGCGAGACTTTCATGGGCGTCTCGAAACTATTTTCAGATTCAAGATCGGCACTAGTCAGGACGTAAGCCTTGCCCACTCTTTTGACTCCCTGGGCTCCTGACAGATTGATATGAGCCTCTCTTTGCGAAGCAGTAGCATTAACCACTTTCAAAACCACTTCACCGCTTGGTTTATCGAGTGAAGCGCTGGCGTAGAGATTCTGCTGACCGTTCTTCGTGGAACCGTCGAGCAGTACCGGCAGGATATGGGTCCCCTTATTTGTGCTGAATAACTTTTGCACGTAGTAGTTCGGCGTGCCATATGATCGGAGATTGTCAAACCAGATCATGTCGGGAGTCCACTGCCAGGCATCGACGTGGGCGAAGAGTGGCGCATAGGAGGCCATCCTAACGACATCCGCGTTTCGTTCAAGGCCTGTAACGAAGGCAGCCTCCGCGAGTGCGCACTCCCAGTTGTTTCGATTGTTCGGGCTGGCGATGCCAACGCTTTGAGCGGCGTACTCGCCCGCGAAGACCTTCGGACCGGTACGCGGATAGTTGTCGTACCTATCAGAGTTCGCGAGGAACCAACTTGGCGCCATATAGTAATGCTCGTCAACGATGTCGGCTTTCAACTCACGCAGTCTGGACCAAAGGAATTGAAATCTCTCGTCGTTCGGACTCGGTCCAGCGTCGGAGACGAGCGTGATCTCAGGGTGTTTTTCTTTGAGAACCCTGGCGAATTGTTGGTAGCGCTCGATGAATTGTGGTCCCCACTGTTCATTACCCACACCCATCATCTTGAGATTGAAGGACGCCGGGTGTCCCATCTCTGACCGCAAACGTCCCCAGGAACTATCACCGGGACCATTGGCGAACTCAATGAGGTCCAAGGCATCCTGGATGTAAGGATCTAGTTGGTCGAGCGGGGCCAACTCGCCGGAATTGAATTGGCACGCCATGCCGCAATTAATGATCGGTAGCGGTTCAGCGCCGATGTCTTCGCTTAACTGGAAATACTCGTAGAATCCCAGTCCGAAAGATTGGTAATAATCCGGCGCGGGTTTGTGTTTGAACTCGTCGTTCCAGCGATTGATGATGAGGCGCCGCTTAGTGAGGTCTCCGATCGTGGTCTTCCATTGGTAGCGGGTCTTTAGGTATCTGCCCTCAACGATGCAGCCTCCCGGGAAGCGCAAGAAGCCCGGCTTCATGTCTCTGAGCAATTGGACCAGGTCGGCGCGCAAGCCGTTCTCGCGATTTTTCCAGGTGCCCTGCGGAAAAAGGGAGACCATGTCTACGTCAATTGCACCGCGACCTTCCGTTAGCAAATTGAGATGTGCTTTGAGGCTGGTAGTTGACGGAACCAGGGTTATGGCATATTTCTTCCATGTTGAAGTTAATCCTGCGAGTCTTCCTTTGCCCAGGTTGCGCCCGCTCTCATCTTCCAATTCGACGCGCAGCCCGACAGGATTTCGTTCCACTCGTCGTGTATTACCCGCCCGCTGCGCATGTTCCACGTTTCGAGCATAGAGAGAAAAGGTATATGCCGCGCCTCTCTGTACACCCATGCCGCGAAAGCCTTCATTCATTGCGCCAAAACCTCCGCCAGGTTTTTCCACTTCAATATGAAGGTAATGGGAGTTGTTTGCGTTGATGGGATTCTCATCAAGAACAGTTACTGTTCCCTTCGAATCGCCGCGCGCAATCTGCTTCCAGGCCATCAGCGGTTCGGGAAATTCAAACGAGCGGTTCTTGACCCGTTCAGGATACAACCCGCCGTCGGCGCCGAAGTTAATATCTTCAAAGAAAACTCCAAACATCGTGGGAGATATGTCACCGCCTGGCTTATCTACTTGGACAGTGATGTTGCTGGACTGGGCGAGGATGAGTTGCGCCTGAAGCGTGAGACACAGCACAGAAATCAGGACCACGAATCGGGTCGACGAGATCAATAGGAATCGTGATGTATTCATATACCGCTGCTCCTTCCACCACTGCTAACCACATACCGACGAAACCCGACAAATGGTCTCATTCACACCGGGCTAAAGAGGCTGTGTGAAACACTCCCAGATGCCACGGCCTAGCGCCGTGGAGGTTTACGCTCGCGGCTACAAATAGAGCTGCGAAACTCTCCCAGATGCCACGGCCTAGCGCCGTGGAGGTTCACGCTTATGCTCTTCGGTAACTAACGCCTGAGCTTCAGCAATAAGCGTGAGTCTCCACGGCACAAGGCCGTGGCATCCGCAACGCTGCTGACCCTTTTTTGTAGCCGCGAGCTTGAGCCTCCACGGCACAAGGCCGTGGCATCCGCAAACGCTGCTGACCTTTCTTTGTAGCCGCGAGCGTGAGTCTCCACGGCACAAGGCCGTGGCATCAGTTTGAGTTTTCACACGGGCGAAAGCCACGGTGTGATTGAGAGAAGCGGTACTTACCAGACCGATTCTCATGTTGCGCCTGTCATCCGTTTGATAAATTCAACCTCATCAGCGCGGTATGGTGTGCCATCCGTGCGAAAGACCTCGTGAAACCAGATTGCCGGTTCGCGATCGGTATAAGGATGCTGCCATGAATCCCACGGCAGGTAGGTTTGTGTCTTGCCCGCAACTAATCCCCAATTGATTGCGGCCACCTTATATTTCTTCGCGATGGGCATAGTGCCTTGAAAAGTGCTGCCATTGCCGCGCGCCATATATTCGGTGCAGAGAAGTGGCCGGCTATAACGCATGAGCCATTTGACGCGTTTTTCAAACTCTTCTGGCCCATCGTAGTTGTGAAACGAGACCACGTCAGACAGGTATATCTGCGTGAGCTCCATCGCGCCCATTTTTTCGTTACTGGACCAATCGCCCTTCCAGATCCCGGAGGTTAAGGGTTGTTGCGGTCCCTCCTCGCGCGCCCATGCAAAGGCCTGCGGCAGGAGGGCCAACACAAGCTCGACTTTCTTCTTTGGCTCGAGTTTCTCGTAGCTTGAACCGTTGGTGTTGTCTGGCTCATTCCAAATGTCCCAAGCCAGGATCCGGGGATCACGCGCGAACGCGCCGACAACGCCTTTAACATATGCTTCAAGGCGTGGATACTCCTCGGGATCTGAGAGTGCCCGAGTGCCGGGGCTTTGCATCCACCCGGAGTTATGCACGCCTGGCCGCGGTGCACGTTGTTTGCCCAACGCAGGATTCGGATCCCAACAGGAATCAAACAACACGAGCATCGGTTTAATCTTATGCTTCTCACAAATGCTTAGGAACGTGTTGAGGCGGCGCTTGAATCCGGCGGGGTCTTGCTTCCACATAAGGTCGTGCAAAAAAACGCGCATCGTGTTCATGCCTATACTTTCTGCCCACCCCAGTTCCGTATCGATTCGTTGTGGATCGAAAGTGTCTGCCTGCCACATCTCAAGTTCATTAATGGCCGTTGCCGGGATGTAATTGCTGCCAACAAGCCATGGCTGCTTCTGATACCAAGCGTTGGCTTTTTGTTGGGACCATTTCTCGGTGGGCACAGCGGATGTAGCGTTGCAGACCAGCATGATGAGCGATAGCAGTTGCAGGATTCTTTGCATCTTTGACATAGACTTTCCAGCCTCCGATATGAAATCAAACTTCATGTGGTTTACTCACCCCTGGTGATGATCGTTCGACGCGCTTCAAAGTCGATAGAATTGTTAGCGAACGCACAATAACATGCATGTCAAAGGCGATGTGAGCGTATTGGCGCGTGTACATCCGGCAAAACATCTTGACAGGTGCTCATTTTAGGCTTATATAAGCAACACGGACTGCATAAGTTAAGTTACCGAACTAAATTCAATCCCCTGAACCACATTGTCTGCCCAGACAATTAGTGACCGATACGTTTTAGCTTGTCGATGACTATCGAAGGAGACTCCATCGCCAGAGGACGATAAGCTAAAGCAGAACGAACATCCAGAAAACGACAAGCTAATAAAGCATATCGCGCACATAAGGTTCTGGGACTCTCAATACGGAGGCGTTATGGCTAATTACAAGCTAACTGTCGCTGGGCTGCTAGCGTTTCTCTTTGCCTTCTCACTAACCGCAGTTGCCCAAAGTGACCGTGGTTCCATAGTCGGTACCGTGAAAGATCCAAATGGCGCAGTAGTTGGCGATGCCAAGGTCAGCGTCACAAATCTTGACAGCGGTGAAGTTCGCGAGGTGAAGACTTCGAGTGATGGCAACTACGCGGTGCCCGAATTAAAGGCTGCTCCGTATAAGCTTACGGTAGAAGCAGTTGGTTTCAAGACTGCGACGATTGATAGAGTGCAAGTTGCTGTCCAGGTAACCCGCCGGGCTGACGTTAATCTGGAAGTTGGCAACGTCGGCGAATCTGTCACGGTATCGTCGGACGCACCGGTGCTACAAACCGATAGCCCCGTGCAGCAAACCAACGTGACAGAAAAGCAAATCAGAGAGTTGCCGCTTGCCATCGGGGCCGAATCCGGCGGGCGCTCGCCGCTCGCGTTTATCTTCCTCGATAGCAGCGTCGCCTCAGGCGGTAATGTAGGCGATCAAAACTCGGCTGCGAGGGGAAGCGGCACGAACGGCTTCAACTTCAGGATCAACGGCGGCCAGGGGTTGGGCACCGAGATTCTGGTTGACGGGGCGGGGACACGACGAGCTGAAAACGGCACCTTCTTTTCGGAAGTCGCGCCGGGGCCGAACGCCTTTCAAGAGTTCACGGTCACCACTGCTCAATACTCAGCCGAGTTCGGCAATTCATCGGGAGGTGTCGTAAACCTCACCATAAAGTCGGGCGGCAACAAATTCCACGGCGAAGCCTACGAGTTCGCGCGCAGAGAAAAGTTAGACGCAAATATAGACTTCAACCGTCTGACAGGACTTCCGCGTCCGGTTGACCATCAAAACGATTTCGGCTTCAGCGTGGGTGGCCCCGTTTATCTGCCGCATTTTGGCGAGGGCGGCCCAATGTTGAAGAGCTTCAAAAATCGCCTCTTCTTCTTCTTCAACTATGGAGGCTATCGCTTCACCCAATCCGAGACGGTCAACGTTTCTGTCCCAACGGTGAAGATGCGCTCGGGTGATTTCTCCGAGCTACTCACCGACCCGAATGTTACTCGTTTCTTCGGCGGTCCAGTGCAAGTCTTCGATAACACCGTTCCTTGTTGCAATCGCCCGGCGATTCCCGGTAATCGGATAGATCTGTACAGGAATGCTCTGGGGCAGTCGATTATTGACCCCGTTGGATTCAATATCATCAATCAACTCTTTCCTCTGCCCACAAGCGGGGGCGTCTTCCACAACTTCCTGACGACTTCGGTCGCGCCGGCGAAGACCAACTACTACGTGCAGAAGCTTGACTTCGTCGTGTCGGATAAGCAACGGATTGCGTTAAGTTCGACCTACCGTGTCCTGACCAGTCTGAAAGGCGGTTTCCCGCGATTCCCGAGGCCGTGGGTCGCGCAGGGCGTGTGGGACCAGATCTTCCACTCGCAATATTACCGTCTGCAAGACGACTACACTTTCAGCCCGACGCTGCTCAACCATTTCAACATCGGTTTCACGCGCTCCTTCGTTAAAAATAAAAACATTACGAAAGGCATCAGCCCAACAACGCTGGGTATGCCGGCGAATGCGACCCAGAATTTGGCCCTGCCGCTAATCGGGTTCCCGGGTTATGGAGACTCGGTTACTTCGGTGGATCCTCGCGCCTATCAACAAGGTGGTTCGACCTTCTTCGATAACCAGGATGGCGACAATGCTGTTGAGATGACAGATTTCGTGACGTGGGTGGGCGGTCGGCACACGCTTAAATTCGGCGGCGCCACTCGCTGGCAGCAACTGAACGACTCGAACCACTTCGACCTGGGCGGTAACATTAACTTCCGCAGCAACCAGACCTCCAACGGCAATGATGCGATCCAGGGATGGCCCATTGCCAGCCTCATCACGGGCGCACCGGAATTCTCATTCGCCACTGTGCAGTCTATTGATCCCGGCTTCCGCTTCTTCGAGCCGAGTTTCTTCGTTCAGGATGACATCAAGGTCACTCCTCGTTTGACACTCAATATCGGCATGCGCTACGACATTCCGTACCCGCGCACAGAACATCTGGACAAGTATCGCGGCTTCGATCGATTCGCTCCCAACCCGGCGGCGGGCGGGCGACTCGGGGCGCTTGTCGGCCCTCCTGGTACGACCTATGGGCCCACTTCGCCGTACCGTGGACTTATAAAGCCTGACTATTCCAATTTCAGTCCGCGCTTCGGATTTGCTTACACGGTTAATAACAAGACGGTGGTGCGCGGCGGCTACGGCCTTTACTATTCTCCGCTTCTCTATAACGACTTCGGGCGCGGCGGGCAAGCCGGCTTCTCCGTTCAGGGTGGCGCCAACATCAATTTCGGTGCCGATGCGTTCATAAGGTTGAGTACCTATCCAGTGCTCCCGACCCCTGATCCGAAAAGCCAGTTCATCGGCGCCGATGTTGAAGGCTTCGATAGGAACTTCAAGAACGGCCGCACGGCACAGTGGAGTCTCAACGTCGAGCGTGAACTACCGGCTAACTTAGTAGCGTCAGTTTCCTACGTCGGCAGTAAGGGTACCCGGCTGCGCTCATCTTTCGACCCGCCCAACGCCATACCACTGGCGGCGCTCAAGCTGGGCCAACCGTTCCTGCAACTGAACCTCAACGACGTGACAGCTGCACAGCGAACCTTCGCGCAGAGCGTCGGCGTTACACTGCCTGCGAGCAGTAACGCCGTCTTTCCTGGCTTTAACGGCTCGGTCGCGCAGGCGTTGAAGCCGTTTCCGCAGTACGGTCGCATTACCGAGCATATGGAGAGTCAGGGTCAGAGTATCTATCATGCCCTTAAAGTCGACGTGCAGCGACGCTTCGCGCACGGCATTCAAGTTGGTCTCTCCTATACGTTCGCCAAGTTAATCACAGACGCCGCGGAAGATTTGTTTGGCGATACTCCGATCAATGGTGTGGTGCAAAATCCGTTCGACCGTAGAGGCTTGCGCACACCCTCGCCCAATATTGTCCCGAACTCGTTTGTGATGAACTATCTGGTCGAGTTGCCTTTTGGAAAGGGCAAGCATTTCTTAAACCAGGGCGGCATCGTTGATAAGATATTCGGTGGCTGGCAATTCTCCGGCGTTCAGCGCTATCGAAACGGCCCACTGCTCGTGCCTTTCATTGCCGGCGGAGCGAGAGACTTCCTCGATCTCGTCGGCTTCAACGGCAATCTGCGACCAAACGTCACGGGTCAAACCTTCTACAGCAGTGTCCCAGCCGGAGGAATTAACTATCAATATCTTAATCAAGCAGCATTCTCCCGCCCGCCTGCATACAATAGTGGATTTGGAGTCGCGGATATCGGCTCTTCAGCTTACACGGCATTTTACTCAAATCCGTTGCGGTTCTTTGGCAACGCGGCGCCGACGTACGGAAGCCTGCGTGCCCAACCCTTCTTCACGGAAGATTTCAACGTTCTGAAGAGGGTCCACATGAGTGAAACGACTTCTATTGAGGTGCGGGCCGAGCTATTCAACGCCTTCAACAGGGGACGCTTTGGCTTACCAGGGTTGGATTTCGATAATCTCTTTACCTTCGGTGTCTCGTCGCGCGCCGCCGATTTCAACCAACCGCGTCACGTTCAACTCGGCATCAGGTTTCTCTTCTAAGCTGAATTGATCCGAAGCGGTAAATGGCGCGGGAAGAGTTCCAACCTCTCCCGCGCCCTTTCATTTGCTTTAACCTTCGTTATACTTGAAATCTTCGCCGCAAGCGCAATGATGGCCGCCACGAAATCAGAATTACTTAGCCCCTTCAAGTACCTGCTTGACACCTTTATTATTTTGGCGGGAGCGGTGCTTTTGGCCGGCGTATGTGCGGCGCAGTCTCCGGTTTCTCGCAGGGACACACAGGCCGCTGGGCTGGTTGCCGAGGGCCTCAGATTATTTGAACAAAATGACATAGCTGCTGCGCAAAATCTCTTCCAAAAAGCGATCGAGGCAGATCCTAAAAATGTTGCGGCGCATACTTATCTTGGCATCATCGCTGATCGTGCGGGTGAGTCAGTCGCATCCGAGCGCCATTTTAGTGCAGCCGTGTTAGCAGATCCGCAATCGCCGTCCGCCCACAATAATCACGGGGCGATCCTCCTCAAACTGGGTCGTACCAAAGAGGCGGCGGCGGAGTTTGAGGCATCGCTTCATTTGAATAAGCAGCAGGTAAGCGCTTCAGTTAATCTTGCGCAAATCCTCCTATCGAGCGGCACTCCCGCGGATTTACGCGAGGCCCGCGAACTATTAGCCACAGCCTACGCCATCGCCCCCGATGTGGAAGTTGCACGAGCCCTCACGATAGTCGCGTTGCGAATCGAAGATCGCCAGGGCGCTGCCAATTACTTTCGTGAATACTGGGCACGCCTCGCTAGTGCGGCCGGTCCACCGATTCCCGCTGCGGCGCGCGCTGAACTTGGAACCGCGCTCCTCGAAAACGGACTCACCTCAGAGGCGGTAGATGAGTTGAAGGCAGCTCTTGCGACCGATCCGTCAAACCAGGAAACGGTATTGCAACTGGCGAAGGCTTACCTTGCGCTCGGCGATATTCCCTCCAGCGGACGAACTCTTGAAGGTGCTGTGGCGCGCGGGCTTGAGACTGGCCCGATCTATGCACTGCTCGCCTCGGTTTACGAGCAGAGCGGTCACCCCGAAAACGCTATTCCGGCGATGCGACTCGCCATCGAGCGCGATCCGCAATCGGAGAGCTACCGTTTCAAATATGGCATGCTGTTGACGGGTGCACTGGCTCCCGATGCAGCAGTGATCCGGCTAAAGGAGTCGCTTGAGCTATTTCCACAATCCGCCCGCTTGTGGTTCGCGCTCGGTATCGCGCACTTCAAAGCGGGCAGGAATGATGAGGCGGCAAAGTCACTCTTACGAGCTGTTGAGATTGATCCAAAATTCGCACCTGCATTTGCCTATCTTGGCATGACCTATGTTGAAATAGGGCAGTACGATGAGGCGATAAAAGCGTATCAACAGGCGCTTGCGGTCAACGAAAAACTCGGAGTCGTCGACTTCCTCCTGGCGGATGTCATGCTAAAACAAACGACCGCAGATCGTGCGCGCATCGAGGACCACCTCACGCGCGCTGTGAAGTTGGAGCCATCGTTTGCCCCAGCGCGTCTGGCATTGGGGAAATTATACCTGCGCAATAGTCGTCCGGCTCAGGCAGCTATCGAACTGGAACAAGTAATCAAGCTCGATCCGAATCTTGCCGAAGCCTATTACCAACTCGGTATTGTTTACACAAGACTCAAGCGGACTGCCGAAGCAAAAGCCATGTTTGGAGCATTCAAAGGTCTAAGCGATACACAAAAAGAGCAGGCGCTGAAAGACCGGAAGGAAATCGTTCGCCGCCTCGCTAATGTGTTTTTTTGAAACGTGTAGAAGAGAAGCGGTCTCATTCACACAATGCTTTTAGAGACTGGACTAAAGAGCCAGAAGGTGATCATATGGCCGGGTGGCTACACAAAGTCAGAACCGGGAGCGGTAGCGCCCGGGTCGTTTCCGAGATGCTCGCCTACGTCGGTCATTACAGATCTGGCTTTAGTGGAAAAAACGAAACGATTGTGGATGCGTTTCGACCCGGTCGCTACCGCTCCCGGTTCTGACTTTGTGTAGCAGCGGAATACCTTGTCCTAGCTAAGGAGTCATTATGTCGAGTTGTACGCGCTTATTCTTAATTCCGTTAGTTATAGTCCTGGCGGCTGTGGCGTCGCCTGCACAGGAACAGACTGGTTCATCGTTTGCACAATCCTCAAAGCCCCCAGCTGTTGACGAGTGGGGGGATGATTTCAACGGTAAGGAGTTGGACCAAACAAAGTGGGAGCGGTTCACTTTCGAGGGCGGCAATGGCGGCACGCTCAAGGTTGAAGGGGGGCAACTTCGCATGCGCGGCGTGAGCGGTGCGCGATCTGGTGTGCGCAGCACAAAGACGTTCACGGGCGACCACTTTGTCATTAATGCCGTTCTCGCGAAAGTGGGAGCGGCGTTGCCAGAGCCTGGCCAGTCGGCGACACCGCCGGGGAATGCGATTCTGACCGTCTTGTTCGATAGTTCTGGCCGCAACCGCATCGAATGGATTTTGACAAGTGAGGGAATATTTGAGGCGTGGTCCATGATTGATGGCCGAGGCGAGCGCCTCGACAACCGCAACCTGGGCACGAAGGCCATCAGCCCGACGCTTAGCATTGCGCGTCGGGGCGATGAATACCTCTTTGCATTGAATGGGCAGGTTGGGCTGCAGAAAACTATCAAGAACCTCCCGCGCGGTTTTCATGTGATGCTCTACGGATACGGATCGTCGGAGAACGACTGGGACTCGGTGCAGCTTTTGATGACGAAGAAGCCCTGACCAGATGCAGATAAAATCCAGCCGCGCGGCACTCGTATCGAGTTGCAATACTGCTCTAGCCGCACTAATTTGTCTGCTCAACACCCAATCCTATTTGGCCGTCGCGCAGACCAGAGTCGCGCGCGCGACGGTTTCGATTCAAGCCGGTACCTCAGCCGGTCACATTAGCCCGTTGCTCTACGGGCAGTTCATAGAGTTTATGTTCGAAGGTGTGAAGTTTGGATTACACGCCGAGCTGCTGCGCAATCGAAGTTTTGAAGAGCAGCCAAACGTCATCGGGTTGTCACGTGGCTGGGAACGTTACCCGGACGATCGCGATGACGATTACGCGCTCAACTTCACCTGGGACGACTCTGTCCATTACCCCGAGAAGCCACGAGCTGAAACTGGAACAGTCGAACACTCTCTACGAGTGGATGCCGGCGACGGAGTCATCCGACGTCACGGCATATTCCAAAGCCGGATTCCGGTTCGTGCGGGTGTGGAGTACGAAGGTTACCTTTGGTTGAAGACAAACGGTTACCAGGGCGGTGTCACAGTCGCCCTCGAAGCGGACGTGCTGGGGGGTCCCATATACACCGAGGCGCACCTTGAGCCTGTCCGGGGCGACTGGCAAAAGTATAAGTTTCGTTTACGCTCGCAGGTGAGCGACCCGCTCGCGCGTTTCGCGGTACTTATCGAGGGGCGCGGAACAATATGGATGGACCAGGTTTCGCTCCTTCCTGATGATGCGGTTGAAGGAGTGCGCCGCGACGTCTTTGATCGTGTAAAGGAGCTTAGGCCGGCGTTCATACGCTGGCCCGGCGGTAACGTGGCGCAAGATTATCGTTGGTTGTGGGGCGCTGGCCCGCGCGACGAGCGGCCGATCTGGACAAATCTTTCGTGGAAGAACGAACTCGAACCCAGCGACTTCGGGACGGCGGAATTCATCGCGCTTAGCCACAATGTCGGTGCAGAACCCTCGCTCACTGTTAATGTCGAAGGGCGAGGAGGGAGCGCTGAAGAGGCTGCAGCCTGGGTCGAGTATTGCAATGGTCCAGCGACAACCAAATACGGAGGATTACGTGCCGCTCACGGTCATCCTCAACCGTTCAATGTGAAACTCTGGGAGGTCGGAAACGAAATCTGGGGAAACTGGGTGCGCGGACACAGCGATGCGGATTCGTACGCCCGGAATTTCAACCGCTATGTGGCGGACATGCGCAAACTTGATCCTACGATAAAGTTGATTGCAGTCGGCGATAACGATATGAAATGGAATCGCACCGTGTTAAGTACCGCTGGCGCAAACATGGATTACCTTGCGATTCATCATTACTACGGGCGTCATGAAATCGCGGGCGATCTGCGCAACCTGATGGCTCGCCCCCTCTTTTACGAACACTTCTATCAACAGGTTGCGCAATTACTCCGCGAGGTGAGCCCGCAACGGGAGATCAAGCTGGCAATCAACGAGTGGGGGCTGGACTTGCCCGTTGAACAGCAGTACTCGATGTTATCTGCACTCTTCGGCGCGCGTCTAATGAACGTGTTCGAGCGCACGGATGGTCTGGTGGCTATGAGCGCCGTCTCAGACATGGTTAATGGTTGGCCCGGCGGCATCATTCAGTCGAGTCGACACCGCGTATTCGTCTCCCCAATCTATCTGGTCAATCAACTCTATAGTGAAGCGCTCGGCGAGGAGCGGCTGGCAGCTGAAGTTGTTTGTCCGACTTTCGACTCGACACGCGAAGGGAAGCAAGTGCCTTATCTCGATATCGTCGCGAGCCGAGCTCGCAAGGGCCGATACCTTTTCGTGAAAGCGGTAAATACAGATCTTACGAGGGCGTTCGTAACAACCATAAAACTGCAAGGTGCGCATGTGCAGCCACGGGGAGAAGTGGCGACTGTAAACGGGGCGACGCTCGGGTCATACAACAGCTTCGCGACCCCCGAAGCGGTGCACGTGACGCGCAAGCGGTTTGTTGCAGCGTCAACTTTCGAGGTCAGTTTGCCGCCGCACTCAGTCAGTGTCCTCAAACTGCAGGTGACAAGGTAAACCGGCGCAATCGCGCGATACCGAGGAACGAAACCTAGCTAGTGGTTCGCAGTCCTTGAGAGTTCCGGGAAGTGAGCGTGCAAGAAAGAGATGCGCGTCTAACTGGTCCTGGAAAACTAGACTGCGCTTTCGGTCACTGCAATTAATGTTCCCGCCAGAAATTCTCACAAAATTATTCTTTCGAAGATTTCTTCTTGACATTATCCAAAGCTCAGCAGTACTGTGCGCTCTCCGCAGTGAACGCTGTTTCGATGAAGCCTACGGTCATCGAACAGTTTCATCCTCGCATTAACTTATCGGGAGCGCTCGTGTGTAGTCTGAGTCTGTTCCGGACAGCCGTTAGACCGGGATCCAGTACCGTCGGTCTTTCAGGCATCATGACGGCTTTGATAGCCCTGATGCCGAAGTGCCCAATATGCTGGATGGCGTTAATGAGCGCTTTTGGCCTTAGTTGGGTTATTAGTCCATCCTGGTCGCGTCCATTGGTGTTCGGTTTTCTACTTGTACCAGTCGGCCTTCTGACTTTGTCTGCCCATCGCGCCCGCCGCTATGGTCCTTTTTTTGTGGGAGCGGTAGCAGCGATTGTTATGTATCTCTGCAAGTTCCAATTCAACTACGAAACGGGAGTCTATTTGGGCGGGATAGCCCTGTTCGGCGCGTCCTTATGGAGCGTTCGCCTAATGCGTCAAGCAAGAAGCGATACCGAATGTCAGTGCTAGTCGTTCATTAAGTGACGAGTCGCTGAGCAGAGATTCAGTTAAGTTCATTCGTGGAACTGAGCGCTTAAAGATGTTGGATTAATCGGGAGATTAGCATGGCTAGTTTGATCGTGCGGAAAAACGTCAACTCTCTGTCGCCACCAGAGTTGCAGGCGCTGCGCGATGCCTACGCTCGAGCGCAACGGATTTTTGACAATCGTGGCTACAACTATTACGCAGGCTTTCACGGTATCCCAAACTGGTTTTGCCCCCATCATGATAGTTCATGGCGCGCGGCAATAAATGCCAGGCTGTTTTTGCCATGGCACCGCGCCTACCTCATCTATTTTGAAAGAGCAATCCGTGACCAAACTGATCCGAATTGGAAAGTAGGCATACCGTGGTGGGATTGGGGTTCCCCATCGTCCCACATAACGGGAGTTCCCGAAGCTTTTTCTTTATACACTACGAACGGTCAACTAAACCCCCTGTTCAGCGCCTGGATTTACGCTCCCAACGCAAGACCGCCGATTAGTCGCTGGACCCGTCGGTTTCCTGGTGATCCGAGACTATTGCCTACTCAGACCAGAATCGAAGGGCTTTTGAATCTCTCTCAGTTTAACGATTTCTCTCAACAAATTGAGGATATTCACGATTTTGTTCATGGGTGGGTCGGAGGAAACAATGGCAGTGTTGGCGGAGACATGGGAAACCTTGGCACCGCGGCTTGGGATCCCCTTTTTTGGTCTCACCATTGCATGATTGACCGGCTTTGGTATGTGTGGCAACTCAGGCAGGGGATCAATAATATCTCTCCGGAACTGCTGCCGTTGGTGCTGCAGCCATTTGGGTTAACCGTCCGGGATGTACTGAACGTCAATGCCCTTGGTTACGAGTACGCGGTCTCCAAAGTGGTGATCTCGTAAAGAGGCCACCTTTTACAATGGTGTAAAGGTGGTCACATCGGTAGCGACAAAAGGAGAACTGAGCAGCAGGAGAAATCCGAGGGAACCTGCCCGGGCAACAAAAGCGGCCCACAAGAAGGGAGAATGAGATGTATCCCGCAGCGAAAGTATATAGATCAACGACGAGGATATCCGTGGCTCAGCTACCAGCGCAGTTTTCGCGCGCGGATTTGGAATTTATCGGAGTAGACCATGCAGGTGCATCTTACGAAGCTCGGGTTTTCGTTAATAACCCTAACGCCGATCTAAACACGCCGCAGACTGAGGCAACCGGTTACGCGGGCTCTTTCAATATCTTCGGTCACGGAGGATGTTTCGGCGACGTTGGCCATTGCGATGTTACCAGCGCGCGGGACGAATTCGACCCTCGTCCCGCTCATCCGTTGCTACCGATTAAAAAAGTGGTAGTGGCGACCACCGCAATTAAAAACGCGGTCGCCCAACATGCAGATATCACGGTGACTGTCGTCCCAATCGTCAAAAGCTGGACCGAGAAAAGTGGACTGGAGGACGTTCTAAAGTTTGATCATATCAACTTAATTACATACAACTAGCAAGTCTCAATTGACATGATCTCTGCGCCGGCAATTGAAGAAACGATGAGAAGCCCGAGGTTGATTTCATGTCGAACGTGATTTTGTTGGTCCGTTCTTATGAATGGCTGAGTTCTCACGAGCCCCTGCTTTCTTGCACACTCGCTAAATCCAGCCTTGTTGGTCCAGTGTTTTGGTCATCTGTTCGCTCCTCGCGCCTTAGTAAACGACAGGTGATGGCAAAGAGGAGAAGTCTCTCGAGTCAGGTTCTGGCGAGTCTTCTTCTCCGAGACAACAGTTAGCCAGAAAGAGAGACTGCGCTTTGAATTCCGAGAAGCGCGGTCGTTATCACCAGTCGGTCTCGCGACTCATTCGTAGATCGGGTTTTCCCCCACTTCGTCAACGAATGCAGTCGCTGGGTTGATGTTCTTCGCGCTTGGGGGACCAAATATGCGACAGGCAAAAATCCGATTACTGGATTTTCACCCGACGCGTGATCTCTCTGACTCGCTTTTGGCAATACTTAAGCCGGTCGGGCAGGCTAAGCGAATTGCGTGCGAGCTTAGCGAGAATGGCGATCTAAAATGTCTCGACGGATCGTCTGCCGACCTGAAGTCTAAAACGCTGGCAAATCTGTTGTTTCTCTTGCTGCCTACCGAGCTTCAGGAATGTGCTCTCCCGCTAGTCCACTCCCTTAGACAGGGATTCCCAATTACTTCAATTGCGATTGTGATCGACGCGGAGGAACCTGACTATCTCTTGGACCTCGTTAGGTCGGGCCTCGATGAGTTTTTCGTTCCTCCCTTGCGCGCAACGGACATTCTTCCACGTGTTTTCCGATTGCTCGAGCGGGCCGAGCCTGAGCTCATGCTGGTGGAATCGCTCAAGCAGAAGCTGGGCCTAAAACAACTCGTGGGCGAGAGTCCTGTCTTCCTTGAACAGATGAAAAAGATTCCTCTCGTATCAAAGTTCAATACCATTGTTTTGATTCTGGGAGAGACGGGAACAGGAAAGGAGTTATGTGCACGCGCCATCCACTATTTGAGCCCACGATCCAGCAAGCCTTTCGTGCCTATTAATTGCGGCGCTGTGCCCGTGGATCTGGTTGAAAATGAGCTCTTTGGTCACGTCCGGGGTGCTTTTACAGGAGCCGCAACTTCTCGCCGTGGGCTAATCGAAGAAGCTGAAGGTGGCACGCTTTTCCTCGATGAGGTCGACTGTCTTCCCTTACTTGCGCAGGTGAAGTTGCTTCGTTTTCTGCAGGAGAAGGAATACCGCCCGTTAGGATCGACTCGAATGCGCCAGGCCGATGTGCGAATGATTGCTGCCGCCAACAGCAATCTCGAGGAGGCTGTAAAGAATGGTCGTCTCCGTGAAGATCTGTTTTATCGTTTGAATATCGTGCCCATCGTGTTGCCTCCCCTGAGAGAACGAATGGATGACATAGCAATCCTGGCGCAGCACTTTCTAAAAAGATTCGAGGTTGAGTTTGACAAAGAAGTCAACGGATTTGCGCCCGAAGCATTGCATCGTCTGATGGTCCATACGTGGCCGGGAAATGTCCGGGAGCTCGAACATGTCATTGAACGAGCTGTTGTGCTGGCGCATGGATCGACCATACAGACGAGTGATCTGGTGTTGTCGCGGTTGGATCACGCCGAGAAACAGGAATCACTGAGACAGGCCAAGGCAAAAATAGTTGAGAGTTTTGAAAAGAATTATATCCAGGGACTGCTCCTTGCGTATAAAGGAAACATTTCGCGAGCAGCTCAGGCAGCCCAAAAGAACAGACGGGCGTTTTGGCAACTGATTCGCAGGCACCAGATTGATGTTCAACAATTCAAGTCTGGGCCCTTTGAAAGTTCGCCTGCCACAAACAATTTCAAGCACTAGTCATCTGTCGCGCATACCTTCCCCATCTCTTTCCCGCTAAAGTCGTTTTGTTGGAGTGTTCAGAATGCACAACTGCGCACGGAGCCAGGACAAAGTTGTCCTAGCGGTTGAGTGCGAATCAGAAGTACTTTCTTCCCGTCTTCTTCACTCAGACCTGGACAAAAAAATCCTAACGGTTATCAAAAGCTTCAGGGTAATCCTCGATTTGAGTTGCGGCCTGCGTATTGCAATTGAGCACCTCGCAATCTGAAACGATTTCTCGAAAGGCAGCGATGTGCTTGCTTGAAAAGGAAGAGATTGCTCGGGCAGTGCTGAGCTATCTCGCTCGAAATCCTGAAGCGCAAGACACACTGCCCGGAATTATTGAGTGGTGGTTGTTGGATCATCAGATTCGAACACGAACCGCAGAAGTAAAAAAAGTAGTCGACCAGCTGGTGTCTGAAAGGTTGATACTCAAGCGGAAAGGCAGTGACTTGCAAACTCACTACCGCATCAATCCAAGAAGGCAACGTCGAATAGCAGCACTGATAGAAGAGAACGCCAGCTCCAGATCAAATCAAGCTTCGGTAGTACCCCAGTGACATCCAGGCTGTTGCGTAAACAGCCTCACAGATTTTTGAGGATATACGGAGATCAGATATGGCTGACAACAAGACCAACGAATACGATCCGGGTAACCCTACCGGAGGTTCCGATTCCGAAAAGTGCGGGCAACACGGTTCCGGTCCTGAGTACCCACAGACCGGCGACCAGCCAGGCTACACGCAACAGCCGCCGAGCTATTGGCAGCCACCGCAGCCACCGGGTTATCCGCAACAGCCACCAGGTTATCAGCCACAGCCACCGGGTTACCCGCCGCCGCCTGACTATCCGCAGCCACCACCAACAGGATATCAGCCACAGCCACCGGGTTATCCGGCGCCGCCTGACTATCCGCAGCCACCACCAACAGGATATCAGCCACA
>Ga0070699_100000644_pt1 | contig 32680 bp, 20 predicted proteins | sample KBSK1503metaG_FD_65473 | JGI IMG/M metagenome (GOLD analysis project Ga0070699, IMG submission 65473) | Corn, switchgrass and miscanthus rhizosphere microbial communities from Kellogg Biological Station, Michigan, USA - KBS K1-50-3 metaG | ecosystem: Host-associated > Plants > Roots >...
GCGATGCCGAAGTAGCTGGCCAGCGCGTCGGCGTTGTTGCTGCAGGTCGATGCCTTCGCGAGCACGATCGTGTTGCTCGTGCCGACCGCCAAGGTCACCGTGAAGCCGCTCTTGATGATCGTCGCGCCGGCGCCTGCGAGGTCGGGGCTGATGAAGCCCTGGCCGCCGGCCGTGGCCGGCGCCGCCAACTGGGCTAGCGTCGTCGCGTACCCGCCGCCGCCGCAGCTCGACGAGAACGCCGCCTCACCGCTGTTGATCGCGCGGAGCGACCCGATGGCCGACGCTTCGTTGCCCGACATGCGGGCCCTCAACAGACCCGGAATCGCGATCGCCGCGATGATGCCGATGATCGCGACGACGATCAGCAGCTCGATGAGTGTGAAACCTTTCGCGTTACGAATCTTCATCCCAAGTCTCCTTATTGATACCGGAATCGACTGATGTCTCGCCCCTGCAACAGAGCAATCGAGGTACCGGGGCAGGTGACGGCCGTCGGGCGACTGATGACCGCGGTTACCCGTGATGTTGAGTGAAAAGACGTGACGAGCTGTGTATCGCAGCAAGCCGTGGTGACAATTTGTGTCTGACGGAATCTGGCCGCCATGACAACCCGTGCCACTACCAAAGGATGTAGAAGGCCCGACCGCCGGAACAAGCCGTAGAAGGTCTACGTCTCAAAGCCGTAGACTGTCTACGACTATGGCCAAACACGCCGACCAAGAACGCCTGGAGCTGCTTCAGGGCACGCTCGACATGCTCATCCTGCGGACCCTCCTGTGGGGACCGCAGCACGGCCACGGGATCGGCCAGGCGATCCGCGTGCAGTCCGACGACCTGCTCAAGGTCGAGACCGGGTCGCTCTACCCTGCGCTGCACCGGCTCGTGAAGCGCGGATGGCTGAAATGGGAATGGGACCTGAGCGAGGCCAACCAGCGGGCGAAGTACTACCGGCTGACGCCCGCGGGGAAGGTGCAGTTGTTGCGCGAACAGGATCGGTGGTCGCAGCTCGTGGATGCCATCGGACGCGTCATGAACCCGGCGCCCGCGAACAAGGAGTAATCATGCGGCCTCACGACGAGGAGCTCGACGAAGAGATTCGCGGCCATCTGGCGATCAGCATCAAGGAGCGGATCGAGCGCGGTGAGGATCCGGCGTCGGCTCGACTGGCGGCATTGAAGGAATTCGGCAACGTCACGCTCACACGCGATTCGATACGGCGCGTCTGGCGGCATCGCTGGTTCGACGCCGCCGAGGCGCTTGGACGCGACCTCCGGTTTGCGCTGCGCTCGCTGCTGCGCGCCAAGGGCCTCGCCGCCACGGTCGTCGTGACGCTCGCGCTCGGCATCGGCGCCAACGCGGCGATCTTCAGCGTCGTCCGCGGCGTGCTCCTCCGTCCTCTCGTCAATCGCGACGAAGATCGGTTGGTGTACATCCGCCAGAGCCAGCGGGGCACCGCCGCGGACAACATGACCTTCTCGGTCCCGGAGGTGAACGACATCCGGTCGCGCGTCACGGCGATCAGCGCGCTCGGCGAGTTCTCCACCGTGGACTTCAATCTGGTCGGCCTCCTCGACGAGCCGCGCATCGTCAAGGCGGGCGTCGTCAACGGATCGTTCTTCGACGTGATGGGACTTCGGCCGGTGCTCGGTCGCCTGCTCAACGCGCACGACGACGGTCCGAAGGCGGCCCCGGCGCTGGTGCTGACGTATCGGTTCTGGGCCGAATCGTTGAAGGGCGACCCGCAGGTGATCGGCAAGATCGTTCGCCTCGGCCCGACCACGGCGACCCTCGTCGGCGTGCTCGAGCCGTCGGTGCCGTATCCCACCGACACCGAGATCATCGCGAACGTCGTGTCGAGTCCGCATCATCTCGGCGCGACGATGGTCACCAACCGCACCCATCGCATGACGGAACTGTTCGGGCGTCTTGCACCGAACGCGTCGATCGACGAAGCGCGCGCCGAGCTGACGGCGGTCGAGGCGGGACTCGTACGCCAGCACCCCGAGGCGTTTTCCAAGCGCGCGACCACCCAGGTGACGGTCACGCGGTTGCGCGATCAGATCGCGTCCCCGGCGCGAACGATTCTGTGGGTGCTGCTCGCGGCGGCCGGTGTGATCTTCATCATCGCGTGCTCGAACGTGGCGAACCTGATTCTCGCGCGCTCGGTCCGGCGCGAGGGCGAGCTGGCGGTCCGTGCCGCGCTCGGCGCCGGTCACGGCGCGCTGCGGCGAACGCTGCTCGCCGAGAGCATCGTGCTCTGCGGCGCCGGCGCGCTGCTCGGTGTCGTGCTCGCGCGCCCGCTGGTCGGTGCGGTCGCGCGGTACGCCGCACGCTATTCGATCCGCGCGCTCGACGTCACCGTTGACAGCACCGTCCTGTGGGTGGGCGCCGGTCTCGCGATCGCCGCGGCCGTGCTCCTCGCGTACGTGCCACGGTTGCCATCGCAGCAGGCGTCCTCCTCCGCCACTTCGTGGCTACGGTGGACGCGCCGTCGCCTTGGCGCCGGCGGGCCGGCGGGATTTGGTCTGGCGAGCGGCATTCGAATCACACCGGGAACCAATCGACGGCTGCGGATCTTCGCGACCACGCAGATTGCGTTCTCGTTCGTCCTCCTTGCGGGCGCGAGCATGCTCGTGGCGACGCTCGTCAGGCTCCAGACGGCGAATACGGGTCTGAACATGAGGCAAGTGCGGGTGTTCGACGTGCCGCCGACGGCAACCGGTGTGTTCGGACCGAAGGTCGCCGAGTTCTATTCAGAGGCCTCGCGTCGTCTCGCCACCCTCCCAGGTGTCGAAGCGGTGGCGGTCGGCAGCACGGTGCCATGGCGCGACGCCGGGACGATGCCGCGCGCCCAGGTGGCGGTGGAGGGATACACACCGGCAAACGGAGAGGAGAACCCGTACGCGGCGATGCGCATCGTCGGTCCGCGCTTCTTCGCGGTGCTCGGCGTCCCACTGCTGCAGGGGCGCGACTTCACCGACGACGACGGCGTCGGGGAAGCGGTCGTCATCGTGAATCAGAGCTTCGCGCAGCGCGTCTTTCCGAACGGCGACGCGATCAACAGGAAGCTGTGGTGGACCGGTTCGCTCGCGAAACTCTTCGGGCTCGACAAGCCGCATCGCATCGTCGGCGTCGTCGCCGACATGGACGACGAGCATTTCGTCCGAACGCCGGCGCCAATGGTGTATCAGACCGTCCGCCGAATGGGCTTTGCCGGTCGTTTGTTCGTTCGCACCGCCGGTGACCCGTACGCGCTCGTGCCGGTGGTCACGCGCGTCATCCGCGAGATCGCGCCGGATCAACCGGTGGAGCGTGCCGCAACGCTCGAAGACGTCCGCATGCAGGTTCTGTCGCCGGAGCGGCTGAACGCGTTCGTCTTTTCGACGTTCGCGGGAATTGCCCTCTTAATCGCCGTGGTCGGTGTCGCGGGTGTGCTCGCGTTTTCGGTCAGCGCGCGTACGCGCGAGTTCGGCGTGCGGCTGGCTGTCGGATCGGCGCCGCGGCACCTCCTGGCGCGCGTCCTCTCGGAGGGCGTGGTGATCGCGGCGATCGGGATCGCGGCGGGCGCAGCTGGCGGCTTCGCGCTCGCGCGAATCGCGGCGAGATTCATCGAGAACATACAGCTACCAGGCGCGCTGCCCGTGATGGGCGCTGCGGCCGTGCTCTTCGGCGCCGCGGCCGTCGCGTCGCTGATGCCGGCCGCGCGCGCGTCGCGCGTGGATGTGTTGCAGGCGCTGCGATCGGAGTAGCTGAATGATCATCGCGACCTGAGTGCCGCCTGCTTCGCGCTGGACTTCCTGCGCGCGGGTTGCTTGGCTTTGCGTGCTACGACCTTGTCGGGGAGGTCGTAGGCTTCCCGCAGCCAGTCCGTGATCGGCGACTCCACTTCGTCTCGATGTCGGATCTGAATGATGTTCACGAGCTTCGAGGCCGACTTGCGCTCGACGCGGCGGACCTGTGGCGAGCGAACGGCACGGTCGAGGAACACGCACACTTGCAGGTGGCTCCTCCGCGGACGCACGAAGAAGTAACACGAGTCGCGCGAGAACATGATCGCCGTGCCCGACGCGTAGATCCGCTGGTCGCCGAAGGTGACGGCGGTTTCGCGCAGCCGCTCCCACGCGTCGCGCAGATCGTCCGACAGATCCTCGGTCAGCGCCGCCTCGGTCGTGGTCCAACAGTCGTGCGCCTCGCCTTCCTCGATCCACTGGTGGCAATGGTGGCACTCGTGCGCGCGCATCGGTTTCATTGTAGCGGGCGCGCGTTGCGGCTGTCCGGTGATGTGAACTAGACTCCGGCTGCTTCCCGCACCTCGATGGAGGTCGGCATGAACGCCAGGCGATCTCTGCTTCGGATCATCAGCGCGCGGTTTTGAGAGACCACGACGCGGCTGCCTGTGGTGCCAGGAAAGGAGGCCCCCGGTGAGCAAGCGGTTCAAAGGCCCTATCGTCGCGTCGTGCGCGATCGCCGGCCTTGCGGTGGTCGCCTTTCTGGCCACGTCCCGTCAACAGGCCGGAATTCGCGCACCGGCGGCAGCGGCTCAGAAGGCGAACGCCGCGCCCGCGCCGCGCACGGGCGACGGCAAGGTGGACTTCTCCGGCATCTGGGGCGCGGATCGCCACTTCATCTTCGACATCCACGATGCGCTGAAGGAGGGTGAGGATCTTCCGCTCCAGCCGTGGGCCGAAGAGCTCGCGCGCGAGCGCATGTCCAAGGACGATCCCGAGGCTCAGTGCCTGCCGGCCGGCGTTCCGCGGCAGGCTCCGTACCCGTGGCGCATCCTCCAGACCGCAACGCACATGTTCTTCCTGTTCGAAGGCAACATCCACAGCTATCGCCAGATATTTCTGGATGGCCGCAAGCATCCCGACGATCTCAATCCGACCTGGTACGGCCACTCGATCGGCCGCTGGGAAGGCGAAACACTGCTCGTGGATTCGGTGGGATTCAACGACAGGTTCTGGTTCGATTTCGCGGGGCACCCGCACACCGACCGATTGCACGTCATCGAGCGCTATCGGCGTCCGGATCGCGATCACCTCGAGTACGAGATCACGGTCGAGGATCCGGGTGCCTACACGCGGCCGTTTACGCTGTACGGCCGCTCGACCTATCAGCACGGCGACGAGCTGATGGAGTACATCTGCAACGAAAACAACAAGGACCTCCCTCACATCGTCGGCAAAGATCCGCGGAACAGATACTTCAAGAAGTGAAGACTGATCAGCTCTGCGAGCACACGACGACCAAGCGTGGCCGGCAAATTGCAGGGCGGTGCAAACCCCAGAAGAACCGCTCCCGCGAACCGGACTGAGCGGTTCAACCTCCGACGGAGAGCGAAACATGGCTGCCAGATCTTTGGTCCATCAGTCGCTTACCGCGTCTCTGATCCTCCTCGTCACCTTCGCCGCGCCAGGTCGCGCGCAGCAATTCACCGGCACGATTCAAGGGATCGTTCAAGACGCGAGCGGCGCTGTCGTCCCCGGCGCTGACGTCTCCGTCATCAACGTCGGCACCAACGAGGTTCGCCATGTGACGACCGACCGCGGCGGTGCGTACGTGGCTCCGCAATTGAAGCCGGGGATCTATCGCGTCGTCGTCGAGCTGAGCGGCTTCAAAACCGCGACCGTCGATCAGATCAAGCTCGACGTGCAGCAAATCCGCGGTGTCGACGTGCGGCTCGATATCGGAGGGACGAGCGAAAGCGTCATGGTCGTCGCGACGGCGGCACCGGTCGAGAAGGTCAGTTCGACCGTCAGTCAGACGATCGAGAACAAGCGGATTGTCGATCTGCCGCTCAATGGCCGCAACCCGTTTTCGCTCGTCAACCTGAGCCCGGGCGTCATTCCGGCGCAGGGTTCGTCGCCGTTCATCAGCGGCGGCCGTAACGCGACGAGCGAAGTGACGATTGACGGCATCTCGAACGTCAATGTCGAGAACAACGTGTCGATTCTCGACCTCAACTACACGCCGTCGGTCGATGCCGTGCAGGAGTTCAGCGTGCAGACCAACGCCGTCAGCGCGGAGTTCGGACGGCTGGGCGGCGGCGTGATCAACCTCATTACCAAGAGCGGCACGAATCAGTTTCACGGGACGGCCTTCGAGTTCCTTCGGGACAGCGCGCTCGATGCCAACAATTTCTTCAGCAATCGCGCCAGCATCCCGCTGGGCAGCTTCAGGCGCAATCAGTTCGGCGGCAACATCGGCGGTCCCGTCCGCAGAGGCGGCACGTTCTTTTTCATCAACTACGAAGGGCTGCGCCAGCGGGCCGCGAATGTCGGCACCTTCACCGTGCCGCTGCCGGAGTGGCGCCGCGGCGATTTTTCCAATCTGAGGAATGCCGCCGGGCAGCCGATCATCATCTTCGATCCGCTGACCACCCGGCCCGATCCCGACAATCCCGGCCGGTTCATCCGCGATCCGTTTCCGAACAACATCATCCCGCCCGAGCGGATCAGTGTGATTGCCCGCAATCTGATGCAGTACTGGCCGCTGCCGAACACCATTCCGGCCAACGTCAACACGCAGGCGAACAATTTCACGGCCGCGGGTACGTCAGTGAGTGAAAGCAACCAGATCGACTCGCGTGTGGATCACGAATTCAGCGCGAGATGGCGGGCCTTCGTGCGGTTCTCTTCACAGTTCACGGCGCCAAATCGACCTTTCAATTCTTACGGCAACCTCGCGACGCCAACCAACGCGGGACCGACGGACAACGGCGCGCGCAGCCTGTCGGTGGACAACCTCTACACGGCCAGCCCCACGCTCCTCCTCGACGTGCGTTACGGATTGAACCATCGTCTGGTCGAGCGAAGCCCGTTCTCGCGCGGATTCGACTTCACACAACTCGGATTCCCCACCAGCGTCAAGCAGATTGCCGAGATGCAGGCGCTTGAATTCCCGCGCTTCGACATCAATGGTTTGTCGTCGCTGGGACAGGAGACCTTCAACGATCTGATCATCGACCCGACCACACACAGCTTCAACGTCAACGCGACAAAGATTCTGTCGCATCACACGGTGAAGATGGGCATGGACTACCGCAAGTTCTTTCTCCACTTCCTGCAGTTCGGGTCGCCGTCAGGGCAGTACTCGTTCACGCAGGCTTGGACGCAGCGCGATCCGAACCAGGGCAGCTCGACGGCGGGTTTCGGGTTGGCATCGCTGCTCATCGGAGTACCCGACAGCGGTTCGGTCAGCCACGATCCGACCCCGGAGTCGGAGAGCTCCTATTGGGGCTTCTACGTTCAGGATGATTGGAGAGTCACGCCGAAGCTGACGCTCAATCTCGGCTACCGCTACGATTTCGACGTCCCGCGGACGGAGCGCTTCGATCGACTGAGCTTCTTCGACTTCGATGCCCGATCGCCGCTTGCCGACGTCGTGCCGGCCAACCCGTTCTTCGATCCGAAGAATCTGACGGGCGCGATTGGCTTCGTGACACCCGACCATCGCCGTCAAACACCAACCGATTTCAAACATTTCGGTCCGCGCATCGGCGCCGCCTACAACCTGAACGACAAGACGGTGGTGCGCAGCGCGTACGGCATCTTTTACCTTCCATCGGGGATGCAGGCAGCCGGCCACACTGGATCGGCCGGAATGGTCGGCTACCGCACATCGAGCTCGATGATCGTCAGCCTCGATGGCCGCACGCCGATCGCCTTCCTCGATAATCCCTTCCCGAACGGTTTCAACCTGCCGACGGGCAACTCGCTGGGCGCTGACACCTTCCTCGGACTTGGCATCGGCGAAGGCGTGTTCATCGACTATCGCAATCCTTACATGCAGCAGTGGAACGTCAACGTGCAACGCGAGCTGCCCGGCAAGATTCTGTTCGAAGCCGCCTACATCGGGAGCAAAGGGACGCGTCTGCTCGCCGGCGAGAGCGGCATCACGCTCTCGCAGCTGCCGGAATCGTTTCTGAGCCTCGGGACGCAACTGCAGGATCAGGTGCCGAATCCTTTCTTCGGCATCATCACCAACCCGTCGTCACCGCTGCGCTTTCCAACCGTCGCACGGGGACGGCTCCTGCGGCCGTACCCGCAATACAACGGCGTGAACGCGTTCCGCATCCCGTACGGCCACTCGATTTATCACGGTCTCACGTTGAAGGCGGACAAGCGCTTCTCGAACGGACTGAGCTTCCTCTCGGCCTATACGTGGAACAAGCTCATGGACGATGTCTCGACGACAGTCGGCTTCCTCGGCCAGGCGAGCGCGCGGCAGAACGCGTACGACCGCGACGCCGAGTGGGCCATCGGCTCACAGGACATCAGGCATCGCTTCGTGACGAGCTTCGTCTACGACCTGCCGTTCGGCAGCGGGCAGAAGTTCGGCTCTAACACGAATACCGCGGTGAATCGCCTGATCGGCGGCTGGCAGTTCAACGGCATCGTGGAGTTTCAGAGCGGCTTGCCGCTGATCATCACGCAGGGAGCGAACAACGTCGGGCTGTTCAACCCGACGCAGCGTCCGACCTGGAACGGGAACGACGCGAACCTGAGCGGCAGCACCAACGACCGGGTGAACAAGTGGTTCGACACATCCGCCTTTTCGATCACGCCCGCGTTCACCTGGGGCAACACGCCGCGTGTGATGCCCGACCTGCGGGCGGATGGAATCAAGAACTTCAACCTGTCGATCTTCAAGAACAACTCGTTCAGCGGCGGCAAACTCAACGCACAGTTCCGTGCCGAGTTCTTCAACGCCTTCAACCGCGTGCAATTCAGTCCGCCTGCGACGCGCGTCGACCAGAACAACTTCGGCGTCGTCAGCGGACAGGCGAACAGCCCCCGTCAGATTCAACTGTCCGCGAAGTTGATCTTCTAGTCGCGGAGTCCGAAGCAGTACAGCCAGCCGCGCGTTCGAATGTAGATCCGGCCGTCCGAGATCGCCGGCGTCGCGTAGATGTCGTCACCGAGATCGTTCACCCTGACGGGCTCGAGACTGCCGTCCGGTGCCAGGACGACGACCTTGCCGGTCTCGCTGAGCATGAAAACCTTGCCGTCTGCCGCGACCGGCGATGCGTAGTAGTGATCGATGGCGCCTTTCAGCCGGCCCTGGCCCATTTCCGCTCCGGTATCGGGCTGCAGCGCGGTGACGATGCCGCCGTCGTTCACCATGTAGACGACGCCCCGATAGACGAGCGGCGAGGGAAGCTGCGGTACCGCCTTGTGGTATTTCCATCGGACGTTGGCGTCGGTCATGTCGCCGCGGCCGCCGAGGCGAATCGCAAGCATGCCGTTCTCGCTGGCCATTGCGGCGCGGTAGTACTCCCACTCGTTCGCGGACACCACGCCATTTGAATCGAGGTCGATCCACGAACGTGCGTTGCCGTTCGGGAGGTTTGCGAACGTTACTGTTCCCGTCGCATCGGCATATCGGCGAACGATGTCCTCGAACGATTCGATGGCCGGCTGCGAGCCGGGCTGGTTCTGGGGCGTTCCGAATCCGTTGATGTACAGCGTGTCGCCGCTGACGACGGGCGTCGACTTGAGCTCGAAGCACAGCCCGCGCACCCACCAGACCTTTTCGCCGGTGTCCGCGGCGTATGCGGTCAGCAGGAACGAGCCCGGCACGATCACCTGCGTCTTCGCGCCGGCCGGCTTGAACAGGATCGGCGTCGAGTGCCCGCTGTGCGCCTCCGGGCGCGCCGTCTTCCATCGAACGCGTCCGTCTCGCTGACCGACCGCAACGATGAAGGACTCGGTGTTCTGATCGCACACGAGCACGACCAGATCGTCCACGAGCACGGGCGACGCGCCCATGCCGTACAGGTTGTTGAACGGTCCGAGCGGGAGTCGCCAGCGCTCGCGGCCGTCGATGTCGTATGAGAGGAGCCCGAAGTCGGCGAAGAAGACGTAGACGTTGGCCCCGTCGGTCGCAGGCGTCGGCCCGGCCGGGCCGTTGCGGCTGTCGAGTTTCTCCGCGCGCGGCCGCGGCGCCTCGCGCTCCCAGATGATGCGTCCCGTGCGTCGATCGAGGCAGATCGTGATCAGACGCCCGCCACGCGCAGCGGTCAGGAAGATGCGGTCGCGCGTCAGCGACGGCGAGGAGTGGCCGAAGGGCAGCTCGGTCTTCCAGACGACGTTCGTCGTAGGGCCGAACTCAGTCGGCAGGCGGCGGCTCTCCGAGACTCCAGATCCATTGGGGCCTCGGAAGCGCGACCAGCCCTCTGGATCCGGCGCGTCGACCGACACCGACGAGAAAGCGACCGCGGCAATCGAGAGAGACATTACCGCGACGGGGACACGCAACATGATCATGGTCTCAGATCGAAGCAGGCGAGGGTGTCGTGACCCGTGTCGTTGTTCCGTGCGTACAGAAAGCCGTCGGCGAGCGCCGGATACGAGCGCACCGTCGGCGGCAGAATCTGCGCCTGACTGATCGGACGGAACGCATCGGGCGCCGCCGGCGCCAGGACGAGCTCGCCCGTCTCGCGCAGGATCAGCAGCTTGTCGCCGGCGAGCGTCACGGTACCGGCGTGAAACCTGTCGACGCTCCACTGGACCTTTCCCGTCGTCAAGGCGACGGCGCGAAAGCTCGGACTGAATTCCTGACGCCCGTGAAATCCGTACAGATACCCGTCTCGATAGACGCTCGTCGCGTAGTGGTTCGACATCACGTCGTCGGACGACCAGAGCTCGGAGAGGCGATCGTTCTGAACGCGCAGGAGCGCCGCGCCAGTCTCGTACGTCGCCGAGATGAACACGAGGTCGCCGACGACGAGCGGCGCCGCCGCGTTGACCGAAGCCTGGGAGCGCGAGCGCCAGGACTTCTGGAAGAGGACGGATCCAGCAGACGGATCGAGGCCGACCAGGCCTTGACGCGTGAAGAACAGCACGCGGCGCTTGCCTCCGAGCGTGGCGCCGATTGGTGATGAGTAGCTCGCCTCGTGATTCGTCGCCGTCCAGAGCACTGCGCCGGTGTCGGCGCTGAACGCCACGATGCCGGCGTCCTTGTCGCCCGTCGTTCCTCCGACGTTGACGAGCACGCGGCCGTCCTCGACCAGCGGCGAGCCGGCGGCTCCGAAGAATCCTTTGCGCACTCTGAACCGCCGCATCGTGTCTTCGCTCCAGATCTTCTTTCCCGTCGCGACCTCGAGCGCGTGCAGCTGCCCCTCTGCGCCGAACGTATAGACGCGGCCGTTGGCGACGACGGGCACCGACCGCGGCCCTTCGTCGAACCCGAAGTCGTCGCGGTAAGCGGTCGGGTACGCGAAGCGCCACTGCGGCTTTCCCGTGCTCGCTTCGAGCGCTTCGACGACTTCTTCGTTGCCGAGACGATGGAAGAGGATCAGGCGGCCGGCCGTCACAACCGGTCCGGCGAACCCCGATCCCACCGGAATTCGCCATACGACTCGCGGGCCGCCCTTCGGCCAGGAAGTCGCCAGCGCGGGTCCTGAGTAGACGCCGTTGCGCTCGGGCCCCAGAAACTGCGGCCAGTCACTCGCGGCGCCGCCGGCGCTCACGTTCAGCAACAGCGCAACGACAGCAGAAGAAGCGGCTCGCATCACGCGTTGACGATAGCACTGTCCGGACACCTATAATTCGCTACTCTCATGGCGGCCCCGCGCCGGACATCCGCCGTACTCCTCGTCAGCGTTTTGCTGACGGCTGTCGCCGTTCACGGCCAGAGCGGCTGGACTCCGCTCTGGAACGGCAAGGATCTCGACGGGTGGACGACGTGGATGCGACAGCCGGAGCCAGGTTCCGACGTGCCGGGTCTGAAGAAGGACGCGAACGGGAACTATACGGAGCCAATCGGGTCCGGCCGCGATCCGCTCAAGGTGTTCACTGTTCTTCGCGACGTCGATGGGCGGCCGGCAATCCGGATTTCAGGCGAGGTGTTCGGCGAGCTCAGAACGAGAGAGGCCTTCAAGGACTATCACCTGAAGCTGGAGTTCAAGTGGGGCGAAAAGAAATGGCCGCCGCGCGACGGGCCGACGACCCCGCGCGACAGCGGGCTGCTGTACCACGTTCACAACCCGCCGGGGGTCGGCGGACGGACCTGGGCGCGTTCGATCGAGCTGCAGATCCAGGAACATGATGTCGGCGATCTCTACGCGATCGGATCGGCGATTGCCGTTCGCGCGAAACCGCGCGCCGGCACGCAGCCGCCGTTGTACGACTACGATCCCGCCGGCGAGTGGACGTTCTTTTCGCAAAGCCAGGGCGCGTCTGGTCGATGCATCAAACAGCCTGACAACGAAAAGCGGACCGGCGACTGGAACACCGTGGAGTTGATTGCGTTCGGGGAGGACGCGATACACATCGTGAACGGCAAGGTGGTCATGCGCCTTCACGGACCGATACGCATCGATGGCGAGGTGCCGACGCCGGTCACGTCCGGCCAGATCATTCTCCAGTCAGAAGGCGCCGAGGTCTTCTTTCGCGACATCGCGATCCGATCCATTACGGCGATCCCGACGGAATTCGCGGCGAAGTAGCGCGGAATGGAATCGGTGAGTGTTGGAGGACGCATGAAATTCAATCGTCTGGTGTCCGCGGTGTGGCTCGCCGTCGCGATCCTGATCGATCCTGTCGCTGCGCAGACAGGCGACATCAAGGTTCTGTGCTCCAACGGCTTCAAAGCCGTGATGGACGATCTCGCTCCGCAGTTCGAGCGAGCCACTCACCACAAGGTCAGCGTCCGATACGGCCTCGCCGCACGACTCAAGGAGCAGATTGAGGCCGGCGAAGCTTTCGATCTAGCCATCCTCACGCCCGCCGCGATCGACGATCTGATCAAGGCGCGCAAGGTCGTTCCCGATTCGCGCACGGTCCTGGCCCAATCCGGTCTGGGGATCGCCATACGCGCGGGCGCGCAGAAGCCAGACATCACGACGGTGGACGCGTTCAAGCGCTCGCTCCTTCGCGCGAAATCGATCGCCTACGCGAAGGAAGGCGCCAGCGGCGTCGCATTCGCCACCCTGATCCAGCGACTCGGCATCGCCGACGATCTCAAAGCCAAGAGCAGGTTGACCGCGACGGGAGAAGAAGTCGGTCAGTCCGTCGTCAGCGGCGAAGTGGAGTTGGGTGTGCTGCCGGTCAGTGAAATCCTGCCGATTCGCGGGGCCGAGCTGCTCGGCGCCTTTCCCGCGGACGCGCAAAGCTACATCGTCATGGTGGCCGCGATCGGCGCCGGTACGAAGGCAAGCCGGGCCGCCGGAGATTTCGTCGAGTTCCTCACGGCGCCAAGCGCGCTTCCCGTGATCAAAGCGAAAGGCATGGAGCGCCCGCGCAAATAGCAGCGTCGCCTATGGCCGCACATGTGAAGACGACCGTCGTCGGCAGTTATCCGGTGCTCCCCTGGATGGTGGGCAACCCGTCGCGTCTCGTGCTCCGCGATGCGGTGATGGCCGTCCTGAAAACACAGGAGCTCGCCGGGCTCGATCTCGTGACCGATGGCGAACTGATGCGTTTCGATGCGAGCCATCCCGAAGCCAACGGGATGGTGGAGTACTTCGTGTCGCGCCTGGACGGGATCCGACGGGCCTTCTCGCCTGCCGATTTCGAACGCTACCGCGCCGATCCTGTTGCAGGCTCTCAGGTCCTGGCCGGCGTGTTCGTCGTCGGTCCAATCACCGAGGGCTCGCTGAATCTGCCACAGGACTGCGAATTCTCGCGCTCTCTCACCCGCCTGCCGTTCAAGTTCACCTGCACCGGTCCGCACATGCTCGCGCGCGTCCTGAACAACTGTCACTACCCGGATCTGCCCTCGCTGGCGATGGACATCGCCAAAGTGCTGCGCAGCCAGCTCGCGCTCGTCGAAGCGGACACGGTGCAGCTCGACGAAGCGAGCATCGTCGGCTATCCGCAGGATGCGCAGTGGGCGGCCGATGCGATCAACTGCGTGCTCGACGGCATCCTGAACGAAAAAGCGGTCCACCTCTGTTTCGGCAACTACGGCGGCCAGCCGATGCTGCGCGGATTCTGGCGCGACATGGTGCCGTTCCTCAATCGGTTGCGCACCGATCATCTCGTGCTCGAGTTCGCGCGCCGCGGCTACGACGAGCTCGAGGTCCTCAACGATCTCGATCGCCGAATCGAGCTCGGTATCGGTGTCGTCGACATCAAGGACAACGAGGTGGAGAGTCCGGAGCTGATCGCCTCGCGCATCGAGCGGATTGTGAAGACCCTTGGACCGACTCGCTTGAAGTACGTGCATCCGGATTGCGGGTTCTGGATGCTGCAGCGCAGCGTGGTCGATCGGAAGATTCGCGCGCTCGTCGCCGGCCGCGATCTGTTCGAGGGCCGGCTCTAAGTCGCCGCGCATGACGACGGAAGTCCTTGCCGAGAAGGAGCGCGCCGCCGTCCGGGCGAAGGTCTTCACTCATCTCGCGGGCGTCGTGATGGCGCCGACCGTCAGCGCGTTGTGGGAGCGCGGTGCGCTCGAGTTGCTGACGAGCGCGCCAGGCCCTGTCCCCTTCCGCGTCGTCGTCGAGCAGACACACGCCAACGCCGGGTACCTGCGTGTCGCCATGCGCCTGCTCACATCCTGTGGCTGGCTCGTCGAACAGCGGCAGGACAACGGCACGCGGACGTGCGCGTTGACGCCGGAAGGACGCGCGACGCTGAAGCTCGCCCACCCGCTGTACCGGCGGGTGACGGCGTCGTTCCTGCCCAAAGCGCTCGTCCTCGAAGACTTTCTGGTCCAGCCCTCAGACGAATCGTTCATCGCCTCGGTCGGCGATCTCGTGGCGCTGGCGCAGAACGGATGGGGCATCGCGCCGTCTCCCGATCCCGCCGCCGCGCAGATCCACGATCGCATCCGCGGCCATCTTGACGGGATGCTCGTCGCCCCCGCGATGGTCGCGCTCGCGCGCGGCGGCATCTTCGCGCGGCTCGCAGAGAGACCCTTCGACGTGCGATCGACGTCGGCGAGCGCGGCGAGCGTCGCGTGTCTCTTCGATTTGCTGTCGACGACGGGCTGGGTGGAACGCGCCGGGCCTGACGTGCAGCTGACGGGATGCGGACGGTACGCCGCGCAGATCGCCAGCGCGTACGGCGTCACGGTGTCTTACCTGCCGATGTTCGCCGTCCTGCCGACGCTGCTGTTCGGCAACGCGCGAATCCCGCGCGTCGATCCGGGCGGCCTCGAAACGATGGTCAACCGCGCCATGAACGTCTGGGGCGGAGGCGGCGCGCACATCACGTACTTCAAGAAGCTCGACGAGATCATCGTCGACATCTTCAACCGTCCCATTTCGGATCAGCCGCGCGGCATCTGCGACATGGGATGCGGCGACGGGACGCTGCTGGCGCATCTCTACTCGGTCGTCAGGGAACGGACGGCGCGCGGGCGCGAGCTCGACGAGCACCCGTTGATCATCGTGGGCGCTGATTTCAATAAAGTCGCGCGGCGCGCGACCAAACAGACGCTGCATGAGGCGCGGATCCCGACACACCACGTCATCACGGGCGACATCAACCGGCCGGCGCAGCTTGCAAGCGATCTCGAAGTGATCGACCTCGACATTCACGATCTGATGCACATCCGCTCGTTCCTCGATCACAACCGACCGTACGTGCGTCTGTCGAACTACGTCGGCGGCTCGCGCCACGCGTCGACGACCGGCGCGTTCGCGTACCTGGGCGAAGAGATTCCGGCCGACGAGCTGGAAGAGAATCTCGTGCGACATCTGCGCCGCTGGAAGCCGTACGTCGGGCGATTCGGCTTGCTGGTGCTCGAGCTGCACACGCTCCCACCCGCGGTGACCGCGGCCAATCTCGATCGAACGCCTGCTGTTGCCTACGACGCGACGCACGGGTTCTCCGACCAGTATCTGGTGGAGCTACCCGTGTTTGCTGAATGCGCGCGTGAGGCAGGACTGCGAGCGGAACCCCGGTGGCAGGCGAAGTTCCCGCCCTCAGAGCTCGCGACGGTCAGCTTGAACTACTTTACGGCCGGGTGATCCGGCGCCTAACATGGCCCGCATGAACAGACACTTCAAACTTCTTCTTGTCCTGGCTTCGCTCGGAGCCGCTCCTGTTTTCGCTCAAGAGCCGGTCAAAGGCGTCGCGAACCCGGAGGCGCTGTTCACGGACAGGAATCCGAAGCTGAACACGAACAAGCAGGCGGCGCTGCACATCATGAAGGACCTGCTGCAGTGCAACCATTGGGACGAAGCCGAGAAGTGGCTGACCGCGCGCTACGTTCAGCACAACCCCAACGTGACGTCGGGGCGAGACGCCGTCGTGAAGTTCTTCGGAAGCCGTCCGAAGACGCCGACGTGCGACAAGCTGACGACGCCGGTTGTTGCCGTGGTCGCCGACGGCGATCTGGTCACGGTCGTGATCGCGCGCGAGTACAAGGATTCCAAGGATTCGTCGAAGACCTACACGTCGACGTGGTTCGACATGTGGCGAATCGTCGACGGCAAGGCCGACGAGCACTGGGATCCGGCGACGAAGCAGCCCTGAACCTGCCGCCGGTCGATTTGCCTCAAGCGACGCCCTGCCCCTCGACGATGGTGATGTAGCGATCGACGGGCAGGTCGGTGAAGCGCTCGACCCTGCCGCTCGGCGGCGGCCACTGAATCTCCAACCAGTCGACGCGCGCGTTGACGCCCAGGCCGAGCACCTCGCGCGGATCGTGCGACGAGAGGTAACTGCCGCCGCCGGTCTTCAGCCGGGAGCGTCGCACGCCGCCGGCCGACCAGGTGATGCGCGCGCCGATCGCGTCGCGACTGCAGGCGGCGCCCTGCAGCTTCAGTCCGAGCCAATGATGGTTTGTACCCGCACGATTGCGGAGCAGCAGCGGCGCGTCGCCGTTGTTCGAAACGAGCACGTCGATGCGGCCGTCGTTGTCCATGTCACCGACAGCCAGACCGCGCGCCGGAAATGCGCGCGAGAAGACCGGCCCGGCGCCCGCGCTGACGTTCACGAGCTTTCCGCCGTCGTTGTGAAAGAGCAGCAGCGGCTCCCGGTACTTCACCTGCGTCGTGTAGTTGTCCACCATGTCGTCCGGATGGCCGTTGGCGAGAAACAGATCGACCGAGCCGTCGTTGTCGTAGTCGAAAAACTTCAGGCCCCAACCACTCAGCAGCCGTGTGGCGCGCGCGACGTCGCCGACGTAGGCGACGTCGGTGAAGAACTCCTTGCCCTCGTTGTGGTAGAGCGAGAACATCTCCTGATCCACGTTCGCGACGAAGAGATCCTGACGTCCGTCGCCGTCGACGTCCGCCGAATCGACGCCCATGCCGGAGCGCGGCTGCCCGTTCACGCTGAATCCCACTTCAGCGGGGAGTCCGATCTCCTCCCACCGCCCCTTGCCTCGGTTCATGAACAGGAAGTTCTGGACCGTGTCGTTGGCGACGAACAGATCCATCAGACCGTCGCCATTGACGTCCGTCGCCACGACGCCCAGCGCTTTTCCAAGCGCTTTGTGGATGTCGGTGCCGGTGCCGACTTCGGTGAAGGTGCCGTCGCCATTGTTGTGGAACAGCAGGCTCGGCGTCGGCTTGAACATCCGGGGAATGCAGTAATAGCGCTTTCCCAGCTTGTTGTCGCCGCAGAAGACTTTGTTTCCAGCGCCGAACTCCACGAAGCTGCAGACGAACAGATCGAGCCGTCCGTCGTTGTCGTAGTCGAACCAGACCGCGCTGGTGGTCCACCCCGGCGCCGCCAGTCCCGCTTTTGTCGTGACGTCGGTGAACGTGCCGTCGCGGTTGTTGTGATACAGGATGCTGCGCCCGTACGAGGTCACGAACAAGTCGGGAAAGCCGTCGTTGTCGTAATCGGCGGCGGCAACGCCCATGCCGAACGTGCCGCCGCCCACGCCTGCAGCTTCCGTCACATCGGTGAACGTGCCGTCGCGGTTGTTCTTGTACAGCGCGTTTCTGAGCGGACGCGGCGGCTGATAGAAATCGCACGGACCACTGTTGACGAGATAGACGTCCATCCAGCCGTCGTTGTCGTAGTCGAGAAACGCACAGCCGGCGCCGACGGTCTCGGGCAGATATCGCTCGGAAGACATCGCGTTCTCGTGCCGCCACGTGATCCCGCTCACCGCCGCGGGCACTTCTTCGAAGAGCCCCGCGGAGGGCGGCGCGGACGCACGCCTCGGCAAGAGCTGCGACGCAAACGGCAACAGACCGCCAAGCGCGGTCACGCGCAAGAAGTCGCGACGCGTCCTCGCACAGCAGGACAAGGCTATGTTCTCCATCGGTGAGGCGGGATTATAAGCCCAGGCTCTGTGCTAGCATCCGCGGCGTGCCTCGTTTCGTGCGGCGGCCTCAGCTGCGGCAGCTTCAGCGCCGCGTGTGCGCGGGCGTCGCGGCGTTGTTCGCTGCTGCTCTCATCCTTACCGCGCACATCCGGTACACGTTTCTCTCGGTGTCCGCCGCAGCGCAGCAGGCGCCGCAGGCCACCTCGGATCAGAATGACGAACGGCAAGCCCGCAGCACGTGCAGCGGGTGTCACCTGTTTCCGCCGCCCGACGTCCTCCCCCGATCGGCGTGGCGGAACGAATTCGTCCGGATGATGTTCATCCGCCAGAAACGGCTGCCGCCGGCCGGGCGGCCAGAGGTTGTTTACCAGTCCGTGCAGCTGCCGCCGGACATGGAGAAGGTTCTTCCGTTCTTTCTCAGCCACGCTCCTGAGCGCCTTTCGGATCCTGAACCATGGCCCGATCCCAGCGAGTCACGGGTGCAGTTCACGCGGCACACGCTGACGATGTCGGAGATGGCGGACACGCCGGCCGTGTCGAACGTGCAGCTCGTTTACTTCAACGGAGGCCGGCAACCCGACGTGCTCGCGACCGAAATGGGCCAGGGCCTGGTGTTCACCGGCGCCCCCGTCAGTCCGGACGGCGCGTTGAAGATCATCGCGAATGTCCCCCACCCGGCGCACGTCGCGCTGACTGATGTCGACAAGGACGGCATACCGGATCTACTCGTGGCGGACCTCGGTCATTTCCTGCCATCGGATCATCACGACGGCGCCGTCGTCTGGCTGCGCGGCCTCGGCAACGGAAAGTTTGCGCCGTTCTGGCTCGATGGCTGGCCGCGCGTGGCGGACGTAGAGGCCGCCGATTTCAACGGAGACGGGAAGAACGATCTTGTGGTCGCTGCGTTCGGGCATCGCACCACCGGCCAGATCGCGATCCTCGAAAACCGCACGACGGACGCTGCGCATCCGGAGTTCATCACGCACACCATCGACCCGCGAACCGGCGGCATTCACGTCATCCCCGCCGACCTGAACGACGACGGCAAGATGGACTTCGTCACGGTGCTCGCGCAGGAACACGAGACCGTGCTCGCTTACATCAACAAGGGTACCGGCGACTTCGCATTCGAGCGGAAAGTGATTTATGCGGCCCCGCATCCCAATTGGGGCTCCACGGGAATCCAGCTCGTGGATCTCGATGGCGACGGAGATCTCGACGTGCTCCTGACGCACGGCGATACCTTCGACGATGGGATTGTGAAGCCGTATCACGGGATCCAGTGGCTCGAGAACAAGGGCGGCTACCCGTTCGTCGAGCACACGCTCGCCAACATGCCGGGCGTGCACCGCGCCGTCGCCGCCGACATCGATGGCGACGGCGATCTGGATATCGTCGCCTGCGCGCTGCTCGCCGCCGGGTCCAACGTCGACGAGAGGACGTTACCGGCGCTCGTGTGGCTCGAGCAGACGAAGCCGGGCATTTTCGTGCGGCATACGATCGAGATGGGATTTCCCCGTCACGCGACCCTGGATGTCGGCGATATCGACGGCGACGGCGACATCGACATCGTCGTCGGCAACTTCTCGCTCGACAGGAAGATGCCCGGCGTGATCGACGTCTGGACGAATCAGCTGAAAGGGCGTGCGTCCGCCGGCGCGAACGGTCGCCGATGACCGTCCGTGGACGGGACACTAGCGCTCGACGATGCGCAGCAATGTGGAGCGAGACACCTGCTCGCTGCCCTGCTTCACCACCGCTCGCAGTTCGTAGGTGCCCGGAGCGAGCTGCTCGAGCGGTAAGCGTCCAAGCTGCGGGATTCGACCCGCAGCATCGGATGCGGCGAGCGCCATCGGCAGACGCGCCAGCAGCCGGCCGTTCTGGAACAAGAAGATTTCAGGCTCGGGCGCCTTCTGGCCGGCGCTCGGATAGATGGCGAAATAGAATCCCACTTCTCTGGAGCTCTTGCTCACCGGATCGCCGAGATTCGGATACACGACGATGTCGTCGACGAGCAGCGGGTTGTCGTTCCGGCGCTCGCTCGCCGCGACTTTCTCGCTTCGCCTGACCACCACGAGGCTGCTCATGCGAAGGCGGCTCGTGTCGGCCTGCGCCACTTCGACCGTCGAGAAACGGACGCTCGACTTGCCGGACGGCGCGTCGTACACGACGGTCTCCATGGTGTAGACGCCGGAGGGCAGCTCCGGCTCACGATAGAAGATGATCTCGCCCTGCTTCGCGCGCTCGAGATCGGCGACCGGCCCTTTCACCTCGTAATGCTGGCTCACCTGCCGCGCGACATGATTCTGCTGGTTCAGGAACCGCACGACGACTGTGAAGTCTGACGAGTAGGTCTTGCCGTCGGCGGCAGGTTCGAAGCTGAGCGCGGCGGTGTTGATCGTCGCGATCACGGGCGCCAGGCCCGGTCGCCCGCGCTCCGGGAACAGCAGCGCGCCGGCGCGGATCGGAAACGCATTCGGGACCGGCTTCTGCTCGAGCGCGGCGAGCGCCAGCGCTTCGCGCGAGGTGATGAGCGCGCCGCCGGGGTCGCGAACGGCGAAGTACCCTTTTCGCGCGGAGACGGTCACGCCGGGACGCGTCACCTTCACATCAATCGCACGAAAGCGCCCGTCAAAGGCGTCGTTGGCCGGCACGTACCCGATCAAATAGTAGTTGCGCTGATCGCTCTCGATGCGCTCGAAGCCCTGACGCAGGTCGTTGGTGTTGTCGAACGCGAGGCCTCCGGTGTCCTCTGCCAGCTCGCCGAGCCCGGTGCGCGGATCCTGGCGGAGCACGTCCTCGTTCTTCTCGAGGCGCTGGGTCAATGGGGCGTTGTTCCTCCCGCTCGTGTTCGCGTACCCGGTGTTGATGCCGACGCCGGCCGCCTGATTGACCTGGTCCCGAATCTTCGCCTGCTCGCTCTCGGCGCGCAATCCCGCGGCATCCATCGTGTAGATGCTCACGCTCGCGCGGTTCGCGGCGTCGATGACGCCCCGAAACAACCGCTGCACGGCGGGCGGAATCGCGAGGCCTTCGGAGAAGAAGACGAGGCTCTTGCGCCCGGGCACGCGCTGGAGCGTGTTGATGATCGCGAAGAGCCCGTTCGTCGTCGAATACCCCTGCTGATCGCGCTCCATGACCTCGAAGTCCTGAATCATCTTCGACTGCATCTCGGCGAAAATCGCTTCGGCGGGAGCACTGCCCATCGCCTGCGTCGCCCCGGCGCCGCCGGCGGCTGCGACACGCGCGACCTTCTCTTCGGCGGTCGCCGCGCGCTGGTCGGCTGCGGCCTTGTCGTCATGCTGATCGGGGGCGTTGAAGCGGGCCGAGGCGTGACTCGCGATCCTGTCCAGCGCCTGCCGCAGCACCTCGCGGTTGCGCGTGAACGGCGCGTACGGAGTCAGCGCCAGATCGATGCCGAAGAGTCCGATGTAGTCCGGCGCCTGATGCGTTGTGCCCAGATAATCCTGCGCCGCCCGCACCGCCAGGCGGCGCGCTTCGGGGTTGAGTCGATCGAACACGAGCGCGGTCACAGCGGGTCCGGCGCTGTCAGGCTGCGATCCGCCGGGCACAGATGCAGGCGCCGCCTCGGCCCGCGAAGCCGGTGCGCGCGCGAGAACCGCACCGTCGAACACTCGGCTGAACGAGCCAATCGTTTGCGGCACGCCGTCTTCGAGCACCTGGAAGTCGGACTGCTCGAGATCGCGAACCGGCAGGCCGCGCCTGTCGCGCACGACGACGTCGACGAGGACCGCGGTCACGCCGGTCTTCGCCGTGTCTGGCGCGCGCAGCGGCGCGGGCTGCTGCGCACGACCGGCGTGACCCGCCAGGGCACACACGAACGCGATCGCGACGCGCACGTGCAGACGATGTTGTGTCATGGTGCGTCGACCGTGCGTTACCGCTCTTGTATTCGTCCCCCGACCGACTGCGGACCGCTCTTCTGCGTACGCGCCAGACGGTCCAGTCTCATGAACTCCTCGCGCTCGCGCGCGGCGGCGTCGAGACGTCCGGCCCGCTGATAGGCGCGTGCGAGTGTGAAGTGCAGTCCAGGGCTGTCGGGCGCAAGGCTGATGCCCTTCTGCAGTTCCGTGACGGCGCCCTCGACGTCACCGGTCTCAAGAAGAGCCTGTCCGAGCGCTTTTCGCGCGGCGAACGCGTTTGGCGCCGCCGCCACGGCTTGCTTCGCCCAGGACAGCGCGCTTGGTGCGTTCCCGAGCGTGAGGTACTCGTACGCGATCTGCATCAGCGACGCGGGATGCGCCGGCTGCAGCTCCAGCTCCCGCGTGAATTCGCCGATCGCCTTCTCGGGCTGCTCCTGCAGCAGGTAAACGCCGTACGCGTAGTGCACGTTCGGCGTCTCGGGATATCGTGCAGCCAGCGCCTCGAAGGCGTTTGTGGCCGCCGGACTTCTCGCCGCCATCATGTAGCTGGCACGGCCGGCCATCATCACCATCTCGCGACGCTCCGGCGGCGCTTCGATCGGCAACACGGGCATCCGGAGCGTGGCGAGCCCCATGGCTTCGATGACGCGCGGGTTGTCGTCTCCCTCGCCGGCAAATTCTCCCAGCGTCTCGAGCGCCTGCTCGTACTGCTCGATCCGCGTCATCTGGATCGCGGCATGGAACCGCGCGACGCTGCCAAGCTCCTTGGTGTCGCCGACGCCGAGAACCCGCGACTGCAGCAGATGCTGCAGCGACCGGTCGTACTCCTTCAAGCCGAATTCGCACAGGCCGAGAAACGCATACGCTGCACCGTTCTTCGGCGCGAGGCGAACGACTTTCCGAAACGCATCGCGGCCGTGCGTGAAATCGTCCAGCGAGTAATACGCGGTTCCCTGATACCAGTACCCCTCCACGTAGTCAGGCTTGAGCTTTACGGCCTTGCCGTACAGACCTATCGCTTCTTCCCATCGTTGCTCCTGACGCGCCTCGGTCGCCGCCTTCACGAGCCGATCGAACTCGGCGGAGCGCGGGACTGCAGCGGCGCCTGTCTTGTGCGGCGTCGTGGATGGCGTCTTCGCCGACGGCGGCGACTGCGGCTTCTGCGGACTCCTGCCGGCGGCGGCGACGAGCGGCGACGCGGACGCGAAGAGCGACGCGAGCAGCGCGAGCTGCAACGCGGCGCCGGCACCTCGCTTCATCGGTCGCATGCTCACTCGCTTCCCGGCTGCTGCTTGGCCTGTGCTTCCTTGTTCAGGCGGTCGACGATCGCGCGCTCCCGATCCGCATCGTCCTTGCGTTTGAGGCGATTGTAGCCGGTGGCCAGCTGCACGTGGGCCTCGATGAGATCGGGCGCCTCTGTGACGATCGCCTCCAGCATCTGGACGGCTTCTTCTACCTTCCCCGTCTGCAATCGAAGGCTCGCGAGCAGCTTGCGCGCGGTGAGATCGTTCGGCCGAATGCTCGTCGCGCGTTCGAGATAGCGTGAGGCCTCGTCGAACTTCTGCTCGCCTTTCCGGACGTTTCCGAGCTGCAGGTTGGCTTCGAAGTCGTTCACGTTGAGCTCGAGTTCCTGGCGCAACGCGCGTTCGCCAGCCTGCTGCTCGCCGAGGCCCAGCAGAGCGCGGCCGTAGAGCGCATGAGCTGTCGGCAGCCGCGGGTTGAGCTTCACCGCCCGCTCGAATTCGGCCTTCGCCGACGGATAGTCCTTCTGCGCCAGCAGCGCGATACCCGTGAGCAGATGCCCTTCGGCGGATTCGCCGGCGCCGAAGATCCGATCGATGTACGGTTGTCCCTCATCCGTTCTTCCGTCGTGCAGCAGAGCGGTGCCCACCAGATACGCGTACGCGAGATCGTTTCCGAACAGCCGCTCGCGCGTCTTCAGCAGCGACACCACTTCCTGGTCCTGACCGGTCTGCAGATAGCAGTCGGCCAGCACGAGATACGCGCTCTTCACCTCGGTGTCGGACGACAGCACGCGTTTGAGCTGCGGAATGGCTTCTCGAGGCCGCGACGATTTGTAGTACGCGAGCGCGAGATTCAGGCGGATGCTCGCGCTGGCGGGATCGATTTTCAGCGCCGCGTCGTACTGCTTGATCCCGTCCTCGTACTGTCCGAGGCGCACGTACGCCGCGCCAAGGTTCGAAAGCGCGTCAGCGCGGTCGGGAACAATGATCAGCGCCGCCTTGTAGTTGTCGATGGCGCCCAGCAGATCCCCGGCCTGCTGCAGCTCGAGCGCGCGCACGAAGAGACGCTCGAAGTCCTGGCCGGTGGAGGGAGGAGACTGAGCTCGCGCCGGCATCGCGATAACCAAACAAATGAACAGTATCGAGAGCCGGCCCATGGTGCCCCGATTGGGGGTCAATTGTAGTCTCTAATTCAGCAGGTGCTCCATCAGAAGTAGTACTTCAGCACGAACTCGACCACGCGGTGGCCGCGCGTCAGACTCACTTTTCCGAAGTTGTCCTTCGTTTGCGGTGTGAAGTCGAATCCCGCCGTCGGATCGCAGACGGTGGCAAAACCCCCGGCGCCGTTCGGCACGTTGTCCACGCGAGATCGGCACGTGGTATTGAGCGTGAGATTGATGTCGTTGATGTCAGTGGTCGTCGCGAACGACTGGTTGAAGAGATTGAAAAGCCCGAGGCGGACCTGGAGTTTTTGATCGCCGGCCGTCGCGAAATTCTTGAACAGCGTCAGGTCGTGGTTGAAACGGGTTGGCGTTCGAATGTTGTACGGCGGAATGAGCGAGCCGTTCTGACCGAACGCCGGCACGGAGGTGCAGTTGATATTGAGAAGCTTGTCGCCAACCCCGGCTGACGACGTCCGCGGATCGCATGAGTAGACTGGGGCGATGCCGTTCCCTTCGTTGCCGCCGTTTGCGCTGGGGCCGACCACGTCGCTTGTGCCGAAAAAGGCCGCCGCGATGCCGCGACTGCCGGCGTCACCGGTGAAGTTGAGGAAGATCGGAATGCCGCTGGCCACCGACGAGATACCCGACAACTGCCATCCATTCAGAATGCCGCGTGCAATCGCGTTTTTCAGCGACCCCTTCGCGCCATCCGGCAGGAGCGCATTCCACGACACGTTCAACGTGTGCGTGCGATCATCCCGCAGCACGCCGTATGTCCGCTTCGGATCGTACGGGTCGATGTTGTTGTACTCACCGCCCAGCGTGCCGCGGTTGCGGCCAAGGGTATAGGCAACGAAGTATTGAAAGTTCCTCGTCGTCTGGCGACTCAATGTGACCTGCATTGAATCGTAGTCCGATTCGCCGCGGAAGTCGTACACCGTGATCTTGTTGAGCGAGTTGAATTTTCGGAAGGAGGCGAGGTTGTCGGCGTTGCTCGCGACAGCCACGCGGTTGACGGGCACCGACAGATCGACACCGTTGAAGAAGCCCGAGTTCATCACGCCGAACGGCATCACGTTGCCGTTGGTCCGGCTCACCAGATGCCGGCCGCGGGTGCCGACGTAGCTCACCTCCACGACCTGGTTGAACGGCAGTCGCCGCGCGTAGGAGAGGCTGAAGCTGTGCGTCCGCGGCCACACGAACGAGTCCGTCGTCAGCGAATTGATGCCGATGCTCCCGACCCGGTTCGCGAGCGTTGCCTCGGACGCCGTGTCGTAGTTCAGTCCGATCCCGTTGCCGTAATTCGCGCCGGCCCACAAATCGGTGCTGAGGTTGTATCGGTTGGGCGGCAGGTTCAGCGTCTGGTCGTACTCGACGTTCCCCATGTTGCGGTTGTAGAACAAGCCGTACCCGCCGCGGAGTACGTTGTTGCTTTGCCCGTCGATATCCCATGCGAGATTGGCTCTCGGTAACGCGAACGGCCCGCGGTTGGTCAGAATGCCTGCCGACGCACAGCCGGTGTACACGTAACACACGCCGTTGACGCGCTGAAACGTGCCGGGATCCAGGAATGCGCCTTGCGTCGGATCGTAGAGCGACGGCGAGAAATACCCGCCCTCCGTGCCGCCCAACTCGCGGTTGTTCGTCCAGAATCCGCCGCGCACGCCGTATTCGAACGTCAGGTTCGATCGGATCTTCCAGCTGTCCTGCGCAAACGCATCGATGTCCCAGTACCGGAACTCGCCGTACGGTTCACCGGGCGAGGGCCTGCCGTTCCTCGCGGTCCCCTGCGTGAGCGAACCGATGCGGCCGACGATCATATCGGCCGCCGAATTGCCGGTGCCTGAGGTGTTGTCGGTGCCGAACCAGAGCTGCCCCGCCTCGTTGTTCTGGAAGTCCTGCTGCTTCTGTCCGCGCTCGAGCGCGACGCCGAACTTCATGCCGTGAGTGCCGAGCAGCTTCGTGAGCTTGTCTTGGAACTGGAGGGCGTCGTTGTGGGCGAACACGTCGTTAGCCTTCGCCCACAGGCTGCCGACCTGACCGTTTCCTCCCCATCCATGGATCAGGTCCGTCGGCAAGTACGGCGACGTCGTCCCTGCTGGAAAGATCCCGTTGAATGTCAACCCGTTCCGGCCCTGGAGAAACACGCTCGGATCCTTGAACTTGTTGTCGAGCGTGAGACGGCTGTAGCTGACGAGCACCTCGTTGGTCGCGGTCGGACTCAATACGGTGACGATGTTTCCCGCGTACGAGCGGCCGACGTTTGTCCCGACGTTCGGCGTCGGCAGCGCCACCACGTCGCCCGGGGCCCACCAGACGCCGCGCGGGCTCTCGACGGTTTCCGTCTCGTGCGCGATGCGGACGTAGGCGCGCGTCCTGTTGCTGATGTTCCAGTCGAAGCGCGATTTGAAGTCGGTCCGGTTCGTCGGCTCCAGCTGGCTGTAGACGTAGTTGTAGAGGTTCTGCGGGTCGTTGTAATTGGGCACCGGGTAAAGGTTCGCGAAATACTTTCCGAGCGGCGTCATATACGGCGCCATGTTGTTATTCGGCGCCGGAGCCCCGGCGTTCGGGAAGCCCTGAGGGATGAGGAGCTGCGGAATGCTGTTCAAGTTCGAGCCGCGGTTCGCGAGCAGCTCGCTGAAGTCGCCGTTCCGCATCGCCTGCGAGTAGGTGCGCGTGAAGTGCGATCCGGAGTCGACCTGCTGCCGCTGTCCCTCGAACGCGGCGAAGAAGAAGAGCTTGTCGCGCTTCCTGGTGTAGTTGTCGCCGAAGGTGATCGGACCGCCGATGTTGAAGCCTGGATACTGGTATTTGCTCTTGGGCTTCTCCGTGCCGGCGATGACGTTCGAGGCGTCGTTCGACGCGAGGTGATAGTCGCGGTAATAGTCGTACAACTCGCCGCGGAACCGCGACGTGCCGGCTTTCGTGACGCCGCTCACGTTCATGCCGCCGGTGCCGTACTCCGCCGCGAAGTTCGAGCTCTGCACCTTCACTTCCTGAACCATGTCGTTGTTCAGGCTGACGATCACGCCGCTGTTGCTGCCGATGTCGATGAGCGACGAGCCGTCGAGCGCCACGGTATTGTTCGACGACCGGATGCCGTTGACCGTGTAGCCCTGCGTGTTGTTGCCGCCGCCGCCGAAGCTGACCGACTCGCCTTGATTGAACTCCGTCACCACGCCCGGCAGGATTCGCAGGAGCTCGAGCGAGCTGCGGCCGACGATTGACAGGTTGTCGATTTGCTCGGCGCGGATGACGCCCTCGCGCGCCCCGGTTTCGGTCTGGACCACCTCGATGGCGGCGGTGACCAGTACGCGTTCGTTGATGGCGCCGACTTCCATCGTGACATCGATACCTCGCGTGTCGTTCGGGCTGAGGACGATGTTTCGTCGATCGAAGGTCTTGAATCCGGAGAGCTCGACGGTCAGCTCGTAGGTGCCCTGAAACAATCCCGGAATGAGATAGCCGCCTCGCGCATCGGTGGTGGTCTCGCGTTTGTCGCCCGTGCCGGCATTGGTGATGACGACCGAGACACCCGGCAGCACCGCGCCCGTGGAATCGGTCACGGTTCCGCGGACGCTGGCGGTGACGCCTCCTTGTGCGAGCACCGTTGAAGCGAAGGAGATGAAGAACAGGCCGACAAACACCGTCGGCTGAACGGCTCGCGTGCGGCAAAGCATAGGAAGAGACTCCTGCAGATCAGAGTGATCCTGTTACCGCGTCGTCATAGCGCGCGAAGCGTAGGAGCAGCGCCGGATGCTCGTCAACTGGCTGATGGGAGGTCCGGAACTATGACGAAAGACATACCGAGTCCGATTTGTCAGCTTTCGAGACGAACCAGGCCGCGTTGGAGCGCCACGGTCACCGCTTCGGTTCGGTCCGTGACCTCGAGCTTGCCGAGAATGCTGCTGACGTGAAGTTTGACGGTGCCCTCTGTGATATCGAGGGCGGACGCAATTTCCCGATTTCGCTTGCCTCCGACCAGCAGCCGCAGGACATCGAGCTCGCGGCCCGACAGCGTCGCATGCGACAACCGGTCCGCGAGCCGCGCCGCAACCTCGGGTGGAACGTGACGCCGGCCGGCCGCTGCCTTGCGAATCGTCAGGACGAGCTCTTCGCGTGCAACCGACTTGACCAGATACGCCATCGCGCCGCCCTGGAGCGCCGCGTAGATTTCTTCATCGCTGACATAGGTCGAGAGGATGATGATTCGCGCGTCGGGGAATTCCATGCGAATCGCCTGCGTGGTCTCCAGGCCGCTCATGCCGGGAAGGCGGAGATCCATCAACGTCACGTCCGGCCGTTTCGCGACAAACAGGGCGATCGCCTGTTCGCCGGTTGCCGCCTCGGCACACACGGTCATGTCCGGCTCCAGGGCGATGATGCTCGTGAGCCCCACTCGCACGAGGTAGTGATCGTCGACGAGCATGATTCCGAGCCTGTCAGCCATTGAGGGTGCGCTGAGTTCGCGAATGGCTGAACCAGTGATCCGCGGAAGGGCCGTCACTCTGGCGGGCCGACTCGCGCGCGCGCGACGCCGTGGCACCTGGTAATGTCGCCGGGACGCTCACGGCGAGCCGTGTTCCCTCACCGGGCCTGCTGTGGATTTCGAGAACGCCGCCGAGTTTGTTGACACGCTCGCGCACTCCCTGCAGGCCGAAATGGCCGCCCGAGATCTCCGCCTGGTTCTGCAGGCCCCGTCCGTCGTCCTGAACGATCAGGTCGGTGCCGTCGGCGCGGTATCGAAGCTCGATGTCGATGCGTTTCGGCGCGCCGTGTTTGAGCGCGTTGGTCAACGCTTCGACTCCGATGCGCAGCAGATGGTGCTCCCCGGCGACATCGAGCCGGCGCGGTTCGCCGTCGACGCGGATCTCGGCGATCGTGGACGTGCCGAGCGTCATCTGGCGCGCCAGGTCTGCGAGCGCGCCGGCCAGATCGCAGCTCTCGAGCGCCTGCGAGCGAAGATCCATGACCGATCGGCGCGTCTCTTCGAGGCTGTAGCGCAGCATCCGACGCGCGACGTCCAGCGATCGCTGCGCCGTTTCGGGCGCGCTCTGGAGGCTCCCCGCGACCGCCTCGAGCTGCAGCCCGATCCCCGCCAGTCCCTGCTCGAGCGTATCGTGCAGCTCGCGCGCGACACGGTTTCGTTCGGTCAGCACCGCCTGATATTCCTGTTGCTGACGAGTCGCGAGGGTCTTGAGCCGGAACGCGCCGACGAGGGCTGCCAGCGCGAGCATCGCCAGCATGACCAGCGTGTGCTGGAGCGTCCACCACGGCGCGGCCGCAACGACGACGACATCTGAGGGCGAACGGAGAAACAGGCGGAACGACGGAGGCGGACCCGCCTGGTACGAATACACGCCCGTGACCGCAACGAGGCTGCCGGGCCGGATCCGGTTCAGCCCGTCGCCGTCGCGCGAGCGATCGAGTCCGGCTTCGAACGCGGCGTCCCGCGTCCTGCTCCGCAGCACGAGCACGCGTTCGGTCGGCGTCGTCAGGACGCCAAGGAGGTGTGCTTCGACGCGCACGAGCTCGGCATCGTTCTCCGCGCTCAATACGCTGTCGGACGCGACCGGCACGGGCGCGGGCTCGTCGGTCGTTCCGACCACGCGGAAGATCGCGTTACGGAGGATCGGTGTGCCTGGCGTCACTGCGCCAAAACCTGCAACTTCCACGAGATCGCCGGGCTTCACGTCGGGCGTCTGATCGGTCTCGATTCGCACAGCGCCCGTCCGATCCTTCACGTACAGGACGTGTCGGATGAACCGGAACACCGATTCCGTCGTGAAGTCGCGCAGCTCGATCGAACGGCCGGGCACGCGGGCCGTGACGACGCCGCGCACGCGGATTCGACGATTCACCTCGCCGGCCAACGAGTAGTTGTAGATGTTTCGCACGGGACGAATCGGCAGCGCGAACGGATCCGGCGGATGTTCGAGGATCTCGATGTCGCGCGTGCGTCCGGCGAGGAGCGACACGCCGCGAAGCTGTTCGGTCGACCCGAAAATCGAGCCTGCATTACCGCGCACTCGCACGCGTGCGTCCGTCAAGCGTTCGAGATCCCGGTCCGAATAGCTCCAGAACTGGGCCCGCAGCACGCCATCGTCGAGCGCCACGGTGGCGAACAGCATCTGAGGTGGCGGACCCGATGAGAGCCACGCGCGCTGGATGACGCCGGACGCTTCGACGTACTCGCAATCGTGGCGGCCCGTGAGCAGCGCGGAGTACGGGACGCTTTTCGCGACCGGCAGCGCGCCGTATCCCAGCTTGTGCACGCGTTCCGGCTCCACGTTCGGCGCAAACCCGCCGCGGATCGTGTGCCCTTCGATCTCGACGACGTCTCCGGTGCGGAGACTGCGCCAGACCTCGTTTTGTTCGGCATGCGGCGGCTGGACGACGAACTGGCCGACGTCGCCGTCGTTGATGAAGAGGATGTTCGCCCGCCGCTCGTCGAAGTGCGTGACGATCCCATGAATGCGAACGGGGTAGCGGCGCGCGCCTTCGTCCTGCGAGAGCGCGCGAATAGCTTTGATGTCGGTGATCAGCGGAAGAGCGGCATCCCGGATCGCGTCGGCACGCGCCGGTGTGGCCGATCCAAGACCCGCCAGCGACGCGATGACTGCCGCTCGCTGTATCAGTCCAGGCACAGCGGCGGCATACTAGCGCCGTCGACCATGCGAGTCCAGTGGCGCACGTCGATCACGGTAGTCGGCGCGCTTGCGCTGCCCGCCACCGTGCCGACCAGCTGCGGCAACCGCCTCGCCCTGAGCTTTGTCGAAGGGCGACAGGCTCAGGACGAGCGTGTGAAGATTGAACTAGAACGTCAGCTGCGCGCTGAATTTCAACAAGCGCGCGCCCATGATCTGTATCGCGTTCAGCCACTGGTTGTTCTGCGTGCTGTACCGTGTCTGCTCGTTGAGGATGGTGCTCGCGTTGAACACGTTATAGATGTCGAAGTTCCCCCGCACCTTGGCTCGACCCATCGAGAAGGTCCGGCTGAGACGAAGATCCACTTGTTGGATCCGATCATCGAAGAGCGTGTTGGGTGGAATCAGATCGACCGTGACGGTTTGGTTGCATGTCGCCGCCGTCTGGCTCGGGCATGCCGCGAGGTTCCGGCCCAAGGACTTCTTGATCTCTTCATTGCTTGCCACATAGCTCGCCGCGATCGGGAACCCTGGAGCATTCTGGTACGTGGCGCTGACCTGCGTTTCCCAGGGTAGCGGATAGACGGCGGAGAATTTGATTTGCGTCGCCGCTCCCCATGGCTGGCTGACGCGGCAGAATCCCGGTCGCGCATCCTGCGTCGGGACGACCAACACGCCGCCGACAGCGACCGGCTGGCCGGCAACAAGCGTGGCCGGAGAATCAATCGAGAAGCAGTTGTCGAGGACTGTACGCCCCGTGCCGACGCCTCCCTGGATCTGCCCGCCTCGTCCGAACCGCGCGTTGACGAGGAGATCGATGCCGTTGAAGACCTCGCTCTGGTTCCCGTACCGCGACGCCTGCGTGACCAGGTTGTCGATCTGCCCGAACTTCTCCGGCCTGACGTCGTAAAGCCCGCAGAACTGCATGCCGCTCACGCTCGTCGGCAATCGCGGATCCACCGGCCCCGTAATGCAGAACGGATCGTAATCGGCCCGCGTCACGGCCTGGTTGTCGACGGCCAGAAAACCGCCGTACCAGGTGCGGAAGTACGCGAGCGTGATTCCCACGTTTCGCGCCAGTTGATGCTGCACGGAGACAGAGCCCTGCCAGTTGTAGTTCTGCTGATTGAAACCGCTGAGAGCATCGGCCGCTCTGCGCGTGTTGCCGCCGCTCACCCGGCCGAAGCTGAGATCCGACCACTGTCCGCACTCGCCGTTGGGCGCGGGATTCAACAGATCGCAATCGGGAATGTAGTTTCCTCGTCGAGGATCACCGGCAGGATACGTCGTGTCGTTCCAGGGCCTGGTGGTGCTGACAGCCTGGTTCTGCACGGGGATATCCACAGCGATTCCCGTATTGCGGGCCGAATACCGGCCGACCGCGACCTTGAGCGCCGTCCTGCTGTTGCCGAACAGGTCGTAGGCCGCGCCCACGCGCGGGCTCAGGTTCTGCCAGTGCGGCGAGTGCGCCACAGCCGGAAAATCGCGCGCGGGCACCCACGGGCCCGCCGGGAGATGCTGTGCCGGAATGAATGCGTCATACACGGCGTACCGCACGCCCAGGTTCA
>Ga0070699_100000645_pt1 | contig 32667 bp, 24 predicted proteins | sample KBSK1503metaG_FD_65473 | JGI IMG/M metagenome (GOLD analysis project Ga0070699, IMG submission 65473) | Corn, switchgrass and miscanthus rhizosphere microbial communities from Kellogg Biological Station, Michigan, USA - KBS K1-50-3 metaG | ecosystem: Host-associated > Plants > Roots >...
TAAATTCGATTTCGCTGCTGGGAGGTCGTCCAATGGTAGGACTCCAGACTCTGGATCTGGCTATCGGGGTTCGAGTCCCTGCCTCCCAGCCAAACAAATTTCCATCCAGATACGGGCGGCTGTGACTTGAACCATTAATTGGCCGCTCCGGCCACTTATTGGTTCCAATAGCCTCCGGCCACTTAATGGTTCCAACAACCTCCGGCAGATTATTGGTTCCATGTGAATCTGCCGCTCGACGGGGAGTACTTGATTCCGTTTTCCTGCCGCACTTCACGTAAGACGGCTTTGAGTTCACTGCCCTTTAGTCCGATGTTGGCTTCACAGGTCCGCGCAATCTCTATTAGTGCCGGTAATTCGCCATGGGCTGTTAGTTCCAACAAGCGTTGACTGATTTTTGATTTGGCTTCCGCCTTTCGTTCGGTCGCTAACTTTCTTTGAAATTCACGGTAGCGAACCTTAATTCCTTCGTGCTGAATCGGAAACTTCGCCGATATATGGCTTTTTGCATGTCCGGTCCGGCGAATAACTTCCATTAGTGACGGAGGTGGATCTTCGTGAACTGCGTTCTCCATCAGGGTTCCAATCCGCTGATGAGCTAGTTTCCGCTCCTCTTCAAGTCTGCTGTTGATTGCGGCACACAACTCGGGAAAGTACTTTACTAGCAAGTCTCTGCCGGCCTCAAAGTTTTTGTATCCCAATCGCTCGGCGACCTCGTTCAGTTTAGGCGCGGGATTGATAAGCAGCATTGACCGCAGCGTTTTCTCAATCTGATCGAGTTGTTGGGCTCGATACTCCTTACAACGCGCGACGATTTTGGCGCACAGTTCGGGATGCCGCGTCCGAAGCGTAGACTCATGGGCATAACCCAAACTTCTCGCAACATCGATTAGCGTTGGGGGCGTCGGTTGTAGGAGCGCACCTTCAAGCGTTGTCTTCACCAGAAGGCTGCTTGATAGGAATATCCGACAGAGATCGGGAAATCGAGATTCTAAGCAAACCTCGCGGACGTATCGCAGACGTCGCGCGACCTCATTTAGACTCGGAAGAGGTATTTCGTTCCGCGCCTCTTGTAAAGCGGCGCGGATCTCGGCGGCATCACGACGAATCCTTGCCGTGCGACGCGGTGCGCGCTTGCTCCTAGTGTCGCGATGTTTTGCTGTTAGCGCTTTACAGAGCTCTGAATTGTAGTCGTAAAGCGGATTAGCATCCTTCAGCCCCAAACGTTGAGCAACTTGTCTGACGGACGGTACTGGTTCTTCATTAAGAGCTTTCAAAAGAGCAGTCTGAATCTTCTGCGCGTGCTGATGCGAGTCGGAAGGACCAACCAAAATGGATAGACGCTTGATCGTTTTGGAGTCATTAGAATCGCTGGTCAAAAGCCTTACCAGTGAGACCGAGCTGCGGTAGCAGACTTTCAACAAACAGTTAATATGGGGAACTGCTTTCATGGATCGCCAGTCATGATATAGGTGTGGCGATATACCTAGGAATCGAGCGAATGCGGTCGCATTTCCGTTGCACACACGGTTTGGATAAGTCGCCAGAAAGTTGCTGAATCGTTGTGGGATCATACAACCGTCAAGTTGATAACCTGCCGCAATCAACTGCCCCAATTGTCTAGCGACCCATAAATCGTGTTTGTTGTCTATAGGCTCGTGGGCCGACATTCCAAAGCTGCTGTTGCCGAGCCAGCCTAGACAGCGTGAACAACGACCTGTCATCAGTTTCCCGCTGAATGGCGATGAGACTCTCTCGCAATGAGGACATCTAGTTTCAAGTTTGATCCCATGATCTACGCAAATATTCACAGCTGCTAATGCCCAACCGAGGGACTCATAAATTATTCTCTTTTTTCTCTTTAGTTCATCCAAACACTTGGGGCACCATGCGCGCACGCGTCGCAATAGAAACTTATCGGCTATGACGGCCTGCCACGGAAGCATTGTTAGCGCAGACAGGGATTGTTGGGCGGTTAACCGCTCAATAAGATTGACCCACTTTCGCGCGGTTTGCCCCCTGCCATTAATGGCCATCTGATATTGTCGTTGACCAGCAACGACGCCTTGCTTGTTGGAGGCTGAGGCCACGTATTGAAGAGCTTTTGGAATTAGCTCGTGTACGCTCAGAAGATAAACTGTCAGGCTATGTGCCGTCGCCAGTCGTGCAATGTAACTTGTGAAACTCTCGCAGCGAGAGGTTCCTAAGCCTATCGGTTGAAGCGGGTAAAGGCGCGCGCGAGGCGCGATGGGTGGTCTCGCGAGATCCCACGAGTCATAGATTTGAAGATCGTTGGATGATTGCTTGGCCAATTTCGCAATCAGGCTGCCATCTCTTCTCCCCTGAGAAAATGTTTTTCCTTACGAAGATGGCCATTGCCTGACCTGGCAAGATTGTTTATGCGGCGGCGGGAAGGGTAGACTCCGTTTCTCAATAGCTGCTTTCGAATCTTGACGAGAGTGTGGGACTTCGATTGACGGATCATCTGTTCCTTATTGATCCGATGGTTCTTATGTCTCAAAGATATTTCCTTACATAACGCCGGAAAATGCTTATAGAGAGTTCTCTTGTGTGCTCTCAACTCAATTGCAATTTCCGTCATCGGTTTGGGAGGGTGAGCTTTCAGCGCCGCCCTTAATGAATGTTCGACCGCGAAGTCGTCGAACGGTTGCGGTGATTGGCGACATTGACGAGGCTGGTGCCCAATGAATTCTAAGTTAGCAGTGTGATCGGAGGGGAAGACGAGAAACCGCTCGGTGTATAGAAAATCGACTAGTCTAAGATTCATGGCGTAGCAAAGACGCAGAAGATCATTAAGCGGGATCAGAGAGTCACCTTGAAGCCAGCCCCAAACCGTGTTTTTTGGTTTTCCAATCAGGGTTGAAAACCGATTCATTACGCCGTCAGTGACGGTGTCGATGCATAAGGTGAGAGCTTCCTTGATTCTCTGGGTAGTCGGTGTCGGCAAGTAATCGCGCGCTGATATGATCTCTTGGAGATTCGTACTGACCCACCCCTGCCATTGGAGTTCGTCGCTTGTGAGGGACTCGCCTTCAGTATCGGCTCGTGCACCTAACCACTCATCGCATTTTTCGCAATATCCTGGTGTTGCCGAGCGCGAGAGCCATTGAAGAGGGCTGTTGCAATTGGGACATGAGGTGTCAAGACGGCGTTGGTGAAAGAGACAGACTGTAACGTCGCGAAACACCCAGAGCAGTGGCTCGTACATCGGTTGGCGACTGTTGGCCCAACTGTCATAGCACGCAGGACACCATGCACGCATAAGTCGCAGCAAATTGCGATGGGAAAAGACATTTTGCCACTCGATCATTGTTAGCTGTGCCAGATCATGTCGCAGGGTAAGCGTTTGCAAGGTGCGGACCCAGTCGGATGCGATTACGCCGATACCATTTATTGCTCGTGTGTGAATGTTAAAGGACTTGCTGAGGGCGCTTCCCCTCGTGTCCTGACGGGCGCCGCCCCGCAACCAGTATTTCTTGCCGATTAGAGGCGCGATAGTCGATGACAGCAGCGCTGCTGGTGAGACACAATGCGATGCTGCGAGACGCGATACATAACTGGTTAGGCATTCAATCAACGCCGTTCCCATTCCCTGTGGCTGCAAACTATGCAACCGGCTGCGCGTTGGCAATACCGGTAAATCGAAATTCCACGAGTCGTAAATGGTAAGGCCGTCATATTGTGCTCCTTTGACCATTTCCGATGGGATCGCGTTTGGGTTTGCGCTCCCCCGGTTTCCGCTGTTTTCTCGAAGTGGATCCGTTCAATGCGACCTTGTTGGAATCACCATTCTGACCTGAAACCGATTTGGTGAATGTCGCCGGAAGTCCCATTAGTGTCCGCAAGCGCGTCCGTGATTCGGGCGAGTCTTGTAGTAGAGTTTCGCCTTCGATCGCTTCAGAGAGCATTTTTTCAACCTGCGAAACTGAAGGCGCGCTCTTCTCAATCTGCTTACGCGTGAGGCATGAACCGCCATCCTTTAGCGCCTTAACGAGAGCGCGGACAAGCCAATCCTTGAGAATGCCGACACAACCGATGCTCCGCTCGTAGAAGTAATCCCAATCTCCAACGAGATCGGGCGTTTCATGAACTGGAAGATGATTTTGGAATGACCACAAAACGTTCTTGAATGATTTCGCTTCCTCGGTAGGGTCTGCGCGATACCGGCGAAAATGAACATCAACGCTGCGGCGACTGAGTTGTGCACTCAGATTTCGGAAGGGCAGCAGTTCGTATGTTCCAAGGAGTACGATGGGAATCTTCGTTCTGTTGGCAAGCGATTTTATCGAATCCAATTGATCTTGCAATTTGCGAGCTGATGACATTTTGGCGAGGTGTTGAGCCTCATCAACCAGAAGCGACACTGGCTTTCGAAATTTAATCGCTTGTTCGGTGGCGTGGCGCAGATCCCCGGTCGCGCGTAGGCGTCGGTTCAGAATTGCATTCTCGTCATCCGACGGCAATTTGACTTTGTGATTAACGCACGGTTCATCTAGTGCTTCGAGAACGATCGTATAAAACTGTTTCCAGTTGAAGTTCCCGATGTCCGGCGATATGGCTTCTACTCCTACCACGGGCAGTCTCCCAGGATCGGAGTTGAGTTCTGTCAACAGTTCGCTTGTTATTCTCCGTTCCGTTCGAAGGCGCAAAGTGGTCTTACCTACGCCAGATGGACCACAGACGAAGATCAGCGACCCCGGAATTGCCTCGCGAATTGCGGCAGCTAGATCTTCGTTGGCAGATTTTAGATTCGGGTGGGCCACAGTATAGGCGCGAAAATACTGGTCGCGCTCAGCTATGGGTTGCTTGAGTAGCGCTCGTGGAAATCCTTGTTGCTTTTCCATCTCAAAAGTCCTCGTAAACCTCTAGGCTTTGGGAGTCTGTTGCCGTGGGGATTTCTCCTAAAGTTTCGGGTTCGGTCACCGGCGAACTCGCCACTTCATTAGGCACCGGCGCAGCCACTTCCCCGTTGATTGCGTTGAGCACATGACGACCCTCAGAATCGTGTAGGCGCTGCATCAGCGTCATCTCCTCGCCTTCGACAGACTCCAAGAAGTTAGCTAGCTGTTTCGCGGAAGCCCCGAATTGTCGCGAATGTTTTGTTTTCAGGCCACGTAACTCCTTCGTCGCGAGCATGATCTCTTTTTCAGATCGACCGCGGAATGCCGCGTAGTGTTCGGAATGACAGGTAACCCAACGTCCTGCTATGAAGGCGAATGCAGTACTGATGTCGAAGGGATCATAACGAACATCGACTTGCGAGCCTTCGACGTTAGGGTCGCGCAATGCATCGGACCAGTAATAGAGGTGGTGTATTTTGAAGCCGCGCCCCGGCTGCACTTTTGCGCTGCCCTTAGGAGTAGTCGGCAGAGTCCACATTAAGAAATCCTGATCGTAAGGAATCAGACGGTGTGACCGGCTACCAGTACGAGCCATACCTTCAACGAAGGCATCGCGTGGACTCATGCCTAACGTCGTGTGCTGGATTTCGTCATAAACTCGATAGGCATACTGACAGAGTCGGTCGTAGAGACTGCCAAGCGGCCATGTTGCCTTGAACTTTGGATTTACCGACTTCGTTACCTGCCTGACATTACGAGTGATTTGGGTGTTTCCCTCAAGGTTGTAAATGAACTGCGTGTTCGTGGTGCCGAAGAGACGTTCGCATACCGAACCAAATCGCGCTTTGGCCGGCGGTCTTGTCTTCTTCATGCACTCGTAACGAGCAAGGAGGGTATCGAAATATATAGATCGGAATTCTTTGCCGCCATCCACGACTACGATTTGCGGCAATCGGCCATGCAACCTGACGCATTGCCTAAGAACCATCATGCACGAGCGATAACTGGGCGGATCGAAGGTTAGATAAATTGCCAGTATCCGTCTGCTGTATGCGTCAGTGAGCAGCGTAAACCAAGGACGCCCCAAGTTCTGTCCAGTTCTCTGACATCTGCACTCGATGTCCAGCTCTGTATGGTCGATGTGGCAGATTTCAAATGGCCGATCACCATGTCGCGGGGTTTTCTGATCCAGCTCCCAATAAAAGGGCTCTTGCGCGTAGGCGGCGCGACGGCCCTTTCGCTTAAACGTTTGGAGGTAACCCCTTTGGTCCTTGATGGCCCGAGCGAACGTTTTATAGCTGGGGACTATTACGCCTTCCTGCTCACATCGATTCTTTAGAACAATCCAAACTTCGTACTTGCGTTTTTGCTTGTGGGTCTCGTAGTCGTTCTCAATGAAATCCGCGATCAATTTCAACGTCGCTTGAGGAAGCTTGCTGCCACGAAAACCTCTATTGTGCATTAAAGGCAACAAACCCAGGTAGCCGTTGCCGTACTTCGCCTTCATGAGTTTGTATCGAGCCGTCCAACGCCGCAGAGTTCGATCGGATACATTATTATCCGGCGGTAATCGCTCGCCGCGAAGGCGGCACGAGACGAGTTGGGCGCGACGATTCGCGGCTTGGAGATCGTTTTGACCAGCCTCTCGTAGAATTGAAGCAGCCTCTTCTGAGACAGTTGAGCCACAGTCGGTGGATACGCCGGTAACTCGCCCCTCTTTGACTAAGGACTCAAGTGCCAACAAAGGCAATTCAGTTAGCGCGTTGCTCTCACCGATCAAACTTATCGTATCGCGGCCGATATTGGCGATTTTCCATGGTCGCTCGTTCCATTGAAGAACGCTCCCAATTTCAATGTCGACAAAACGAGGCGCGTCGCTTCGTCCAGGCGAGGGCACCTCGACAATACGAGCGTACGCTTCAGCGGTCTCTTTGTTTGGGAATACGCGGACCTGGGCCGGTTCGATTAGAGGGTTAGCCTTAAGATCAACGAACAGATGGCCAGCAGCAATGAGCGTATAGATGTTGTCGCGAGATGCGTATTCGTTGGACTTGTCGAATAAAACATCCAACGTGACGCTTGGGTCTTCGATAACCGCCTTTAGCAGTTGCTGAGCGATTTTTGGATCAACGATTGGCGTGTCGGCCCGCAGGTAGTCTTCGAGAAACTGAACGTTTCGTTGAAATATCCAATTGATGGTTTTGGAAGTGCGAACGCGATAATAAAGATTGAACTGGTCCGCGTACGCTTCTCCCGGCGGACAGCGCCACTCTCCACTTTCGTCGCGGCAGTATCGATTGGGATTCTTCTCAGAAAGTTTATCGAGTTGCTCTTCGGTCTTACACTCTTCCCAGCCGGCGGTCTCCTTTCGGATAGCGAAGTAATCGGGCGTATGAAGAACACCCATTCGCCTACCATTCGCGCTGTCGTATTCGAGTTTGAAAGACGGCGGCTGATCGTAATACTCGATAACGTCCGCGTCGTGTTCCATTTCATAGACCGTCGCTAGTTCTACACGATGACTTTCAAATTGAATGGTCACGCCCATCTTGCGGCTGGGATACGCGCCACTGACGTTGCGAGACCCGCTCTGCACACGGCGCGCAGGGTCAGATGATCGAATGTGGTCTATCACTTGTTGTGCTTGTTCTGACAAGTGCAACTTGTGGCTCCAGTAAAGGAATTCGTCTTTATCGAGCATGGAGAACTTCACCTCACGGTTGCTTAAAAAGTGTCTGCTTCGCAGGTTGCGCCGTTACGATATTGAGCAGTGCGGTTAGGAAGAGGCCTGCGCTTACTTGTTCTATCGGCTTGTCCGCGAACTTGCGGAGATTAGGGGGCTGCGTGCCGCAGAATTCGCCTTAACGGACACACAAGCACCTCCTTCCGAACGGAGCTTTCAATCGCACAAAGAGCTGGCCGCCCACGTTTCAGATTCGTGACGCCTCGATTGACTCCTGACGTCGTCATCAAGACTCAGCGAAACAATTCGACTAACGCTCACAGTCTATGAAATGAAACAGCGAACGGAAGCTGATCCCGCAAAACAGACTTCAGAAAAAGCTTTATGGGGTGACATGATTTATGAAATTCTCAATATGTAGGTTGGAATGAAAACCGGAAGATCCCTTTTGTTTTCAACTTGATACATTGTTGATGCTTAGTTCCATCGATGGCGCGCTACTGGTAAATCCGTTAGGGAAGTGCTACGCAGTGGGAGTCATCCTCGACGGCAACGCAATTACAAGGAAAAGGAACTATCTCACGGGGCAGGTATAACTCCGCGATTAGGTATGTCTAAGGAGTTGAGAAGAGCACTCGTCAATGTAAATATCTCGCAGTGGTTATCTCCAAAGACGGAACCATCACCATGCTAGAGACCTGCGCAAACGGATTTACCGCTCAGCGATCACGGAAAGAACCGCAAAAGTAATTAGATCAACAGAAATGAATTTGTCCAGCGATGCTATCTCGCGGCCCGACGGTGAGTGCGTCTCATGGAGGAACTCCTTGTGAGTAAGCTACAACGCTACAACTCGATATAACCTCGGCTTACGCCGTCTGATCTTTAGCCGAAGCCAACAACCGCTTGATTCTTGAAGCTAACTGACTAACCTCCTGCGGCTTTCGCAAGAAGTCACTGACACCGGCACGCCAGGCTTCGTTTTCGCAATCCTCACCTGAAAGCATCACGATTGGCGTGGCTCGCCATCGAGCCATGTTTCGAGCACGCCTCACTAGCTCAAGCCCAGACATGCCGGGTAAATCATTGTCAACAATGATCAAATCGTAGCGTGCGCGACTAGACAATTTTTTCAAGGCAGCGGTCCCGCTCATGCAGGAGTAAACTTCCATTCCGTTTGCGGCGAGAGTGTCTGCGACCATTTCAGTAATCGCCGAATTGTCATCGACGTGAAGGATCGAAGCTTTAGGCGTCGCGGTTTGGCTAACATCTCTAACTTGACCGCGAGTTATCTTTGAGAACAGATGATGGCGTCGTCTTCGCACCTTCGAGCGAGAAGTCAACAATTTCTTGTGCCGGCCACTCAGTAATGAGATGAGGCTCTGATGATGTTTGAATCCAAGAAAGTGAGCCGCCTTCGTTACAGATCCCCCCGCGTCCCGCAACGCACGTTGAATGAATCCGCCTTCGAACTTGAGAGCTTCTTTCTTTAGAGAAAATCCTTCCCAATTCCAATCGACGGCTTCAAAGGCTTCGATATCCGACGCTGAATGCAGGGATGTGAGCACTACTTCCATGCAAGCAATCAGCCGTCTTAGTGTCAGAGGGTCTTGCGAATCCTTAGATAGATCGAGCGCCGAGTGGAACGTGGAAATCAATTCTTTCGCATTCATCTTGTCGCCGAGTTCTTCGATAATGCTTAACTTAGCCCGGCCTGCACCTTCGGTGTCCCCGGTTGTTTCCGCAATCTGTACGGCTCGTACAAGTAAAGCTCGCGAACGTGTTTGATGACCCAACCGTGCCAGCGCAATGCCATGAGTATTCAATGCTTCAGCCAGCACTGCCTGTTCACCGCCGCGCTCAAGGGTTTTTACAGCAGATCGCGAAATCCGTTCGGCATCGACGACCTTGCCTTCCGCCAAAAAAGTACGAGCTCTTGTATCGTCTACCTGGGCAGCCGTGCCTAGATCCTTTGTCTGCAAGAATAAATAACGGGCACGGTCAAGGTGCTTGTGAGCATCACTGTATTGCCCGAGGGTGAAATACAGAAACCCAAGATTATTTTCGACGCGTGCGAGGAAACGAATGTTCCCAGCTTGTTCAAAGTGAAAGCTGGCGGCAGCCGCTTCGATTAATGCCTTGTCCAAATAATCGCGACGATTTTCTTCGGTGCCGAGACGTGTGAACAACAACGCAAACTCATTGTGGAATGCGCCTTTCAGTGCATGGTCTTCGCTCCGATCCAATAAGGGAGCAGCTTGGTAATAGTAACGAAGAGCTTCTTGAAGTCGCTGCCTTCTCTCTTCGATAATTCCGGCGCGTATAAGTAGGACCGCGTGCAACTCATCGTTTCCCTCAGGCGCGAGATGTAGTGCGGTACGGAGTTGGACTCGCGCTTCATCAAACGAGCCCTCGCGCCAGTAACACAGCGCGAGATCGCCTCGCGCCTCAGCTACCTTTTCATCCAACTGAAGCTCTTCAAACGTAGCGATGCTTCTAGTGATGAAGTCCTTGGCTCTTTCCTGACTGCCGGTAGTTTGATCAGTACTACCGAGCCATCCGGCTAAGTTACCAACGCGAAGTAAAACCTCCGCTGAGGTAAGTTCATTTAATCCATCGAGCCTGGGTTCCCTATCGCGGTCCGGCCAGAATTCGACCACGGCTTCACATGCCGCTTCGTATTCGCTAGCCTTCTCGAACCGTTTAGCCAGATCACAGGCGAGTTTCGCTTGTTCATTGCGAGGAAGGGTTTGCTGCTGTTCCCTTAGGGCAGTTAACTGAGCCTCCAAGTTCATGTGAGGGCTGCCTTTCTATATGAATGATAGACTTCGTGCGCTTCGTTAGGCGGAACCGTCGAATCGACGCCCGCCTATTCGTGGATGGAAGTCACGTCCTTCCCACTCTTTGAAGAAACAATCGCAACCTAGAACCGATAAGGAGCAAGAAATGCGGAAACTAAGAAACCTCGCGCTCATCGCTGCGCTGAGTCTCATTCCGGTTGGAAATATTTACGCCGACGGTGGCTCTAACTGTGAACCAATTCCGGGCCAAACAAACACGCCGCCGTGTTCTATAGCCCAACGTGCTGCGGACGATGATATCGCTCCGAGCACGACAAATGCTGCAACGCAGGTTAACGACACAGGCAAATACTCAATTACGGAGTTAACGCTTGATGTCGTAGAGAATCTATTGGCTCTTTTCTAGTAGCGATCCGTCACGCAGTTGCTCTAGTTCATTCCGCTCGCAGTCAGCGTCCTAACTGCGAAACACTATTCGTGTGCTTGCCATTGCGGAGTCCATTAACGTCTTGAGTACCACGAGTTGCGCAGGATAATCGCGGTTTCACGTTCGCGCAACCACCTTGCTCGTAATATCAGTTGCAAGTGAGCAAATGACTCGGCTTATCGGCATTTGCAAGTTGTCTGCAAGATATAGATGCCAAAAACCATTCCGGTCCTCAAAACGTGTCGGCTGCGTCATTCATTCGTCGCTCCGATGTTTGCAGCCCGCAGTCATTAGAACTACGCTTCGACAGCTAATGCCTCGCCTACTCTCGGCGATGAATCCGAATAAGGGCGCCATGGAGTCGTCTAGTTGAAATCGATTAACATCGCTTCCAACTGGTTTTATGCGGTGCGATGGTGCAACGCTTCCTTGGACTAGGCAGTGCCCTGCAATCAAATCAGAAATAATGAGAGGCGTGTTATTTCAGTGGCCGGACGGCGAGTCCTCTTCGATTCTGTACATTTTCTTCCCACCGTCACTGTGCATGAACCACCAGGCATAGACTCCCACAGGCCAGAACGCGAAAAGGGTGATCGGTGCCGCGACGAGCGCCAACGTTCTGCCGATAGGTTTGCGCCGGTGCATGTTAAGCGCGGCCAGCCAGAAGAGAAGTGCAATCAGAAAAACTAATCCAAATACAACTACCGCAGTTGGTATTTGTTCGGCCCTCCGAAAGTTCTTTTCAATAATCCACGGCGCGCCGATGATGCCACAACAATAGAAGCAGGCAATCGCTGCATATAACATGACCAGCGTGTTGTTGTGATCCTTTGTGGACATATCGCTACCTCGCATGGTTCGTGTTGGCCAAACAGAGCATTTGCTATCTCGCCGATACGCACGGTTCTGATATCTTGGGAAGCTCATTTAGCGGTTGTTCCTGCTGAAATCTTTGACAACTCAATGACGTTCGCATGCGCTTCCCGCTCTTTCTTCTTGCGTGATGAGTGGCGCTATTCCATTCACCAGAGAAGATTTAATCCGGAGCATGTTGGTGAATAGCGACACCAGTTCGTAGTTTCTATCTCGCGATACAAACGCAATTCCTGCCAGATTCTTTTGCTTGATACAGCGTCTCATCTGCCATTAACAATAAGTCTTCCTCCGAACGTGCGTGGACTGGAAATGTCGCGACACCAAGCGACAGCGTAATTGGTTCGGAGAGACCTGAAATCTCCGTCGCTTGTGCCTGTTGCCGAACGTCTTCGGTGAAGAACGTCGCTTTTTCGACAGAATGATTAGGCAGAATCACTCCGAACTCATCGCCGCCGAAACGCGCAACGGTATCCTTGTCGTTTGCCTCCGCGCGTAGGAGTGTAGCGACATACAGGGATTGCTTCGTCTCCCTTTTGAGGTCCATACTTGTCGTTGATCTGCTTTAAAGAAGTCTAAATCGATCATAACTAAGGACAAGGTTATCTGATTGTTGGAGGCACTGCGAAAATCATTGATCGAGTTGGATGTCCCATCCGCGCCGATTTAGGCAGCCCTGGCAGTGAGAACAACGGCGAGGATTCGAGCTAAGAGCTAGAATTTACGGCTCTCTTACCCTTCCTTTCCTGGCACTTTTTTGTGCGATATGTTTGCGCTTTTACGTTCAGAGTTTCTGTGCCCGAATCCGACCGCTCTCGGTATTTATCTTCTACGTGTGGATCGCTTAGAAAGAGAATTGCGGCGATGAGCGAATTGTCAAGATCGATCGAAAAGCTGTCGCGCGGGAAAGCTCTCGTAGCGGCGCAGAACCTGACGCTGTCGATTACTCAGAATGCTTCGAAGGCTGAGCGAGAAGAAGAACTGCCGAAACCCTTCATTGATAACCCGAATGAGAAGGTTCGGGAGATTGAAGAGCTAGCTCGACTTATTCTGCTGACGGCTGCTGCAAATTCTGAAAACACAGAAGCGGTCCAATGGGCAATAGAGACAGCTGACAGGAAAGAATCTACTGATCGAGGAGCTGAGATTGTGGTACTAGCAACGCTTGGTCTCTTCGCCTTGAGCCTCTTGGTGACAAACCGAGATTCGTCTGAGCGTCGTACAATTGTGATTGAAAAAGATGACGGTCGGACTAACTTTGTGATTGAGAATCAAGTCTCACACGAGATCAGCCGATCCCTAGGCCAACTTCTCACCTCATACTTTGGGAGATCATAGACGCGCAGAGAAACCGTCTGGACTAATATCACAGGATGGAGTGATGGCGCTGGTCGATTGTTTGCCGCAATTAGACGGCATATTGGTCGTCGCTCGTCGCCACTGCCTCGAAATCTCGACCGATTCTCTGTGGAAAACTTTCATTGGTTCGTGCAATATATGGCATCGCAGACAAACTCCGGGCCGTCAGCGTAACCGAGCCTAAGAGAATAAGACCGCCGAATTAAGGAATATCCAGAGGAAGTGCTCAACGGCGTCTGGAGACGAGCCGGTTTGCGCGAGGAATTCTGTGATGTCAGATAGTTATGAATTGGCAACTCCCAAGCCCGCCGCTTTGATTGAATCACTGCGCGCCATCGGTTACAACCTGCCGACAGCAATTGCAGACATAATAGATAATAGCATCTCTGCAGGTGCAAAGAATGTTGACGTAACATTCCACTGGGATGGGGCTCAATCCTGGGTTCGTATTCTTGACGATGGACGCGGCATGTCAGAACCCGAATTGTTTGAGGCCATGCGACCCGGTAGTCAGAACCCTTTACAGAAAAGATCAGCACACGACCTTGGGCGATTCGGTTTGGGTTTGAAGACCGCATCGTTTTCACAAGCACGGCGTCTCACAGTTGCGTCGCGTCGTGATGGAGAGGTCGTATCCGCTCGGGAATGGGACCTTGATTACGTCGAGAGTGTAAATGAGTGGAGACTCTTAATTGAGCCATCTGCCGACTCAAGTTTCTGGCTTTCATCAATTGAGTCACGCCGATCGGGTACGGCAGTATTGTGGACCAAATTAGATAGACTGACGCTGACTGAGCAGGTATTTGATGCGGCAGAGCAAGGTCGCTTCAACGATGCTATTGACCACGTGCGATCATATCTCGCATTAATTTTTCACCGCTTTCTTGAGGATCGCACGCTGAAGATTTCCATAAACAACATTGCGTTGCACCCTTGGAACCCCTTCTATGAGAGCCATCCCGCCACTTATCGGACGCCAGTTGAGTTGATACCATTCGCCGACTCTACGCTCGAATTCAGAGGATACGTTTTGCCGCATAAGGACAAATTGACTGAAGATGAATTCAAGATGCTTGGCGGTTTGAACGGATGGAACGCCCACCAGGGCTTCTACATCTACCGTAACCGTCGGCTTCTTGTTTTTGGTGATTGGCTTCGACTTGGTGCGCCAAGCCTTTGGACAAGAGAAGAACATTATCGTTTGGCAAGAATCCGTCTCGACATTTCGAATGATACTGATGCCGAATGGCATCTGGACGTGAAGAAATCCACTGCTCGTCCGCCGGCGCTGATTCGCGACCGGCTTCAAGACCTAGGCGAGAATGTCCGTGCAACGGCCCGCAGCGTGTTCGCTCACCGGGGGAAATATGGCAAAAGGACTGCTATTGTCACGCCCACCGAACGCCCGTGGCTTTCTACGGTTCGCGAAAACCGTCGCGTCTACGCGATTAATCGCGACCACCCTGCTGTACAAGCAGTCGTTCGCGCCTTTCCCGACAATGCTCTGCAACTGATGGGGTTACTTCGCTTGCTTGAGGAAACGGTTCCGGTCGAGCAGATATGGCTTGATACCGCCGAACAGTCTCGCGACCACGCGGCACCTTACGCGGGGGTTGAGTTTTCGATCATCAAGGCCGACATGCGCCGAGTGGTCGAGTTTCTGGTAAAGACGGGCATCAACCGTCAGACTGCGATTGAACGACTGCGTTCAGTCGAACCATTTGATCGCTACCCCAAACTAATCAATGAACTCTAATCTATCCAACACCACGTTTGCTACCGTTCTTGCAATGTGCCAAATGATGCTGAAACAACGAGCTTCAACGGCTGGTCGTTTCCTGCAAACTGCTGACATTCTTGAGGTCGTGAACGAAGTCTTGGCAATGCCTTCGTTCGCGGGTCTCGAAAAGGATCGATTAGTGGCAGAGTTGGAAGTCCGCTTTACCGTCTTTACGAGCGAGCATCAAACACTTGGTAATAACGACGACCACAAGGCATGGCTTCCCGCGCGACGCAGCGAAATGAATTGGCGCTATTGGGACCGCTACCTTCTTTACTTGGAGGAACGCGTTCCCAGTGCGGCCGTAGACAGTGTTGACAAGGTCACTAACGACATCCTTGAGAGAATCGAAGACCCGCAAAGGCCGGGGCAGTGGGATCGGCGCGGCTTGGTAATGGGGCATGTGCAATCGGGCAAGACCGCGAACTATTGCGGTTTAGTTTGCAAGGCCGCTGACGCGGGTTACAAGGTCGTCATTGTACTTTCGGGTGTGCATAACAGCCTTCGAAGTCAGACACAGATTCGGCTGGACGAGGGCTTTCTTGGGTTCATGAGTGAAACGGTGGGAGTGGGAGATCAGACGTTCAAGCGCGTTGGTGTAGGCCTTATCGACTCATCGATTGTCGCGAACACAGGAACGAACCGGACTCAGTTAGGTGATTTCAACGAAAAGGTAGCGAAACAATTCGGTATCCACCCCGGAGGTCTGCCACTGGTTTTTGTAGTGAAGAAGAACGTGAGCGTTTTGAACAACCTCATCAAATGGATCCGGTCATGTGCTGATGCGCAGGATGAAGCAACAGGTCGCAAGTTTGTGCGGAATGTGCCTGCGTTGATCATCGATGATGAAGCAGACCTCGCGTCTGTGGATACTCGCCAGCAGGAATTCGATGAAGATGGAAAGCCCGACGAAGATCATGACCCAACCAAGACAAACAAGAATATTCGCTTGTTGCTTCGTTCGTTTGAGAAGGTTGCGTACGTCGGTTATACAGCAACACCATTTGCAAACATCTACATCCATGAAAAGGGTTCGACACGTGAGTTAGGGGATGATCTGTTTCCGCGCAGTTTCATTGTCAATATTCCACCACCAAGTAATTACATGGGGCCAGCGCGAGTCTTTGGTCTACGCGAAGACGAGGAAGCAGGGCTTGATGAAATTTCACCACTGCCGATCGTTCGGCCCGTAAGTGACCACGCCGATTCCAATAATGTTGATGAAACATCAGGCTGGATGCCGCCCAGACTGATAAACCGTACTGACCACATCCCAAGGTTTCAGGGTGAACGGAAAATTCCTCCCTCTCTGCGCGAAGCGATCATGACGTTCCTTCTGGCTACAGCGGTCCGTAAGCATCGTGAAGAGGGCGTATTGTTCAACTCCATGCTTATCCACGTTGTTCGCTACACGAAGATTCAGAAGGAGGTGGCGAATCAGGTCGAACTTGTGCTTAGGGAGATCCAGCAACGTCTGCGAAATGGTGATGGAGAACGGAAACCAACCATCATCGACGAATTCCATGATTTGTGGAGGAAGAAAAAGACTGGTTTTGTGGATACCAGCGCAAGATGCTCCCAGGTTTTAGATAACAAACTCAATCTCCCCGCTTGGAATAGTATTCATCCTGCTCTTGAGAATGTTGCAGCTGGCATCCGAATCAAAATTATCAACGGTAGTGCGGGCGACATACTTGACTATGAAGAGCATCGGGAAACAGGTTTGGATTTGATAGCCATTGGTGGCGACAAATTATCCCGCGGTCTAACATTGGAGGGCCTTTCTGTTTCTTATTTCCTCCGCTCATCTCGTATGTACGACACACTCATGCAAATGGGGCGGTGGTTTGGTTACCGTGAAAAATACATTGATGTCTGTCGCCTTTACACGACAAAAGAGCTAATCGGATGGTTGACCCACATAGCGGCGGCAAGTGAAGAACTCCAGCGCGAGTTTGATTATATGGTTGGAGTCGGCGGAACGCCGAGAGACTACGGCCTTAAAGTTCGTTCTCATCCAGCGTTGCTTGTGACCTCCGCTGTCAAGATGCGGCACGGAACCGAGATGCGTCTGTCATATTCCGGCGAAAGAAGTCAAACGATTATTTTTAATCGTGATCCGGCGTCGGTAAAAAGGAACTTTGATACTACTTCTGACTGGCTTGCGTCATTACCTGATCTAGTTCCGGAGAGTTCATTCGAAAGTGGATATATTTGGCGGGACGTGCCGGCTTCGGCTGTCATTTCGTTCCTTCGCCAATATGAATTTCATGACGCTTCAAAACGGATGAGTGGAGACATGCTGGTACGTTACATTGAGAAGCAGAACGCAAACAATGAACTTGTATCCTGGACGGTCCACCTCGTCTCAAACAGTCAAGACAAGAAGCCTGAATTCGTTGGCGCATTGAAAGTTGGATTGAACACACGAAGTCCGAAGCCCTCGGTAGAAATGCAGGAACAGGGACGATATACAATTGGAGTGCTTACAGACCCTAAGGATGAGATGGTGGATCTTTCTCTCGATGAGAGGAATCGCGCATACGAGCTTACAAAGGAACGATGGATAAAGGAGAGACGTCAGGGATCGCCAAATTTGCCTGGAGGGAAAGAGATACGCGTTATTCGTGATAAATCAAGGGGTTTACTTCTGCTTTATCCGATCCGGCCTGACGGGGATGCGTTTCCGGTTAATACGCAGCCAATTCTTGGACTTGCAATCAGCTTTCCAAAGGGTGAGAAGGTAGAGGAGGTTACCTATACCGTCAACAACGTGTTCACAACCAAGGGCGGAGACGATGACAGTCTCTGAAAGACTAAAGCATACTTGGAACGCGGTCACCGCTGATTCGCCACAGGCTGATGGCTACTATCATCGACGTGTTCCCGTCGAATGTGTGTGGTCCGTACATGCGGGGATTCATCGCCCCACACAGCGGCGTGTTCTCATTCTCGAAACTGAACTTAAAGCTCTTCACGGGCTACTCCTCAAGGATGAAACAAAGGGCTACTCAATTGATGTCGTACCTGACGATGCCGGACGCGACAATCAAGCCGCCATTCGCATTCAAGAAACGAATGCCGCGTATCGTGAGATTTTCACTATTTTTTGCACAGATATTTTGGAACATTGGATTCCTTATGCTGGTGCATCGGATTCTCTTAAATCGCTGAGCCAGCGGCTAGCGCGCTGGAAGAAGTTCTTTCAGAGAGGCGCGCAGCTCGGTTTGAACCAAGAGGACTATATCGGTCTGTATGGTGAACTTAGTTTCATTGAAGCAGGGCTAATGGTCGGCGTTGTAGGAACTTCACTCGTTAACGGTTGGCAAGCGCCGCTCAGCACGAATCAGGATTTCCTTTTCGGGCCAGTGGCGGTAGAAATCAAGACCACCACGAGCAACGAGGTGGACAAAGTGAGGATTACAAACGCCCGGCAGTTGGATTCCGCCGGTCTGCAAAGTTTGTTTTTGGTTCGTTATGCATTTGATTTCCGGCAGGGCGCCGGTAGAACTCTCTCACAACTCATTTTATCCTTGAGAGCATCACTCGAGGTAGCTTATCCCGACTCATTAACTGATTTGAACGACCGACTTTTTGAGGCGGGATTTGTGGAAGGCACGCCGAACGAGTTCGACGATTGGGGATTCACTCCTCGCAGCTTTGACGTTTTCAACGTTGTCGATGGTTTTCCTCGTCTTCTTGAATCCAGCCTGCCCTCCGGCGTTTCGGAGATTTCGTACACCTTGAATCTCTCCGCAGCGACACCGTTCAAAACCGCTGAACCTGACTTTTGGGCGCATCTTTTAGGCCATGGCTGATCAATCCGAACTGCTCGCATTTCTGAACGAGGTTGAAAGCGACATTACTGCCGACGTGCAGCCAAATGCCGGCAACCCGGCGGACTTCCGGGAACTCGCATTTACCCGAATTCTCGCAGAGGAATTGGACAGCTCAGGATTTCTTGAATCCCCCGTCGTTTGCCACTATGAATATGGCAAAGCCGCCGGGGCGTTCAAAGTCAGTGGCTACGGCGTGCCCGATGAGGACAGCCGGCTTGATCTCTTTCTTACAATTTACGACGCGGGGCCGCACACCGAAGTTCCCACTCTTAACGCGTCCCAAGTAGATACTTCATTCAACAAGCTCGAACGTTTTCTTGGTAGGGCGCTGGACGGCTTGCACGAAGAACTTGAGCCGGCGTTGCCTGAGCGCTACATGGCTGAGCGAATCCATGAGCTTCGCGGAAAGTTTGATCGGGTCAATTTCCTCCTGTTCACTAACAACCGGCTCGCCGTGAGAAGGGAGAAGAAGCGAAAAGCGCAGGTGCAGGGGGTAGCAGCGGTATACGACGTTTGGGATATTGAACGGTTCCGCCGTCTGCGTGAAAGCGGTGCCGATTACGAGGCGTTGAATGTTGATCTTCGAGAACAACCCGAGGGTGGATTGTCATGTGTTCGACTTGACGCTAAGGATGAAGGATACGGGAGTTGTGTGGCGATCTTTCCCGGATCATTACTAAGTGACCTTTACGACGAACATGGGTCACGGCTACTCGAACTGAATGTCCGCTCCTACCTCCAGGCCAAAGGTAAGATCAACAAAGGCATTCTCGAAACTCTCCGTAATGACCCCGCAGACTTCATGGCTTACAACAACGGTATCACCGTTGTAGCCGAGAAAATTGTCTTTGGGCGGTTGAATGATGGCCGAAACGGAATCTTGGAATTACAGGGAATGCAAATTGTAAACGGCGGTCAAACGACTGCTTCAATTCATCGAGCGGCGAAAGAGTTTGGTGCCGATCTTGCGAACGTTTATGTCCAAGGAAAAATTGTCACCGTTGAGGCGGCTCGATTCAACGACGTTGTGCCGTTGATCTCCCGCTATGCAAACAGCCAGAACAAGGTGACAGACACTGATCTCCAAGCGAACCACCGGTTCCACGTGGGGTTAGAGCGCGTGGCAAAACGGGAATGGACGCCCGACCAGACAAGTAAATGGTTCTATGAACGTGCGCGCGGCAGTTATCAGACTGCAAGAAGCAGAGAAGGCACTACTGACGGGCTCAGGCGAAAATTCGATCGGGAGTTTCCAACTCATCAGCGCTTCACTAAGGAAGACCTAGCTAGGTACGTGAATTGTTGGCGCGGACTGCCTCATGTTGTGAATCGTGGGGGACAGAAGAACTTTACGGAATTCATGACTTTCATTAAGAAGGAACTGGGCGAACTTCCTGAAAACTGGCAGCCTACACCTGAAGAGTTCAGGCGCTACATCGGCGAGGCCATTTTGTTTCGTGATGTTCAACGTATCGTAAAAGCAGATAAATCCATCACGGCGTATCGCATCAACGTGACCACTTATACAGTTTCGTTGCTTGCCGAGAAAACCGCTCGCCGCATCGACCTCGCCGCGATCTGGAAATACCAGGGAATCAGCGCTGCTCTTGCAGATACGGCGCGCCTTTGGGCACCGCTGATATTTAAGGAGCTGCTGGAGTATTCGCAGAAGCAGACGGTTCACATAGATAACACACTCAAGAACCTAACCACTTGGGAACACATGTTGTCGCTCGATCTTAAGATTCCGCCGACAGTTGCGAACGAACTTGTTTCGTCCACTAAGGCTCATGACGGCATGGTTGGTCGTACTGATGGGAAGCGTTTCTCAGAAGATTTTAGCACTGTGGATCACAACAACGCTGCCCGTTGTATGGAATTGAACCCGACCCAATGGATGGCAATTGTAGCGTGGGGTAACGGAGCGGGAGAATTGCAGAAGTGGCAACTGGGAATTGCGACAACGCTTGCCAGCTACGCTGCGCAAGGATGGACAAGAGCGCCATCTCAGAAGCAGGCGAAGCATGGCGCCGCGATTATTGAAGCTGCGCGAGCTGCGGGAGTGCTTTCGAACTAGAGCCAAGTTAATGGAAACTCCGATTCCAGTAATTGATTTATTTGCTGGCCCAGGTGGACTGAGCGAAGGCTTTTCGTCTTTGGTAAAGGGCGGTCAGAGAGTTTTTGCTGTGAAACTTTCTATCGAAAAAGACGAACATGCTCATCGTACACTGGAGCTTCGCGCATTCTTTCGACAGTTTCGGCAAGGTCGCGCACCTGATGACTACTATGATTATGTAAGAGGTAATCTTACTCGCGTTGACTTATTCGACCGCCATAAAGACGAAGCCGGGGCAGCTCGGGATGAAGCGTGGCTGGCAGAGCTTGGAGATGAATCTACCCCGGACACCTTAGTTGACAAAAAGATTAAGAATGCTCTTGAAGGCTCAAAAGAATGGGTGTTGATTGGCGGGCCTCCCTGTCAGGCTTATTCATTGGTTGGGCGCTCTCGCATTAAAGGGAAAAGTACAAGAAAATATAATAAGGACCCTCGCCACTTTCTATATCGTCAGTATTTGAGAATTCTTGCACAGCATGCGCCGCCCGTTTTCGTGATGGAAAACGTAAAAGGTCTCCTTTCGGCCACCGTTAAAAAGGAGCTTATCTTCCAGCGAATACTTTCAGACCTGGCCCACCCTGCATACGCTATCGCTGAAGGATCTCAAAACAAACCACTTGAGTATCGTCTTGTGTCAGTCGTTAATCCGAGAGGCAATTTGCTTGGAGAATTTGAACCGGAAGATTTCGTAGTTAAGACCGAAGAATTTGGTATCCCACAAGCACGACACAGGATAATCATTCTTGGAATCCGTTCGGACATTGAGAGAATACCGCGAGCCTTGCGTCGTTCTGATGCTCCGAACATCGAAGATGTTATCGGTGATCTGCCCCGATTACGAAGCGGACTATCCAAACAGAAAGATTCGGCAATTGCCTGGGGCGAGGCGGTAAAGACAATCGTCGAAGAGAAGTGGTTTTCTAATGGCTGCATTGATGAAGGAACGCGCAAGAACCTTATTACGGCGGCGCAGAGAGTGTCAGAAACGCTTGATCGCGGGGGCGAGTATTTGGTGTGTAACGATCAACCAAACTCTCATGACAAATGGTATTGTGATCCAAAACTCGGCGGCGCTCTCAATCATTCAAGTCGAGGTCATATTGCGGGTGATTTATATCGCTATCTATTTGCCTCAGTGTTCGCCGAGAAAAAAGGTCGGGCTCCCCTATTGCAGGACTTTCCCAAACCTCTACTGCCAAAGCACAAGAACGTTCGCGCAGCGCTCAAAGAGACGAAATTCAACGATCGCTTTCGTGTGCAAGTCAAAGGTCGTCCGTCAACCACAGTTGTGTCGCACATATCCAAGGATGGGCACTACTTTATCCACTACGATCCAACTCAATGCCGAAGCCTGACTGTTCGTGAAGCGGCAAGGCTGCAAACCTTCCCCGATAACTATTTCTTTGAAGGTCCGCGTACCGAACAATATAAACAAGTTGGCAACGCAGTCCCGCCATTACTTGCCAAGCAGATTGCGGAAGTCGTTGCTGAGTTATTCGGCTAAGCAGTGCAGCGCATGGCTGATGTTCTAACGCCCCAACAACGGAGTTTTAATATGTCGCGTATTCGTAGCCGTGATACGCGACCCGAAATGATTGTGAGATCGCTCGTTCATCAAATGGGATTTCGATATCGTCTGCACAAAAAGGATCTGCCGGGAAAACCCGACCTAGTACTGGTTCGACATCGAAAGATTATTGATGTGCATGGCTGCTTCTTTCATATGCATAATTGTCGATACGGGAGAGTAAAGCCCGCGACAAATGCTTCATTCTGGCAGACGAAAAGAAAATCAAATGTTCGTCGGGATCGACGGAACCTTGAGTTGCTAAAGAAAGATGGTTGGCGCGTGTTAACTGTTTGGGAATGCGAGACGAAAGATCGCCATGGTTTGAGAAGGATTCTCGCGGATTTTCTCCAGACTTCGCGTTGACCCTATCGACTGTTTCGTCGAACCGAAAACACCTAACAGATCTTGTTGACAATTTGCGTTTTCCGGGCTTATCAATGTAGCTCTCGGGGACGATTGTCAGTCATTCCACGTGCGGTTCCTGAAAAGTCATTCGACTCCCAATCGCCACCAAAGTTTAGGTTAGGATCTAAGAGGAGGAGGCATCATGGCAAAACCCCGCATGCGGGACATGATAATCGTGTTGCCAGGTATAACTGGCAGTGTCCTTAAGAAAGACGGTAAGGAGCTTTGGGGTCTGTCATTTCGGGCGTTTTGGAATGCTCTTCCGCGCCCGCATAAAGCGCTGCAACAGCTTAAGCTCGGAGATGACGATCTTATTAACGATGACCTCGGCGATGGAATCACCGCAACCGAATTAATGCCGGATGCTCACCTAATACCATTTTTCTGGAAAATCGACGGATACACCGCCATCCGGAAATCTATTCAGAATTATTTCGAGATTAAGACTGGAACAAATTACTTTGAATTCCCGTACGACTGGCGCCGCGACATGCGATATATCGCGGGGGCACTGGCAAGGTTCGTCGAACCTAGGATCGAGGAATACCGAAAGGTAAACAAGGACGCCAAGATTATATTCCTCGCGCACAGCATGGGCGGGTTGGTTGCTCGTTATTATGCTGAAGTTCTTGAGGGATGGAAGAATTGCCGCGCGCTAATCACTATAGCCACGCCACATCGCGGATCGGTTAAAGCACTTAACTTCTTGGCGAATGGACACAAGAACCTAATTGTCGACCTCACGGATGTTGTCCGATCGTTTACATCAAGTTACCAACTGCTCCCGATATATGAAGTGGTGAATGTGCAGGGTAGCTTTCAACGTGTAGCGGAAGTCAGTGATCTGCCAAATGTCGACCAGACACGGGCGAGGGAGGCATTGGCCTTTCATCGAGAAATCGAATCCGCTGTTAGTCGTCACTTAAATGACGAAATCTACAGGAAGGAGTTTAAGACGATTCCTATAGTGGGCACACAACAACCCAGCTTCCAATCAGCAAAGTTGTCGGGGCGCGTGTTAGAGGTTAGCAAAAAAGTGCCGGCGCAGATCGACTCCCTATTGGAAGATGGCGATGGAACCGTGCCTCGAATATCAGCAACGCCGATTGAACTGGGAGAGGACTATAGGGAAACGTTCCATCCCGAGATTCATGGTTCTTTGCAAAACAATACGCAAATCCTGAGCGGTCTGTTAGAGAGACTCAAGCAAATGCAGATACCGAATTTAGCTGTGATTCGCGGGCCTGAGATCGATTTGCCTGCTTCGGGGAAACCAGCGATCTCAGTCGATCTTGAGGATTTGTATCCGAGCAACGAACCTATAGTTATACGCGCCCGACTTGTAAACTCCATTAAGCCGATGGGATCTCTTAAAGCCCTTATCGAGTCTTCAACCGGATCAGGTACTTCTGTCGAAACCGATTTGGAGGCTGACGGTGACGAGTGGACTCTCGCGTTAAGAAGCCTTCAACCGGATCTCTACAGAGTTACAGTGAGAACCGCCAACGCGGGACAGGAGGCACCGCCGCCCGTCCACGACATTTTCGAAATAATTGGATAGCATTCTTGAATACTAAAGTTCGTGTGTGAAGCTTCGAGTGTAATTTATGACATGGGAATGGCCCAAGGCTAATGAGAAGGATTTGGTACGCTATGTAAGCGCCGAATCCGTAAAGTGGGTTACGTTGCCTATTAATCGGTTGGATCTAACAAAGCAGCCGGACGGCCGGCGACTCTTAGTCCGGGCAATCTATCGAGTGTTGAGCGAGAAGGGTATTCGATATGCTCCTCAGTTATATGATCCATCTGACGCAATTCAACCGATCCGAACGCCCGCCGAAATCTTCGAAGCCCCACAGGAAGGGACCTGTCTTGATTTGGCCGCGCTTTTTTGCGGATTGTGTCTGGGAAATGATCTCCTCCCCTTGCTTATTGTTATTAAAGGACACGCGTTTGCCGCTGTTTCGCTCAAGCACGAATTGAAGGACTGGAATTCTCTTGATCGTGCAGAACGAAATATTTTCGAGACAAACCCTCTCACCGATGTCAAGAGACTACGCGAATTGATCGATACCGGCCAGTATCTCGCGGTGGAGTGCACGGGTTTTGCTCAAAGCCAGATTCTGCCCGAGACGGTGCCGGAGGGAGTTGGTCGGGTAGGTAATGGTTTGTTGCCCTTCGAACGGGCAGTGGCAGCAGGACGAGAGCAACTTGACCAAGTCGATCGACCTTTCAGCTACGCACTCGACATTGCTGTTGCTCGATATTACTGGGCTATTGAGTCGGTCGGTGCGGAGAGTGGGCTGGATCCGAAGTCATATTCCACTTACCGAGAATACAGGCAACGATTCAAGGAAGCACTTCAAAGGGAATTGCCGGCACCTTCGCTGGACTTTGGTCCGACATTCGCCTTGGAAGGAGAATCGCCCGTCTCAGTTAATTCATTGGCTGACAAGACGAAGCTTGTGAAACGGTTGATCCTACGCGGTTATGCCGGTGGAGGTAAAAGTGCGATTCTTCGCAAATGCGCCGATCGATTACTCGACGAGCACTTTGTTCCCGTAATAATTAACCTTAAGAAATGGACCTTGCAGGATTCTGAGACTTTAAGCGCGGCGTTCGACCAAAAGAAGAATGTGGAGGAGAAATTCGATCTTCTGCTCAAAGTATCTATAACTGACTTAAACCAGAAAATGCTGGACTTATTCCCCGAGCAATTCCACAAATTCATCATGGTGGACGGTTTGAATGAAGTTTATGGCAGAAACACGACCCATGAAATCCTCGCTCTGCTCGATGATTATGTGAGGGCCAAGGCGCCCTTTCTCTATGTCGTTGTTACGGACCGACTCGTCCAACGCGAGGCCGTCCCACCCGAATGGAAGACGGCGGAGTTACTTCTTCTTGGTCTGGAGGAGGTACATAGGCAAGTTGGGGATGGTGCGTGGAGCCGATTGTCTGCCGCCGACAAGGAGCTGCTCAGAGTTCCTTATTACCTTGACTACGCCCTGAAGAGTGGATCTACGACGTTGGGATCGGCTGCTAAGGCACATGAATCCTTTTTCAAAGACTCATTCTTTAAGAAGCAGAATAAGATCGACGAAGAGGGACTGAATCAGCTCGCAAAGGCCGCATTCGAAGCTTATAGAGAATACAAATCCCCGTCCTTCAGAGCCGAAAGATTTCAGTCCGAAATCGGCGACACGCTGTGGAGGGATCTGTTGGATTCTAGGGTAATAATAGTTTCGAACGATGATGCGCGCTTCGATCATCAGTTGAAGCACGATTATTTGGCATCTCGACATTTGGCATCTCACGAAGATCTTTGGAACTCGACTTCCTTCGATGTGGTGACCTTTGAGTCAAAGTCTTTCGAGCCTTTGTTAATGACGCTTGAACAACTCGCAACCACAGAACAAGGAGATAAATTCCTCAAAAAAGTCTATGACTGGAATTGGGTTGCGACCGTCAAGTGTCTAACTACTACAACATGGTCGGATCACAAACCGTTCTCCGGCGCGATGGAGATGTTTGTAGCCGCCGTTGTTGCCGAAAAGCTGTTTGATCCAATACTTGCTACTCGTCAGCGAGCTTGGGCTCAGTTACGTGAACTTCCACCGGCTTTATCCGATCTCTTCATAAAGGTGCAAAGCATTGAGGATCTGTTCCACCTTGTTAATGCTTTCCAGTCAGATGCTCCGTGGTTTTTGGTGTGGAGAGGGCTCTTCACTCGCTACAATGATCCTCCACTTCGCGAAGATGAGATTCGGATGACCGCAAGTGACGATTCGATTCTTGGCTGGACGGCTTCAAATGTTATCAAACGATTCGCGTTGAGTGACCCAGATCTTCGGCAGCTCCGTGGCTTGTATGACGCAGCCGATGCCATACAAACGCAACGTGGCAATGTTATCAAATGGCGAGTGGTTCATGCGTTAGGCAGTTCTGATTCAACTGAGAATGTTGATCTTCTATTTCGCGCTCTCGATGATGAAAGTCACTGGGTACAGTTCGGTGCAGCAAGATCTTTAGTTGAGATGGCTGCTGTCACTCAGAGTGACGATCTTCGTCAACGCATAATAAGCGGTGTCCAGACTCGAATTGGCCGTTTACGCCGCAGGACCTTGGAGGAAATAGGTAATGCTGTTTTCTATCGGAATGCACCGGCTTCCTGGAGCGATCTAGTTGCTCCGCTGCTTGAGAAGATACGAGATTCTCAACGGGAAACGAAAGACCGAGAAGAATTTGATAGAGTTCTAAATCAGTTCAAACAATTTGTGGAGAACGACCGTGGCAACTCAACTAGATCCTGAGCGAATTGACCCGAGCGCGGAACAATTTGAAACCTTAGCCGAAGCAGCTTGGAATGTGCGCGAAAATGCGTACACCTTTGGCCACACAAAGGTCGGTGCAGCTGTCCTCTCAGCCGACGGCGAAATGTTCTTGGGCTGCAACGTCGAACATCGTTTTCGCTGCCATGATGTGCATGCTGAGGTCAATGCAATTACATCGATGGTTACGTCAGGCCGAACCCAATTGGTCGCAATCGTAATAGCTGCTGAGAGGGAGCGGTTCACACCTTGCGGAAGCTGCATGGACTGGATTTATCAGTTTGGTCAAGGTTCTTGCCAGGTTGGTTATCAAACGGTTCCCGGCGGAAAGATCATCATCCTTACCGCCGAAGAACTCATGCCCTATTACCCTATGTGAACGGACTTCGGTCGCTCGTTAGTAAGATCAAGATCGGCCTTCGGGTACTGAAATCCCAGGACAGCGCGGACCTGTTCCGCGCGTTGGTTTTGTTCGTTGACCGCCTCGACATGGCCTCGGTCTTTTCCTCCCTCACCGCCTCTGGCATCGATATACGCACTCATTCGCGCGGCGAGTACCGAAAGGTTAATCAAACTATTCGATAATAATCGGAGGTCTTCTCCGTGAATGTCTGAAAAAGTCTCTTCCCACTCTGAGGGCGCAATCTTCACTAACTCTTCAGCAGATGTACGATACAGTCGTGCTACTTTTGATGAATCATTCATGCTCTTGCTCCTGACATAGGCTGGCAATAATAGTTTGCCACCTGTCCTTGTCGGCCTGAAGTCCAAACTCTACGTCCGACCAATTGACTCATCGTGAGCCCGATCTTCAGACACTCTGAGTCCTCCGTGCTTAATCCAGTCATCGACTAAGCTTTGAGCCTCATTTACCACATCACAAGCGGCTTGTATCTTCATTTCATCGCCTTCCAAACCTATATCATCCGTTAGCTCTTCCCAAATCTTCTCGGAGTCACCGAGTGTGTTCGCGTCCATGTAGTCGTGCAGATCGCCAAAGCAGGTGATCTTATTAATATTCTCCTTGAGCGCCTTTGCGATCCCGAATTCATCGTGCTCAGGTGTGAGGCTCGCAGTAAGAAGTGAGCGCAGGTCGTCTAAGATCGTCCCAGCCAAGTACTCGGCTTTCGTTGTCTCCATCTGCCCCTCCATGTTCATCCCTTGCTAGTATATGGTAGTCACTCTGTCTTACTTACGTGCCGCTATTTTTCGGCCACTGCCAAAGCGGCCGAAATACCGAAGAGCACGAAGCGCAATATCCTTACTGGCGTCAGTTTACAATTCATAGAATAGTAAGAGGTCATCTCTACGAAAGAGGAATCGAAAACAAAAACGTCACACCCGGACCGTCATTCGGTGTGACCCACAAACGCTCACGGTGATTCTGAGGGATCGAATGACTTACGGAAAGACCCATACCCGTACCGGCATTTTCTCAACGACCCCTGCGCTGCTGTTCTTTTCACTATTGCACTTCCGGCAAGGCTTAAGTTCCAATTTGTACTTTCGGCAACTTAATGGTTCCAAAACACGGATCGTAGACAACGTTGGGAGGCGAAATCTCTGAGTTTTGATTAAACTTGCGGCCACTAATTGGTTCCAGCGGCGGCAAAGAATTGGTTCAAGTCACATGACTGACTTGTAACTTGAACGATTAATTTGCCGGTCTGGCGACTTATTAGTTCCACTGAGCTGCGGCAAGCAATTGGTTCCAAATTGGAATTTAGTCAGTTCTCTGCATGGGTAATTCTTGCGGAAGTAATTCCGGGAATAAGTTTCCGTAGGATTTCAGGTGATTGGGAACGCTCCAAGCCAGTAGGCTCGTTCAACTCCTTTCTAATCCTGTATAACGATGGATACACGCCTCGCGCATATAAATCCAAGGCAAAACGTCTGAAGAACTCTTTTGCACGCTCGGTGTTTTGGAGGGTTTCTTTCTTGCTTGGGTGGTCCTAAAAGCAGGATACTTACGCTCCACCGGACCGAAAAAAATCCGATCAGAGTATTTGAACCTAGGAATCGTTACGCCAGCACAGATCACTGCAATGATTAATGGAGCGAACACTTCGCATCCTACCGGCAGCGTGGCCTCAAACATTGAGCATACTTGGAGCGTCGCTGCCGCTGCGGATCCCTGGGAAATGGTCAAAAGCCATTGACTTTTCGAGTTGATGACCTTACCGTATCGTCGTTCAAACTAAGGGCTGAATCTCACGAGCCTGCGCCCTTGCGTACTCGCAAAATCCAGCCTTAAGAGTTAGCGTCCTGCTAATTGAGCCTCCAACTACTGACTGCTCGTTAGCAGTATCTTCACGGGGCGTGAGGAGTGCGCCTAACCACACAAGAAAGCGCGGAGCCAAACCTTGCTCCAAACAACCCAATAGGAGGAGAGTCATGCGAAGAAGTTACCTTTTTGCATCCATCCTTTTCGTTGCGGCGATGCTACTGTCAACGGTACCGCTCAATGAGAGATCAGTACGCGCCCAGAAACAGACAGACGGCCACTATCAATATGCGGTGAAATTCGTCTGCGGAAAGTCACAGCCTAACCCAACACAGCAACAGGTTGTAGCAACGGGAACGTACTTTACCGCCACCAACGTGCACAACCCCTGGTCAATCCCGGTGAGCTTTACAAAGAAATTCGCCGTCGCATTACCAAGTGAGCATCCTGGTGTAGTCTCAGAGTACTTCACGACAGGGCTGAAGCCAGATCAAGCATTCGAGATTGACTGTGCCGACATTTTTAAACATCTGGAGACGCATCCAATATTTTTGAAGGGATTTGTGGTTATCGACAGCCCGAATGAGCTGGATGTTGTTGCAGTGTACACAGCGGCTGGCTCTACCGGGGCGGTTGAAACAATGGACCTGGAACGCGTCCCGGCGCGACGCATACCGTAAGAGGTGCGAACAGATCGGGTTCACGGTGCCGAGTCGCGATTTGGGTCCAAGGACCCAACTGGGCCTTTGGCGCGGTTGTGGGACGTGCGTCTCAAAGTGGGTCGAGCGCTAATTCAGCTCCCTCCAGTCGAATGCAATCTCGTTGCAGGAGCCTCTCTGGACAACCGCTTGCTGAAGAGAAGCGGCAATTTCACGAATTAGCGTAAGCGTCTAATTCTAAGGAGAACGACTATATCAAACGAATTATCCGGAAACGATCCGTCTTCTGAAACCACCGATATGAGATCAAGTTCGTTTACAAAGGCCTGCCATCAGTGGGCAGACATCATCTGCTATCCAACGCGGCTGTTATTATTGATGATTGTTTGCGCCGTCTCATCTTCGGCTGCTACCTTCGTCGTCAAGATCACTGCCGACACCTTTCATGGCAGTTGTAGTTCCGCGAATTGTACGCTCAAAGACGCAATCTTCGCGGCGGAGACAAACGGCCCCGGCCTCGATGACATAATCTTGCAGGAGTGCGCCACCTATACTGTGACTACACTCTACAGCTCTACCAGCAACGCTTTTCCGAAAATCACCACAGCGATTCATATTATTGGCGGCGGGGCTACCATTCAGCGACTTTCCACCGCACCGTTATTTCGGTTTTTTGAAGTTGCTCCGCATGGTGAGCTAACCATCGAAAACCTGACGTTGCGGGACGGGAAGGTAACTGGCGACGGCGGGGCGATCCTAAATTTCAGCAAGCTGATTGTACTGAACAGCATTCTAGAGAACAATTCTGGATATAGGGGCGGGGCAATTCTCAGTGAAAGCAGCCAATACCCCAATCAGGGGCCGTTAAAAATATACATAGATGGATCTACACTGCGCAACAACTCCGCACAATATGGTGGGGCATTAATGAGCCTTGTGCCTGGCCCCACAGGTGACGTTATCACTGAAAGCATTACCCGCAGTTCAATCGTTAACAATCATGCGACGGTAGGTTTTGGCGGCGGAATGTTCGTACAGTTTGCTCATAACCTGGCTATCCTGGACACGACGGTGTCCGGCAATACAGCTGTTCAAGGGGGTGGTGGGATCCACTTTGCGAACCCGGCAGATCATGACTCTAATGGAGTAATGCTCAATATCCTGCTCCGCAATCTAACTATCGTAAACAACAACGCGAGCCAGAACGGCGGAGGCATTAACTACCAAATCTGCGGAGGCGCAACCTGCCCAATACCCGCCGTTGTTCCCCTTACAAATTGTGTTGTCGCTAATAACACCGCTGCGTCGAATGCGAACTATTGGGTCAATATGGGGAACAAACTCATCTCAGGCGGAAATAACATCATCGGTCCGGGCAACGGCCTCTTCAGCAGTCTGCCCAGTGACCAATTACTTTCTGGAACACTGGCAAATATCGGCCCGCTAACCACAGATGGTGACGCCGGTGGAGAGCATCACAACCTGCTGCCAAACTCCATCGCCATCAATGCCGCCGCTGCCTGCTCTGCCAACGACCAGTTGGGATTGAGCCGCGTGGCCAGTTGTGATATCGGGGCGGTCGAATTTCGAACCTGCGACGTCCATCCCGGCGGTCTGGTTGGATGGTGGCGGCTGGGCGAAACTGTCGGCAACACTGCGCACGACTCCGCCGGTTTCCCGAACCATGGAGTGTGGGTCAATGGACCAACACCATCGCCTGGAATGGTCAATGGGGCGCTCCAGTTTAACGGCATCAATCAGCTTGTCAGAGTGAGCAATCAACCTGAGATCGACTTCCAGGGCGATTGCAGCAATGATGTTGCAGAGGCATTCACCATTGATGCATGGGTCAAGACCTGCGCTACAGGACTGCAAGTCATTCTCGATAAGAGACAGTTTGCCAGCAACTTCATTAAGGGGTACTCACTTTACATTAACAATGGTCGGTTGGGCTTCCAAATGGCCTTGGGATCTGGCAATGCCAATTGTGGGAGTTCGGGATCAGCCTGCCGAAATTATTTGGCACCGACCTCCAGTCCTAACCTCAGTGACAACCGTTGGCACTTTGTCGCCATCACGGTTTCAAGATGCCGAGGCGCACAAGGAAAGATGTATGTTGATGGCAATCTGGTTTACACATTCACTCCATTAGTAGGCGGCGTCTTCAACAATGCTGATCTGCTCATCGGAGGTGGTTATGTGAACGCAACTCAGACCAAATCATTCCATGGGTATCTCGATGAGGTAGAGCTTTACAAAAGCATCTTAACCGCGTCCGAAATTCACGCGCTATACGACGCTGGCTGGGCCGGCAAGTGCTAGATAAGGTCAATACCAGATTTATCTCCATTCGTCCCCACTACTGCCGTTGGCGCCGATTCGGAGATTCATAACCCCAAGGTCGGTTCGCCTTACGAAGATGATCTCAAGCTGCATTGACTGTCGATTACATCCATTTGGACTTCCGGCAAGTCTTATCTTCCAATTTGCACTTCCGGCAATGTAAGCTTCCAATTTCAGAACTGAGCGAAGCGTTCAGACATCAAAATGCGGAGGTTCTAATCAACTTGCGGCAAGGAATTGCGTCGCATCGCGGCAAGGAATTGCTTCAAGTCTCAGCGGCGTTTTGTAACTTGGACCATTAATTTGCCGCTTCGGCAACTTATTGGTTCCAAAAGCGCCCGGCAATTTATTGGTGGTATTTCCGATAAATGTTGTGATCCCGCATGACCGGGGAG
>Ga0070699_100000646_pt1 | contig 32649 bp, 48 predicted proteins | sample KBSK1503metaG_FD_65473 | JGI IMG/M metagenome (GOLD analysis project Ga0070699, IMG submission 65473) | Corn, switchgrass and miscanthus rhizosphere microbial communities from Kellogg Biological Station, Michigan, USA - KBS K1-50-3 metaG | ecosystem: Host-associated > Plants > Roots >...
GTACGCAAAGGTCCACTGTCGTCCGCCGCAGTTCGGTCGCTGATAACCCCAATCCATAGTCGTCCGCCTTGGTGCGCAGTCGTCCAACACCTTGGCTGTCTTCTTGGCTGTCGTAGGAGCCTTGGTCTTAGATGACCCCAACCACCAAGCACCGCGGGCTCAAGCCACGCTTGACGCACTCAGCCGCATACGCGTGCACCTGCGTGTTCCGCGTTGCGCGCTGCATTCTAGGGCGCGAGCCGTATTGAACGGCGGCAACCAGCTCGAAGTTCAGCCGGCTGAGGCGAGCACCCGTATAAGTCTCGTGGCCCAAGTCAGAGGGAGGCACAAGGAGGTGACCTTCCCCTTTCTGGCGATCAGTAGCTTTGCAAGAAGACGTCCGGCTGGTTCTCCGTCACGCCGCTGGACGTCGTGACCACGTTGCGATTGTCGCCCCAAGTCACAAACCGCGTGGTTCCATTCGAGGCGACGTTGTTGTAGTCGCCGATGTAGCAGAAGGAGACGATTGGATCCTCCTGCGGATTCGTCTGAACGATCGGGAAGGCGATTGTGCTGAGGGTTACCTCAGCGGTCGGCGAAGGGCCAGATCGGGCCGTGGCGAAACTCAGATCTTCTTTGTTGGTCTGGATCAGGTCGAAAGGTTTGGCGGGCGTGCGCTCGTACCACATGGCGTGCAGACCGTTGCCATCGGCCGTGATCCAGGGTTGGAAGCGGTCGTTCATGGTCACCGTATTGGGTGCAGCACCGATCTGCTGCGGCGCATTCCAGGTCTTGTTGCCATCTCGAACTGCCTCAGTGGCGCGATCCGCTGGGCTGAGGTCAGCAGTGGACGGCATCGGGCCCTGAGTCCTTCGACTGGCGGGGAGTCGCCGTGCAGTAACTGGGCTTACCTTACCTCGAAGCGGCGACGGAGCTGCAACTTAAGACCGGCAGCTCTAGCAGGCGAAATCAGAGTCGAAGCCAGAGCTGGTGGATTGTAGAAGCCAAACGGGGGAATTGGTGAACGGGGAGTTGCAGCTACCGCCGCTGGCCTCCCAATCGGCCGAGATGCCAGCTGGCGTGAAGCCTCCGCCGGTGATTATCGTCCACATCGAGGCGCTCGAGTAAACGCCGACAGGCAGGCCTGTTTGGAGCAGCCGGCTAGTCGCGCCCTGGATGGCGTACTGGTTCAAGCTCAGGTTGCTAGACGACCAACTGGTGCCGGTTTCGACGTCGAGCCACCACATGGCGACCGCATCAACGCCCTGCTGAACTGAGTAGTTGACCGATGTCTCGGCCTCGCTGCAGCCTATCGCCCATGCCTGTCGCTGCGCGCTCGTTCCTGCGATTGACGCTGAGAGGTTCGCGCACGTGGAGGAAATGTTCTTTCGGTAGGCACCCGAGTACGCAGTGTTGATGTAAAGCGAAGGGGCGATAGTCTTGGGAGCTGCCGCGTACTCGACCGACAGGCAGGCGTTGTAGCTGAATGGCCGGCCGCCGTTAGCTCCAACGATTCCAAATGTGCCCAGCGGCGTGGCTGCGCCGCACTGCGGATAGGAGTTGTCATAGCCAGTCTGACCCCTCGGATAGGGATCTGTCGTCGCCGCGACACCGGTTGCAGTGGCTATGAGCGCTGCCACAACTGTTACCCCGAAGAGAATCGCCACGAGGCAGCGCACAGCTATCGGGGACACGGAGCGAGCAGTGGCCCCATCATCAAAGGTTAGAGCCTTCTGAGCCCATTCTTCCACACCAAGTTAGTTATGCACTTCGCGAACCGCGCGACACGGCTAACCATAAGATCGGACCGCCGATGATTCCCAGCACTGCCAGCGTAGCAACTGCAATTGAAAGTATGTTGGCCAGATCTCGCTGCCCAAAGCTGATCGCGGACGTGGCCACGAGCGCAACTAGACCCAAATAAGCGACCAGAAGGCCGCGCACCACACGCATCCGTCTGGGCGCGCGCCGAGCCCGTTCGGGTAGTCGACCACCAACGATCATCCATAGACCAACAATAACCAGTAAGGGGCCCAAAACGAATCCGGCCTCAGCTACGGCACCCATATCGGAACACCCCACGAACACCCATTGCAACCCGCCCAGGCGGTTCCGCCCCAATTATTCAGAATGTACCAGGGGAGTGCAATCCACACTCCGTTGTAGTTAATGTGGTTGAGCCAGTTCAGGACACCACCGTCATAGTAGAAACCAAGCGCGATCAAGAAGGTCACAACACAAGCCAACTCACATCCGAAGATGAACCCGATTACTGTGACCAGGCCCCAAAAATCACCCAGCGAAATAGCAAAGTACACCAGCCACTGGGTCTCCCAGTAATTGAGATCGACCAGGAGCCCCCACCACTGCCATGAAGTCCACACCGCCCCGTTGGTATCGGAGTTGTTGATGGGATCGTCCCCACCATATCCGTAACGATTGACCGTGTAGTGCAGCGGATCCGACTGGGTGAAGCGACCTTGGTCCGGCGAGTAGTACCGAGCACCAAGCTTGTAGAGGCCGGTCGAGGTGTCGAAGACTGCACCGAGCCACTTGAGTGGATTGGCGATGGTCTCGCTCTGAGTGACGAGGTTGCCAAATGGATCGTATGCATAGCTGTTGGCTACGTTCCCGCTTGAGTCGGTCAGGCCAACAACAGAGCCGAGCGAGTCGTGCAGGTAATAGTAGGTCGATGTCCCTTTGCGCATCGAGAGCGGGACACCGTTGGTGAAACGCGAGAAGTAGGTGCTGCCACTGCTATCGTTGAGCAGGCTGAGGCCGGACAAGTCGTATTGGTAGGTAGTGCTGCCGGCACTCACGCGCTGCACTTGGCCCGCATCCGCGTAGTTCATTTGGATCGCTTGCTGACCCGGCGGCGTTATCGATGTTGACTGGTCCGCAGCGTTGTAGGCGATCGCGAGGCCGGTCGAATTCCCAGTCTCGTTGCCATTAGCGTCGTAGGTGAATGTCGTCGAACCTTCTTGCGAAATCTCGCTGGCGGCGTTGTAGGTGAACGATGTGACGGCTCCGTTGATGGTCTTGCTCAGAATGTTGCCAAGGTTGTCGTAGGTGTACTGGTACGTGGCCAACGTCGTACCTGACGAACTCTTCTTTGTCGCGGTTGTTAGCCTGTCAAGAGAGTCGTATTGATAGCTTGTGGTGTTGCCCGCCAGGTCGGACATCGAGTAGCGCTTGCTGGTAGTCTGGCCGTTGGCCGGGTTGACAAAGCTGTATGTGAACGAGGTCATATGACTCGAGCCGGGACCGTTAGCAGCTATCGAGATTGGCTGGCCGCTCGAGTTGTAGGTTAGGGTTTCGGTAACACCGTTCGGATAGGCGATCTGTGTGTTGCGACCAGTTGAGTCATATTGGAACGTCGTCACTTTCTGATTGGGGTCCGTGATGCTGGCCAACTCGTTCAATGAGTTGTAGGCGCGCTGTTCGGTACCTCCAGAATCAGTGCGGCTAGTCAGGTTGCTGACAGCGTCGTACCCGTAGCTGATCGATCGGCTGCCCGGTAGGGACTCAGAGATTAGGCGGTTCAGAGAGTCGTAGCCGAAACTTGTGGTTCCAGTCGAGTCCACTCTACTCAAGCGGTTGCCATCCGCATCGTAGGTGTACGTAATGGTGGAGTTGTCAGCGTAAGTAATCTGCGAGACGCGGTCGAACAGATCATATGCATAGTGCGTTGTTTGTGACTTGCCGTCGGTGACGCCCGTTACCCGACTTAGGCTGTCGTAGGAATAGCTATAAGCGCCCAGTGGCGCGGGATAGGAAATTTTGACCAGATTGCCGTGGCTATCATAACTGAATGTGGTTGTCGCACCGTTCGCGTCGACATACGACGACACGGTGCCATTGCTGTTGTGGTTAAGCGTGGTCGTCTTCCCGGCGGGGTCGGTTGACGTGTAGAGGTTGCCATTCGTGTCGAACGTGAAGTTGCTGCTGTTGGCCTCGAAGTCGGTGCGAATGGTCGCCTCGTACGGGTGCGACGTGTCGGTGTAGCTAGTTGAAGAGCTTGCGCCGCTCGCGAGCTGCTGCTTGGTGGGATTGTTCTTGGTGTCATAGCTGTAGGTTGTTTGGTTGCCGTTCTGGTCCTTGTCGGTGGCGTGCTTGTTGTCGTTCGTGTAGGCGGTATATGTGTTCCCCGACGCATCGGTAGTCTGCGTGACCCGATCTCGAGCGTCGTAAACGTACGTTGACTGATTGTTGTTCGGGTCTGTTACCACTGTATTGCCAGTGGTGTAGGTCAAAGACGTGGTGGGACCAGTACCTTGAGAGACGTTGGTGACGCGGGTCACAGAAGTGACCTTGTAGATGCTGTTGTAGGTCAGCTTGGTTTGGTTGCCGAGGGGATCCGTGATCTGGATGAGGTTGAAGAGCGAGTCGTAAGTGAACGTAGTGACCTTGTTGTTGGGATCTGTATAGGTAGTCAGATCGCAATTGCTGTCGTAAGTGAATGAGTACTTACGGCCTGAGGGGTCGGTGATGGTACCAACGAACCCAGACTTGGTCGGTGGAGCGCAGTGCTGAAACAGGCCTGTCGTGTAAGTGAAGCTAGTGACCCTTCCCTGAGTGTCGGTAATCGAGGCCAGCGCACCGTTGGCGTCGTAAGCGAAGCTGATCGTGTTGCCGTTGCGGTCAACGTCGGACGTCAGGTAGAGCCCATTGCTAGTGAAATTGAACTTCTCGCCTGCGTAGTGGTAGATCACTGTCCAAGTTCCGTCACCGTTGTGGACCAGATCGGCGTCGATCCCAGGCGGCGTCGTGTAGCTGCCATCAGGGTTCTTGATGTAGTGAAATGCGTAGCCCGTGGGTCCGAAGAATGAGGCCCCGTCACCCATGTTGGGATCGACATAGAGATCCCAGCCCGTGTTTGTGATCCAGGCTCGCCCAAAGTCCCAGAGGTTCGGCGACAGAATGTTGTAGTTAAGATCGAAGACCTCATTCAGGCCTGTGCCTCTGATGTTGACCAGCTGCAGAACGCCGAGAAGGTTGCCGCTGGACAGGTTCTCTTTCAGTTGGAAGCGATCGCTTAGCGGCTGAACTACGTTGCGGTACCAGGGGAGATCGCCGATTCCGAGTTGGTAGATGACTTTTAGATATGGCCAGTTGGCAGTGTTGCCAGTCTCAGATGAGTAGAAGGTGAGCTGGTTCGTGGCGGTTTCGTTGTCGGCCTTGAGAAGCAGTCCGGTGTTGACGGAGCTCCCATTCACCCATCCCTGAACCACCGGAGCGAGGTACCAGTGGTACCAACCAGTGCTTGGACCTACCGAACCGTTAGTCCAAGTTGCAGGCGTGCTGTAGTCGCCTCCTGCAGTGGTCCAGGGGTTCGTGCCGTCCCGCGTGTTCCAGGTCGCGGAGGTTGTCCAGCTCGAGGTCACGGAATATAGAGAGACCGATGTTGCCGATGATGACTTTGCCGCGGAAAGATTGAGTGCGAGGTCGGCCTCTAAGACGTTCGCGTCCTGTGGAATCGAAACATTGAACTGGAGGAGCGACCGCTCGATCGCCGAGCCTGTGTAGCCCACATAGAGGCTCCTACCGCCGCAATAGCTGGTCGTCGGAGAGCTACTGACCAGATAGCAGTCCTGATTGGCGCCACTGTAGGTCTTGACGATGCTGGATCCCGAATATGACAGAGTCACGGTGGGATCGATGACCACCGGGAACCGTCTCGTCTTGTCGTTGAGCCACGCCGTGTCCGCGGTCACGACCAGCGTTTGCGATGAGCCCGCTCCGAAGAGCGCGACCTGAACCGCCGACGAGCGACTGCCGGCGGCGTCAACCATGAACGGCGGAGCGAACCCGAAGCGCGTTTGACCGGAGCGGTCCACAAAATCGATGGCGCCGAAGGCCGCTCGTCTGGCGAACAGACCCGGACTGATACGCAATGAGTACGTGAACGAGCTCTGCTGCGCGTCAGTCAGCGTGAGCGTCTCTTTCACCTGGTCGTTAAGGGCCTCGTAGGCGACTGAGACTCCGGAGAGCGCAACCGAATACGTGGCGGTATTGCCGTTAACGACGACCGACCCCTGGGCCCCCTGAAGACCAAAGGCTACTGAGGCGTTGCCGAGCGCGAAGTCGATTGGTGCACGACCGATATCCGCCGGGAAGTACACCGTGTATGCATTGGCCCGGTTCTGATAGGAATAGCCCGCCGTGTTGGTCCTAATCAGTGTGTTGTCGATTTCTTGCCACTTTCCCGACGAGTCCTGGAAATGAATGGAGCTTGGATACGCGATCAACTGGTAGCCACCACGGGTGATGAGCGTCTTCGAGGTGCGCGTTCGCATGGACACAACTTCAGTGGCGCCGGCACCGGACTTGTCGAAGTCAGGACCCGAGTGATTGCCAACTGGAGTCGTGTTCGCCGCGGGGGGCCGGAAGATATCGGGCCGTGCCAACGTCGCAGCCACTCGGTGAGAGGCTGCTCTTGAGGTTCCAGCTGCAAACACCGAAATCACTGCAAAAGGAGTCAGTGTCGCCAGAAGCAGCGACATGAACGAGGCAGCGAGCAACATGAGTTGCGGTCGGTGTTTCACTTGATCACTCCCAGGCAAAGCCAACAGAGCGCCACGGACTGAAGGCAACAACTGCCCAAACCAATTGGTAGGTGCTTCGGTTAGACGCCTACTGACGACACGCTATACGTGTGGCCCGCTTGGCTGTCAAGTCATCGTTTCCGATGACTAATCGGATTGGAGGTAGGCTTAACAAGGAATACGCTCAACGCAAGGATCTCGATATGAACGACGTTAAGTTAGATACGGTCAAAGGTCCGGTATCCGCCGAGGAAGGCAACGAGGTGACGACGTCCGCATCACACGACGCCAGCGCGAGATTCTTGATTTGTCCTCGAAGGGGTTGACCGAAAAGGAGATCGCGCACCTCCTCGGCGTTTCGCTAGCCACTGTCCGCACGCACCTCGAACGCTTCTATCGGTCGAATGGCTTAAAGAACAAGGCCGAGGCGATCGCGTTGTGGTTGAAGCATTCCGCTTCCAACAGATCCTCATTGACCGAACGCTGAACCGCAATCGCATCAATTGGTGGCGGGGTTCGCTGCCAGAGCGCTGGTTGCCGACTCCAGCACCTCTTTGGCCATGTGTTTCGCCCAATCATTCAACCTGACTTCATCATTCACCGGGGTGCCGAGCAGAAGCAGTTGGTTGAGTTCGTCGGATCCGATGCCGACGACTGTAATCGCCCAGATCTGCTTAGGCGACAAGCCTGGCCGTCTCAATCCCATGGTTTCATCGCTAGTAAGTGACTTGGAGACGAAGGCAGGCCGCGGGCCCTGGCGGCGGAAGCGCGGTCGCCTCGATCGCGTCGTTCGATGGAATGCAAAGCCGTCCGCCTCTAGCTGGCTGTGCAACTCGGCAACCAGTCTTTTGGCCCGTCGCGTCGCCCAGTGGCGAGCAGCACGAAAGACCGCACTGGATGAGGTCGTGGGCGACCTGGATTCTCGCGTCCTTGAACCTTGACTCGATCATCGCCGGCGCCTTCGCCAACTAGCCCTGTTCCCCCTGTTGTCCTTTGACGCCCGCACACCTCGACGGGACGGCGATCCTCGGTCACCAGCACTGCGACCTCGTCGCGGTCGGCTCGCCGGTCAGCCTACGCCGGCTGGAACCGGATGCTTGGGCGCACAGCCATCAGTTGCACCTCAGCAGGTCACGTGCAGGATGGCGTTGGTCTCCTTACCCCTCCCATTGAGGATGGCGATGGCAGCTTTGGTCGGCAGGCTCAGGAGCTCCACCTTTCGAAGCTGGGCCTCCTTTCGCACTTCGGCCATCACTGGCAACCCGCCGTCGGCCCCGGTTCCGACCACCAGCCGGCGGCAGCCCCACGGGATGTCTTCTTTGGTCGAGAGCGGTGTATGGCCATAGGTGTCTCGATACTGCTTGGAGGCCTTCTTGTTTCGCTTCCGAATCTCGCCCCGGTCGATGACCAAATCGTGCTCATAGGTCACGCCGTCGATCCGGATGGAGCCGAAGGAGAAATTCTCGAAGTGCACCGGTACCTCCCTGCTTGAGGTTACGCCCCTCACGCGTGAGGCGCGCGGACTAAGTTGCCAGGATCGTCTGCCTCACGCGGTGTTGGCATGGCTGTGCAGCCCGGCAAAGTGTGCCCGTCACCGGTCGGCGTTACTTTTCGCCTCCGAGAGCCGCGTGCCGCGTTCGGTGTTGACAGCCCCTGTCCGCAGCGCTGTACTTGCTTGAGGAGGTGGGGTGACACATGGCTGTTTATGAGTTCGAGTGCCAATCCTGCGGTAAGCGCTTCGAGATAAGCGTGCCGATCACCGAGCACGACCGCCTGAAAAATCGGCCACCGGCCTGTCCGGAGTGTGGTAAGCGCAAGACCCAGCAGCTCGCTTCGAGCTTCAGCTGCAAGGCCCCGAGCAAGTACTGAGCACTTTCGCCGCTCAGTGAAGCTGCCACGCTGACCTGGCGAGACGGTCGGCGGCCTCGGCCAGGTTGCTACCAGCCTGCCCTGCTTAACACTACCGTCGCCAGCGGCGAAATTAGGGCTTCGAGTGTTTCTCGGGGACAGTGCGCCGCGCCACTTCACGACGCGCGCACTCGATCGCTGAGGACGGGTCCGAGTGGGTTATGTGCTCGCAGTTCCAGACTCCCTGGCCGTCCGGCTGTTGGACCACCGCCGTGTAGTCGAGACGCCCCGCTTGTTGAATATAAGACGCCTGTAGGTCGTGAGCCACAACCACATTCTGCTCTCAGCCAAAGAGACAGACCGCCAACGACTCTCTGGAGGCATGCCGCTCGGGACGGGTGTGTTGAAGCCGTCTATTCATTCCCCTGGAGGATCAGTCGCGCCGCAATCATGCCTCCGTGGCGCCTCCGCAGCTCGAATGAGCGAGCGTGGTCGGGATGACCAGGAGCTTGACCTCCTGAACGCCTTTAGGCAGTCACAAGCGGGGGGCGTGTCAACGAAAGGCGCCGGGTAGAGCAGATGCCTGCGCGTCCCGCATTTTCTCAATTAAGCACCTCATTCGGGACTCGGCAAGACGGTTCGTTGAACTGTTGCCCGCTCTGACGCCGGGTTATCAACAGCAGCGTGGAACGCGCTACGCTCCGGTGGTAGTCGTTCCCTGACCCAAATCCATCAGCCGGGAGGGCTCGCCCGTAGCTGCACCGTCTGGATAGGGCCCGCAGTCCGCACCAGACCGAGCAAGGTTTCCGGTCTGCCTTCCTCCGTGTCCTCCATCATTTGGGGTCATGAGCAACCGCATTCTGATCGTGGACGATGAACCCGCCAACGTTGAACTCCTCAAGGCATACCTCGTTGACGTTGGCGACGACTTGCACGGGCTGACTGACTCGCGGCAGGTGGAGCACGCGTTCAGGGAATTCGAGCCCGACATCGTGCTACTCGACCTGCACATGCCGAATCTCGATGGACTCGAAGTGCTGCGCCGCCTGCGCAGCGCGCGAGAGAGCCTCGGCTACCTCCCGGTAGTGGTGCTCACTGGCGACACAACTAATGTGGCTCGAAACGCCGCACTGATCCTCGGCGCTGACGACTTCCTGACCAAGCCCTTGGACCGGCAGGAGGTCATTCTGAGGGTACGCAACTTACTCCGAACGCGGCACTTCTTCAAAGAAGTGACCCGGGTGACTGGCTCAATGCCAAAAGTCGACCGGCCTTAACTAGGGGCCGGTCACCATGCGCATCCGGCGCAGCGCTCAATAAGTGGCGGCCTGTCAACTCTCCCCCGGACCGGAAATTGGATGGCTCGTTCTCGGTTGCGTGACCCATACGCGCCTGCGGGCTCATTTGATGTCGCTAAGGGCGCCGTATCGGTACCAACCGTTTAGCTCTATCCCCCACCTCGTTGGCGCTTGAGAGGCCCAGCTAGTTGAGCGATCCAACCTGGGGGAATCTCATCGCCGTTCCTGGCTGCTGACCTGGAGCTGGTGGATGCCGGCTCCGGCTGCCGCCCCGATGAACGGGCCGACGACATAGATCCACAAGTCCGACCCGCCGCCGCTCCCGAACAGGACCGACCCGAGAGTGGCGCCGAAGCCGACGGCCGGATTGAAGGCACCTCCTGAGATCGGCCCTCCAGCAAATATGGCCGCGACGATCGTGAACCCGATCGCGAGGCCATAGAACGAATTGCCTTGCGTGGCCTTGGTCGCAGCTACGTTGAGCACGACCAGGACTAGGGCGGCCGTGAACACGATTTCAACTGCAAGTGCTTGGAAGACTTGGACTTTTGCCCCCGGGTGGATCCCCGGCGTGTGGCCGCTCACTAAATAGCCAAAAGCGAAGGCGAGGGCCGCACCGACCAGCTGGGCCACCCAGTAAGCAAGCATGTCCGCAACGTTGAGCTTCCTGCGCAGAAAGACTCCGAAGGAGACAGCCGGGTTGTAATGGGCGCCCGAGATATGCCCGCCCATGTAGACCATCACCATCAGCGCGGTGCCGATCGCAAGCGGAGCCAGCGGGCCGATCGGACCAGATAGCGCGATGATGGAAAGAAACGTGAAGGTGCCTACTAGCTCGGTAAGGAGTTTCGCCCTTCGCGTCACCGGCAAATGGTAGACGCCGCCTTACTACGCTCGATCGGCGCGCTGAAAAGGCCAACGAGCTGGCAATGGGTTATCGGTAGCAATCCCGACGTCTTCTTTCCGCCAGGCAAATGTGCACGGACGCGCGCGCGAAGAGCTTGGGCTATGCACGGTTCAGAAAACCGTCAGCGGGGCGGTGGCAACGGCGGAAGGGCGTCCGTCCTTGCCGCGGCAAAGCGGCCGATCAACCAGTTGGCTTGGCTGTCGTTGGCTGTCAATTGCAGCCACAGCGAACGTCGGTGGACGAAAGTGAACTTGGCTGGACGTCTGTGGACCCCCGCAAACGGTTTTGAAGACCGCGGGGCTATCGTCCGCTACCGTCCATCGACCTGCATACAAGCTCGGATGCAGGCATCGCCAATCCGTCATCGTCCGCAGTAGTCCGCCCCGATCCGCCGTCTTGGCTGTCTTCTTGGCTGTCAGCGACCCCCACGGGCAGGGGACTCTTAATCCCAAGGTTCAGGGTTCGATTCCCTGCGCGAGCACCAAAATGCAATGTTGCTTCCCCATTTCGCCTCATATTTGGTCGGAATTGTGCCGTGAGTGGGGATGAAGCACCAAATCAGCGGTTCCTTACACCTTATCTGACAGCTTGCCGAACAGTCCTCTGCATCACGCAATGCGTCATTGATTGTTGGTCAAACACGCTTCATCGGCCGCGGAAGGGCATCTGGCGAACAACGCTCCAGTGGCTGGAGTTAGAGCCGACCATAAGCCACGCCTCTTTAACTCCGATCGTGATTGGCAGTTCAGGAAGCAGCTGATCGACGACGTGCTGGCGCTTTGCACTCGACTTGAGGATCGCGACCGTGAGATGGGTAATTGGCTCCGCGCCAAACTCGCCGCCGAATGGCAGGAGTCCGAACTGCTTTCCGATTTCTGTGGTCAGCCGAGCAAAGGGTGCGGCAGGTTCTGGCACCAAATAGACCACACCTTGCTCAAATTGCCGCGCCGCGGTCAATCTGAAATCGAAGGCCACTGCATGGCTCATCAGTACGTCCAACTGGTCGACGATGGGTTCACTGAGCTCGGTCGGCGGGAGGAATGGAAACATGAGGGTCACGTGCGGCGGTATGCCCGCTGCAGCGCTCGGGTCATACTCCATTCGGAGCTCGCGCACCAATCGGCCGGCATCAACAGCCGGGACTAGCACTACGCTTTCGAGTGAAGGGATCTCAACTCCCGGCAAGCTTGCTCGGAGCTCTGTGGCCGGCGGTCGTTTCGGAATCGCGGTCTCGCATGAACTGCACGGCGGCGCGGGCCTTCTTTCGGTGGTCTCTATGCCAGCGAAGAGGCTTCCACGGGTCCCAGTAAAGAAACTCCGTGGATTCGTGGGAAGGGCGGAGTTTGCCGGAAATGATCTGACAAGCGAAGAGAAGATGGCAGCTCCCATGCGGCGTGCTCGGTAAAGCGGCGTCTCGCGAAAGCACTGCGACCAAGTCTTGAACCCGCACCCTGAGGCCGGTCTCTTCCAGGACCTCGCGTCGTACCGCGGTTGTTACTGACTCATTCGGATTTACCCAACCGCCTGGAAGCGACCAGCGGCCATCATCAGCGCGTCGGGTCACGAGGACCCGACCGGAGGCCACGATTGCGCCTTCGACTCCCAGCTTCGGCGTGACCATTCCTAGGTCCTGTCGGAACATCTTGTCGACAGCTGGACTCGGCAGGTTCGCCAAATGCCCATAGCGATGGCTCGCCATTGACAGCAGCCGCTCGTAACGCTCGATGTCGTAGGGGTTGACGGCATGCGCGAGACCTTCCGATGCGATCGCCCGCACCAGGTCCAGGACTCCGACGACGTCAGGTGGCTTCTTCAAGACTCACAGTGCCCAGACGGGACTCAGCCCTACCCACGCAGGAAAACATGCTGCATGTCTGGCTCTGCGTGTGACAGCTTAACCGTGGGACGCCCTGCCTAGGTCGGACATGTTCGCCGCCAGCGCGGTTGAGTGAATGGATTCAAAACCAGTGGAGGGTCCGGTACGTTTGCAAGGTGGAGTCGCCAGGGCTGCGGCGGTTGTTGCTGGAGATCATCGCCGCCGCCCGCGAACGCGAGCACGAGTTCTTGGCTCTGTGCGATGACTCGCCGCCGCCCGAGCCCGGGCTGTGGACGGTCAAGGACCACCTCGCACATCTGACGGCATGGCGTATCAATGTGGCGCAGCTGCTAGATTCAGGGCGCACCGGGACCGAACCACCGCGAATGGATGAAGACGTTCAGGTGTCGAATGCGCGCGTCTACGCGGCCAACAAGGACCAGACTGCTGAGGTGGTCAAAGCAAATGCGCGGGCGGCGTACGACAGGCTGGAGACTGCGATCGCAGCCTGCTCTAACGAGGACCTTCTCAAACCACACCCGCTCCCGCGGTCCGCAGGAGCGGCGCTGTCGCGGACGGTCCCTGGCCACGTCCACCACCTGGCCGAGCACCTTATGTTCTGGCACCTAGAGCAGGGCAACGAGGAGGCTGCGGAAGCAGCGCAGCTGTGGGTCCACGGCCTGGACCGGGCCCAGTTTCCCGAGCCCAAAGCGGTCGCCGCTTCTACATACGACCTCGGCAGTTTCTACGCGCACATCGGACGCGAGGACGAAGCGCTGCATCGCTTCAAGCTCGCGTTCGAGCTAGATCCGTCGCTGAAGAAGCGTGCGCAGACCGATCCCGACCTGGAACGGATCGCCAATCACCCGGAGCTGGCGGCACTCCTCGCTCAGTAGTTGATGCTGAAGAATCGGTGCCGGCGCGCGCCCGGTGGCCGCAGTTAGCGCGTTGGACGTCATCGCCGCTGAAGAGTGGATCTGCAAGCACGTCGAGCCGACCGGCACCATCGAAACAATTCACTATCGGCCGTGGGCGACGGTGATGCGGGTGCCCATCGCGAGTGGGGTGACCTGGTTCAAGGCCTGCGCGCAAGTTCAGGCCTTCGAGCCGAGGCTGACGACTGAGCTCTACGCTCGATGGCCTGACCACGTCACCGAGGTGCTGGCCGTCGACGAGACTCGGGGCTGGCTGCTGCTCGGCGACGCTGGTGTTGCGGTCGGGGAGCAAGGTAATCCGCCAGAGGCCTGGCTCGAGGCATTGCCGGCGTATGCCGAGTTGCAGAAAGGAGAAACGGCATACGCCCTTGACCACATCGGCCACGGTGTACCCGACCTGCGCATGGCGGCGCTGCCTGCGGGCTATCAGCGTCTGCTTGCGAGCGAGCTCCCCATCGCGAACGATGACGTCAACCGCCTACGGGACTATGAGTGGCGCTTCATCGGCCTCTGCCGCTTCGCTGGCTGACCATGGAATCAAGGAGTCGGTCCACCACGACGATCTGCACATGGCAAACCTCTGCTCAGACGGCGGCCAGCTCCGCATAGTGGATTGGGGCGACTCGTCGATCGCCCATCCCTTCTTTTCCTTGGTGGTGACGTTCCGGTTCCTCGAGGAGTTCAACCATCTCGCTCCCGATGACTCCTGGTTCCGCAAGCTGCGTGATGCCTACCTAGAACCGTGGGGGAGCGGACTGAAGGAGACTTTCGAAATCGCGATCCGCGTCGGCTGGTTTGCGCATGCGATCGCATGGACCCGGCAGCGGGATGCACTCCCGCTCGAGGCACGGCCAGATTTCGACAGAGCGTTCTCAATCGTCTTGCGGCGGGCGGTCGCTCAGATGCGCGACTAGGACGGCGCGCAGTCTGGCACGTGGAATCGGGCAGCACTTGAATTTCAAATTGCGCGGGAGTGTGATAGGTATCTGGGCCATGGACGAGTTCGTCGAAAGCAATCGTTTGAACTGGGACGCACGGCTGCCTGTTCACCAGAAATCAGCGTTCTACAATCTCGACGCCTTCCGAGCAGGGGAGATCACCGTGGACTCGATAGCCCGGAACGAGGTCGGGAACGTAGAGGGCCGGACCCTCCTCCATCTGCAATGCCACTTCGGCTTGGACACGCTCTCGTGGGCGAGGCTCGGGGCAACAGTTACGGGCGTCGACTTCTCTGCACCGGCCATCGAATTGGCGAGGGCGCTTGCGGTTGAGGTTGGGGTTGGAGCCAGCTTCATCTGCTCGGATGTCTACCGGCTTCCAGATGCGCTCGATGCCCGGTTCGATGTCGTCTTCACTTCGTGGGGTGTCCTTACCTGGCTTCCAGACCTGCCGGCATGGGCTGCGATGCTGACACGCTTCGTCCGACCCGGTGGCGCCTTCTACATCTTGGAAGGTCATCCAGTCATTTCGGGACTAGACGAACAGGGAGGGGCATACCGCCCTTCTTCACCCTACTTCCAAGGGCGGGAGCCGGTGCGCTTCGACGATGGGAAGACATACGCTGACCCCGACGCCCTCGTAGATCACCCCGTCAACTACCAGTGGAGCCACCCCGTTGGGGAGGTCGTAACGGCGTTGACCGATGTGGGTTTGCGAATCGAGTTCCTGCATGAGCACCCTGTGCTGCGGTGGCGTCGATTCGAGTCCATGGCCCAAGGCGCTGATGGCTGGTGGCGCCTCCAGGGAGATCCTTTCCCGCTGAGCTTCTCGATTCTGGCGCGGCAACCGTCCTGATCCTCTGCTCAGCATGGGTAAGCGGCCTCGTTGGGTTCGATGGATCTGGCGAGCAGCGCGAGCCCGCGACTTGAGGCGTGCTAGTTGTGTACCTTCGCTGACACCTTCGCCGACAGATGCCCTGACACGTCAAGAGACGTCCTGAGACAACTGCGTCACGAGATCGAATACGCGTGAGACGCCCTGACACGTCCTGACACGCCGGGAGACGAAGAGTCAAGTGACTCTTAATCCCAAGGTTCAGGGTTCGACTTCCTGCGCGAGCACCACAATGCCCAAATTGAACTCGGATGCGTCTGGTGGCGGGTACACCTAACGCGATGCGTCACGACTTTTGGGCGTTTCACAGCTTATCTGACAGCTTGAAGCCGGGAAGTCAGACGAGCGAGCGATCCGGCTCTGGGAATGTTGAGTTCGGTTTCGGTCGATACATCGGCTGAAGAAGGACGTCGAATCCCCACGTCCAGGAGGGTGAGAGCTTGTCCTCAGTGACTGGTCGAAGTCTGGAATAGCCAACCGATGACTTCTTGGAGCGTGGGCTGATAACCATCGGAGGTATTCACCCGCAACTCTGGTAACCCGAGCTGCGGCGGATCCAACGCTAAGGCGTGATCCATCTCTGGGCGAACCTGATCCATGTGACCATGATGACGTTCGTTGCTGATGGCGCGCACGCGGTATCGATGAACGACAAGCTCGGGTGACGCAGTGCAGACAATGACCACTCCCGCTGCCCTCTCGACGAGCAAACTGAGGTCTGATTCGCTGGCGTCATGCGTGAATGGGGCTTCAAGAATCAGGCTGACGCCAAGGTCAAGAAATTCCTGAGCAACTGCGAATAGCACACTGAACGCTGCGCGTCCAAGCTCCTGTGATTCGCGCAGGGATTCAGCATCAAGGCTCTCCAAAAGGCGCTCCTTGATTAGGTCCTTGGACAAGACCGGCAGTCGCAGCTGAGAACCGAGGTTCACTGCGAGGGTAGTTTTCCCGGTCGCTGGTGCGCCCGTCACGATTATTAGGCGCGGTCTGCTCATCCGAGAGCTCCAGCGATCTCGGCTGTGAGCCTTGCAAGATCGTTCCGCTCCAAGATTCGGGAATCGGGGCGCACCATGGAACTGAAGTGTCGGTCCCAAAACCGCCTACCGTTCCAATCGCGGTGTCGACGGTAGCGCGGGATCACGTGTAGATGCACCTGTGCGTCTTGATTCATCAGGAATGCGTAGTTGTAGTGGTCTGGCTTGAAGAGGGAATCCAGCGCTCCTTTTACGCGGAGGATCTGTAGGCGGAGCTCGATCCATTCGTCGGTTGTGATGCGGGTTACGTCGGTTTCCTCGCGGCTCAGGACGATCATGGATCTGCCCAGCAGGTTCTGATTTCGATTGAGCACAACTCGCCAAAGGCCGCCAGCCGCTATCAGTGTGTCTGGGTCCGAACCAATCTCGTCCCGCATGTTGCGACAGTAGCGGCTTGGGTCGATCCCGCGATGCCACAACTTAGGTGGAGCGGTGGCGGCCGACCGCAAGTGGTCCAGAAGCTCGCTGGCAAAAACTTCTCGACCCTGTTGCACTACAGCCGAAACCGACGAATTCACGTCGGTACGCTGACGGGGTGAGCATCAGTGTGCGGGAGGCCATGTTCGAGGACGCGGCGGCCCTTCGCCAGTTTCTGACGGCACAGGGACTCCCAACTGAGGATATCCTCGCGCCTGGCACCGTCTATTGGCTCGCTGAGACAGAATCCAAGGAGCTGATCGCTTCCGCCGGGTTGGAGCTGGGCAGTGAAGCCGGCCTACTTCGCAGCGTCGCGACCGCCGGGCCGTACAGAGGGAGAGGCCTAGGAAAGAAGATGGTTGACACTGCGCTAAGGAAAGCCCGCGCCCTCCACCTCGGGCTCGTCTACTTATTTAGTACCGGTGCCGGCGGCTACTTTGTTGGCCTTGGATTTGTCGAATCACCGGTCGAGGAGCTAGTCGCCGCTTTGCCGAATGCGCCGCAGGTAATTCGTTTCGCCGCTCTTGGATGGCTCTCAACAGAAGTCGCCTGGCGCATCGATCTGTGAAGGATCGCCCGAGCGGATTCAGGGAACCTCGATTACGCGCCGCTGGCCGCCTGCTCAAGTGACTGCCGATGACCTAGGACCCACTCAACGCGATCGAGCGATTGTGAGAAAGATCGGTCGGCGGCGGTGCCCCTTGCTACGACGAGAAGACCACGGCTGGCCACAAGCAGGACCAGAAGTCGAATACGGCGCGCATCTAGCGGGAACGAACTCCGGTAGCCGCGCACAATTACTCGGAAACGATCCAAGTTGAGTGCCATGTCTTGTGAGCCTTTCCGGGCGCTCACGTAGAGTGAATAGGCGAGGTCGGCCAATAGTGCATCGACATGTGCGAGGTCAAAATCGACGAGGCCGACTATCCGGACCGCCGGTCCCGCCACGATGATGTTGCGCACGGTCGGATCACCATGGATAACTCCAGGTGGCTCTTTTTCAAACCCTTCCTCACGTAGGCCGTCCAATACCTCTGTCGCGAAACTTAAGTAGCGTCGCCTGTCTTCATCGCGCAACCGCGAGGATTTGGCCGATTCGGGCAGAGTGGTCAGAGCCAGTGAGGACATAAGAGATTGATAAGACGGTCTCTGGCGACGCATCCGACACGACGCCGAAGCTATCCGATAGCGCGCTAGAAGCTCTCCCACTACTTCGAGCTCGGTCGTGGGAGTCCACATCAGAGCTCGACCGGGCAGGTAAGAGATCGCCTGCCACGCGTAGCCGCCATCTATGAGCCAGCTCTTGCCAGCCAGCACCGGCATTGGACGCGGCGCGAGAAAGCGAGTGGCCGCCAGGTCTTCAAGGAAGGCGTGCAGCCAGTTGAGATCAGCAGCCGCCTGAGTTGGATCTGTGATGGCTTGCGCACTGCGGCGGATGACTAGCGGAGTCTTGGTGGGCAACCTCCAAACTGGCCGCTGTGCGGAAAGGCGCACTGCTCCCGTGGCGGCTTCGCCGAGCAGCCGCGCGACGGACGGCGGAAAACCGTCTCCGAGACTCAGTACCATGGCTGCTTTTAAGGCTATGCGTGCGGTTGGAAAAACTGAGTGAATCATTTGACAGCTTGATCGACAACCTAACCGTGACCTCCGGACCGGACCCGCGGCGCCGTCAGCCCTCTTGACTCTCGACCGGTCTAGAGTTGCACGCTTTGGTGATGAGCCAACCAAGCCGGGCGGAATTGGAGTCGATCGGCCAATTCTCCAGACGCAGCGGTATCCCGGTAAGTCACCTGCGGCACTATCACGAAGTCGGCCTTCTGCAGCCGGCTTATGTCGATCCCGAGTCGGGTTATCGCTACTACGCGATCGCCCAGAGTGAGGCTGCCGAGGTCATCGCCATACTCCGGTCCGTCGACATGCCTGTGCGAGATATCCAACGTCTGTTGGCCGATCCATCTGAGGCCACCGTCGTAGAAGTCCTAGGCGCACATCGCACACGTCTTGAGGAGCGTCTGACTCAGGTCGCCGGTCGGTTGCTGTCGATCGATCGAATTGTCAAGGAGGGCACGCTTGTGAAAAAGCCGCAACAAGACTCAAGGGAAGGGTTTATTCCGGTCCACGTCGAGCAAGTGACCAGCAAGGTTCCGACTGCTGAGCGGTGGAGCGAGCTCCGGGAAAAGGTGCCGACGCTGCCGGAAGAACCCCAGGAAGTGCATGTTGTGACACTCATTTCTGTGACCGGCCGGCGCGTCCCCTTGTGGGTCGGCAGCTTCGAGGGTCAAGCGCTCAAGCTTCACGTCGACGGAATCAAGACGGAGCGGCCCCTGACCTACGATCTGATGCTGCAGGCGTTTGACCGCCATGGTGTTCGGATGGTGAGGGCGGATGTCCTGCGGGTATCCAATGGAACTTTCTTTGCCCAGCTGACGACCGAAGCCCAGCACAGAGAGCAACTATTCGACTGTAGGCCCAGCGACGCCCTCAATCTTGCGTTGCGCGCAGGTGTGCCCATTGCGGTCGCACAGGGAGTTTTCGACGAGGCCAGCGCTGAGGAGGGGTCGGACGCGACCTGCTAACCGAGGAGTGAACTGACGGTTTTGACAGCTTGTTTGACAGCTTACCCCTGAGACTTCCTGACACTCCCTGAGACGCCCTGAGACGGTTGCGTCATAGCCCGGAATACAGGTGAGACGCGGTGATCCTCATTGAGACGTCCTGAGACGATCTGTCGGGAGTCTCTTAATCCCAAGCGTCAGGGTTGGACTCCCGGCGGGAGCACCAACGACGTTGGTTTAGTCCTTCAGCGCGTGTTCGATGGCACCTTCTCGGGACGTTGCGCGGCCTTGCGCCGAATAGGCTGCCGATCGTTTTGGACCCAAATCTAGACGGCTCTTGTCCAGCCACCCTTCAACCAATGGCCTCCTCAGCCGAGTGGCAACGCCGCCCGCAAACGTTGCCAGCCCCTCGACGCACCTGAATGGCGCATAGCTCGACCCGGACGGCCCTGGGCCGCGGCTAGCGCCGCAAAGTACATGAGGGGAGTTGCCAGCCGATGGTGAAGTCGAGAAACGCGAGCGATTGCCAAATCTTCTTCCAGATGGCAGCGAGCTGCAGCGAAGTCCCCCCTGTCTATCGCGTCGAGGCTGTCGGGTGCAATTATTGATGCTGCAACAAAATCGACCTCTCGACCCATGACCCCTTATCCGGTGGGAACCAGGAGTAGTAGCCCAAAAGACGGAATCAATGCAGCGGACGTGAACCGCATGAGTCTCAATCTCGTGAAGTACTGCTTCGCGTTTGGATACAGTTTACGATCCCATCCAATCACGCCGATGAACAGGGACATTGCCGATGCCAGCGCAAGCGACATCAACATTGGGAGCGAGCCTAATGGGAGGAGCGTGATCGCGGCCAGAAGGCCTAACCACGGCATCGACGAGGTCTTTTGCGTGGTGAAGATTAGGCCAACATCTACGCCCCATGCGAAGCCCAGCCGGCCGGGCTCCAGTCGGTGGTACAAATCGACGGGGACTTGCCTGCTGACCTGTGGCGTGCGGCCAGTCTTGTCTGCCAGCGCTAGCAATGCTGCCCCTGCCGCAAACAGCGTGATACGAAATTGCCAGGGAAGGACGTAGACGACAACCATACCGATTGCGATAATTGCGACCGCCAGAAATAGCGCTGACGTCAATTGACCAAGCGTGAAGCCAACCAGAAACCGTATACCCTCGTTGCGACTTCGGCGAAACATTGGGCCGGCCACGCCGACCATGGCGCGCGCTCAAGGGCTATGCAGCTGCAGCGCAGCGCCAGCGATTCCTACGATAAACCACCCGAGCATTGCTTTAGGAAGGCTGACTACACATGCTCGCAACTTGCACCAGAACAGTAAGGTGTGCCGCAACCGCAGTTGAAATTCTGGGTCATTTCACAACAGTTGCAGAAATATGGGCCGGTTGTGCACGTCCAGATGTAGTAGCCGCAGCGTGCGCACAAAGAATACGGAATGTTCGGCGGTGCGACAATGAGGCAGCAACACATGTAGTTGTTGTTGAACGCTGATCCTCCTTTGGCGTGCACCACAACCAGAGCACTCGCTGCGAGTGCACTCGCGCCTAGCTTGGCCATGAAGCTCCTGCGCGTACTCGTTAGCTCGTTACGCCATAGATTCCGTCGCACGCTTCTGGTTTCGCTCAAGGATTCATCTCCGTTCCAGCGGTAACAAATCGGTCTTGAGGAGGGCGTCACCTAGGATTGAGAAGTCTGAGAAGGACAGGGCAGCCGTAAGCTGCCCCACATCAAAGATCAGGCACACCGGACTGGTTGTCACCCCAACATCGTCTCTCAGCCACTTCCCCCCATCATCAATCCAGGGCCGCACAAGCTGCAGTCCGTGCCTCTCCACAAATGATTCCGCTAGATCTCGTCGCGGGGATGCGATTGCCAAGGCTACATCACTGATTGGAAAGGACTCGATGGCCGACGGCAAGAGCGGCGCCAAACGCTCACAACTCATGCAGCTGGTACTGAACACGAGCAAAGCTCCTGGTCTGGCATGGGATATGCCTGTCAATGCGGCTGGCCATGACTTAGGGGACTTGTTTAGTGGAGCGTCCGGCAGAGGTCTAACGAAGGACCGAACCGAGTTTCCAAGAACACTCTCTTCGAATCTAGCTGCCAGTTCGCCGACCATCGCGTACAAGAGAATGACCGCTCCTGTGAGTACCAAGACAGCAACAGCAAGAACTAGTTCGATCATCCGTTGATCCCGCCACCAAATGCTGGGCGTCTTAGCAGAGGCTCCACGGCAAAACGACGATTTAGGTAGACACTGAGAATAATCGCCGCGATTGACACGTAGCAGGCTGCCAGCGTGGTTGGCAGGCTCGGAGGTGCGATGATGCTTAATGGAAAGAGAAGCGCAAGCACCGTACCTAGCGCGGCATTCCGGAGCCCAATCGGGCGCGTGTCTATGCTTCCAAGGCAGCCACAAGCAACCGTCACGCTCCGAAGGCGTGCTATTACACCGAAAACAGCAAAACTGAATCCAAGCAGGCTTGCGATCACGATTGCGATGGTCCGCATCCCGTCGATCACCAAGCCAATCGCAGTTAAGGTCTCGGCAATTGCAAGCCCGCGAACCGCTATGCCCACTACTGCACTTCGGGGCAAACCGAGTGTTTCGTGTAGCGCTACTTCGGCCAACTTCGATGACATGAGCTTGCCAGCACCGGCGTTGAGAAGCAGTGCTGCTACGAACACGACTCCGCACCCCACGACGATCGAGGCCAGCCCCGTAGCTTGCATGTGCACACGCTAGGTCGTCAGCCGGTCAGCAAGATAGACCGCAATTTGAGTGCCCCTCAATTGGATGGATCTGGGCCAAGCTCACGAAATCGATAGCGCTCCACCACAAAGAGGCGGGGGGCGTCCCGTAGTTCGATCGGGTCGCGGGCAGGCGCGGTACCACGACGCCCGATAGGCTTGAGCGCACATCCCTGGCGTTTCCGACGCAGGCGCTTATTCCCCGAGCCCATGGGGTTTTCGCCCATTTTCTGCCGCCCCCTTCCAAACCGGTCATGGGCTTTTCGTCGTCGGACGAGCGGCGGAGGCTTTCTCGAACAGTCTCAGCCCACGCGTGTGGCGGAAGTCCGAAAGCTTTGCCTCGGACCCTCTTCAGCGGGAGCCCATTCCCAAACGGGCGTCCGCGGAAATAGGGAGCCAGGGTGATGCGTTTACAGATGAATCGACCAGACATGTCATCGTTTTCGATGAACAATCGGGGGGGCGAGTTGCCTTTCGCAAATCGCACATTAGCGCCTGTGGCATTCCTCCGCGGTCAATTTGTACATAGGCTGTCCAATGAAGACAAGGCACGCGTGGTTGAAGGCATGTTTCAACCCCGGCGATTCTATCTCGAGGCGCAGCTAATCGGCGACCTGGAGCCAGAGGTCGCCGTCGACGTCCGACCTTTCCACGTGGATACGCCAGCAGCCTGAGTGTGGAAAGTTAAAACCAGTTCCCACCTCGAACCCGGGATGATTCCAATTGGAACCATTGACGCCATGAGGCTGGGTTCCTACCGGCGGAATCACAATTCCGTCTGCGTCTGAGGCACGGAAAGTGAACTCTCCAGAACCGGTCATTCTCCAAACTATCTTGATGTCTTTGCCTGCAGGCGGTGGCACCGAGGTGAAGAACAGAGCCCAAAAACTGCCGCGACTGGAGTCAACGCCGACCTCTGAAACGACTGGCCCAGAGAAGTCATGAAAGGCGGCTGCGGGCTTACAACCCGGGCTGCCGAGGCTGGCCAGATGGAGAATCCCGCCTTGACTTGAAGAGGAGCTACACCCCATGACCAGGATTGCGCAGACCCCCCACGATGCCATAGGCCAGAACACAATTCTCATACACCGGTTAGTCAGTCCGGGTTCCAACCTAGCTATTTCGGACCTGTGTCACCCCTGGAGGGTACCTTCAAATGAGCCTGGGCGAAAGAGTCCGCGCGGCGTTACTCGACATCATGAAGCAACTCGCACAAGTCTGGCTGACCCGGCTGGGTCCTTCGCCCTCAGGCCTCCCAGATCCGGGTGGCCAAGTATGTCAAAGGGATCTAAGTCGACAGACCACCGACCCTTCTTTGCCGGTAGCAGTGCCGTTCATTCGGTGTCGCGTGAGCGGAGGCAAAACGTCATTGGTCGACTCGAACGGTCGCCGGATACCCGACTCGTTGCAGGCGATGATTTGATTCGCTCATCTCCACTCGAAGTCGCCCATTGCCTCCAGGCTTGAAAGCAAAGGTCCTTCGGATGTCGACTCGTGTATATGGACAACGCCAGAATCATCAGCAAACACGTAAGCTGGATCCTTCGAATATCTCAAGAACGCATCGTGGTGCTCGAACCTTATCGATGGATCGATTTCGAGAACTTCACGGTGCAAATGCACAGCCCTGACGTCCACAGGGTGACCGTCGAGAAACCCCGTGCCGATCATCACGGTGTATTTGCCGTCGCCATCCTGCTGAATCGCTACCATTCCTCTGTCGGTCGGGGTGCTCATGCTAATCCTCCTAACCCGAAAGTGGCTAACTGGGTCTTGAGTCGCAAACTACTGATCGCGACCATCTCCGCTAAACAGAACCGTTCGCCAATCACCGATCGCCGTAAATACCGTGCACGCTGTCGCAATCCCCAGCCGCTTGGGTATGCGTGCTGCAGCAACGTGTGCAGGACACGTACCCATCGAATACAGGCTCGCCAAGCTCTCCCACAGCGAGAAGCTGAACACCCTTAGCCGTTTCCAGTCAATCCATACCGCGGAGGCAATGAGTCCGTCAGAGTCTTTCTGAACTTGCGGCTTGATCCGCCAGTGGAGGGCTCGGATAACAATAACGTGCAGAATGGAGGGGCAACTGAAGGAGGTGACAACCACCTGTTGTCCAGGCGGTGATAGGCGCCTTTTCTGTAGAACGAGACTAGGTCGATCTAACAACGAGCAGCCCGCAGTTCGTAATTAGCAGAGTTGACGCGAGGCGAGTCGTTCGCAGCTGTTTCGAATAGTGTCGACCCAGCTCAGTCATTGTTCGCGGAGCCCGCACAGCAGACAAGAGCAGGAGTGAATAGAAGCCCGGCGGCGATCACGATCACCAAACAGCAAGGTCTGGTCCCTATCTCCACACATCAAATGATTTGGTGTTCTACTTCAGTCATCCAGACCCTCGTATCGGCCACACTCATCCGTGGGTAACCTGCGGCAGCTTGCTATTTGTCGAGCGCTCGACCATAAAGCGCCGGCGAACTAACGCCATTGTTTGGAATAAAGCTCGTAGCACTCGGCACAGCTCATCATTCGGGGGGTAGTGACCGGGACGATGGAATCACTTTTCGCGTCTGGTGATGCCGCCTCGGCATTGATCAGAGCCCATGAGCTCAGGTGGTTGAGATGACGAGCCGGCGCTTGCTCAGCTAAGTTCACTTAACATCACTTGACAAGCTCAGATCTTGGGATTAGATTCCGAGAAGAATTCGGGGGGAAGGCCGGTCTTCAGCAGCGTGCCGCCAGGTAATGCTCCGCCACCGACGCAATCAGCCGAATCCATCAGCCGAGGCAGAGGGGCGTAGAAGAAGATTGCCGCAGGCGGGATCGGCCATCTTTGGAGGCGTTAGTGATGGCTCGACGAAGCAAAGCCGGGTATGTGCTATCGAGGCGCGAACAACAACTCATCGATGGACTCGTTCGCGGACTCTCGGATAAGGAACTCGCCTGTGAATTGAGCCTCTCGCGACACACGGTTCGATCGTATTTGAAACGCTTGTATCTTGAACTTGGCGTCCACAACCGGACCCAAGCTGTGGTTGTCAGCCTCCATGTGGAACGACGCCTTTTGAAGGTGCCCAACCATAGCGGGTTCGGCCTACCCATCGGGCCCGGTTAGTAACCGTGATGCGGACAGGCCTCCCGCGATGGGACCGCGGCGATCTCCCATCAGGACATGGACCTCCAGCCAGGATCGCCTTCGACATCAACCTGGTTAAGGACCGAAGGCATCTCGGCCGCAAGCGTCTTCCTAAGCCCGTCGTCGGGTATTAGGCCCCTCATTGCGTCTTCTCCCCACCCGACCGACCACGGCGACTTGGCGGGGAGGCTGGACGCGCTGTCGACTTCGAGGGGATGGTTCTCGCTAAGACAGCTCCGTGCTGGAGGGAAGCCTCAATCAGTTTCATCGCTTCGAGCTCAAACTTGTCGAGTTGGTTTATCGCGACAAAGCGCCTGACATGAGTAGCGGCCGTCGAAAGTTCGGTCGCTAGGTCTTTGCTTGATTGCGAGCTTCGGGCCGCCTTAGTTAGGAAATAGCCGATTGGTTTGCCAGTCCGGCGTGCAATCAGCGCCAGCACTGTCTGCGATGGTCTGGAGCGCCCTTGTTCAACCAAATATATGAACGTTCGAGAGACTTGGTCGCCGGCAAGCTGGGCCACACTCAGTCCAGCAGAGATCCGCGCCTTTCGCACTCGGACGGGATCGACGGATACTCCAGGCCCGCGGGCTTCTCGCTGCACGGCGACAACGGATCGTAGTGTTAACTCCCCGTTAAGTGACTTGATTCTGATGAGCGGCTGGTATGTCGGTGGGCATCGGCCGTTTAGAGCGCGCTGGAGGAGGCATCCCCGACACCAGAGCCACAAAGCGCCTCGTAGACGGTTAGCTCACCACGACGACCCGTTATCGAAAGCAAATGGCTGCGAACTGCCTGCACGCATAGATAAGAAGACGCGGAGGCTCCGGCCCCTTCAACGGTTCAGAAAACCGTTTGGGGGCATGAAGCGATCCGGTCGCTGGGGCCCCTGTTCGACAGTTGCCACTTATCTGACCTAGCCACATCTTGGCTGTCATTGGCTGTCATCGCCCTGCGCAGCGGACGCCAGCAAACGCAAGCGAACTTGAATGGACGTCTACGGACGACCGCAAACTTTTTTGAAGACCGCGGGCCCGGGATCCTTTGAAGTCCGTCAGCGTCCTCTGAAGTTCAGTCGCAAGCAGGGTGTTTCCGTGTATGTCTGCACCCGTCCGCGGTTGTCCATCCACTTGGCTGTCTTCTTGGCTGTCAAATCGCCGGTGAGAGTGGGATCGCGTCCACTGAGTCTTTGATTTGGCGAGTGCGGTTCGAGTCCGTGCCGGTGGGCCGCAGTTTCCGTAACGCGAAACAACCCGAAGTGGCCGGTAAGACGATCTCTATCAGGCCCTTGGTAAGTGTCCGCCGGTCGTCGATCGTGACCAGTTATAGAAATGAAACGGTCGCCTGTGCCCGGCGACGCCGTTATCGCCAGATCCAAGCAGGCTCTGGGGCGTTGGCCGGCTTCTCCGCTCTGCTCGAAGAGGCGTCGAGATCATGTAGCGGGGGAACTAGTGCAGCCAGCCCACCGCCAGTCCGATTCCGGCCGCCGTCCAGCCTGCTCCGATCACCATTACGAGCGATCCACCAAATGCCTGAAGTCGGCGCAGCTGGGTTGGACCAAGGGTCACCTGGCGTCTCCAAAACCAGTTTTGCCACCTCATCACGGCTTGGGCCCAAGTGGTCCCCCATCGCTTCCAGTCGCGAAGCATGCCGATGCCGTACGCCATGAGGCACAGTCCGACTGGAACTAGGACCAGAGCGATCACTTAGTGCACCACCGTCCCGAATAGCCCGGCAACAAGAAAGAGCCCCGCGAACATACCCAAAACGATTCGATAGAGGAGTTGGGTGTCCGCAGGATGGCCACGAAGCCACTGCGGAAACACCCATCGAGCTAGAACCCCAAGTGTGTTGCCATCGAAAGATGTCGTGGAAGATGATCGCGGCGATCCCGATAACGAGCGCGCGGGCGAGGTCACCGATGGCAACCTGTGGACCAAGTCGGGGACCTACGGCGCATAAGAGCGACGCTCGGTCTCGGTGGACAGAAGAAGTCCATCACCCAAGTTTGCCAAGGGCTCGGCCACTTTGAGTTCGCGTTACAGAAAAGGCTGCGCGAATTGGCGTGAGGCCGCGGTGGATGCGAACCACCTACCTCCGCGCTGTCGCGGCGCGAACGACGTAGCGTTGAATTTCGCGATAGCGTACGACGTGACGCGGCGTTATCCGTTGTCGCTGCCGAAGGACGTGCCGGAGGCTACGCGAGTCGCAGGAGGTTGTTTAAGCGTGCCCAGTCGATGGGTCCCACCCCTCGAGGCTTCGGCTGGTTGCTCCAACAAGTAGTTATCGACATCAAGTGTTGACCTAGCACGCTGGATGAACGTGCTGGGTCGCGTCGCTACTTCGCGTCAGGAAACTCAGTAAGCAGGAGGCGTGCCTCAGGAGCTGACGCGGTCCCTCCGACCCGCCGGGGGCGCCGCGGAGCCTCCCCAGCTACCTGAGGGAGCTTGTACGCCGGCGTTATTACAGGGCTCCTCCGACCTAGTCATCGGCCAGCCGATACCGGGTCCGCCAGTCCCCCTCGTCGTCGAAACGAGGCCAGATGGTGTCCTCGTCGCCCTCGATGCCGTGGAAACGGACAATGCAATACCCGTCCTCGGGCAACTTGTCCTCGGTCCCAGCGGCGCCGGGTGCCTCCACGTGGATCACGACGCCAACCTCCGACCGATGGATTGGTACTCCATTTTCTAGATCGCGCGAGCTGAGCCCTGTGTACTCAATCCGGGCGCCCAATCGAAAAGGAGCCTCAACTGGCTGGTCCTCCGGACCCGGAGACCATTCGTTGGTGCGAGACTCAACTGCAAGCAGCTCTCGCAATCGATGCCGGCCGCATCTGATGGCGTCCGATTTCGTGAGGTGGAGCATGGGATGAGGGCACGAAGCTACTAGGCCTCCGTGCCGGGTGTTGACGAGCTTGGCAATCCAATAACCGTTGCCCGTGTCCACGGCATCCACCCGAAGCTCCTGAGGCGGAACGTTGTCCTGGGCCGAATACAGGCCTTGCGCTTCGAGGCTTTCCTTCAACTTGCGTGGCATGGAGCTTATCCACTCTTTGTTAGACATCCGGAGCAAGGAGCATAGCGAGCCGGTCGGCTAATCCCCTTCACCGGAGGTCGCCGTCACACCACTGTTGCCGCCGGACGGGACGGGCTCACTCATGAGCCAGGGTAGTTCGCAGCCGGTTCGAGCGATGAGGATCCTCTGTGAGCTGGCGCGCAATACGCACGAGCGGCTTGTGACGGACGAAGACAGTCATTCCCTCGACTGAGTCACCTTCCGCGCCCAGATCTGCGTACATGTCCAGATCGTCAGTTTGGCTTTCCAACAGTGCAATCAGGTCATCGGTGGCGACGGGAAATTCGACGGCACCATTTCGGGCGACCAGGAAGGCTCGTATCAGATGCTCAGCCTCCGTGTCGAGCTCAGCAGGCTCGTAGTGCGGCCGCTGAACAAATCGACCAGTCCGATCCTTGACCCACTTCATGGTCAGTGACGTCTAAATGCCTTCATCGCAGCCTTCCAGCGTTCCGGCGACGTGCGCTGGGGATCGATGTCGGTTGGCAGTTGACCAGCCAATCTGTGGTACTCATCGGACTGAGCCCGCAAGGCTTCGGCTATCCGTTGTACGACTAAAGGGCTGGGTCGCCTCATGTCCCGCTCAATGTCATTAAGAAACTGAGGGGTGATTGGTTCGCCATCCTCCTTCTTGACCATGGCCGCTAGCTGTCTTTGGGTATAACCGAGTTCCTTGCGACGGTTGGCGATTTCGTTGCCGAGCGTCTTTGGCATCCGTCACCTCTTCAAATCAGCTAATCAGCCGACAAGCTTACGTGGCGATCCTAAGGCAAGCCGTAGCAAGACAAGCGACCGTAACGATGCGCGCTGAGCCGTAAGGGCACGTTCATTTCCATAGCTGTCTATTTGAGTCGCCAGAACAGCCGGATCTTTTTCAAGATCAAGCTTTGGACAAAGATAGCAACCACATTCCTGTGTGCCACCGGGCGACGATTATTGAGGCACCGTCGCTGCTCTTCTTCCTGATTCTTAGCAGGCCGGACTACTTGTCGCCTGCGACGGTTTTCGATACGAGAGGGTTATCGATAGCTCGTCTGAAATAGGCTCACGAGCTCCGTGCTAGTTTGAGCACGCCTGAACGAAAATTGGCTGACATGAAGGACGCCCCAAATCCAAAATCTCGACCTGCATCAGGCCGCAGGTTAACCAAAGGTTGGATGCGGGCCGCGTTGGGCGGCCCCCCGGACCAGGCTTTCGCGTTGATCAGGGAATGGATTGGCGCTCTGATGACCAATGCTGCGGACCTGCTTGCCGAAGCGGACATATTGTTCGACGCGAAGAGATACGCGCGAGCTGTGGCTCTGGCGCACTTCGCGATGGAAGAAATGGGCAAGGTGGTTTCCCTCATAAGCCTGGCGGTTGAGTTGGCAATTGGGGATGAACCGGATTGGGCAACTGCTGAGAAGGCCTGGTCGAATCATGACCTCAAATTCGAACTTTTTCATGTGATCGATTTGGTGACCCAGGCATCGACGGCGAAGGCATTGTCGGCGAACTTGGGGTTGCTGCAGGAATTTGAGCTGCGACTTGCTGGACGTCCTCTTCGCGAAATGTCGTTGTACGTCGACATTGAAGATCGTTTGGCAAAGGTTCCGTCAGAACGATTCGATGAGGAGCTGGCCAAGATCTATCTTGGTACCGCATTCCACACTGGAAAGATCCTGATTGACATTCTGCCGTCGGCGGGTGAGCGGCTCGAGAAGCTCGCTGAGCACCTGTCCGACCCCGAAGCCAGAGAGGCGTTCGATCGCGCTAGGTCGGAATTCGCGCTTGCCATTGCCGCTGCCAGGTCCAAAGCTAGAAGGGAACTTATTCAAGAGATGGGTTCGTGGCCCGTTCCTGACGGGCCTTGAGTATGTGCCCAACCCTTCACGAACTCATCCGAGAGGCGCTGTCAGCCGGACGCGTTGAAAAAGCTCTGGCTATGGGGTAGTTATCAGTAGCAAGCGCGAGGCTACGTCGCATCCACATCGGCTTTTTCCTGGGGTGGGCGGCCGCCTGCTAACGGTTGCTATGCCGGCGTGTTGAGTCTGTGCGCCACATCCTGTGGGGCTATCCCTAGACGGCCAAGGACTCGACTGGCCATCGAAGTCTCATGCGCCAGCATAACGGCGATCAGTCTCTCGACCATCGATCGGCCCGTGATCGGCTGCGCATTGACTACTTCATTGATGCCTTGGTTGACGAGAGTCGCGGGCACGTCCTGACGATGTTGGGAAGCAGACTGCCACTCGGCTTCTACGGCGCCCGCGATTGCGTCGGGAGCAGCACCGATCGCCGAAACGAGTCGCTTCGATATTTCATCGCCGCGGGACACAGCCGCTAACAGAATGAACCCGGACACGAGGAACTTGCCACCTCTTGCCTCCGCCTCCTGTTGGGCAAGCGAAAGAACGCCCTTGGAGGGCGTGTCACACTGCCCCACCGCGTGCACCTTCCTGTTGTCCATGTCTTTCAGCGAAAAGCCTAACCGGCTCTCAGTCGGTGTAGCACCAGTACCGACCCAGACGTCAGCGTAGGTGCCTCTTCTGCCTATCCGGTTAGCTCCGCTTCGATCTCGGTCCAGGCTGTGCGATCAATCGCATACCAAACCACGTCGGACTTCCTCCAGGTGAGCTCACCCTGATAGGTCAGCCCGCATTTCTCCATCACTCGCAGCGAGCGAATGTTGTCCGGAATTGTCACGCTGATGATGCGCTCCAGTTTCGCGGCCTCAAATCCGAACCGGAGTCCGGCCTGGCCGCCTTCCGTTGCAAGTCCTCGACCCCAGTACCGCCGATCGAGCAGCCAACCGACCTCCCACTTGTCTTCGAGGGGCCAGTCAACAAGAAGGTTCAGGCCGATCCGGCCAACCCAGTTCCCGGTGACCTTCTCGATAGCAGCCCATGGTCCGAAGCCATAGTCCTGCCACAGCAGGCAGCTCCGGGTGGAGACCTCCAAAGACTCGTTGTGGGAGAGCGGTCGTCGGTAGGTCGTCTGAACGATCACTTCCGGATCTGCGTAGATTCGGGCTAGCTCCAGGCCGTACTCGTCGGCCCACGGAAGAAGCAAGAGTCGGGATGTCTCAATGGTCACCGCATGTGTCATTCGTCTGGCACTCCCGCCCGGACTTGGGTCTTGTCCGCGACGTCCCGACTCAGGTTTGCATTTGTGTGCTCCACCTTCCACGATGGCAGATGGCGCCTCACCCAAGTGACGAGCCACCACACAGCGCCAACGAGCACGCCAGCAGCTGCGATCCCCGGAAAAGTGTCGCCAAGTGGATCCATCTAACGTGCGCGCATGAGGGGCGCCTCCATTGGAAGCGAGCTGGTGCCCGGCCTAACGGCGGCTAACCAAGAAGTCCATGAGGCAAATCATTTCGCACGCGGTCCCAGCTCGGCTAGGTCGGGTTTCAGGGCTGTTGCCCCGCAGCAGTCGCCTTTGCCAGTCGCCATTTGTCGTCTAGACGCCTCACTCTCATTCCGACGGTGCTAGCTCGAGCCAGCATCAGCGTGTCGTCGGTGAGAACTTGGACTGGAACGCCGAGCGATCTAAGTTCAAGTGCAGCCTCGAGATGATCCGTGTCTCGAAATGGAGAGGCTGAGCGCGATTGCCACACCCGAATCCAGCAATCTGCGCGAAGCTGGCAGCCAGTCGTGCTAGCGGCTTCCGGGAAAAGGCTCCACAGCCAGCGTCCACGCTCCCGTGCGCGATCAGCCAATTTGACGTTTACATGCCGCTTAAGCTCATCAAGCTCATTCAGAACGGAGCCGACCAACCAGAGTTGAACTTCGGCGCCCGGTTCATTGAGCGCGTCTGACCAGATCACGTGAAGCGGTAACACGTACTCGACAAGAGCACTTGTGTCGGGTACCAGGTGAATTCGTTGGCTCTGTTCCTGAGTCAGGGTGAGGGTTCCCAGCTCAAAATCACGTACTCGGCTCCGCAGAACCGATGGACTAATCGAAAGCGCCTGGAATTCCGAATCTGACATTGCGGCCACCAGGTGTCGTTCGCCGACCCGGAGGACTTCTTCCTTGCGCGCCTGTTCCTCGGCCTGGACTTCCCAGAAACCCGGCTCCCGCAGGCTTCCGGGATTCCAGTTGGCATTTGCGAAACCAGTTAGGGAGGCCTGGCGAGCTTGCGCTTGGTTAGGCCAAAGTGCTCCATCCCGAAGAGCGGCATGCAGAGCACTCTGACCCGGCTCTGGCATATCTAGCCAGGCCAGAAGAGCATTAATAGTTGAAACCCTGCCGTTGGGATCCAGTCTGGCTCGAGCAGCTTGCATCGCCGCAATCGCGCCAGGCGACCAGGAAATCATCGTGACCTCGGATCGTACGGCGGATCGATATCGTCGGTGTCCCCAATGTGTAGGGATGGCCGCGCAGCGGCCTTATCTCGTTACGCCGAAGGCGTACGTTAGGCCCATCGTTATGGGCATGTTAGGCCCATCGAACGTGCACACCTAGGGCCCACAGTTGGAACGTCCTCCGGCGTCCTTTGACACGTCCAATCCGGCATCACA
>Ga0070699_100000647_pt1 | contig 32646 bp, 22 predicted proteins | sample KBSK1503metaG_FD_65473 | JGI IMG/M metagenome (GOLD analysis project Ga0070699, IMG submission 65473) | Corn, switchgrass and miscanthus rhizosphere microbial communities from Kellogg Biological Station, Michigan, USA - KBS K1-50-3 metaG | ecosystem: Host-associated > Plants > Roots >...
CACCAGGTGTGGCGGCGGGATGACGAGCCGCGCCTGACGCGGCTGGGTCGCCAACTGCGCGACACCCACTTTGACGAGCTCCCCCAGTTCTTCAACGTACTCAAGGGAGACATGGACATGGTGGGGCCGCGGCCCGAGATGGCCTGCAACGTCCAAGCCATGACCGAACACATCCCCTACTACGGCCTGCGGCACACCGTGCGGCCGGGCATGACGGGCTGGGCCCAGATCAAGCAGGGCTACGCGATGAGCATGGCCGAGGTCACGGAGAAGATGCGCTACGACCTGTACTACATCAAGCACATGTCGCTGTGGTTGGACCTGCGCATTCTGTTGGCCACCGGGCGCATCTTTCTCTTCGGGCGCAAGGCCGCCCGATGACTTCCATGTGGGAGATCGTCTTCTGGACCAGCCTGTTCCTGGTGGTCCACACCTACCTTCTCTACCCGGCGATCCTGTTCGTGGCTTATGGAATGGCACAGCTCCAACGGGACTGCCGGTACCTGGCGCGCGGCGCCGACCGCCGCTGCCGTGAGCTTCACGACGACGAGTTGCCTGCCGTCAGCCTGATCATTCCCGCGCACAACGAAGAGGCGGCGCTGCCGGCCAAGCTCGTCAACCTCGTCGAGCTCGACTACCCGGCCGACCGGCTCGAGGTCATCTTCGTGTCCGACGGATCGAGCGACCGTACCAGTGAGATCCTGAAGCAGGCCGAGCGGCCCGGGTTGCGCCTCATCGAGCTCCCGTGGCGCGGCGGCAAGTCGAGCGCGCTCAACCACGGGGTGGCGGCGGCCAGCCACGAGATCATCGTCTTCTCGGATGCCTCCACACTGTTCGCCCCCGACGCCGTGCGCAAGTTGGTTCGCCACTTCGGCGACCCGCACGTGGGCGTGGCCTGCGGGATGCTTGGCTTCCAGGGAAACGCCGAGTTCCAGCGCACCGAAGGCGTGTACTGGCGCTACGAGAAGTCGCTGCGGGTGATGGAATCGCGATTGGGAGCCACCCTCACCGCGAGCGGGGCCATCTATGCGCTGCGGAAGGCGGCCTGGCGGCCGCTCACGCCCGACGTGATGATCGACGACTTCGTCGTGCCTTTTGCCGCGCGCGGGCTGGGATACCGGGTGGTCTTCGACCCGGAGGCCGGCGCTACGGACGCCGCGGGGGAGTCGGTGGCCCACGAGTTCGCCCGGCGCGTGCGCCTGGCCGTGGGCAGCTTCCGCGCGCTCGGTCAACTGGCGCGCGTGCGGCTCGACGCCTTCACTTCCCTGGCGTTCTTCTCTCACAAGCTGCTGCGATGGGTGCTGCCGTTCGTGATGCTGGCGCTGCTCGCCTCCAGCGCGGCTCTGTGGGACCGACCGTTCTATCGGGCCACGCTGCTGATCCAGCTCCTCTTCTACGGCTGGGCCGCCGCCGGCTATCTGTTCCGGGACCGGATGGCTCCCCTGCGGTACGGCCTGATCGGGTATTTCCTGCTTGCCATCAACCTGGCGTTCCTCGTGGGTTTCGTCCGGTTCCTTTCCGGGCGCCAGGAGGTGAAGTGGAAGCGCGCGGCCTGAGCCAGCGAGCGCGGGCACGGCTGCGCCTGGGCGGCGCGCGCGTGCTCGTCTACCACGGGGTGGGCGAGGGGGCGGGCGCGGATGCCCGCTACACGGTCACTCGGACCCAGCTCGCCGCCCATCTGGAGCAGATCCGCCGGCGCGGGCATCCAATCCTGCCGCTGGCGGTGGCGTGGTCGGGTCCGGCCGAAGAGGCGGTGGCGCCGGCCGTGTCACTCACCTTCGACGACGGCGGCGCTTCCGACTACGACCAGGTGTTCCCATTCCTGTCGGAGCACGGCGTGGTGGGCGAGTTCTTCGTCAACCCGGGCACGATCGGCCACAAGCGGAACCTGACGTGGGACCAGGCGCGGGAGATGGCGCGGTCGGGCATGCGGTTCCAGTCGCACGCGTACGACCACGTCTATCTGACCACGCTGTCGGCGCCGGCGCTGCGGCGTCAGGTCGGCGATTCCAAGCGCCGCATCGAGGACGAGCTGGGCTGCGCGGTGGAGTTCCTGGCCGCGCCCTACGGAGACTTGAACCGGCGCGTGCGTCAGGCGGCGCTGGCCGCGGGGTACCGGGCGGTCTGCACCTCCTGGAGTTGGCCGGCGCAGGCCGGAGCCCAGCTCGTCAACCGCGTGGCCGTCTATGCGCGGACCACTCCGCAAGAGCTGGTCCGGCTGCTGCGGGGTGACGCCCTGCCGTATCTGCGGCGGGCGGGACGGTCCGCGCTGCTCCACCCGGTGAAGCGGGCGTTGCTCCGCCTCTGGCCGGCGTGGCGGCGCGAGCACGCCGTGGACGGCGCGGCGTGAGCGGCCGGCTGCACGTGTTCGTGCTGGTGGACGCGCTCGGCTGGCGCCTGCTCGAGGGTCGCGCATTCCTGGAAGACCTGCTGCCGCACCGGCAGCCCCTGCGGACCGTCCTCGGCTACAGCTCGGGGGCCATCCCGACCCTGCTGACCGGACGCCCACCCGCGGAGCACGGCCACTGGAACCTCGTCTACTACGACCCCGAAGGCTCGCCCTTCCGATGGCTGCGCAATCTCGGCTTCCTGCCCGACTCCGTTCTCGACAACCGGCTGGGGCGCAGGCTACTGAAGGAGGCGGGACGCCGCGCCCTGGGGCTCGGGCCGCTGTTCGACTGCGCCGTCGCGCCGAGCCTGCTGCCGTGGTTCAACTGGGTCGAGAAGCGCTCGCTCTACGAGCCGGGCGGCGTGAACGGGACCCCCACTATCTTCGACCGGCTCGCCGAGGCGGGCGTCCCGTACCGCAGCTACTCCTACCACGGCTTCTCGGATGCGGAGATCCTCCGGCAGGCGGGGCGCGACGTGCGGGAGTCGAAGGCGGGGGTCTTCTTCCTGTATCTCAGCGAGCTCGATCACGCGTTGCATCGCCATTGCCAGGACCCGGAGGAGGTGGACAAGCGGCTGGCCTGGTACGCCGAGGGCTTGCGCGGCGTCTTCGAGGCGGCGCTGGCCCGGGACGCCGCGGCCAGCCTGTCCGTCTTCTCGGACCATGGCATGACGCCCGTGCGCCGGCATTACGACCTGGTGGCGGCGGTGGAGGCCCTCGGCTTCCTCACGCCGGACGACTACCTGGCGGTCTACGACTCGACGATGGCCCGCTTCTGGTTCTTCAGCGATCGCGCGCGGCAGGTGATCACGGGCCTGCTCGCCTCGCTGCCGTGCGGGCGCGTGCTGGACGATGCGGAGCTGGAGAGGCTGGGGATCCTCTTCCCGGACCGGCGCTACGGCGAGGTGATCGCGCTGCTGGATCCGGGGTGGCTGCTGGCCTCGAGCGGCTTCAACGGCAACCGGTGGCGGCCGGCCGGGATGCACGGCTATCATCCGGACGATGCGGACTCGGACGGGGTGTTCCTGGCCAGCGCGACCCCGCTCGCGCCGGTGCGCTCGCTGGCCGACGTGCACGCCTGCCTGAGCGAGGCCGCGTCATGAGGCCGCTCACGGTCGCCCACTTCGACAACGCCGAGGTACGAGGAGGCGCGGAGGAGCACATCCTCACCCTCCTGCGAGGCCTGGACCGCAGCCGCTTCCGCCCCCTGCTCGTCTGCCCTCCAGAGACCGCCGCCAAGCTGAGCGCCGACCTGCCCGGGGACGTGGCGGTCGTCCCCTTGCGGCTGCACCGCCTGCGGGACCTGGGCCCGGCGTTTCACCTGGCCCGGCTGCTGCGCGAGCGGCGGGTCGACATCCTCCACTCCCACATGTTCTACAGCAGCCTGTTCGCCTCGCCGGTGGCGTGGCTGTGCGGAGTCCCGGTGATCGTGGAGACGCCGCATGTGCGCGAGCACTGGCGGCGGGGCCTGAAGTCGAGCTACGTCGTCGACCGGCTGGCCGGACGCTTCGTGGACCGTTTCATTGCCGTCTCGCGCGCCAACGCCCGCTATCTCGTCGGCGAGAAGGCGCTGCCGGCGCACAAAGTGGTCGTCATAGAGAACGGTTCCGACCTGGGACGCTCCTCGCGCCGTCGCGAGCCGGCCCCCGGCCTCAAACGCAGCCTGGGCTTTCGGCCGCAGGACCCGGTGCTCCTGGTACTGGGGCGGCTCGAGCCCCAGAAGGGACACCGCGTGCTCCTTCAGGCGCTGCCGCTCGTGCGCCGCGAGTTTCCTGGAGTGCGACTGGTCTGCGTGGGGGAAGGCGGCGAGCGGCCGGCGCTGGAGGCCCAGGCCGCGAGCCTGCAGCTGACCGACGCGGTGCGTTTCGCGGGCTACCGTTCCGACGTGGAAGACTGGTTGGCGCTGGCGGACGTGATGGTGCTGCCGTCGTTCTACGAGGGGCTGCCCCTCGCCGCCATCGAGGCGCTGGCTGCACGGCGGCCGGTGGTCGCCACGGCCGTGGACGGCACGCCGGAGGTCGTGGTGGACGGGCAGACCGGGCTCACGGTTCCCCCCGGAGACCCCGTCGCGCTGGCGGCGGCGATCGCCCGCCTGCTGCGGCAACCCGAATGGGCCCGCCATCTGGCCCTGGCCGGGCGGCGCTGGGTCGAGGACCGCTTCAGCGCGCAGCGTCAGGTCCGCCTGACGGAGGAGCTGTACCTCGCGGCGTGGGAGGCGCGCCGCCGCCGAGACCGGCGCGATCCGTCCGCGACCGCGGCCGAGCCGCCGCCGGCCGCGCTGGCCTCCTGAGATGGAGAGCCGGGCTTTGGTGGCGGGTCCCGACGCCCCCGTCGAGATGCGGGCGGCCGGTCGCTTTCGCGAAGCAGACTCGAGCCTGATCTCTACGGTGGTCGCGGAGAGCTGCGCCGAGGCTTTCGAGCCGCAGCTCCGGGCGCTGATCCTGATCGGCAGTCTGGCCCGCGAGGAGGGCACGTTCGTGCCGATGGAGAGCGGGACCGTGCTGCTGGGTGACGCGGAGTTCCTGTTGCTGTTCCACGACCAGTTTCCCCTCCCCGCGGCCGACCGTGTCGCCGGCCTCGAGTCGGCGGTGCAGGCGCGCCTCCGACGCGAGGGCCTGCAGGCCGAGGTGGAGCTGAGCCCGTGCCATTCCCGCTACCTGCGCTCGCTCGAGCCGCACGTGTTGGCCTACGAAATCAAGGCTTGTGGGCGCACCGTCTGGGGCGACCCCGACGTCCTGTCGCTCGTCCCCTCCTTCTCCCGTGAACAGATTCCGCGGGAAGACGCGTGGCGCCTGCTCTGCAACCGGCTCGTCGAGCTGCTCGAGCCCCTGGCCGCGCTGAGGTGGCCCTGTCCCGGCCCGTCACGCGCGCTCCGTTATCGCACCGCGAAGCTCTACCTGGACATGGCGACCTCGTTCCTGGTCTTCGCGGGAGCGTACGCGCCGACGTATCGCGACCGGGCGCAGGCGCTCCGCCGGCTGGCCGAGCGCGGGGGGCCGCCCGTCGATTGTCCGTTGCCCCTGGCGGCGTTTGCCTCCCGCGTCGAAGCCTGCACGCGCTACAAGCTCGACCCGACGGGAGGGGAAGAGCTGGGTAGCTGGACATCCTGGGGAGAGACGATCGACGAGGCGCATGCGCTCTGGCGGTGGGAGCTGGCGCGCCTGACGGGAGCGTCGGAGGGAGCGACCGACCACGCATTGCGGGAGCGGTGGCGCCGCCGCCAGCCGGCGCGGGCGCGCGTGAGAGGTTGGCTGCACGTGCTGCGCAACAGGGGGTGGCACCGAAGCTGGCGACAGTGGCGCCGCTGGGCGCGTCTGGGAGTGCGAAGCAATCCGCGGCTCGGCGTCTACCTCGCGGGCACGGAGCTGGTGTTCGCCCTGTCCGGCCGGCTCGCCGGCGACAACCCGTCCGACCTCGAGTGCGCGGAGCTGACGAGCTCGCTACCCGTGCGCATGAGCTCAACGGCACGGGGCGGCGGCGGGGCGCCATGGCAGGACGCTGCCCGCGACGTGTTCTTGAACTACCACGAATTCCTCGTCGGGACGCGGTCATGACGAGCCTCCGCCTGGAGCCGCTCGGAGCCGACGAGGCCCGGCGCTGGGACGAGCTGGTGGCGCCCTACGCCAGCCGGCAGCTCTTCCACCGGCAGGCATGGCTCGATTACCTGGCGGCCAGCCGCGGCCTCGCAATCCGCAAGTGGTCCATCATGGACGGCAGCCGGCGGCTGGGCTATTTTTGCGGGGGCATCGTTCGAAAAGGCCCCTTCCGCATCCTGGGCAGCCCGCTGCGCGGCTGGGGCACCAACTTCATGGGCCCGGCCGTCGACGAGCCCATCGATCAGCTCGCCCTGCTCGGCGCTCTCGACGCGGTCTCGCGGCAGGAGCGGTTGGCCATGATCGAGCTGGAGAATCCCGTGCTGGAGCCCGCGGCCCTCTCCGCCCGCTCGTACGAGGACGACCCCGGCCTCACCTTCCTGGTGTCCCTCGTGCCCTTCGACCCGGACGCCACGTTCGAGCGGATCCCTTCCAAGAAACGCAACCAGATCCGCAAGGCCATCAAGTCGGGCCTCACGGTGGAGGACACGGATGATCCCACCGTCGTCGACGAGTTCTATGACCGCTTCCAGGATCTGATGCGGCGCAAGGGCCTCGTACCGGCCTACCCGCGCGAGTACCCGCGCGCCCTCTTCCGCTGCCTCAAGCCGGCGGGACTGCTCTTCAGCCTGCGCGTGCGTGACGCTTCGGGGCGCGTCCTGGCGATCGGCCTGTTCACCCACGACGACCGGACGGTGTACTTCTGGGGAGGCGCGAGCGGGCAGGACGGGCGCGAGCTCAACCCCAACGACTACCTCCAGTGGAGCGTGATCCGGCTGGCCGCCGAGCGGGGGCTGCAGGTCTACAACATGTGCGGCCCCGGCCTCTTCAAGCGTGGCTTCGGAGGCGACCTCGTCGATATCCATCGCTGGCACAAGTGCTATTCGCGCACGGCCCGCTTGGCCCGCCGAGGCTACGAGATGTATTTCAACGCGGGCCTCCGGCTGAAAGCGCAATGGGATCGACTCGGTGTCTTGCCCGCGGGCAGGGCCTAGTGCGGCTGCTCTTCCTGTCCATGACCCTGCCCTGGCCCCCCAACAACGGCCACCGGATGCGGACGTGGTCACTGCTGCGTGCGCTGGCCGCGGAAGGTCACCAGACCACGCTCCTCGCCTTCGCCTATCCGGCGGACCTGGGCGGCGAGACCGGGCCGTTGCGCGAGGTCTGCGCCCGGCTGGAGGTGGTCCCCCTGGAGCTGGCAAGCCTCGCGGGCTGGATCGGCGCGCTCGACCGGCTGCGCGCCCTGATGGGCAGTGCGCCGTACGCCGCCGGCCGCTACCGCTCGCCCGAGATGGCGGGCCGCCTCCAGGCTCAGCTCGAGAGCGGCCGCTTCGATGCCGTGATCGTCGATACCGTCTTCGGCACCGTCAATATGCCTCCCACCGATACGCCCCTGCTGCTCAACAACGTCGACGTCGAGCACGTCGTCCTGGAACGCTACGTGCGCTGCGAGCGCAACCCGGCCAAGCGGCTCTACGCGTGGCAGGAGGCGCGCCGGCTGCGCCGCTTCGAGGCGGAAGCCTGCCGACGAGCCGTGGTGGGCATGCCCTGCTCTCCCGTCGACGGGGCGCGGCTACACGCGCTCTGCCCGGACCTGCCCCTGGTGGTCGTGCCCAACGTGATCGACACTGCCGAGTACGTGCCGCGGGAAGACGATGCCGGCGACGTGGTCCTCTACCAGGGCGGCCTGGACTGGTACCCCAACCGCGACGCCGCCCAGTTCTTCGCCTCCGAGATCCTGCCCCGGGTCCGCCGCTCCCGTCCGCGAACGCGATTCGTGGTGGCGGGCCGCAACCCATCGCTGGCCTTCCGCCGTCGGCTCGCGTCGGTGCCGGGGCTCGAGATCACGGGCACTGTCCCCGACATGCGGCCCTTGCTCTCGCGGGCCTCCGTCTGCGTCGTCCCCTTGCGCATCGGCAGCGGGACCCGCATCAAGATCCTGGAAGCGGCCGCCATGGGAAGGCCCGTGGTGTCGACCCGCTTGGGCGCGGAGGGCTTGAATTTCGCCGAGGACCTGGAGATTCTGCTCGCCGACGACCCCGCCGCTTTCAGCAGGCAAGTGGTGCGCCTGCTCGAGGACACGGCGTTTCGCCGCGCCGTCGGCCAGGCCGCCCGGCGCCGGGTCGAACAGGAGTACACTCCCGCCGTCCTGCGCCGCCAGCTCGCCCGCGCCCTCGCGCGCGCGGCCGCCACCCCGCCCGCGCCGGCCGCGCTGGCCGAGAGCTGGGCGTGATCCTCTATTACGTTCTGGTGCTGTCGCTCCCGCTGGTGTCGCACCCCTGGTTCGAGAGCGAGGCGGGTGGCATCAGCTTCGAGAAGTACCTCGGGTTCCTCTGCCTCGGCTACGCGCTGCTGACCTTGGGCGGTCGCGTGGACCGGCCGCGGCTCTTCGGCACACCCCAGGCGCGCTGGTTCACGGCCTTCTTGGGGCTGGTCGTGCTCTCCTACGTCACCAGCGGGCTCGGCCCGCAGCCGGGCGAGCGGGCCATCCTCGTGATCTATGTCTCGCAATTCGCGTTCTTCGTGACCACGCTCATCCTCGTGGATTCGCTCGAGCGCCTGCGCCGCGTCCTGCTCGTCGCGATCGGATCCACCGCCCTCGCCTCCCTGTATGTGCTCAAGGAATGGGTGGGCGGCAGCGCGATCTACGGGACCGGCTATCGCCCCGGCTACGTGACGGGCGACCCGAATTTCTTCGCCGCCTCCGCGCTGCTCTGCCTGCCTCTGGCCCTGGAGTGGGTAGGGAGCAGCCCGCGGCCTGCGCAGCGGCTCTACTGCCTGGGCTGCCTGGTGCTGGGTCTGGCCGCCACCATGGTGGCGGCGTCGCGCGGCGGGTTCCTGGGACTGCTGGCCGGGATGGGATTCATGGCCTGGCGTTCGCCCTACCGCGTGCGGAGCGTGGCCGTGAGCGGCGCCCTGCTGATAGCCTTCCTGCTGGTGGCGCCCTCCTCGCCGCTGCGCCGCATCCTGAGCCCCGCTCACAGCGATGTCGAGGCGCAGGACGCTCGGCTGGGTATGTGGGGAGCGGGGCTGCGGATGGTGCGGGACCACCCCCTGGCCGGTGTCGGGATCGGCAACTTCAAGCACGCGGTTGGGGGCTACGGAGATGCGGAGGGCGACGTCTGGCGAATGGCCCACAACGCCTACCTCGAGATCGCAGCCGAGATGGGCCTGCCCGCGCTGACGGCCTTCGTGGGCATCATCTATCTCAGCTGCCGGTCGATGGACCGCCTACGGCGACAGGTGCGCCGTTCGGGACCCGCCATCCTGCACCAGGCCAGCGCAGGTATCGAGGCCGGCCTGATCGGTTTCGCGGTCACGCTGTTCTTTGTTTCCGGCTGGTTTCTGAAGCTGTTCTGGCTGATGGTCTTCCTCTCCATGGCCGCATCGGCGCTGCGTCCCCCTGCCCAGGTGGACCAGGACCGCGAGGCGGCCTAGGCGCGGGGCGATGCGGGTACTGCACGTCGAGGTCGGTGGCAGCTACGGAGGGTCGCTGCGGGCCCTCGAGATGTACCTGGCCCACAGCCGCGACTTCGAGCACGACGTGCTGCTGTATTACCGCACTCCGGGCGCCGAACGGCTGGAAGGCCTGGCCCGCCGGGTCTGGACGCTGGACCACGGCTCACCCCCCCGCGGTACCGGCCCCGTGGCCAGCGACACGAGCGGGCTCTTGCCAACGCTGAAGAGGCTGGGCTCGCTGTTTCTGGTGGACGAAGCGCGCGACTGGGGCGGGCTGCTGCGCGACCTCCCGCGCGCGAGGCGGCTGCACCATCTGATGAGATCGGGCGGCTATGACGCAATCCACGCGAACAACACGTTCACGTTCCAGGCGCCGACCCTGCTGGCCGCGCGATGGGCCGGCATCCCCGTGGTGTCCCACGCCCGCAACCCCGTCCGCCGCGGACCGTACGGACGCGCGCTGATGCGGCTGACCGGCGCCGTCGTGACCGATAGCGACTCCTTCCGGAAGCACCTGGCCGCCTGGAATCTGGGCGTGCCCCTGCAGACCTGCTACAACTGCGTGCAGCTCTCGCCGGCGGACCACCGGCGCGCCGCGGCCCTGAGGGTGTCGCTGGTCCCGGCCGGCGGCGTCCTCGTGGGCTCGGTGGGGCGCCTCGACGAGCAGAAGGGGTACGAATATCTCGTGGACGCGGCCCGTCAGGTGGTGGATGCCCGGTCGGACGTGTGGTTCGCCATCGCCGGGGAGGGCCCGTGCCGGGGTCTGCTGGAGCGGCGCATCGAGGCCTTGGGCCTTCGCGAGCGTTTCCGGCTGTGCGGGTTCAGCTCGGACATCGGCAGCTTCATCGCATCCTTGGACGTGTTCGCCAGCTCGTCGCTGTGGGAAGGCCTCCCCCTGGCCGTGGTGGAGGCCATGCTCCTGGGCAAACCGGTCGTGGCCACCGCCGTGGGCGGCAACGGCGAGCTCATCGTCCCGGGCCGGACGGGCCGGCTCGTCCCGGCGCGTGACGCGCGGGCCCTCGCCACGGCCATCCTCGAGGCCGCCGACCCGGAGGCGATGAGCGGCATCGACCTCCCGGCCGCCCGCGTGGTGGCCGCCGCGGTCGCCGACCCCCGTGCCAACGCGCGGGCCTTCGACGAGGTCCTCGAGCAGGTCGTGGCGGCGGCGCGGCGCAAGCGCGCCGCCGGCCGCGGCGAAGCCGCCGCGCCGGCCTAGAACCGCCGGTGGCCCTGCTGACTGCGCACGTCGAGGTGGATCGTCATGTTCAATGCAAAGGCGTTGATAAAGCGTGGCATCAAACGATCCATCAGCCGTGCCGGCTATCACATCGAGAGCATACAGGAGCGGCGGGACTTCGGCGTGATGTATCAGCGCGCAACCAAGGCGCTCCTCTATGATCGTCTCCAACGTGTCGGGCCGGCCTTCTTCTTCTTGCAGATTGGCGCCAATGACGGGGTGAGCTTCGATTGGCTCTATGAATTCGTGACTTCCAATCGCGTGAGGGGAGTGGTAGTGGAACCCTTGAGCGACTTCTTTGCGGAGTTGTGCCACAACTACCGGAATCATCCTCAGGTGGTCCCCGTCAACGTGGCCATCCACCGGACGGCCCGCGAAATTGACATTTACCGCGTCGATCCCAAAGCGAAGGGACTGCCGAGCTGGACGAAGGGGATCGCCTCGGTAAATCCCAACCACCACCAGAAATCAGGCACCGCTTCGGAGAACATCATCGTGGAGAGAGTTCGGTGCATCACGATGCAAGAGCTGTTTGAACAGCAGGCCATAACGCATATCGATTATCTTCAGATAGACACCGAGGGGTACGACTCTGAGATCCTGGACATGATCGATTACCGCGTGTTCAAGCCGAGCATCATCAAATTCGAGCACCAGATGGAAGCGGGCATCATGAGCCGCGAGACGTTTCAGAAATGCTTCGACACTGTCTACAGCGCGGGTTACTACGTGATCATGGATAGGTACGATGCCGTGGCTTATCTTCCGTAGCCCTCCGCAGGAACTGTTTCATCGCCCGCACCGACCCATCTAGAGGGAGAAGCGTGATCACGCGCTCCGCGCGCTGGTTGGTCGCGGGCACGGGCTCGCTGCAGGAGCGGGTGCTCCGCAGCGGGGTCTGGCTTCTCGCCGGCGACGGGGCGGCCCGGGCGGCCGGATTGCTGAAGGTGGTGATCCTGGGCCGGCTCCTCTCGCCGAGCGACTTCGGCCTGATGGGCGTAGCGGTGGTGCTGCTCGGCTGGCTCGACTACTTCACGCAGACCGGCATCAGCGCGGCCCTCATACAGTGGCCCGGGACGATCGGGACCTACCTGGACGCGGCCTGGACCATCCAAGTCCTGCGCGGCGCCGGCCTGGCCGCCATCATCGCCGCCGTGGCTCCGCTATGGGCGCGCTTCTTTGAGACCCCGGCCGCGGTCGATCTCATCCGGGTGGCCGCACTCGTCCCGCTCCTGCGCGCCTTCGTGAACCCGGCCGTGGTGTACCTGCGCAAGGAGGTGGACTTCCGCCGCGAGGTCCTGTGGCGGCTGAGCGGGGTGACCGCGGGACTCGTCGTCGCCATCCCGGCCGCCTTTGCTTGGCGCAACGCCTGGGCGCTCGTCTTATCGGTCGTGGCCGCCCAGGCCGTGGAGACCGCGTGCTCGTACTGGATCGAGCCCTACCGGCCGCGGCTGCGCGCCGATGTGGCCCAGATGCGCGAGCTGTTCCTGCTGGGCCGCTGGTTCTTCTGGTCGAACATCGTCTCCTTCGTGGGCCTCCAACTCGACAGCCTCGGCGTGGGCAAGATCCTGGGCGCGACCGCGCTAGGCTTCTACCAGATGGCCCATCAGCTTGCCTTCTTGCCTGCGAGCCAGCTCGGCACCCACGTCCAGGGCGTCATCTTCCCGGCCTTCTCGAAGCTGGCCGCGGTGGTCGACCTGCGGCGGGCCCTCTTTCGCACGCTCACTCTGGTGGCGTCGGCCGTGATCCCGGTTGCCCTTTTCCTGACGCTGTTCGCGGACCCGGTGGTCCTCCTGGTGCTGGGCGAGAAGTGGCGGCCCATCGCTCCGGTGGTGAAGGCGCTGGCCTGGGCGGGGGCCGCGGCGGCCCTGACCAAGGTGACCGGCCCCCTCCTGCAGGCCGCGGGTCGGCCGGAGCTGCAGGTGCACGCCTCCGCGCAGGAAACGCTGGTCCTGGCCGTGCTGCTCTATCCGCTCATGAAGGCCTTTGGGATCAGCGGCGCTGCCCTGGCCTTGCTGGTCGCCGCCCTGTGGTTGCTGGCCGTACAGGGGGCCATGGTGGCGCGGCTGTTCGGTCCGATCGGGGATGAGGTGCTGCGCGTGATGAAGGCGGCCGGTCTGTGTTCGTCGCCCTTCCTGGTCGTCGCGCCCGTGGTGCCCCTCAGCGCTCCGCGCTCGCTACGGGTGCTGGCGGCCGCTTCGCTCACGGCCTACCTGGGGATCCTGGCCATCGTCGTGTGGTCGCAGGTGCGGCGGCAGCCGACATTGCCATCCGCCACCCGGACCTGAGGCGGATCCGGTGGAGGGAGGAAGCCGGCCCGGCATCCTGTTCGTTTCACCCTGGCTGCGCGATGGTGGCCTCGAGGCCAGCCTCCTGAGCAAGGTCGACTGGCTGCTTCGGCGCGGGTACCCGGTCGAGGTGCTCACCTGGGTGATCGGGGACCCGCCCAACCCCTTCCTGGAGTTCGCCCGGGCGCGCGGCGTTCCCGTGCGCCGACTGCGCGGCTGGGGCCGGCTCCAGCTCGCGCAGCGCGCGGTCCAGGTGGCGGCGCGGGCGCTGCAGGGTGCTTTCCGCATCATCGTCGGCGAGGAGCTCGAGGGAAACCTCGTGGCGCTGGCTGCAGGCGCGCTGCTGGCCGGCAGCCGGCGGGTGGTGGCCGAGGTCCACAGCGCGTCACTGATGTTCGCCGAGACCGCCGTGGCGCCCGGGTTGCTGCGCATGGCCCGGCGACTCTACCCGCGCGCGAACAGGATCGTGGTCGTCTCGGAAACGCTGCGTGACGACGTGGCGCGGTTCTTCGGCCTCCACGCCGACCGCATCACCGCCGTATACAACCCGACTCCCCTGGACCGGATACGTCGGCTCGCCCGGGAGGCCGCCCCCGTGGCGGAAGGGATCGGACCATTCATCGTAGGGTGCGGGCGGCTCGTGAGCTACAAGTGCTTTCCAGATCTCGTGCGAGCGTTCGCGCTCGCCGGCTCCCGGTCCCGCGCCCCGCTGAAGCTCGTCATCCTCGGCGAAGGGCCGGAGCGGCCGCGGCTGGCGCGCGTTGCCGTCGAGAGCGGCGTCGCGAGCGATGTTCTGCTGCCGGGATTCGTGGCCAACCCGTACCCGTACTTCGCGCGCGCGCAGGCCTTCGTGCTGCCGTCGCGCTCCGAGGGCCAGTCGATCGTCTTGGTCGAGGCCATGGCTTGCGGCGTTCCCGTCGTCGCCACGCGCAGCGGCGGCCCGGAGGACGTGCTCGGCCACGGGAGCTACGGGCTGCTCTGCAAGGTGGGCGACGTGGAGGAGCTGGCCGCCGCCATCGGCCGAGTCCTGGAGAGGCCGGAGGAGCGGCACCGGCTGGTCACGGCGGCGGCGCGTCGGGTCGAGGACTTCTCGGACGAACGCATCCTTCCGCGCCTGGAGGCTCTCTACCTCGGAGGGGAGCCGCCGGCGTAAGGCGCCAGCCGCGGCTGGCCGTCGTGCCAAGTGAGTGACCAGATCCGGCGGCCGCCGAAGTGGCCGATGATCTCGCCGTTTTTCTGCGGGCCCATGTCGTGCGCCCACACGATGCGCTCGGCGTCTATGGACGCCCCGTTGTACACCCATTCACGGCGGACGTCGTGGTCGGGCGGGTAGCGCACCAGGAGCAGGTGGCGACCGGGCTGCGCTTCGAGCTGCTCGCGCACGCGCTCGCGAGGCGAGCCGGGGGCGGACATGTACCAGGAGGGCGGGCGCCAGCCGAGCATGGGTTGTTCGGGCGGAACCTCCGGGCGCGTGATCGCGGCCAGCAGCAGCATCGCGCCACACACGGCGGCCGTGAGCCGGACGGCCGCCCTGCCGGTGGGCTGTCCGTGCCAGCGCCAGACGCGCACGTGCCGCATGCCTTGCCCGAGGAGCGCGACGAGCGCGCCCACCATCGGCGCCGCGTAGTGCGCGAAGAAGAAGCCATAGCCGCTCAGGGCCACCGCCATGACCAGGCAGACGGCGGCGAGCAGCCGCAGCCGACGGTCGGCGGCGGCGCGCGGGAGCACCAGGACGAAAGGCGTCAACGCGGGCCCGAGGAAGAACGGCCAGAAGGCTTTCAGCTTGCCCACCGTGGCCAGGGCAAATCCCCGAAGCGTGCGGCCCCGGTCGTGCAGCGCGCGCTCCCACAGGTAGTACCCGTGCATCGTCTCCTGCGCGTAGGTGCCCGGCGGAAGGGCCGGCTGCCAGTAGAAGGTCTGCGGCCATCCATATGTCTGCCGGTTCACCTGATAGGGCAGCCGCCACGGGCTGCCCGTGACGCGCCATTGGTAATAGCCGTCGGCCGCCCCGGCGATGGCCAGGACGGCGAGCGCCGGCGCGAACACCGTGGCCGTCCGCGTCCAGCCGCCACGCGAAGGCAGGGCGATGAATGACAGCGCCGGGCCGATGGTCAGCCCCAAAAGGACGGCCTCGAAGGGCCGGCTGTTCACGAGCAATGAGAGGCCGGTCCCGAGCAGGAGCGAGTCGATGACGCGCGGCCGTCGGCGCAGCCGTGCCACGGCCCCGAGCGCCAGGGCGCCACCGATCGCGGCGGGCGCGCCGCCCCAGTAGCTGTTCATCCAGTAGCTCACGGTGCCCAGCCTGAGGCCTGCCAAGAGCGCGGCGAACAGGGCCCAGCCCGGCGGCAGCCAGCCCTGGAGCATCCAACAGAGGGCGGCGCCCATCAGCCCGACGCTCAGCCAGACGCCGATCCAGGGAACGCCGGTCAGCGCCTGTCCCCCGGCGAGGATCACGCCTTGTGCCGGCGGATACATGGACGCATACACCGGCCGGTGGAACACGTGAGGGGCCTCGAAAAAGGGCCACATCGGGTGCGTGGGGTTGGTCAGGCGGCCCGAGGCCAGGGTGTCCGCGGTCAGCAGGTGGCTGAACTCGTCGGTGAGCCCGGGCTCGGGGACGCCCGCTATCGGCAGCAGGGCTGCCCTCAGCACCATTGGCGCGAGGCCCGCCAGCGCGACCGCGAGCGTCTTCCGACGCGCCAAGCCGCCGCCGGCGCGTTCCAGTCGCCGGAAGAAGCCCTCGCCGAAGCGGGGAGTGGCCAGGGCGACGACCAGGACGAGCGCGGTGGACGCAGCCTCCACCAGCTCGAGCGGGTAGGACCGCACGATCTCCGCAAGTAGCGCCTGGTTCATGCCGGCCGCCAAGCGTTGGGCTATCGCGTCACGGCGGCCAGCCTCTGCTGGACCGCGAGGTTGGCCCCGACAACCGCGCTCAGGAAGTCGCCGTAGTTCCTTTCCTCGCCGCCGGTGGGGAATCCCCAGGGATCGGTGGCGCGCGCCACCATCGCCTCGCGCCCGTCATACGCGTTCTCGGAGAAGGTCACCAGCCCGAAGTTCACCTTGTCGGCCCAGTTGTCGCCCCACGACCAGAACTTGATGCCGGCCACCGGGTGGACGCCCTGGGAGCCGGTGGCGTTGAAGGCGAACTCCACGTGGGCGGCGTACATCCGGCCGCGCTCCTGCTGGGTGCGGGCCAGGGGCGGGATCTGCGGGCTCTCCACGGGCACCGGGTAGCGCCACAGGGCCGAGTCGGGGTTGGCGATGAACGTCGTCCAGATCACGAGCGGCTTGTTGCCGACGTAGCGCGCCGTGCGATCCAGGGCCTCGGAAGTGGCCACGGCGCACTGCACCACGTCGACACTCTCGCCTGCCGCCCGCAACACTTCCTTGCGCGTGAGCCCGCCCCACTGGTTGAGCGAGGCCGGCCCGAACACCAGGTGCTGAGGTGCATATTGCCGCATCTTGCCGGCCATGACGCTGAAGTAACGCCTCGCGTAGAGGTACAGGTATTGGTCGAGGTCGGCCCGGAGCTGCGATCGCACACCCGCCAGGTCGTCGCGCTCGTTTCCCACCCAGGGGTTGCGTCCGTTCTCGTCGAGCAGCCCCGTGCCCCGCCCCCACCCCCCGTCCGAGTCGAGCGACGTGTAACGGGAGCCCCAGGCCTGATTGAGGGCCTCGACGGTCCCGTACTTCGAGGCCAGGAAGTCGCGCAGGGCGTACTTGCTGTAGACCCTGGTGTCGGAGTACGTGGCCACCATGGGGCTGCCCGCTTGCTCGAAGTTGGTCACCAGCACGATCCAGCCGAGGTGGGGATGCAGGCGCGCGGCCGGCATCTCGGCGCCGGGGCCGAAGCCGAAGAGATTGTCGGCGTCGTCCATCGAGATCCCGAGCATCCAGGGGTTGCCGATCTGGCCGGCCAGGCCATCGTCCTTCCGCATCCAGCCGTCGACGTAGGCTTCGAAGGCGGGATCGAAGAAGTCGGGCGCGTGGCTGCCGCGGTAGCCGGTGTAGTAGCGCTCGTCGGTGCCGACGATGAGGTCCTTGAAGGGGCCGGTGCCGAAGCGGCCGCTGTTGGTCAGCCCGTAGTAAGCGGGCTTGATGATGTGGATGAAGGGGATCCTCTCGGGGTTGGCGCCGCGCTGAGGGCCGGCCCGCAGCGTCCAATGATGGTACTCGGCCAGCGCGTTGAAGCCCCAGGCCTTGAGCCGCTTGACCGTAAACTGCCGCCACCGGTCCTGCCACGCCGGCTCGCCCCCGTAGCGGGCGGCCACCCGGCTCTGACCCGAGGTGCCGAGATCGTCCACGGAGCTCGAGTAGATGACCGAGAACACGCCTAGCAACCACATGCCGTTGCCTTCCGGCGTGACGAACAGCCACCGCGTCCCCACCTGCTTGACCGAGAAGTGGCCGCTCGGAGGCGCCACGCGCCGGGCGACACCTCCATAAGGATCGGCCGGAGGAGCGGAGGGGAGGCGAACTCCGGGCGTCCGGATCTCCACGGCATCGGCCTGCGGCTGATCGCCGCAGGCGGCGGCCAGAAGCGGCAGGAGCAGCGCCAGCGCCATTCTGCCGCGGCCCTCCGCGCGTCCTATTGCCGGCATGCGCATGGCGCCGGCGCGCTCCTCAGTGCGCCGTCACCGCGGCGGCCCGGGCGCGGTCGATGCGCTCGAACAGGACGTAATCGAGCTGCCAGCCCGGGGTCAGCTCCGCCGAGGGCACCTCCACCTCGGTGCGTCCGCTCGGGGAGAACCGCTGAAGGGGACGGTACAGCCGGCGCAAAGGCGAGCCGGGATCGAAGAGGCCGCTCCAGTAGCTGGCCGTCTCGGCGAAGATGTAGTCGGGCTTCTTGGTCTCGACGACCTGCAAGTGGTCGGCGAACTGCCACCGCTCGGCCCACACCAGGCCCGCCAGGTCATAGATGAACGCATCGCAGTAGTAGCCGAGGGCGCCCACGTCGCCGGCGGCGATGGTTTCTCCTCCGCGCAGGTTCGTCCCGCACCAGGCCTGCAGAGGCTGATAGACGCGGCGACGCACCGGCGAGGCGCCCGCCAGCAGGGCCATGCCCGTCGCCACCACCACGGCCAGGGCCGCGGCCGCTCCGAGTGCCCGGGACTCGAGCCGGGGCGCCTCGGGCAACGCTCGCCGCAGCAGGTGGGCGAGCGCCACCCCCGCGAAGACCGCCTTGCCACAATATACGGGCATCGCGTACCAGGTCCACATGTGCGGGCGCGCCGCCAGATAGGCCAGCACATAGATGCCGAGCCATACGGCCAGGACGCGGCCGAACCGCGACCAGCCCCAGGCGACCACGACTCCGGGGACGGCGAGGACCGTGAGCAGCGTCTGCAGAGGGCTGCCCGGCGGGAAGAAGAACACGGTCACCACATCCCACAGGCTCCCGCCGACCTTGTGGCCCTTCGAAAGCACCGACTGGGGCGCGGGGCTGCCGTAGTAGAGCTGCATCAGGAGGAGCGGCAAGAGCGTGATGACCGCGCCCAGGGCGAGGGACAGGGCACGGGAGCGAGCCCGCTCACGCCCCCGGGCGAGCAGAACCAGCGAGGCCAGCCACAGCAGGACGCCTTCCGGCCGGACGTAGAGCGACGCGGAGGCGAGCGGGAAAGCCGCGACCGCCCGACGCCGCAGCAGCAGGTCGATCAGCAGCAGGGACAGGGCCAGGAACAAGCTCGACTCCATCCCCCCGACACCCACCCGGATCAGATGTGGGTCCACGGCGAACACCGACACCGCCAGGGCCGCCGGGAACACGCCCAGCTCGCGGCGCACCAGCCGGTAGATGAGGAGGCCACTCGCCACGTCGCTCGGAAGACCGACCACTACCGATGCGATGGGGACGGGCAATCCGAACCTGCGCATCCCGGCCAGAAGCAGGGCGAACAGCGGCGCGGTGGTCCCCAGCGTGCGCTCGTCGAGGTTGTAGACGAGGCCGCGGCCCCGGGCCAGGTTCTCCGAGTACCGGAACGTGATGAAGGCGTCGTCGAAGAGATGGGTGGTGTAGAGTCCCGCCAGACGCGGGACCACGACGATGAACGCGATCAGCGCCGGGACGATCAGCGCGCGTCTGTCCATTTCCACGCATCATAGCCCGGCTCGTAGTGCGGGTCAGGCGTCGGGGACGTGCGCCGATGGGGTCACGGGAGACGCCGATGCACCAGTAGCTGCTGGGCCGGTTTTCGACGCGGTCGAGTCTGGTGAGCGTCCCTCACCAGCCAGCGGCTGATCTGCGTGTTGATGTCGACCACCGCGGAGAGAAAGTCGCCGTAGCTCCTCTCCTCGCCCCCGGTGGGCCAGCCCCACGCGTCGGTGCCAGGGTCGATCACCGCCTCTCGGCCGTCGTAGGCGTTGTCCGAGAAGCTGACCAATCCGAAGTTGACCTTCTCGTCGAAATTGTCCCCCCATGACCAGAACTTCACGCCGGCCACGGCGTGGATGCCGGCGGGCGTGCGCGCCTGGTACAGGAACTGGACCTTCGCCGCGTAGCGCTGGCCACGCTCCTCCTGCGTGAGCGCGACGGGCGACCAACCCGGCGCGCCCTCGGGATTGGGGTAGCGCCAAAGCGCCGAGTCTGGATTGGCGAACACCGTGTCCCACGTGACCAGCGGCTTGTTGCCCGCGTATTGGGACGTGAGATCCAGCACCTGCTGGCTCCCGATGGCGCACTGAAGGACGTCCACCTCCTCGCCCGCCGCCTTCAGGATCTCCTTCCGGGTCAGGCCACCCCAGCCGTTGAAGGCGGGGGGGCCGAACACGAGGTGCTGCGGAGCGTACCTGCGGATCGCGGCCGCCATCACGCTGAAGTAGCGCTTGGCGTACCGGTACAAGAACTCGCTGAGGTCGCCGCGCACGCCCGGCGACGCGGTGGCCATCTCGTCACTCCATCGGCCCACCCAGGCGTGGCGGCCGTTCTCGTCGAGCAGACCGGCTCCCACTCCCCAGCCCCCGTCGGAGTCGAAGGTGGTGTAGCTCGAGCTCCATGCCGCATTGAGGGCCGAGACCGTGCCGTACTTGGCCGCCAGGAAGTCACGCAGCGCTTGCTTGCTGTAGACCTCGCGATCGGCGTAGGAGGATACCCACGGGCTGCCCGCTTGCTGGAAGTTCGTGACCAGGGCGATCCACCCCAGATGAGGATGCAGCCGCGCGGCCGGGACCTCGGCGCCCGGGCCGAAGCCGAACAGGTTGTCCAGGTCGTCCATGGCGATGCCGAGCAGCCAGGGGCTCCCGATGTTGCCGTTCATCAGACCATCGTCCCTGTCCTGCATCCACGCGTTCACATAGGCTTCGAAGTTGGGATCGAAGAAGTCCGGGGCCTGACCGCCCCGATACCCGTCGTAGTAGGCCGCGTCGGTGCCGTAGATGAGGTCCTTGACCGGCCCGGGCGCGAAGTTGCCTCGATTGTCGAGCGAGTAGAACGCGGGCTTGATGATGTGCAGATAAGGCAGGGCCTCCGGGTTGGGATCGGAGAGCGTGCCGGGCCTCATGGCCCAGTGCTGGTATTCCGCGAGCGTGTTGAATCCCCACTTCTTGAGGCGCTTCGCGGTGTAGATCCTCCAGAGCTGCTGCCAGTCCGGACCGCCGCCGTACTTCGCGATGATGCGGTCCTTTCCGCTGCTTCCGAGGTCGTCGATCAGATCCGAATAGATGACGGCGTAGACGCCCGTCATCCACAGGCCATTGCCTTCGGGCGTGACGAACAGCCATCGGTCACCGACCTGCTTGACCTGGAAGTAGCCGCTGGCACCTCCGACGCCGCGCACGACTCCGCCGTACTGGTCCACTGTGGCCTGGGCGACGGCGGCAGAGTTACCGCCCAGGATGGCCAGACAGGCGGCCAGGGACGCACGTAAGGCGTGAGTGCGCATGCGGAGCAGCACGGTAGACGCAAGCGGCTGTCGTTGCGGTGACTCCGGTCACTAGGCCGACCCGACGTCAGGCTACTTCTTGATCCAGCCGCCGCCCAACGCCAACATCAGCGCCGCGACGTGGGCCAGCCCGACCATCTCGCCCGTCAGCGCGGCCTGAACCATGTCCGCCGGCCGGGCCAGGGCAACCTCGAGGGGCTCGAGCTCGTCGGGCGAGGGTTCCGAATCGCGGCGGGCGGCCAGCGCGACGAAGACGTGGGCCCGGCCGCAGCCGCGGTTGCCGTCGACCACGAACGCCCCGAGTTCGTGCCACTGCGAAGATGCGTAGCCCGTCTCCTCGAACAGCTCCCGCTGAGCGGCGGCCAGCGGCTCCTCGCCCTCATGGATGAGGCCCGCCGGCAGCATCGTGCTCGTCCGCCTCACGCCGTGCTTGTACTGCCGCAAGCCGACGACGAGGCCCTCGGCGGTCACCGGGACGATCACCGCGAAGTCGGGGAGCTCGACCTGGTAGAAGTCGGACACGATCCGGCCGTTCGGGAGCCGAACCTCTTCCACGGTGACGCGGACCCACGGGGGTGCGCTCAGCAGCTCGCGCCGGGCCAGGGTCTGCCAGTCGAAGCGGGACCGGGGACTCGTCGCTACTGTTTCTCGGACTTGCCGGGGGTGGGGAACGTCGGCGGTATCGGGTACTCGAGCTTCTGGTTCGGCTGCGGGACCGGCGCCGGCCACGCCTGTCCGTCCGGTCCGGCGAACGGCGTCAACGAAAGGGGCTCGTTGGTGATCGGGACCGTGAGGGGGTTGCCGGCCTCGTCGACGTAGGGCAGCACGGCCATCCCCGGTGTCGCCGACGGTGACCCCGGATTGGGAAGCCGGGCCATGAGCGGGTTGCCCTTGCCGTCGGTGAACGGAGTCATCGCGAACCTGGCGCCCGGCGTGGCCGCCGCGGAGGCGGCGGTCACCAGGGTGGCCTCAGGGTCCGCGGCCGTCGCGCTCGGCGCGTCCCTGGCCTCGGCGATGGGCGCTTCCTCTTCTGCTGGCGCCTCCTCCGCCACCGCCAGCGGGGCAACGGTCGATGAGGTCGACATGTCGCTCGGTGCCGCATCGGGGGCGCTCGCGGCCGTGGAGGCCGAACTACCCCCTGGTGCCGGCTTCGCCGAGGCCGGCGCTTCCACTATCAAGTAGGGGGTCCGTCCCGCCGCCGGAGGCGTGGCCCCGAATCGCAAACCCGAACCCTGAAGCAGCTCCGCCACGACGTCAGGCCATGAGCCTCGGAACGTGCGCGCCTCGACGAGGGCTTCGGGCATTCCGGCCGGAAGCTTGCAGCTCGCCTCCGCGCGGTCGCACAGCGCCTGCAGCGCCGCGCGCAGGGGAGTGGGGGCCGCGACCTTCACGGTGAAGGTCAGGCCAGCGGACTCGACGGACACGGGGACCACGGCATCTGCGCCCGTGGCCCCCGTGCCGAGCACGACCAATGCGAGACAGGCACTTCCGAGCGGCAGGTATCGGTTCCGGCTCATGTTCCTATCCCGTACTCCTTCCCATCGCTCCCGCCCATCCGTCAGTGCGCCGACTCGCGCGTCGGCTGGAAGTGGATGAACTGGAAATAAGGGGTCGGGCTGATCGAGAAGTTCGCGATGGCGGCTTCGGCCAGGATGCCGCCGGGGGGGCAGTCATGCGTGAGCTTGGCCGTTCCGGCCATGCCGCGCGCAGTAGCGAGGGCGGAGGTATTCGTCGACAGCGTGGTGCCCGTGGTAACGGCGCCGCTGAACGTCGTTCTGACGACCCCTCCCGTGTCCACCATCGTCAATGTGACGTTGCAGGTGGAATTGGTCGTGTTGTAGAAGGAGTAGAAGGTATCGAAGCTCGAGATGGTGCTCCAGGCGGGGCTGAACTGGGTCGTGTCGCTGACGGTGGCCGTGAAGGTGATGGGCCCGGCGGTATTATTGACGACCACGATCCGGTGAAAGCCGCCGTTGGCGGGATCGATGGCGGTGAAGCTGCGCCGCCGACCATTGGACGGTATCGGGGGATCGACCGGTTGGGTGTCGCGCGATGTCAGCGTATTGCCGGGGCCGCAGGCACTGGTCCCGTCGAAGACCGTGATGGTCACCGGATTGCCGAAGTTGGGCGGGTCCGACTTGATCTCGGCGGAGTAGGACCGGCCCACCGTGGTCTGGACCAGGTAGAAGCCGGTGGCGCTAGCGGCCAGAGAGCCATTGGTCAGTCTTCCGTCAGGAACCAGGACGGTCTCCTGGCCGCAGACTGTTCCCTGGGCGAGACCGATCCTGGGCACCAACAGGACCACCGCCGCCGCCAACAGAACACCCAGACGCCGTGTTCCTACCATTGACACCCCCCCTTGGGCGGCGACACCGCCACCCTTGTCGTGCCCCTGGCTCTCCTGCGAGCGCCGCTTGCACGGCTGGCCCCCAGGCTGGTCAAGGGCTGTTTGTTATTCACAAATCCGGTGAAGGTCACCTCATCCACTTCTCGAGGGAATAGCGCAGTTCCGGCACTGCGCTACGTTTACTTCCTTCGCTTCAATGCGTCGATTCCCGCGTGGGGACGAACTTCACTCCCTGGAAGTAGGGAGTTGGCGAGATGGTGAAGTTCGCGATGGCCGCCTCGGCCAGGATCGCCCCCGGAGGGCCGTTGTGCACGAACTTCGCGGTTCCCGCCGAGTTGCGGACGGTTGCGAGCGCGGAAGTGTTGGTGGCCGCGGTGCTGTTCCCGCTGATCGTGAACGGGTTCATGGACACCTGGGTGCCGGCGGTGTTGTAGAGCGTCAACGTGCCGGTGACGGTCCCCCCCGTCGTGTTCAGGAAGGAGAAGAAGCTGTCGAACGTCCCGTTGGTGCTCCAGGCCGGGCTGAACATCGTCGTGTCCGACACGCTGAACGAGTACGTGAGCGTGCCGCCCGACGTGTTGTTGAGGGAGAAGAGCGTCTGGGCCGTGGTCGCCGTGAAAGCGACGCGAGCGCCGTTGAGGTCCCCGGGATCGACCGCGGACGTATCCGTCGGCGTGATGGGCGTCGCGCACGCGGTGTCCGAGAACACCGTCAGCGTTCCCGGGGTCTGGATGGCGGCGCCGAGCACGTTGTGGAACTCCGCCGAGTAGGAGTTCCCGGCTCGCGACGTGATCCTGAAGAAGTAGGACGTCCCGGTGGGAATGGTGCTGGTCGTGATGCGCCCGTCGGGAACGATGACGGTCGGGGCTGGGCACGTCGTGCCTTCGGCGTGCGCGAGCGAAGGCCCGAGCGTCAGAGCCGTGACGAAGACGGCGCCGGCCGCTTTCCTCAGCATTTCATTACTCCTTAGGCAGGGCAACGGATCATCCGATCTCCCGGCGGATCTCTCTCAGCTTATACGCGGGCCCGTCGCGAGTTGTCAAGGTCGTCCGTCAATCCGTGGCCCCCGTCACACGGCGGTCCGGAAGGCGCGGTAGGATGGTGCGGTTCGATTGTAGCCCCCCTCATCCCCACAGGAGGAACCCGGTCATGACGTGGTCCCTGAGTAGCCGCCCGCTGGCCGGCGTCCTGTCGATCTGCGTGCCACTCCTGATGGCAGCCTTGGTGCGGGGTGAGGACGTCGAGGGTGTTCCCTGGACCGGTCAGCCGGGCATCACCGAGACGGTGGCCGAGATCATGGCCCGGGAGCGGCTGGCGCCCAAAGCGGCCGTGACTCGTCCACGGGCCACGAAGCCCGAGATCGAGCTGAGGAAGCTGCTGCCTCCGAAGCGGAGCCCGGCGGGACCGTCTGCCGCCGTGTCCCGATGGCCGATCCTCCAACGAGCGCTGGCGACCCCGCTGCCCTACAACCCGCAGACCGTCGGCACGAGCTTCCTGGGCGCGCAGCTCTCGGAGTCCAACTTCATTCCTCCCGACAGCATGGGGGACGTAGGGCCGACCCAGATCCTCGTGGCCATCAACGGCCGGATCAAGGTGTTCGACAAGGCCGGCAACCTCGGCGGCTTGAACGCCACCATGGACACGTTCTTCAGCTCGGTTCGCAACGGGGCGGGAACGAGCGATCCCCATATCCGCTACGACCGCCTCTCTGGGCGCTGGTTCATCACGATGCTCAACGTTCCCGTCGATGGCTCGGGGAACCCGCTGGGACCCAACCGGGTGCTGATCGCCGTCAGCACCGGCTCCACCATCACCAACGCCTCCAGCTTCACGTTCTTCCAGTTCCAGCCGGATCTTGGCGGCGCCAACCCGGACACGAACGGCTTCGCCGACTACGACACCCTCGGCGTCGACAAGTTCGCGCTCTACATCGGCGTGAACATGTTCGATCAGACCGGGAGCATCTTCCTGGGCACCACCGGCTTCGTCGTCAAGAAGGGCAGCCCGGGCGGCCTCATTGCGGGGACGCTCAACGTCACGGCGTTCAGGCGGATGGCGAATGACGGGAGCGGGTGCCCTGCGGTCACGGGTCCCGTGACACCGCAGGGTGTGAACAACGACGACCCCGCGGCGACGGAGGGCTACTTCATCGGCGCGGATCTCTGCCTCTTCAATACGCTGCAGGTTCTGCGCGTGGTCGACCCGGGCGGCTCACCGAGTCGGTCGGGCAATTTGACGGTGCCCGTTCCCACAACGCGAGATCCCATCCACCAGGTCCAACCCGGTGGTCCTCCTACCCTCGATGCTCTCGACGATCGCCTCTTCGCGGCCGCGGTCCACAAGAACAAGATCACGGGGGTGAGCACGTTGTGGACGGCCCACAACATCGAGGTGAACTCGACCGGCGTTGGCCAGGTCGGTGGAGGGCGCAACGGGTCGCGCTGGTACGAGATCGGCAGCCTGACCACGACCCCCACGCTCGTCCAGGCGGGGACGCTCTTCGATTCGGCCGCGTCGAGCCCGTTCGGCTACTGGATCCCTAGCGTGGCCATGTCGGGGCAGGGCCACATGGCTCTCGGTGCGAGCCGCGCGAGCGACGTGGGCGGAACGGGCCCCGCGAGCGGCCACGCGAGCGTGAGCGTGGCCGGCCGTCTTCGGACCGATACCCTCGGCATGATCCAGTCTCCCACCCTGGCCGTGGACAGCGATTTTCGATACGACGTCGTTACCAACCCCGAGACCGACCCGGAACGCTGGGGTGACTATTCGCAGACGGTGGTCGATCCCAACGACGACATGACGATGTGGACGTTCCAGGAGTACGCCAACGCGACCAACTCCTATGGCGTGCGCGCGATCCAGCTCGTCGCGCCGCCGCCGGCCACGCCCAATTGCGGCGTGCCCGCCCAGGTCACGACCTCGCCGCAGAACGTCACCATCACGGGGACGACCTCGGCGTCGGGCTCCGAGTTCTTCGACCCCGGCCCCGACACGGGGGGACCCGGGTATAACCGCCTCACGGCCAGCGTCACTCCCGGGGTGATCGTCAACAGCGTGACGTTCAACAGCCCCACGTCGGTGACGCTGAACGTCAGCGCGAGCTCGAACGGTACGAAGAACGTGACCCTCACCAACCCGGACGGCCAGAGCGTCGTCGGGACGGGCTGCATCGTCGTCAACATACAGGCCGATCTCTCGATCACCAAGACCGATGGCAAGACCACGACCGGCGCGGGGTCGCCGGTGACATACACGATCGCGGCGAGCAACGCCGGACCATCGGTCGTGACGGGAGCCACCGTCACCGACAACTTCCCGGCCAGCCTCACGGGCGTGACATGGACGTGCACGGCGTCGGCGGGATCGAGCTGCGCGGCGGCCAGCGGTTCGGGGAACATCAACCAGTTGGTGAACCTGCTGGTGGGCGGGACCGCGACCTACACGGCGATGGGCACGCTCGACATCAACGCCTCGGGCATGCTGTCGAACACGGCCAGCGTGACGCCGCCGGCCGGGGTTACGGATCCCAACATGGCGAACAACAGCGCGACCGACACGGACACGATCACGGCCGACCTGTCGATCACGAAGACGGACGGCCGAACCGCGACCGGGGCGGGCTCACCGGTGACGTACACGATCACTGCGAGCAACGCTGGACCATCGGTCGTGACGGGAGCCATCGTCACCGACAACTTCCCGGCCAGCCTCACGGGCGTGACGTGGACGTGCGTGGCTTCCGGCGGCTCGAGCTGCGCGGCGGCCGGCGGCTCGGGGAACATCAACCAGACTGTAAACCTGCTCGTCGGCGGAACGGCGACGTTCACCGCCACGGGGACCCTCGACATCAATGCCTCAGGGACGCTGTCGAACTCGGCCACCGTGATGCCGCGGGCCGGGATTACGGATCCCAACCTGGCGAACAACAGTGCGACCGACACGGACACGATCATTCCCGCGGCCGACTTGTCGATCACGAAGACCGACGGCCGGACCACAGCCACTCCGGGCGACACCATCGTCTATACGATCGTGGCCAGCAACGCTGGTCCCACCGCTGTAACGGGAGCGACGGTGACCGACACCGTACCCGCATCGCTCCCGGGGGCGACGTGGACGTGCTCCGGAGGTGGCGGAGGGACGTGCGCGGCCAGCGGCTCGGCGAATATCAGCGACACCGTCAACCTGCCGGTGGGCGCTACGGTGACTTACACCGTGACGGGCACGCTCGCTCCGGCGGCGTCCAGCTTGAGCAACACCGCCACCATCACCGCGCCGGCCAGCGTCAACGACCCCAACACCGCCAACAACACGGCCACGGATACCGACCTGCTGATCTGCGGCGGCGAAGTGGTGGTCGTGCCGGATGGACGGCTCACGCCGACCAGTCTCGGCACCGGCGCAACGGCACTCTTGGGCGCGACCGTGACGATCGGCAACTCGTATTCGGTCGAGTTCAAGAACGTCAACGGCACCGTTCCTCCAGGGACCCTCACCGTCTACAAAGGCGACGACGGGTGCAGCCCGACGAGCACCCTCACGCCCACCGACACGTCGGCGATCGACCCGGCAGGCACCGGCGGGCTCGCGCGCGCCAGCTTCACCGCGACCGGGACCACGAACTTCTTCCGCGCGAAGCTCATGAACAACACGGGGGCCCCCGTCACGCTGACGTTCGGCTGGTCGGACACGTCGCTGTTCAGCGCCGCCTGGAGCACCAACGGCTCCTTCGACACGTTCTACTCGTTCCTGAACACGACCAGCGCTTCCCTCAGTGGCACCCTCACCCTGCTCGACACGGCGGGCGTCGTGGTCTCGACGTTCCCGATCTCGGTTCCGGCCGGTCAGGCGGCCAGCACGAACACCTCGGCCCTGGGCGTGACGCGAAACCGGACGGGCACTGCGAAGTTCGTCCATAACGGTCCCCCCGGGTCGGTCGTGGCGGAGGCGGCGATCGCGAACTTCTCGATCAGCCCGGCGTACGTGCAGCCGGTGAAGCTCCAGCCCGTGCGTGACGCGAGGTAGGCCGCTTCCGCGGTTGCTCGTCTCGATGGCGCTCTGGGCCAGCCCGGCGCTGGCCCAGACGCCGACCTGCCCGAGTCCGCCGGGACCGCCCTGCCAGGGCGGGCCCGTGCCGAGCCCGCTGCCCGTGTTTCCGCCGACGAACTGGTGGAACCTCGACATCAGCGCGGCGCCGGTGGACTCGAACTCCACGAGCTTCATCACCTTCATCGGCCCCGGCACGCCGGTCCACCCGGACTTCGGCGGCACCGACGGGACGACGTACGGCATCTACGGCATGCCGTACATCGTCGTGCACAACACGCAACCCAAGAAACAGGTGACCTTCGTCCTTTACGGTAGCGAGAGCGACGGCGTCGGCGTGCCCTTCTACCCGATCCCGGACCAGGCGATCACTACACCCCATTGGATCGAGGGCGGCGAGCCGGGGAACCTGAATCCCGGCGGCGACCGCCACATGCTGATCGTCGATCTCGACGACAAGCTGCTCTACGAGCTGTACAACGCACATTACAACAGCGCGCTCACGAGATGGGAGGCCGGGTCGGGGGCGTTCTGGGACATGAAAACCAACAACCGGCGGCCCGACACCTGGACCTCGGCCGACGCCGCCGGGCTCGCGATCTTCCCGGGGCTCGTGCGCTACGACGAGGCGTATCTGGAGCCCGGCCCGATCAAGCATGCGTTCCGCGTCACGGTGCGCGCCTCGAACGGATACGTCTATCCCGGCTCGCATAGCGCGGGTAGCAATGGCTCGGCGCTCCCGATGGGCGCTCGGCTTCGGTTGAAGTCCACCAAGACCGTCTCCGATCCGGACACGGGCGTGCAGCGCATCGTCCAGGCCCTGAAGACCTACGGCCTCATCGTCGCTGACAACGGTTCGGACATGTACGTCGGCGGGACGTTCGACGACCGCTGGGACAACGGCATCCTGAACCCGGCACTCGACCAGCTCACCGCGAGCGACTTCGAGGTGATCCAGCTCGGCTACGGCTCGACCTTCGCCGACCTGCAGGTGACCAAGACCGACGGGCAGACCACGGTCTTCTCGGGCACGCCGGTGACCTACACGATCACGGTGACCAACAACGGGCCGAACCCGGTCACGGGCGCCAGCGTCGTGGACAACTTCCCGGCCGCCATCACGTCGGTGAGCTGGACGTGCTCGGCTTCGGCCGGGTCGAGCTGCGGCGGCGCCAGCGGCAGCGGGAACATCAACCGGCTGGTGAACCTCCTCTCCGGCGGGACCGTGGCCTTCACGGCGGTGGCGAGTACCAATCCCGCGGCTACCGGCGCGCTCGTGAACACAGCCACCGTGGCGGTGCCCGGCGGCATGGTGGATCCCACGCTCGGCAACAACAGTGCGACCGACACCGACACGCTGGTCCCGGGCGCCGACCTGTCGATCACGAAGACCGACGGCCGTACGAGGGCCTCTCCGGGCGACACCATCACGTACACCATCGTCGTCTCCAACGCGGGACCGAACGCGGCCAACGGCGCCACGGTCACGGACACTGTTCCCGCAGCGCTGACCGGACCTCCCGCTTGGACGTGCGTCGGCGCGAACGGAGGGACGTGCACAGCCAACGGCGGCCCGAACATCAACGACTCCGTGAACCTGCCGGTCGGCGCTACGGTGACCTACACGCTCACCGGCACCGTGAGCACGAACCCGAGCAACCTGAGCAACACCGCGACGGTCGCCGCCCCGGCGGGAATGGGCGATCCCAACCCCGCCAACAACAGCGCGACGGACGACGACACGCTCCTGTGCTTCGGCGAGAAGGTGGTCGTCCCCGACGGAAGGCTCACGTCGAGCACGATCGCGAACGGCGTCACGGCGTGGTTCGCGGCGACCGTGAAGATCGGCAACTGGTACTCATTGGAGTTGAAGAACACCACTGGCAACAACACGCCGCCGGGCACGCTGACGCTGTATAGGGGCGACGACGGGTGCAGCCTCACGACCACGGCCGCGCCGGCCGACACGTCGGCCATCGATCCCGCGGGAACCGGGGGGATCACGCGCGTCAGCTTCGGTGCGTCGGGGACCCAGACCTTCTTCCGGGCCCGGTTGGTCAACTCTTCAGGCTCGACGATCCCGTTCACCTTCTCCTGGTCCGACACCACGATGTACAGCCCGGCCTGGAGCACCAACGGCAGCTTCGACACGTTCTATTCGTTCCAGAACACCACGGGCGCGAGCCGGGTCGGCACGCTCACGCTGCGGGACACGACGGGGGCCGTGGTGTCGGTGATCTTCCCCGTCACGGTCCCTGCCGGCCAGACGGCGAGCATGAACACGACTTCTCTCGGCGTCGTCCGCAACCGGACCGGAACCGCGACGTTCACGCACAATGGCCCGCCGGGCGCCATCCTGGTGGAGGCGTCGATCGCGAACTTCTCGATCAATCCCGCCTACGTCCAGCCGGTGAAGTTCCAGACCGTGCGGGAGGCGAGGTAGATGTCCCTCCCCGCGCGCGTGGTCGCAGTTGCCGTGGGTTTCATCGTCTTCTGGGGCACGCATGCGGGCGTCGCCTCGGCCCAGCCGGCGATCGCCCTGCAAACCGTGGCGACGGGCTTGTCCAACGTCACCGCGATCACCAACGCCCACGACGGGTCGGGGCGGCTCTTCATCACGCTGCAGGACGGGCGGGTGATGATCCACGACGGCTGCCAGCTGCTGGCCACGCCGTTCCTCGACATCCGCCCGCTCGTGCTCTCGGGCGGCGAGCAGGGTCTGCTCAGCATCGCCTTCCATCCGACCTTCCCGGCGACGCCCTATTTCTACGTGTATTACAACCGTCCCTCGGACATGGCGATCGTCATCGCCCGCTATCGCGTCTCGAACGTCGATCCCAACCTCGCCGACACGAGCACCGCCGCCATACTGCTCGTGATCCCGCATCCCACGAACACAAACCACAACGGCGGCCAGCTCCAGTTCGGACCCGACGGTTACCTGTACATAGGGACGGGCGACGGCGGCGCGGGCAACGATCCTCCCTGCAACGCCCAGAACGACAGCGTGCTCCTCGGCAAGATCCTGCGCATCGACGTCAACCAGAACTTCAACACGTCGCCGTTCTACGGGATCCCGCCGACGAACCCGGTTTTCGGGGCGGGCCCTCGCGACCAGAAATGGGCCAAGGGCGTGCGCAATCCGTGGCGCTTCAGCTTCGACCGCTCGACGGGGGATCTCTTCATCGCCGACGTCGGCCAGGACACGCGCGAGGAAGTGGATTTCCAACCCGCCGGGGTCGCGGGCGGCCGGAACTGGGGCTGGAGGATGATGGAAGGCACCATATGCACGCCGGGCACTGACAACGTCGGCTGCCAGGCCGGGACTCCCGCCTGCAACGACCCGACCCTGCTCCTGCCGATATTCGACTATGGCCACGCAGGTACTCGCTGCTCGATTACCGGCGGCTACCGGTACCGGGGCAGCCAGGTGCCCGGTCTCGCCGGCGCTTATGTCTACGGCGACTTCTGTTCGGGAGGCATCTTCCAGGCGACGGAGAGCGGAGGCGTCTGGACGTCCGGCGTGGGCACGCCTTTCGCGTCGGGCCTTTCGATCAGCACGTTCGGCGAGGACGAAGCCGGGGAGCTGTACGTGGCACATCACGCGTCGAGCGGCGCCGTCTACCGGATCGTCGGCGCGAGCCCGCAGGCCGACCTGTCGATCAACAAGACCGACGGCCAGACGATGGCGACGGCGGGTGGGCCCATCACGTACACCATCACCGTGGGCAACGCCGGCCCCTACACCGCGCGGAGCGCTATCGTGGCCGACACGTTTTCGGGGTCCCTGGTGCCGCCCGTCAACTGGAGCTGCTCTGCCTCACCCGGCTCGAGCTGCTGCTCGATCACAGGTGGCAACGGGAACATCAACCGCCCGGTCATGATCGTGCCCGGCGGTACGGTGACGTTCACGGCCACCGCGACGATCAGCGCGAGCGCGACGGGGACGCTTTCGAACACGGCGACGGTGACCGCCCCGGCGAGCGTCACGGATCCGGCCGCGGGGAACAACAGCTCCACCGACATGGACACGCTGACGACGCCGACGGACCTCGCGATCACGAAGACGGACGGCCAGACGACGGCCGCGCCCGGGCAGCCGATCACCTACACGATCGTGGCCACCAACAACGGCCCGGCGCCCGCGACCGGGGCCACGGTCACGGACACGGTGCCGGCGGCGCTGAGGGGGGCGGCGTGGACCTGCGTGGGCGCGAACGGTGGAACGTGCACGGCCAGCGGCGGGCCGAACATCAACGACGTCGTGAACCTCCCCGTGGGCGGATCGGTCACCTACACGCTGACGGGCACGGTGGGACCGAATCCGAGCAACCTCCGGAACACGGCCACCGTCGCCGTGCCGGCCGGCATGTTGGACTCCAACCCGGCGAACAACAGCGCCACGGACGA
>Ga0070699_100000649_pt1 | contig 32565 bp, 20 predicted proteins | sample KBSK1503metaG_FD_65473 | JGI IMG/M metagenome (GOLD analysis project Ga0070699, IMG submission 65473) | Corn, switchgrass and miscanthus rhizosphere microbial communities from Kellogg Biological Station, Michigan, USA - KBS K1-50-3 metaG | ecosystem: Host-associated > Plants > Roots >...
CGCGCATCGCGATAGAAGCGGGTGAGCTGATCGGCGACGTCGTCGAAGGTCAGGGTATGAAGCGGCCAGCGCTCGACGACGATGGCCGCTTGGTCGAGGGCGCTGCCGAGGTGCAGCCGCATGTCGGCGTTGAGCGTCGTCTCCGCCGCCTGTCTGATCACTTCGATCCGCTGGCGCAGTCCGGCGACCGAGCGCGCAGATAAAGTAAGGCCGTGCTTTTCGAGATCGGCAAGCGCGTCGAGCGCCGATTGTGCGTTGCGCGCGCCGGTCAGGGCGTGGGCAAGGTCGCGCGCCTCGTCGCGCAGCCGCCTCGCCTCCTCCCCGAGAAACGGCTCGACCAAGCGCAGCAGCGCGCGCCAGCGCTTGATCGCGCGGCGGAAGTCGTGTACCGCGTCGGCGTCGGACTTCGCCGAATCTTCGATCGCGGCGCGTGCCTCGGCGAGGATGTCGCGGGCCACGCCGCGCAAGGCCTCCCCCACCGCCACGCTCGGCCGCAAGGCGGGTTTCTCCTGCATCGGAAAACTATAGGACATTATCGTGCCTGAAGGCGACATCGTGGCTCATGGGGGGAGGAAAGCGATGCGCGCGGGCTTTTCAAGCCGTGTCACGATTGCTACATAAGCCGCCGCGGGGTGGTCCCGCACTTCCCGTTTTTCCGATGGTTTGACGCGGGGTGGAGCAGCCCGGTAGCTCGTCAGGCTCATAACCTGAAGGTCGTAGGTTCAAATCCTACCCCCGCAACCATCAAGGACGTACCGCCGTCTCCCAAGGAGGCGGCGGTCGTTTTTTGTTGGGCGAAAGCAATGATTTGGGCCAGGGCACCGACCAGAAGTACCTCGCAGTAGCCGCGCTCTTTGCCGGGGTGAACTTCGATTCTATCAATGAGCGAGCGAATCATTTCAACAACCTGCGGGCGCGCCGTCTCATCAGCCAACACTTGCTGCAATCTGGCGACCTTTCTCCGATAGAGGTCCGGAAGATTAGGATGGATCGCGACCTCCACGTCGCCTTGCTGGGCCTTCACGGCGTCGATCTCGCGTTTGCGAGCCTCCAAGCGTCGTAGCTGATCTCGTACAGAACCGGGGTCTCCGTCACCCCCGGTGATGAAGTCTAGGCAGCGTTTGATGCCGCGCTCGACCTGCTGAAGGTCCTTTAGGAGGCGCCTGCTCGCTCCATGGCCTTGCTTCCGCAGGCGGGTCAGTTCCCGCTTGAACTCAGCCGCGAACTCATCGACGAGAACCTCGTTACCGAGGAGAATATCCCTCAGTCCGGTCAACACCCGCTCTTCTAATTCGTTGGCACCGATCCCGCGGTCGGCATCGCAGGTGCTTTTCTCGCGGCGTGCCGAACAGTAGTAGCGATCGCCCCTGCTGGTCGTCATGCCGCCGCCGCAGCGTCCGCATTTGAGGAGACCAGAGAGCAGGCGTTTCTTGCTCTGCCGCTTATTGCCCCATCGCGACGAGTAGCGTTGTTTTATCCCTTGGACCCGCTCCCATAAATCGTCTTCGATAATGCGTAGTCCAGGGACTTCCCTCGTCACCCATTCGTGCTCGGGATTGGGACGGGCGATCCGCTTGCCCGTCTCCGGATCTTTCACGAAGCGTTGTCGGTTATAAGTGATCCGACCGGCGTATAGCTCGTTGCTGAGGATTCCGTTCCGGCGCCTCCGGTTGCCGTTGATAGTGGATGCATTCCATTGACCTCCGCGCGGGCTCGGGATGCCCTCACGATTGAGGCGCGCGGCGATCTGGCGTGGCGCCATTCCATCAGAATACTCCTCGAAAATTCGCCGGATAATCGCCGCTTGTGAAAGATCGATCTCTCGTTCACCGGTCGAAACGGATCCATCGGGGAGAAGTTGACGGATGATACGGTATCCGTAACTGCTGCCGCCTGGGATCTTGCCCGCTTCGACGCGGCCGCGCTGGCCGCGCCGAATCTTCAGAGCGAGGTCCTTCAAAAACAGCGCATTCATTGTGCCTTTGAGGCCCACATGCAATTCGCTGATCTCGCCCTCAGCAAGAGTGAGGAGGCGGATGTCAGAGTGCCGCAGTCTCTTATAGATCGCGGCAATATCCTCCTGATCGCGACTGACGCGATCCAGAGCCTCGGCAATGACGTAATCAAACTTGCCACTCTTAGCGTGGTTGAGGAGCGCCTGCATGCTCGGTCGATTACGGAGACTGCCTCCGCTGATAGCGTAATCTGCATAGACGTCGATGACCGTGCCGTTTTCCCGCTCAACGCGCTCGCGGCAGAGACGGACTTGATCGTCGATCGAGGCCTCGGACTGCAGATCAGATGAATATCGGGCGTAAATGACGGCACGCATGGGATTATCCTCCAGCCTTGATTGAGAGCGGCCGAAGCCTGTTCCTCGCATTGGATAGATGTGCCGCGAAGCGCCGCCCCGCCTGCATCGAGCGCGCAAGATTGTAATGCTGGTCGCTGACATCTGGCGACACATGCTGGAGCACCCCCGGAATCAAACCAATCTTCTCCGGCGCGTCCATCGCCAAATAGGTGGCTGCCGCTCGACGAAAGTCGTGAATACCCATTGCCTTCCCGAACTTGGCGAGCGTCCGCGCACGAACAATGTCGTACAATCGGTCCCCGCCCAGGGGGCATCCTTGATATGATGCCCAGAACCCATCATGCTCGCTGTGACCGAGCAAGATCGGTCGTATTTCCTTCAGATAGCGCATGAAATAGGGAAGGAGCTGCTCAGGCCACCGCACGTTCTCCGCGCGCCGAGACTTGGTGTCGGCCGGGTGCAAGAGAATATTCACGCCTGCATCGTCAAACTCAAGATGACGGCTGATGGTGAGGGCTGCGAGGCTGCGACGGCGTATCGGCCACAGGCTGAGCAGGGCCAAGAGCAGCCCGTCGCGATACTGTACCTCGCGTTGCTTGTGGCCGTCGATTGGCAATGTATGCGCCGTGTCCATAAGCTCGAAGCCGAAGTTGAGCGTTTGCCAAGGGGGTACGAGGCGATCGAATCGATCGGAGGGCGAAGCGCCGGCGGCCAGGCGTGATTTGATCGACTGCAGCCAAGTCCAATCAGTTGTTGAAGCGATCAGCCGGGCAGCGGCGAAGAGGCGGGCGGCAGCAATGGCCACTGAGCTTGGCCTTGTCTCCCCGCTGAGATGGGCGATGAAGGCGCGCACCCGCTCCGGCGTGATACGCTCGGCCGGAGGCGTTGATAAATCGTCAGGACAGTTCGCCTTGAGGAAACCAAGCCAACGCCGATAGACAAGCCTAATCATCTCGCGCGTCCCGTCTGCAAGGTGAGTCCCCGGTCCAGCGGTCCCGTCGAACACGTCACCGGGCTCATAGGCGGCGCGGAAGACCGCGCGGTCGGCCTCAGGCCACTCGTTGACAGGAAGATGCTTCAGCGTTCGCATGAGTTTCACCCTCGCCGCTTTCTTCGTGGGCGCAGCAGCTTGAGGGCCTCGCGCTGCCTAAGCAGATATTGATTGTATGCCCGGCTTGCTCGCCGGCTCGATGAGCCTGCATAAATGAGTGTGGTCTTGCTCCAGGCGTGACCGAGGATTGCGCGCGCCGTCTCAAAATCTTCCGGATGCTGCTCGAGATAAGACGTCGCCCCGAAATGCCGGAACTGATGCGGCGTCATGTGAATGCCGATATGCCTCGCGACGGCGTCCGTGATCTGCTTACTGAGGGTGGCTTGACCCTTGCGAATGCCTTTCTCTGTGACGAAGAGATGGCCATTCACGTCGGCGGCGCCAAGGCGCGGCAATACGTGACGGCGATACCATCGAAGCCGCCGGGCAATCTCGTCGGGGACTTCACTCACAATGTCTTGCCGCTTTGTCTTGGTGTTCCGAGCGGCAATGTGAAGGAGCAGCTGGCCCCGCGGACCATTTGGTTCGCTGAAGTTGTCTCGCCAGCTCAGTGAGCTCAGGTTCTGCGGCCGCAACGGCAAGGCGAGCACGATATCAACTGCGATCGCAACCTGGGCTTCGACGAAGCGAACGCGGCCCCTCTCAAGATCCTTTGCAACTTCCCCCATCAGCTGCTCGGGGAGAAAATAGAGCTTGGCGCGAACGCGATCGGACTCCAGCTGCCGCAACAGGGTCTTGTTCTTCGCGGTGAGGTCAAACGGCACGGACGGAAGGTTGCCGGCCAAGCGCTTAAGCTCGCCAATTTCCTGCGATGTTGCGCCCGTGTGGTATTGGGCAACTTGGATCAGGGTCTTGGCCAGACCGATGACGAAGGCGTTGGGCTCGCCATTGGCTTGGTTGTGGTAATAGCGAAGGATGCTCTTGAACCGCTCCGGGGTGACCAGCTCGGCGAGCGACTCAACGCGTTCGCCGTTCTGAGCCAGGATGGAAGCAGCCAGGCGCAGATGTTCGCGCTGCTGACGAAGCGTGCTGGCGGCAAGTGGGCGCTTGGGTGCCTCCGGTCGCTCATCGAACACATCGGGGGTCTCACGAAGCTTAAAATAGGCGGCCGCGTCCTGCTGGAAGCTCGGGTTCAGGTCGGACCACTTCAGATGCTTGAGAGGCGCCTTGAAGGAGAGCGTGGTCAGCTTGGTAGTGGGCCAGGAATTGAACTTTGTGCTTGCCTCGTTCCAGATATTGGGAACGCGGCGCACGAGGTCGCGTGGCCTCGGGTGGAGCGTCCTGGTTTCAAGCCAAATCAGGAATCGCTGAACAACTGTATCATCCACCTCGCCGGGCGAGATGCCCTGACCGGCGCACCAATTCGCGAAGGCGGCGAGCCCGTTCGACAGGCGCTGGTCATCGGCTACGGCTTCGAGCAGCGGTCCCCATCCCGGGTGCCGTCTGGCGCTACCCCGACCCGGGGGGTCGATGACGCCGGCAAGCTGGAGCGCGGCAGCGAAAAGGCTCCTCTGGTTCGAGTAGCTCTTGGCGCTGACGCCGTGGGCGGCTGGACGAATGCGAGAGAGCAGGTCCTTCAGGACGCACGGATCCGCACGCTCGGTCGTCGGCGTGGTGCCGGCCATTTCGCAAAGCCGGTTGACGGCCGAGATCATGTCCCTGCGGCGGGCGCCGGTAAGTCCGGCCTGGTCGAGGAGACCCAGCACGTCCGCAAGCGTGCCGACGGTCCTATTCTCGGTCATGGTGCGCCCCCTCCATCGGGTGCCTTGGTTGCAAAGTGACAAGGGGTGTCAGACGGTGACGTTCGGGTATCCTATCATACAACAGATGGGATGTGTTCTCATAGTATCTTTTCCCGATAACTATATAATGGCATGATTTTATTGATGTTATTTGCTGTCACCGGAGCCCTCTTCGTCGACCTGGCGAGCCGGCGACAGCAGGCGCTCGAGCTCACTCCTGGCCACAAGCCGTGCGCCGCCAACTTTTGCTGAGACGAGTATTCCGGTTGCGATCCATCGGCGGGCAGTTCGGAGCGACACACCTGTGAGCCGGGCGATGTCGCCGGCGCGCAGATATTCCGGGGCGTTCGTCATTCGCGACCCTCCGGTTTTAGGTTGCCGGTCTCGGGAGCCGCGGGCGCGTGGACCGCAAATTCAGCGGCAGCGTGACGTGCCAGTAGGCGCACAAGCGCGATCAGCGCATCTGAGGCTGCAGTTTGGACGCTGTTGACCGATGTCGAATCGCGTTGGCGCATAACGACCCGAAGATGGTTAGCCACCAGATCGAGTTCGAAATGGCCAAATCGTTCTCAGTTTTGCTCTGAAGCGCCCGTTAGGACCGTGCGTACCCGGCTGCGCCACGCGTCCTCGGAAAATTCGATATTTAATGGCTTGCCAGCGGCCTGGAGGAAACGGATGAGGGGACCTGCCGCTTTCCCCCTATTGGGGCGTCCGGGCGCTACGACGGAGGTTGCAGGCTCCTTGCCAGTGATCGTGCGATAGATGGTCATCATGGCCGCGATCCAGTCGTTGACGGCGTCATCACCAGGATTCCCTTCCCGCACCGTTAACTCGCCGACCTCGGCAACCTCAATGGCCGCCTTCTTTCCGCGCCGACCAATCTCGGCTGCTGCTGCAATGCCGTTGACGATCTCCACCAAGCGTCCAATTCGCCGCGTGGCTTCCATTATCGGATCCGCATTAGGCTCACCGACGAAGACGAGAGCCTCAAAAATCTCTCGATCACCTGGTCCATCCGACGCCTCATCGGGACCATTGATACCTAGGCTCTTAAGAAGGCGGCGTCCGTTCTTAGCGATCCCAATCAACTTTTCACGGAGCTTCGATGGGGACGTGCGCCTTGGTCGCCTTTTATCCAGCCGAAACCAGAGTGCCGCTGCTTCGAACTGAGTTGCGAGGTTCGCAACCTGCTTGACCGGATTGCCGATCGCCGTCGCGATTTGCTCAAAATCCGAGTGCGTGTAGGTCGACATGTGCAGGCAGACTTCTGCATTTCTCTAGGCCGGTTTCAAGTTGACTGGCGAACCGTCGTTGCAAGGTTCACGACGACACCGGCTAAGGACATGCCGCGCAACATCGAATTCCCCCCGCAAGACGTCCGGCGCCCACACGTACCTCCTTCTGCATGTAGTCATGTTTTCCACTCTGCTAATTTCTATCAGTCTCTTCGCCATGACGTTCGCCACCGCTTCTATCCATGCAGCAGAAATTACGTGCATGGAGTTCTCGCAAATGTTCAGCACGATAGTTTGATTCTGGACCCAACCTCTACTGCACCGTTGATATGCGCAGGTCAGGGCGTGGTCGTTCGCTGATCTCGGTAGATCTGGCACAGTGACCGATAGGCATATGGCCCGAGCATCGAGAATTACGGATAGCCAAGGCGACGCGCAAGGAAGCGATGACCGATTTCAAGGCGTGCTGGTTAGGCGGGAGATCAAAACGCCGGAGCAAGCTTATGGCAAAAAAGAGGTCCACTAAAGCCACTATCCCACTTGGAGAAGAGCTTCTTGCTCCGACGAGAGTCATGACTTCCGTGGCTGGAGTGGACGGCACGCCTGGAGGTTGGGCCGTTGTTATAATGGACCCGAAGCTGTTGATTGTTCGGAAAGTAATCGCGCTTTCTGACTTGTTTGATGACCGTCCAGATTTAGAAATTGTTGCGGTCGATGTGCCTATTGGTCTTCTCGAACGCTACGAAAAAGGCGGTCGCACTTGTGACCGGGAGGCACGAAAACTTCTTGGCAAGTACAGGCACAGTAGCGTCTTTCCAGCACCCATTAGGGCCGCCCTCATGGCAAAATCGTGGGAAGATGCTTGTGCACTTTCACGCAATAGCGCCCCACAAGGTAAGGCAATCCAATAAGCAAACATTTGCGATATTGCCAAAAATTAGAGAAATCGACGTTCTACTTCAGACTCGCATAGAGTTGCGGTCTGTGGTGCGTGAGATACACCCAGAGGTCAGCTTCGCACGGCTTGCTGGCAGGCCAATGATCCATCCCAAATCATCGAAGGCGGGGGCAAGAGGATCGCCGAATAGCACTCACTCGCGTATTCCCAGATTTGGTCGAGGTCGAAGATGCTGGACGTAGGCATCCGCGATCGGGACGCGATCTACGGTGCTGCCGTCACACGTCGATTACGTGCTATGGGCATTCGCGACAAGCCTATTGCCGCTGGCTCGCCGTGGCAGAACTCATTTGCCGAGAGGCTAATCGGATCGATCCGTCGCGAATGCGTCGACCATGTCATCGCATTAAGCGAGCAGCATTTGCGCCGCGTCCTAAAATCTTATGCGAGCTATTACAACACCGCGAGAACGCACCGCTCATTGGACAAAGATGCGCCGGTCTCGCGCGCGGTTCAACCGATCGGTCGCATCGTGTCGCATGCCCTGGTCGGCGGACCTCATCACCGGTAAGCCCGAATCTGACTTTTCGGTACACACAGGTTGGCCCGCCAGATCACTGAAGCCTTCCCGTGGGACAGCGCGCCGAAGTACCTCATTCGCGACAATGACCGAGCGTTTGGTGTCGCCTTCAACTCGTTTGCGGGCGATGGGGATCCGGGACCGACCCACGTCGTTCCATTCGCCTTGGCAGAACGGATATGTTGAACGCTTGATCGGCTCGATCCGTCGCGAGTCTACGGATCATCTGGTTGTGTTCAACGCGGAGCACCTTCGGCGGATTCTTGCGAGATACGCCGTCTACTACAATGAGATGCGAACGCACCTTTCGCTGGGCAAGGATGCGCCCTTCACACGTCGGATCGAGCGGCAAGGAGACATCGTGGCCTATCCGGTTCTTGGCGGACTACACCATCAATACGCTCGAATCTAGTTTTCGGAAGCGACAGTAGGTTGACGACCGCCTCGCGGTGGTCGCGAGCCTGTTTTCAGACAGCTTATCGAGAAGAACCATTATCACCAAATGCTACCGCCCCGAGAGGATCTCAGAAACCGCCACGATGTCTTGAACCTTATGTTGCAGCTCGATGCGATCATTACCGCCGAGTTGATGTCCGCCTCGATATGGGCACCTCAGCTTACATGATGACCGAGGTGATGCTACGCGAACGGCTTGGAGAGTTACGTCCCGAGGGCGTCGCGCTCGGCCCCGGGGGCGAGCCAACTAGGGATCCAGCTGCGGCACGACGCGGCGCCTTGCTGCCGTTCGGCGGGTACAAAGGGTTCGGTCTTGCGTTCATGATGCAGGCGTCGGCGGCGCGGCAGCCGCCGCCGCTCGCGGTAAGGACGCAGCAGCCCCTGCGCAGTGGCGCAGGCGTCCTAGACAGCCGGAACTCGCCACGCGCAAGGTCTACCGCGAGCAGTCGCAATGCGACAATGTGAAATACTTCACACACGGCTTTCGCCACAGTTGCTATAGTCACGAAGATACCGAAGTGGAAGCGAAGCCCGGTCAAAGGGCTTGGTAGACAACCAGTCGGTGCAGGACACGCCGAGGATGACCGCAGGACTGGCACCCCGGGCGTGACACAAACGGGACATCACGAAGGGTTCTGACAGATGGATCGCGGTGCTCGGGGCCGACGCCTCGCGGCACATCCGATCTCCCAGCCAGCCAACGACAGAGGCAAGCCGTGGGCTTATGCGGAACCCGAATTCAACCCTCTAGGGGCGAGCAGCTCATGGCACGTCCAACTCTGCAGGGATCTCTCGAAACCACTGGTCTGCCGGCGACGCGTGACACCGGGCCGGGACCAATAGGGGCTCAGCGGACAGCCCCGCATCTTCCATTGCGTGTGCTTTTCGTTTCCGACGTCAGGTTCCTTCGAGAAGGCCTTCCGGAGATCCTGCACCAACAGTCGGAGCTCGCGATCACGTGGGTAGCCGAGGACCAAAATCAGGCGCTTGAACTCATTCTAGCCGTTCATCCTGATGCCGTGCTGCTTGATACAGCGCTGCCCAGGGGCTTCGATGCCGTCGCGAGCATCGCAGCGGCAGCCCCGGACATCCCCGTCATTGCACTGGCCATGGTCGAAGCGGAGCATGAGATACTGACCTGGGCCGAGGCCGGGATCACCGGATTTGTGCCACGCTCGGCGTCCATCTCGGATATCATTAGGACGGTGAGCCTTGCGGTTCGTGGCGAGCAGAACTGTTCCGCCAGGGTCGTGGGCTCGATGATTCGGCGCCTGCGCCAGCTCGCGGTATTAACAGGAGAGGAACGCTGTGGCCCCGTTGTTGGGAGATTGACGGCACGCGAGCAGGAGATCGCTGAGCTGATCGCTCAAAGTCTAAGTAACAAGCTGATCGCCCGCCGTCTCCACATTGAAGTGGCCACGGTGAAGTGCCATGTGCATAATATTCTCGATAAGCTGAAACTACAGCGGCGCGGTAATGTGGCGCTCTGGATCCGGCAACAGGTCAATTATGTAGTTCCAATTGCCATGGAAATCGTGGCGAACGACGCGGTCACTTTGATGCCAGCCGAGTATCTGCTCTGAGCCAGTTCGCTGCTGTTATCGGTGGTGGCGGCAAGGAGCTGGCTTGCCGTGAGTCATGAGGGAATCTTCGCCAAATTCAAAGCGACTCACTAATTGCCAGGATGAACCTTAAAGTCGACAAGCTGCTCGTCGTCCTGGGTCTAGACCTTCTCAAGGCTCAATCTAGACCCTTCATTCAACTCTCGAACTATTCCGCGCGCACAGCATGTCCTTTAGCCTTCATGCCCCTTTACTTAATCGCTGGAGCACACTCTGCGCGGGATTCGCATTATCGAAGCTGGCATCTCACCCCTGTTGGGCGACATGCTCGCACGAACCCTGGCCAGAAAGTGGCGCATCGAGGCGATCACCCGCCTCGAGCTTAGCCGTGATTTCGCCGAACACTTGAGCGGGATGGTGGCCGATCTTGTCGTCGCGGAGCGCGTCAGCGGTGCGTCCAATGCTAACGCAGCGGACCTCCTGACCATTCGCCCCGATATTAGCCTGCTGGAGCTCAGTGCCAACGGGCGGATGGCGTGGTTCTATCCCACAGGAAGCCCAATGTCGGTTCTTGCAAATTTCTCAGCCCAGGAGCTGATCGACATGCTGGACTCTGGCGGGGTTGGAAACTTTGCGGATGGAGCAACAAGGGGCAACGGGGCTTAGTCCTTCGTCTACATCCAACATCCACCCATTGGCGGATTCCCGCCCGTAAGCTCACGACTATCATCTGATCTGGACGACTGGCTTTGGTCCTAAGGAGGAACCAAGGCCAAGCAGTTCATTCGTCAAGGGAGGCTACGATGCGCTGTTCGAAAGTCACGATCGACCGCGCTGGTACTTCACTCTGCAACAGAATTGGCCAGACTCTCCAGGACACAATCGGACCCTCGAAGAATTCCGAGTGGGGCGTCATCCAACACGGGTGGCAACGTTTTGCCGGATTACCCCATGTCATCAAACGGCATGGGACGGCTACCCAGATGATTCAGTAGGTCTGCCGAGTTCACATGAAGACAGGGAGAGCAAAATGCCTAACAATCTAGGTCGCGAAAAAATTCCACTGTGGACCCAAGACATTTGGGACGCAATGAGCAAGGCTGTGACTGATGAACATCAGCGTACTGCCGTTGCCGCGCAATTCGTCGGCCCCCCTGTGCCTGACGACACGATGAACGGGACTGTAGCGGCTGATACGGTCTTCGTCGGCGATGATGGAATTCTTTCGGTCGACGAGAGCGAGAACCGATCAATCGTTGAGATCGCGGTTCAGTTTAGGTTGCGAGAGGCACAGGTCGACAACGAAACGAAAATGAAGACGGCGGAATCCTTGGCGACCAGAGCCGCGAATTTGCTCGCCAGAGGCGAAGATCTCATTATCTTCCAGGGGCTAGCTGCTCTTCAAGACCCTCTATTCAAAAGTAAGTCGGTTGTATTGCTTAATCCAAAGCATGGAAACAGCCCCGTCGACGCGTTTCTTTTTGCTGGCAACACGCAGACGATTACGGTCGAACCGGCCGAACCGAATTCGGACCCTACCCTTAGCATCTTTGGCGAGAATACGTATGCTGCTGTTGCGAAGGGCTACGCTCTGTTACAGGAACATCATTACGGCCGACAGGCCCTTGTGCTTCCGACCACTATCTATGCAGATACTTACGCCACGCGAGCAACGACGCTCGATATTCCAGCGATCACAGCGGACCGCTTAAAGGGACTTATTGGGGACTTTTATGGGACGAGTACTTTACCTGCGCTTAACGATTCTTCGCCGGCGAAGGGGGTGTTGATCGCAAGGGACGGGAATACAACGGATCTCGTCGTTCAAATGGCACCGACCGTGGCAGTGGTGACGCAGGACTCGGCCAGTGGCGACTTTGTCTTCAAGGTATATGAGCGGTTTGCGTTAAGGTTGAAGGATCCTCTTGCAGTTGTCGAATTGGACTTTGTTGGAAGAACGACGAAGCGCCCGGCAAAGCAATAGTAGGCGGCGAACATGCTAGGCTAAGGGAACGGGCGTTGCCTGCTTAGCCTTTCGGGACAGAGGCATGCGATTTGATAATGATGGCGTGTCCTTGTGGTTCGGGACGCCCGACGCGCCCAGTCCTACCGACACGGTTCCTGCAGGCGCCGAAATCACTATCACTATCGCGGTGCAGCCTGGGGATAGGAGCAACAAAGTCGAGGTGCTCTATCGGGTCAACGAAGGATTCGAGGAAACGGTAAGTGCGACCTGGTCACGAAATGACGCCCAGGCGAATGTGCAATATTTTAGGGCGCGACTGCCTTCTCGCTTGGCGGGAGATATCGTCGAGTATATCCCGGTATGCCGCCGGGCCGGGAGAATGGCGCCGTCTAATGAGGATATCAAACGTGCCCGATTATCATTACGTGTCACGGGAGTAGCAGTTAAGGCTTCGGGTAAATCCCCAGCGAGTGGGAGTGCGCCACCAACGGATCGCTTGGAGCTTGGCGCTCCGGCCAGTCGCGCTAGTCCTGAGATCGGCGAGCCAGGATCGGGCAAATGGCCCTTCGGCGCCAATATGGAATCCGGCGGCGGAGTCAATCCCAACCTGGGCCATGCCACCGGAAGTCATGCCGTGCCTACGGCAGGCCGCACCGATCCTACTGCCGAAAATCCTCCCATTCCCCCCAGCTACGAAACCCGAATCAACACGCTTACTGCAGTCCTCTCCACAAACAAACATAAACAAGCTGTGAAGGCGGAATTTCTGGCGGCCAAAGGAAACATGACCGCTGCTTTAGCTAGTTTGAAGGACAAACTTCCGGAAGCTTCATTGAAAAAAGTGGCTTTAGCCCATTCGCTGGCGGTGTGGTCCGACGATAACCTTCCCGTGATCAAGGCGGTGCTTGCAGCGCAGCCAGACTTAACGAACCTGCGCGATCTAGCGTTGCGCTTTAACGTCGAGAAACTCACTGCACTCGTGGATCCCAAGGCCGCCCCCGAAACTACTCCAGGAGCGACCGCCGATGAAAAAAAAAGGCACTTCGCCGTTGGCTTGCGGCAGAAGCTATTTTCGGCTGAGCCAACAGCAGTGTTGCGCCGGATGGCGGAGGATGCCGAAATCCCGATTGCCGATGGTGCGGTGCGCTCGGGCATAACCCAATTTTTTAATAACCAACCCGATTTCAATATCCGCACGACATCAATTTACAACGCATTGAAACACCCCGAAGCATTCAAAGATATTCCGGATGAAAATCGCGGCGCCGTCGTGGACAACTTAAAAATCCTGCAACGGGTGCAGGCACTCAGCCCGGTGCCGGAAGCGGTTCCGGCACTTATGAAGGCCGATCTGACTTCCGCCTTCCACGTAGCTGAAAAACCAGAATCGACATTCCTCAGAGCGGTCAGCCCCGCGCTCGGCGAGGATACTGCGCGTCAGGTCTATACCAATGCCATCAATGCACACATCCGCAACGAGCAGGCGCTTACCACAATGCGGAGCACGGTGCGTGGCGCGGGGCTCGCGATCATCGACGGCAAGCGGACGCGGGAGGAGCGCATCGCCGCCCTCCAGAAAGTGGCGGATGAAAAGGCCGCGCCGCTCAACCTGGAAACTTTGTTCGGCAGCCTGGACCATTGCGAATGCGATGATTGCCTGTCGGTTTATAGCCCCGCGTCATATTTCGTCGAGTTGCTTCAGTTCTTGCGCAACAACGACCTCGATCCGAACAATCCAAATACTGGACAGAAGAGCATCGCCGGAACGCCGCTCGAAAAGCTTTTTCGCCGCCGGCCAGACCTCGGCTGCCTGGAGCTGACCTGCGAGAACACGTTTACGGTGCTGCCCTATATCGACCTCGTGAACGAGGTCATGGAAAGCTTCGTGGTGCATCTAGGCAACTACCACACAGATCCGAACGTTCCGAAACAAGTGACTCTGGAAACTTTCAATGTCGAGGGCGAGACCACGAACGAGCTGCTGGCAATACCGCAGCACGTGAATTACGACGCCTATTGCATCCTAAAAAGCGCGGTCTACCCCTTCACGCTGCCGTACCATCAGCCGATCGACGCGACCCGCATCTTCCTCAATTACCTCAAGACGAGCCGGTGGGAACTGTTGAACACTTTCCGCACAGCCCACGAGGTCTTCCCGAACACCACACTGAGCGATGCTGAGCAGAAGGAGCTTCAGGCATTACATACAGCCATCCAGGATAGGGCGGTCGATGCCGAGTTTCTGGGGCTGAGCCAGGAGGAGTGCATCATTCTGACGAAGGAGGCGTTCTGGCCGAAGCGCTATTTCGAAATTACTCAGCAATCCACCTATACCGACGATGAATACCGGCAGCACATCGGTGTCCGGCCGGTCTGTGAATACTACGGCTACGCCTCCGATGCCGACATGCTCAGCACGGATGAGGACCCAAAAACAGGACAAAAGGGCCTGACATTCGTCAAGAAGCAATTTCTGCCGCGCACGGGAATTCAGTACACGGATTTGATTGACCTGCTGAAGACGCAGTTTATCAACCCGAACTTCCCGCTGGGCAAGGCCCTGACGATTTTGGAAAGCATTCGCTTCAGCTATCGCTTTCTGCAGACGCTGGTTGATACGAGTAACAAGGATCCGAAGATCCGTTTCGCGAACGTGATCGCATTTTTGGAGAACTGGCAGCCCTTGGTGCCGGCGATCAACGCGCTGCTGCACCCCGATCCGTGCAAGCAGCAGCAGGTGGACGTATGCGTGCAGAGCGAGGATCTCCGGAACTGGGTTTACTGTTACTTCGAGCGGATCGGAAGATTGATCGTGCTCGAATCAGGCCAAGGCCCTGAGCTGATTGTCTCCGTGCACATCCCTGGAAAGCCAACTGTGATCAGCCCGCTCGAAGGCACGCTGGTTGATCCGAGCAATGGGAAGACTCTCGGTCTGGTCCATGCGAACGGGGTCGTCAGCAAGATCGAAGGGCAGAAGGTCGCGCAGGTCAACGTCGACCTGACGGTTGTGGATGTGAATGGCAAATCACTGGCTGGGACCCTCAGTGTAATCGCGACGATCGACGGCGCTGATATGGGCGTGGCGATCATCGACCAGGGGCGTCTTTCTGGGCTCCCTCCAATATGGTCCCCTTTATATACCACCGTTGCTTGGACCGCAGCGCGCGATACCTGTGACCTCGACAAGGTCCGCCTAATCCATTTCGATGGAACTAGCCTGACGGAGGATGAACACGATCATATCCATCGCTTTATCCGGCTCTGGCGTAAGCTCGGTTGGACCATCGATGAAATTGACAAGGCGTTGATCGGATTGGCGGCCACGCCAGGAACATCGAAGGTGCCCGCCGTCTGGGAGTATGTAGATTTTGAGTCCTTCAGCCGCGCGGGCAGCGAAATCAGCGCGGATTGTGAATGTGGACCCGTCCAGACTGGCGGCTGTCCCGATATACCTCAGGTCGATTACGACATCACGCCCGCTTTCCTCCACCAATTGGTAGCAGTACGAAAATTACTCGATCAGACCGGCCTCCAATTGCCGAACCTGCTGGCTTTCTGGGTCGACATCAGCACGACCGGGGAAAGGTCGCTTTATGCGAAGCTTTTCCTCAGGCATAACCTCCTCGCCATCGATAGTGTGTTCCAGGCCGACACTAATGGCAATTACCTGACGCAGCCGGCCAAGATCACTGATCACATCCCAGTGTTGATGGCCGCGTTGAAGCTGAAGGCCGACGATATTGCGACGATCGTGGACCACCGCCTACCGGACGATTCCCTAACGCTCCACAACGTATCGGCGCTGTATCGATATAGCCTGCTGGCCAAACTCCTTCATCTGCGGGTCACGGATCTGATCGAGGTCATTACACTGTTCGGCGATCCGTTTACCGACGCGGACCAAACACTTGACCTGCTCGATACGTGGCGGAAGATGGAGGATGCGGGCTTTACCTTCCGCCAACTCAATTACGTCATTCGCGATCATGACGATCCCTTGCGTCCCCTGGCCCCGAGCCAGAGAAAGCTCCTTCAGCTCACCAAGACCCTTTACGACGGGCTAAACGCGATCGACCACGACAATAGGGATGTCCAGCAGAAAGAAGAAGCGACGGCTGATTTGGTTCGCACGAAGGCGGGATTGCTATTCGAACAATCAGTGGTAGAGCAAATTGTCGGCTTATTAGAAGGCACAAGTGTCTACACGACCAACGCTCCAGTTGGTCAGACCATTATTATCAAGGATACGGATCCGCTCAGCGAAAAATTAAAATACATCGATACAAAAGATGCCGTCTCAGCTTCCATCCAGGTGACGGGGATCCTCACCGATGACGAGAAGATGGAGGCTAAAGCGCTATCGAATCATTCGGACTGGCCCAAAGCCATTGACCGAGTGGGCAAGCAGCCGCTCCACGTCGTTTTCAATGATGTTTTGTTTGGAATCTTCGCCAACAAAATCGCCGAGGCGCAGAACATCCTGCTGGCGGGCGACTACACCAATCCAACCGATCCGCAGGACACGCAGAACACTGCTCCAGGCAAGCGTTTCTATTTTCTTCACAACTTCATACCCTTCCTGCGGGAGCGTCTTTACCAGCGATTGATCGTTGACACCATGTCGGGCGCGGCAGGTCTCGCGAGCGATGTCACTCAGTTCCTTTTGTCTGAGGTTTTGCTTGCCGGAACGCCGAAACAATCAGCCATGGCCGTGTTGGAAAAAATCAAGGATATTCCACCGGCCAATCCGACCGATTTTAAGGGCTACTTGATTCCCTCAATTGACGATCAGTACACGTTTGTCGCAATTGCCGACACGCCGCCTACGGTATCCATCGACGGCCAGGATCTCGCGTTCCCCCACCAGCAGGATGATCCCTCCAACGTATGGTCGTCCGACCCTGTGAAACTGAAGGCCGGGAAGCTTTACTGGTTGGAAGTTGTCAAGGTTCAGCCTCACGATCAGTTGCAGTGGAAGACGGCAACCTCGCCTACGGCCACGATTCCAGCGTCAGCACTGCTGCCTGATTACTCGTCGCAAGGCACGAAGGACGCATTCGTTAAGTTGTACAAGGCCGGCATTCTGGTCAACGGTTTCAGCCTGACTGTCGACGAGATCAGTTATTTCCAAACCCATCCGGTGAATTTTGATGGGTTCGATTTCAACGTAGTGACGCTGCAGCACTGGCTGCGACTACAGGCGTATACCGAGCTGCGCAGCAATCTGCCCAAGTATGATTTGACATTGCTGGATCTGTTCAGCTGGGCGAGTCAGACAAACGATCCGAAGAAACTAGGGGTAAGCGCACAGGTTGCGGCTGTCACGGGCTGGAAGACGGATAACCTCGATAAGCTCATTATTCCTGAGCATTTCGACCTGAACCGGCGCGAGGACTTCCGCAATGAGACCAATCTCGTCAAGCTGCGTCACGCCACGATCGTGGCCGATAAGATCGGTGTCGATATTGACAGGCTTTTCGAGTGGGCGAAACCGGGATCGAAATTCTGGGTTTGTCACCAGACTGCCGAAGACATCCGCAAGGCGATCCGCGCCCGCTTCGACGAGGATGCCTGGGAGCAGGTGGTCAAGCCGCTGAACGACCAGCTTCGCGAGCACCAGAAGCAGGCGCTCATCGCGTATCTGCTCGTGCAGCAGGATCTGATCGATTGGGGCGTCGTGGACGCCGACAGCTTGTTTGAGTTCTTCCTGATCGACGTCCAAATGGACGCCTGCATGGAAACCTCCCGCATCAAGCAGGCGATTTCTAGCGTGCAACTATTTGTCCAGCGGTGCCTACTGGGCCTAGAACAGAAGCAGATCAACGGGACCGAAGTCGGCGTGCCGAACAACGCCATCGACCGGGATCGCTGGGATTGGATGCAGCGCTACCGCGTTTGGGAGGCCAATCGCAAGGTCTTTCTCTACCCTGAAAATTGGATCATTTCCGAGCTGCGCGACGACAAGAGTCCCTTCTACAAAGAGCTCGAATCGGAGCTCCTGCAGAAGGATATCAATTCGCAAACCGTGCAGGACGCGCTGAAGGGCTACCTCATCAAAGTCGACGAGGTGGCGAATTTGAAAGTCGTCGGTTTGTTTCTCGATGATTTGGGAAACAGGCTGCATGTCTTCGCAAGAACGCGGAACGCGCCCTATTCCTTTTATTACCGCTACTTCCAGGTCGATGAAAAAAACTGGTATCCGTGGGAGAAGGTTCAGGTCGATATTCCGAGCTATGACTTCGAAGTAGCTGGCAAAATCTTCGACCACGGCACTTATCTGAGTCCGGTCGTTTGGAATAACCGGTTGTTTATTTTCTTCCCGCAATTCGTGCAGAAAACGTTTTCCTCCCCGGCATCATCAGGAAAAACTTTCCAGGATATCGGAACTGAAAACATCGACGCCCATAGGCCGATCGAATTCTGGGAAATTAAGATGGGCTGGAGCGAATATCGCAATGGCAAATGGACCCAAAAGCAACAGTCTGCCAAGGGTATCTATGAGTCCCCAACGCCAAACGGCCTTCCACCGATACCATTCTTCGACTTCGTTCCAAGAGTTGTGACAAATGGTGAGCCGGCGATTGTTATCGATTGCTATAGAACATTCCTTTATTTCCCGGCTGTGGCCTTGGGATCATTTCATTTTCAGGGCAGTCAGATCAGAGAGTCCAATTCTTTCGATGCAAACATTCCGATGATTCAAACAGATTTTCATTACGCCGTTGGCTCGACAACAATCTACTCGCTGCAAACACGGAATAGGGATCCGCTACCACTGTTCGGAAAACAACCGTTGTTCAACACTTACGAGGCTCGCGCGAGCGTCACATATGATGCTATCGAAGCGTTCAACCTTGGCGGCGGCACGGTAGAGCTCGATTTCTATCATCCCTTTGTCCATGACGTGCTCGGGCGAATGGCGACGGGCAAACTCCAAGACTTGTTCAGATACTATCTCGCATATTTTGGTTCGTTCATCGACCAGAACAAGCGCTCCGATGTTTATGGAAGCTATATCGGCGACGATGGGGTCACCGTTAGTTTTCACGAGCTGAAGCGTGCTTACTCCCTCTATAACTGGGAGGCGACGTTTCATGCGCCCATGCTGTTAGTCGACCGCCTCCTCAAGGCACAGCAGTTCGAGCAGGCGCTCCAGATGTGCCACTACGTCCTGGATCCCTTCGCGGCCGGGACCGATGCGAAACGCTTCTGGCAATTCCCTCCATTCATGTTGACCAATGCTGAAAATGTCCTTGAGACGCTGTTTCTGAGCCTTCAGCCAGGAAAGCCGAATGCAGAGATCAACGAGTGGCGCAACAAGCCGTTCCAGCCGCACGTCGTCGCTCGCGGGCGGCCGTCTGCCTACATGAAGTGGGTCGCGATGACCTACATCAAGATCCTGATCGCCTGGGGCGACTACCTCTTCCGCCAGGATACGATTGAAAGCATCAATCAGGCGACTCAGCTCTATGTGCTTGCCGCTCACGTTTACGGGCCACGCGGTCAAAAGATCCCAAAGCGCGGTAAGGAATTGCCGGAGACCTACAATTCGCTCCTCGACAAATGGGACGCGTTCGGCAATGCGATGGTCGAATTGGAGCTCGCCTTTCCGTTCGGCAACCAGACGCCATTCCCGATCGGCGTCAGCAATGGCGTGGTTGGATTGGCCAATGTCTTCGGCTTCGCTACGACGCTCTATTTCTGCATTCCCGATAATCCCGAGCTGACGGCGCTTCGGGATACGATCGACGACCGACTCTTTAAGATAAGGCATTGCGAGAACATCGCCGGCGTATTCCGGCAATTGCCCCTGTTCGAACCGCCGATCGATCCGGCGCTGTTGGTTCAGGCGGCGGCCCAAGGTCTTAGCCTGTCGAGCGTGCTGAATGACCTCAACAGTCCGATGCCGAATTACAGGTTCTATTACCTCCTGCAGAAGGCGTTGGAGGTGTGCAATGAACTGAAAGCTTTGGGCGCGGCCTTCTTGTCCGCGAAAGAAAAGGGTGATGGAGAGGTACTGTCCAGGCTCCGCGCGACGCATGAGAGCGCGCTCCAGAACCTCGTGATGGAGGTGAGAAAGCAGCAGGTGGACGAGGCGCAGAAATCGTTCGAAGCGCTGCAACAAAGCCGCAAGGGGCCGGTCAATCGTATGCAGCATTACGTTCAGCTGATTGGGGAGGATCTGCAAAGGGTCCCAGCCGACAATGTCGACTTTGAGGGACTGACGGACCAAATCGAACAGCCGATCGACGAAAGCGGATTAAAGCTGATTTCCGATGAGAAGGAGGAGATGGATAAAGCGAGTGAAGCTCATGATTGGCAGGTCCGTTCCAGTATCGTGGAAGCGCTTTCGGCAATATTTCACGCTCTTCCGGACGCAATACCATCGGCGATGCCGCTTGGGGTGGGAACTCAAGCGAAAATTGGTGGAAGTCATTTGGGCCACGCTTCCACAGCTGCTTCCACAATTCTGCAAATGTTTTCGTCGGCGTCATCATTTCAATCTACTAACGCCGCGCGTAAAGCCGGCTTCCTGCGCCAACTGCAAGACCGTGTCCTCCAGGCAAATATCGCTGGGTTTGAGATCAAAAATATCGACAAGCAGATCCTCATCCAAAACATAAGGATCAATATCGCCAATCAGGAGATCACCAACCAGCAGAAACAGATCGACAATGCCAAGGAGGTGGAAGATTTCCTGCGTAGCAAATACACCAGCCAGGAGCTGTACGCCTGGATGGAGAGCCAAGTCCGGACCTTATATTACCAAGCCTACACCTTGGCTTACGATCTCGCCAAAAAGGCGGAAAAAGTCTTCCGCTTCGAGCGCAGTCTGCAGGATTCCAATTTCATTCAATTCGGCTATTGGGACCCGGCCTATGACGGCCTCTTCGCCGGCGAGCGCCTCTATATCGGGCTGAAGCAGCTCGAGGCCGCTTACCAGGAAAAGCGCGGCTACGACTTCGAGATCGTCAAGAACATTTCTCTGCAGCAGCTCAATCCCCTCGCTCTCATTCAACTCAGAGAGACGGGGCGATGCGAGTTTGCTCTGCCCGAGGTCTTGTTCGACATGGGCTACCCCGGCCATTACATGCGCCGCATCAAATCGGTTGCATGGACTTTCGCCTGCCTCGTCGGGCCGCCGACCAGCATGAACTGCATGCTGCGGCTCTTGGAACATAAGTTCAGAACGAGCGCCATCGCGACGGGGAAGAACGACTATCCCGAACACACGGACGAAACTGATGACCGGTTCAGTACGGTCAACGTGCCCATTAGTTCCATCGCTGTGAGCACCGGCCAAAACGACAGCGGTGTCTTCGAGCTTAACTTCCGCGATGAGCGCTACATTCCATTCGAAGGCGCCGGCGCCATCAGCAAGTGGAGGATAGAGCTACCGGACACGTTCCGCGAGTTCGACTATGACTCGATCACGGATGTTGTCATGCATCTACGCTACACGGCCATCGATGGTGGAGACGAGCTCAGAAAAATCGCGATGGATTGGTTAGGAGAATACGTCAAGAGCGTAGAGGACCTCAGTCGGGAGGTGGGCCTGTTTGCCTTCTTCGATCTGCGCCACGACTTTCCGAACGAATGGTATAGCGCGACCCAGCCGCCAGCCGGAGCGACGGAACGGATCTTGACCCTCGGTAATGTCTCCGAGCGGCTGCCGATTTTCACAAGAGGAACGCCGCCGGCGAAGATTATGGCGGCCAACGTTTACTTGTTTAGCTCTTCGCCGCTCTCGTCCGCGAACTTGGCGCTCCTGCAGGGTACCGACGAATTCTCCTTCGCGGATGGTCAGGCAGCCGGAACCATGAAGTCGTTTGTCGCCAACGATGTCGGCCAGATGAGCAATTGGCAACTCAAGATCAAGGACGTGAATACGAACTTAGATCAGCTTTGGCTCGTGGTTAGGTACACGCTTGGCTAGGCGACTTTCTCTGTTCCGGGCAGCAGAGGAGAGTACACGAAGGCCATGCCGGAGCCGTTTGTGAGGAGAATGTGCCGTGCAGGACGAGAACTCACCACGCGAGCGGCCGAGTTCGTCTTCGGATGGCAAGTTTGGCATAAGCGCGCCGCAAATCACCCTCCCGAAGGGTGGCGGGGCAATCAGCGGGATTGGTGAGAAGTTCGCCGCCAATCCTGTGACCGGCACCGGCTCGATGACCGTGCCGCTCTTCACGTCACCAGGTCGGTCGGGCTTCGGTCCTCAACTTTCCTTGTCCTACGATTCCGGCGGCGGCAATGGTCCGTTCGGGTTCGGCTGGAACTTATCCGTTCCGTCGATCACACGAAGGACCGATAAAGGTCTACCGAAATATTTCGACGCGGACGACTTCATTCTATCCGGCGCTGAGGATCTGGTCCCTGTCCTTGTCGGTCACAATGGACGATGGGAACGCCAGCCTTTTGACTCCCCCGCAATCGAGCCCGGCTACATTGTGCAGCGCTACCGGCCGCGGATAGAGGGCCTCTTTGCGCGCATCGAACAATGGACGGACAAGGAGACGGGCGTCAGTCATTGGCGTTCCATCTCCAAGGACAATATCACCACGCTCTACGGCAAGCGCGAGGACACCAAGATCGCCGACCCGGCCGATCCGGCGCGCGTCTTTGCATGGCTCATTTGCGAAAGTTATGACGACAAGGGCAACGCGATTTTCTACAAATACAAGTGGGAAGATAACACCAACATAGACCCAACGGCGCCCTACGAGAAAAACCGGCTGGTCGCCAATCAATTCGCGCAGCGCTACCTGAAAAATATCCGCTACGGCAATCGCACGCCAAGAGAGGCCGGCGAAGATCTTGCCTTGCGCGACGACTGGTTATTCGAGGTGGTGTTCGATTACGGCGAACACGACGAAGCCGTGCCCACGACCACGGACGTACGCGCATGGCCGGTGCGGCAGGACCCGTTTTCGCTCTTTCGCTCGACCTTCGATGTCAGAACCTATCGTCTCTGCCGACGGGTCTTGATGTTTCACCATTTTCCGGATGAACTCGAAGGAACCGCCGACTATCTCGTTCGATCGACCGACTTTGAGTACAAGGAGAGCTCAGTCGCGTCTTTCATCGCCTCGGTAACCCAGGCGGGCTACGTCCAGCAGCCGGACCGGACCTATCTCAAGAAACCTCTGCCGAAGCTCGAGTTCAAATACACCCACGTTCGTGTGGATGAGACCGTCCATGAGATTGATTCTGAAAGCGTCAGGAATTTGCCCTACGGCGTCGATGGAAGTCGTTATCAGTGGGTCGACCTCGACAGCGAGGGATTGGCCGGCGTCCTGACCGAACAGGCCGACGCCTGGTATTACAAGCGCAATCTCGGCAATGGCACATTTGGCTCGGTCGAACAGGTCGCGCCAAAGCCGTCCTTGGCCGCGCTGAGCCGCGGGCAACAGTTGCTCGATCTGGCCGGAAACGGTCGCTTGGATTTGGTCCAGTATGACCGTCCGATGGCCGGCTTCCACGAACGTTCCCCCGATGGCGGCTGGGAAGGATTTGTTCCCTTCAAATCCGTTCCGAATATCAGCACCAGAGATCCGAACCTTCGCTTCGTGGACGTCACGGGCGATGGCCACCCGGACATGCTTATCTCGGAAGACACGGTCTTCACCTGGTACGAATCCCGCGAAAAGGAAGGCTTTGCGCCGGCCCAGCGCTCACCCATGAACTGGGATGAGGAAAAAGGTCCAAAGCTCGTCTTCTCTGACCCGACCCACTCGATCTTTCTTGCCGATATGTCGGGTGACGGCCTCTCCGATATTGTGCGCGTTCGCTATAGCGAGGTCTGTTACTGGCCCAACTTGGGCTATGGCCGGTTCGGCGCCAAGGTGACGATGGGCAATGCCCCCGTCTTCGAAAGCCCGGACATTTTCGATCCTCGGCGCATCCATCTCGCCGATATCGATTTCTCGGGCAATTCGGACATCATCTATGTCGGCCACGATGGCATCTCGCTTTATTTCAACCAGTCTGGAAATTTTTGGGGGCCGCCATACCGACTGTCGCATTTTCCGCGAGTTGACAACCTCACATCCATTGCGACGACAGACCTCTTGGGCAACGGCACGGCCTGCCTCGTCTGGTCTTCCCCGCTCGCGCCTGACGCGCACCGGCCGATGCGCTATATCGACCTCATGGGCGGGCAGAAGCCGCACCTCCTCGTCTACACGACGAACAACATGGGAGCGGAGACGGAGGTTCAGTACAAAGCCTCCACGAAATTCTATCTGCAAGACCGAGAGGATGGCCGCCTCTGGGTAACGAAGTTGCCGTTTCCGGTGCACGTCATCGAACGGGTCGAGAATCGCGACCTCGTCTCCAACACGAAGCTTGTCAGCACCTATCGCTACCGTCACGGCTATTACGACGGAGTGGAACGTGAGTTCCGCGGCTTCGCTCATGTCGAGCAACGAGACGCCGAATCGGTCGTGGGAGAATTTGACCTGCCGCCGGTCGTGACCAAGACCTGGTTCCACAACGGCGCGTTCCTTGAGGAGGGCAAGCTCGAGGCTTATTTCAAGGATCCCGCTAATCAGGAATTTTTTGCCGGCGACCCGCAGGCGGTCTTCCTGCCGGACACCGACCTGCTGCCGGAGCTCTCTGTCGATGAAATGCGCGAGGCGGCACGCGCCTTGAAAGGCAGCATCCTGCGCCAGGAGGTCTATGCCGACGACGCTTCGGCCAAGGCCTCACTGCCCTACAGCGTCTCAGAGTGCAGTTACAAGCTGACCTGCCTGCAACCGCAGGGTCCCAACCGCCACGCCGTCTTCTTCGCCCATCCAAGCGAAACCATCGACTATCATTATGAGCGCAACTCCACCGATCCGCGCGTGAGCCACGCATTGACCCTCGCGATCGATGATTACGGCAACGTGCTAAAATCCGCCGCCATCGGCTATCAGCGCCGCGTGCCTGCTTTCGACGAGCAGAATGCATCGCTCGCGACGCTCACCGAGAGCCAGTTTACGAACCCTGTCCTCGAAGACGATGCCTATCGCACGCCGCTTCCAGCCGCGGTCAAAACGTATGCACTGACCGCGCCGACGCTCGCGGGCGCGAAGCCCCTGGATTTCGCCACGGTCGAGGCCATGGCCGCGGCGGCGACCGAAATCGCCTACGAGGCGCAGCCGGCACCGGGCCAAACGGAGAAGCGCCCGATCGAGCAACTGCGCACGCGCTACCGCAAGAACGATCTCTCCGCCTTGCTGCCGGCCGGAAAAATCGAGTCCATGGCGCTGCCGGGAGAGAGCTACAAGCTGGCGCTTACCCCAGGCCTGCTCGACGTCTTCCAAATCAAGGCCTCGCGCGCCGAACTGACGAACATTCTCACCGGATCCGAAGGGGGATACCGCAATCTCGACGGCGATGGCCGGCTATGGATTACTTCCGGCCAAGCCTTCTACTCGTCCAAGCGTAGCGATTCTGCTCAGCTGGAACTTGCCTTCGCGCAGGCGCATTTCTTTCTGCCCCATCGCTTCGAGGATCCCTTCGGCAACACGACTACAGTAGCTTACGATGCGAATTACAACCTCCTGCCCATCTCCACGCGCGATGCCATCGGCAATGAGACGATCGCCGAACGCGACTACCGCGTGCTGCAGCCCTACAAGGTCACTGATCCCAACGGCAATCGCGCGGAGGCGCGTTTCGACGCCTTGGGCATGCTTGCGGGCACGGCTGTGCGGGGAAAAGCGATCGGCGCGGTCCAAGGCGATTCCTTTGACACCTTCGCCCCCGACCTCACTCCGGCGCAAATCAGAGACTTCTTCGACTCCAGCGACCCCCGAGCGCTCGCCGTCACCCATCTGGGGACCGCGACGACCCGTATCCTCTATGACCTTGAACGCGTCCCACCTTGCTCTGCTTCCATCATCCGCGAGACCCATGTCAGCGCGCTCGCGGAGGGCGTCCCAACCAAGGTCCAGCTCCATTTTGTCCATTTTGACGGCTTTGGGCGGAAGGCACAAACCAAGGTCCAAGCGGAGCCCGGCCCGCTCGATCCTAGCGATCCCAACTCCTTGCCGCTCGATCCGCGCTGGGTCGCCACCGGGGCGAGGGTGTATAACAACATAGGCAAGCCGGTCCGCCAATACCAACCCTTCTTTGCCCCGACGCCCAAATTCGGGATCGAGAAGTGGGGCGTGAGCAGCACAGTCTTTTATGATCCAGTGGGACGCGTCGTCGCCACGCTGCATCCAAATAACACATTCGAAAAAGTCGTCTTCGATCCCTGGCAGCAGACAACATTCGACGTCAACGACACGGTAATCTTCGATCCGAAGACCGATCCGGACGCCGGCCTCTTCTTCACCCGCCTTCCCGACGAAGACTACCTGCCCACCTGGTTTCAGCAACGGATCAATGGCACGAAGGGCCCCGAGGAGAAAACGGCGGCGGAGAAGGCCGCCAAACATGCGGACACCCCCGCCGTCGCGCATTTTGATAGCTTGGGCAGGCCTTTCCTGGCCATCGCCGACAACGGCAAGGACACGAACGGAAACGATCTCAAACTCCGCACCCGCACTGTGCTCGATATCGAGGGCAACCAGCGCGAAGTCATCGACGCGCTCGACCGCATCGTTATGCGTTACGACTATGACATGCTCGGCACGCGCCTCCACCAGGCCAGCATGGAGGCGGGCCAGCGCTGGATGCTCAACGACGCGACCGGTAATGCCCGCTACGCCTGGGACAGCCGCGATCACCGATTCCGGGCTGCGTACGACCCCTTGCACCGGCCGACTGACTCCTTCCTGCGCGAAGGCGCGGGCGCCGAGCTGCTGGTGGGGCGCACCGTCTATGGCGAGACCCGGCCGAACCCCGAGGTCAATAATTTGCGCGGCAAGGTGGTTCAGCTTTTCGATCAGGCCGGCGTCATCACCAGCGACGATTACGATTTCAAGGGCAATCTCAAGCGCAGCCAGCGCCAGCTCGCCCAGGCGTACAAGGAAACTCTCGATTGGTCGGCCGCCGTGCCGCTTGAACCCGAGGTCTACGCGAGCCGCACCAGCTACGATGCGCTGAACCGCCCGGCGGAGCTGACCGGGCCGGACAACAGCACCATCCGCCCCGGTTACAACGAGGCGAGCCTGCTGGAGCGGCTTGACGTCAATCTGCGCGGCGAAACCGCCACCACACCTTTCGTCAAAAACATCGATTACGACGCCAAAGGCCAGCGCACGCTGGTCGAGTACGGCAACGGCGTCAGGACCACCTATGAATACGACCTGCTGACCTTCCGCCTGACCCGTCTGACCACAGCCCGGCCGGCCGGGCTGAACGGCCTCGCGAGGCAGCTCTTCAAGGATGCCGGCACGGTGCAGGACCTAAACTACACCTACGATCCGGCTGGCAACATCGCCCACATCGCTGACGCCGCGCTGCCGACGCTGTTCTTCGCGAATCAGCCGGTGGACCCGGTGAGCGTTTACACCTATGACGCCGTGTACCGACTGATCGAGGCCGAGGGGCGCGAGCATATCGGCCAGACGGCGCGCGTCTTCGATCCGCCGGGCTGCAACCGGCGCGATTATCCCTTTGCCGGGCTTGCCGACTTTATTGCTCATCCAAACGATTTGCAGGCTATGCGCTGCTACACCGAGCGATACGAGTACGATGCTGTGGGGAACTTCCAGTCCATACACCATGTCGCCGATGCCGGCAGCTGGACACGCGTCTACGAATACAATGGGGCAAGCCTGATCGAACCGGCCAAGCAGAGCAATCGCCTGACAAAGACGACCATTGGCAACGGCACCACCTTTCCCGAGACCTACACCTACACCGACGCGATGGGTAACGATGTGCATGGCTGCATGACGGCCATCAACAGCATGAAGATGGTCTGGGACTTCAAAGACCAGTTGCAGTACGTGGACTTGTGTGGTGGCGGCACTGCCTATTACGTCTATGACGCGGCGGGACAGCGTGTGCGCAAGGTCATCGAGCGCCAGAACGGCACGCGCAAGAACGAACGGACTTATCTCGGCGGGTTCGAGGTGTTTCGCAAGTACGACGGTAACGGGACGAGCACGATTTTGGAGCGCGAAACACTGCACGTGATGGACGATAAGCGGCGCATTGCACTGGTGGAGACCCGCACACAGGGCAACGAACCTAACGTCCGGGAGCAACTCATTCGCTACCAATTCGGCAATCACCTCGGCTCGGCGTCATTGGAGCTGGATAACGCGGGGCAAGTCATTTCGTATGAAGAGTATTACCCGTACGGGAGCACATCGTATCAGGCGGGGCGCAGCGGTGTGGAGGTGAGCTTAAAACGATATCGGTACACGGGAATAGAGCGAGATGAGGAGACGGGGTTTGGTTACCACGGGGCGAGGTATTGCGCACTGTGGCTCGGCCGGTGGACAAGCCCTGACCCCCAAGGCCTTGTAGATGGGACGAATGTCTATAGTTATGCCCGCAACGCTCCCGTGTGCTTAACGGATCCGGGCGGAATGGATCCGGATGATCCCGTGTATTTGGGCGGTCGGCACGACCTACTTCAGGATCTCCAGTATTGGGGTACCTCTGACCGCGGTTGGATCGTCGGTGAGTATGATCCGTTAACCTTTGCTCAACGTGGGACCTTTTATTACTACAATCGAGGGAGCAAGACCGCGTCCGCCATCCTTGATCCAGAGACTGACACTTGGCTTAGTAACGAGACGATCGAGGTCCACGGCCTGGCGCCGCCGGGCAATGGAGGCTTTCTGGGCGGGGTTTTGGAGGGTGCCGTGGACATCCTCGGCGGCATGTACCACATGGTAAGACATCCGATTCAAACGGCCGAGGGTATTGGGCATATAATTAGACATCCCGGGCAAACGCTAGAGGCTCTTGGCCATGCTGTTAAGGAGCGCGCGAGTGCGATCTTGTCAGGAGATACGCATGCTGCGGGCAGGACATTTACGGACATTTTCGCCACCCTTCTTGTTCCTGAAGCGGAGGCAGCAGAAGTTGCAAGAGGAGCGGATATCGCCGTGGATCTAGCGAGAACGGCAGAGCGCGCGACAACAGCAACAGAGGTGGTGGGGGCGGTCGCAGCAAAGGAATCCGGTCTTTTTGCAAGGGTTCCTGGTGCCACTTCCGCGATCACTAAAGACGTCGAGGACGTTGAACGCTGGGCGCGATCTGAGAGGTTTGGCGTTGAAATTGCAGGATACGAGAAGAACGGTGTTCGGTGGGAAAACGTCGGCTCATCCAGAGAAGTGGGTATTCCTGCAGGATCTGACCTAACTCAACATACTCATCCTATGAGCCGTGTTGCGCTACCTTCCAAAGGAGACATTGTGAATTTTCGTGGTCAATTTGACCCTGCAACATCACATAGCATATTGGGAAGTGCTTTCCCAAATGCGGATCGGTTTCTTACAAAACTAGGTTTAGAACCGTCCGGCTTAGTTATGAAAACTACATTTGAGCAAGCAAATCTAGAACGTGCAGTCAAATTCTTTAGAAGGGCATTCGGCGGGCAATGAGGCCCGCGTAGTGTCGTTTTTCCCACGAGTGGGACAGGTATCGACCTCGCTCTCGCTGCGTCGGAAAACGCGCCCAAGTCGGTCCTGAGCAATCGAGCCCAGAAGCAAAATGTTGACGAGGCGCTTTATGCGGCCAAGAGCTATTGGCCTGCCGTCCTGAATGATTTGAGCAGTCATGCCGAGGTTGCGGAAGGACCGTCGCCGTGGCTGCAAGATGTTCGACGCCCTGAAAGGTCAGGTGATCACTGCCGTGCCGGTGTGTGCGCAAGGCCTCAACCGCCGAGCGGTGCAAAGGTGACCAAGGCGGACGCGCAAAAGGTCCTCAAAATTATCAGTGACGATAAGCAAGAGTCAAAGGTCGATACTTAAGGAAAAAATCCAAGAGCCCGAGTTGATCGACATGATCGATCTTCCGGCGGTCGGTGCAAGCCGAAATGGCCTTCAAGACCTTGATTCAGAAGCGATCTGTGCCCCGGGTGTCCCTACCGCAAATCAAATCCGCACGTATTGATGGTGCAGCCCACCAAGTATGGGCCTTCCTTCGATACCGCCGGCGTGTTGAATGACCCTTCGAACCGGCGCATCCTTGCCCAATGAGAGATGCGTTCGGACGGCGTTGTAGTATTGGTGCGCAGGAGAGGGCCGCCGACCCAGGGCTGGAAGACGTTCCTGCGCAATCATGCGGATGGTGTTGCGGCGATGGATTTGTTCGTAGTGCCGACCGTCTCGTTTCGGTTGCTCTATGGGCTGGTGATCATGGGCCACGGCCGGCGACAAATTCTGTGGCTCGGCGTCACAGCGCAGCCCACGGCGGAATGGATTGCCAACCAACTGACGGCGGCCTGTGGCTGGGAGCAAATCCCTCGCGATCTGATCCGCGATCGGGATGCTTGTTACGACGGTCTATTTGTTCGTCGCGTTCGCTCGCTCGGCATTCGCGATCATCCGACGTCTGCACGCTCGCCTTGGCAGAACGGGTATGCCGAGCGCCTGATCGGCTCGATCCGTCGGGAATGTTTGGACCATATCGTGGTGACAGGCGAGCAGCACCTGCGCCATATCCTCAAATGTTACATGGAATATTACAATGCGGTGCGCACGCATCTGTCGTTGGGCAAGGATGCACCCATTTGGTGAAGTGAGCCGCAGCCTCGACTAGGCGCACCCACCGTTGCGGGCGGTAGGCCGGGGGACACGGCATCGTGGACAGCTTGGCAAAACCTTCGGCCCATTCGCGCGGAATGCCGCCATCGTATTCGATGATCGCGGCTCGCTCCTCGAAGGCGTCGGGATCATCGTTGAGATTGTCGGGTATAGCGCGGGGCACGGTTTGGCCTGCCGCGTCGACCGTGACCGCGTCTTGCATCTGTACGGCGAGTATCTTCAAGAGACTCGCGTCTCGTGTTCCAGATTGTCGGGAAATTTTTGCGTCCGCACCGTCCGCGGTGGTCCCGGGATTGGTTTCCAAGGGGCTGGCGCGGTCGGTCGCAGCGCCGCCCCGGCCGCTATCATCGGTCCGACCGTCCGCATCTTTGGCAACGGTCCGCAGGGGTGGAGAGGGTGGAGTCGCGAAGCCGTTGGCGGGATTGGATTTCGGCTCGAACGCCGACGGTGCGGACGGTGCGGACGGTCGCACCCCGGTGTTTTCTGCCGCAGTCAATCCAGTTGCTGGCGTGTCGAAGAGCTCGACCGCAAGGCGATCCTGGACGCGAACCTCTCGCAGCCCGCGCGTAGCACCAACCCGGCTGCAATTTCATGGTGTGACCGTTGGAATGAACTGAGAGGCGAAAAATAAACTCCGCTATCCACCAACTGCAATATCGGTCTTCTTGCTCGTCAATTTCGATGCGCCAGGTCGAGCTTGGTGATCTCGGTGCAACGCCCCGGGCTCCTGCTCCACCGACCTAATTCGATTGCGGGGTGGATTGAACAGACAATAGGTGACCAGCGAAAGCAGCGTCGCCGTCACTACTAGCCAAAAGATATTGCTGGCCATGAGGAATGCCTCAAATGTTCGAAAGTAATTGTGGGGATCACCGCATATGAATTCTATGGGGATGCAACCACTTTTTTATAAATGTCGCGTGGCCTTGATCGGCGTCATCAGCATTTACAGCCAGGAGGTCCGGCCGTTTACCGACAAGCAGATCGAGCTAGTTCAGAATTTTGCTGCCCAAGCCGTCATCGCCATCGAGAACACGCGCCTGCTCAACGAGCTGCGCGAATCGCTGCGACAGCAGACGGCCACCGCCGACGTGCTCGAGGTCATCAGCCGCTCGACCTTCGATCTCCAGGCGGTGCTCGATACGCTGGCCGAGTCCGCCGTGCGACTGTGCGCCGGGGATCGATCGGTCATCCGCCGCCGCGTGGGCGATACATACCCGGTCGCAGCGACCTATGGCCTTTCGCCTGAGCAGCGCGCCTACCGCGAGCAGTACTGGATCGATTTTCGGGCGCACCCTCATCGAAGGCCGCACCGTTCACATTCCCGATCTCTTGGCCGACCCCGAATATAGACAACCCGACGCGGCGCATGTGGCCAACGAGGCGCGAATTTAGTAGGGAAGACGAAGCGCTAAGGGACGCTTGCCAGCTACGCTTGGGGCATCACATTGTCGAGCGGATCGTTGGGCCGGATCGACTTATAACCACAGAAGAAATCATGAAACGGTGTGGGAAGTTGGGTTTTTGATTCCGTCTAAAATCATTTCGAGACGGTTTAGCGCGCTGCCGTACCCAACGGTGCGGAACACGGTCCCACCGGAAGCGTTGCCTCGGCGGCCCCGAATATCCCCTCTCTAGGTCAACGGGGGCTGACTTCTTCCCAGTGGATCGGAAACGATGATTTAAAATCACATATTCAAGTTTTGTGAACACGCCGCGCCAGCCGGAAATCCGACTCCGATTCGGGTGCGGGGGGCAAAAAAAAGCAAATTTTCGGATTACACGATTACACGCCACATAGGTCGCAGCCCGCCTGTACGGATTTTCTATAGTGCGTTGGCCGATGCCAGACGAGAACCTCCCTGCTTGGGTCCAAGAACCACCACAGTCGCGCCGGTCTTCACTCGGCTGTAGAGATCAATCACATCCTCATTGGTCAACCGGATGCAGCCCGACGAAATCGCATGTCCGATCCATCCAGGTTGGTTTGTGCCATGGATGCGATACAATGTGTCTTTGCCGTTGGCATACAGGTAGAGCGCGCGCGCCCCCATCGGATTGGTTGCACCGCCTTCGACATAGTTCGGAAGCGGGCCGAG
>Ga0070699_100000650_pt1 | contig 32523 bp, 30 predicted proteins | sample KBSK1503metaG_FD_65473 | JGI IMG/M metagenome (GOLD analysis project Ga0070699, IMG submission 65473) | Corn, switchgrass and miscanthus rhizosphere microbial communities from Kellogg Biological Station, Michigan, USA - KBS K1-50-3 metaG | ecosystem: Host-associated > Plants > Roots >...
TCGCCGCCCTTGGAGTAGTCACCCAGCACCACCGTACCGGCGCCCGCCTTGCGACCCAGCCGTCGCGCTTCACTCAGGCCGATCGGCTCATCGTCCGCCACCCTGCTCTGCTGCAGCAGGTCGTGCACCCGGTCCTGGTCCACCACCCCGAGGTCGCGCCACTGGGACAGCGCCAGCGCGAGCATGTTGACGCTGCCATCGTGGAGCCAGGCAAGCGCAGGATCGTCTTGAATATTATCGAACGGGAGGACCAGCATGGCCAGCCGGGGATTGGATCCGGCGGTTGCTTTGGAACGAGCCTTGAGTCCGATGCCCAGCCCACTGGCGGCCAGCACCAGCAGCGTCAGCGCCAGAGCGGCCCGGCGTAGCCGCCGCCGCCGTTTCACTGGCTCCATCGGGAGCACGGGAGTGGGCTCGCCGAGCAGTGCGCGGCGGAACGCGGCTCCGCTTTGCCAGCGGGCCTCCGGAATCTTCTCCAGCGCGTACATCACCGCGTCGGTGATTGTTTCCGGCAGATCGGGGCGTGCGGCGCCGAGCGGCGCCGGCCGGTCCACCAGCTGGCGCGAGACGATAACCCGGGGCGGTCCCGTGAACGGGGGCTCACCCGCCAGCATCTCGTAGGTCACGATGCCGAGCGAGTAGAGATCGCTGCGGGAGTCGATTCCCTCCCCCGCCGCCTGCTCCGGGCTCATGTACGCCGGAGTGCCCATCACGGCGCTCGGCCCGGTCGGTCCATCCACGCCATCGACCAGCCGCGCGATCCCGAAATCTGCCAGAAGCGCTCGCGGCGCCTCGGGCGGTCCCTCGAGCAGGATGTTCTCGGGTTTGAGGTCGCGGTGCACGACGCCCGCCGCTGCCGCGGCGTCGAGGGCAAGGGCGAGATCCGCTGCGATCGAGACGGCGACGTCCGCCGGCAGCCGCCGCTCGCGGCGCAGCCGCTGGCGAAGCGTCTCGCCCTCGTGGAAATCCATCACGTAGAAAAAATGGCCGTTGGCGTCGCCGGCGGCGTGTACCGTCACGATGTTCGGGTGCCGGATTCTCGCCACCAGCCGAGCCTCGGCGAGGAAACGGGTCGCCAGGGCGCGGTTCACCACCAGGTCGGGGTGGATGACCTTCACCGCCACCGGGCGCTCCAGCGTGACATCGGTGGCCAGAAAGACCACCCCCATGCCACCGCGACCCAGCTCCCGCTCGAGCCGGTACTGCCGGCCCAGCGCGCGCTGGATGGTATGGAACAGCTCGAGGTCGGTCACTGCCAAGACCTTGCCTGGGGGTACCCCATTCGATGCCGAAAGGGGGAGGTTCGTTGCGTTTGGCTCCGTCCCGGGGGATTCGTGCCCAGGCCGGCGTTGACTGACCGTTGAGGGGCTTCAGCCATTGTCACCCCTCAACCTACAAGAGGAACCCTTCAATGCCTGCCGCGGCATTCGTCCTGTCCCGGCCGCCCGCGCCGACCATCGCCGCAGTGCTCACGCCCAACGAACGGGCCAGCCTTGATGCGGCCAGCGTCGGGTGCTTCGCGGTGCTGCACCGAAGCTCCGTTCCCGAGGCGGTGCGCGCCGTTCGCGAGCGGGCGGTTGACGCCGTACTCCTCTCGGTACACCAGTGCGCCCAGGGCCGGGTCGATGAGGTCGATCAGCTGGTCCGCAGCTTTCCGGGTGTGCCCACCGTGGCGCTGGTCACGCGGCACGATGCCGTGGCCTCCGAAACCCTGCTCCGCCTGGGGGCGACCGGTGTGCGCCAGGTGGTGGACGTCACTGCGCCCGCCGGATGGAATCGTCTGAGGCAGGTCGTGGCAGAACCGGCCACGCACGGCGCAGCTCGGATTCTGGCGCCGGTCTTTTCGGCGCTCCCCGAGATGCCCCAGGACGCGCGAGTCTTCCTCGAGCTCCTGATTCGGCTCGCGCCGGAAATGCCCGCGGTCCGGACGGTGGCGGCGCGCTTCGAGATCAAGCCCAGCACCCTCATGTCGCGATTCGCCCGAGCGGCCCTTCCCTCCCCCAAGACGTATCTCGCCGCCATTCGCCTGCTGTACGCGGCGCAGTACTTCGAAGGCGGCGGCCGTTCCATTGCGGACGTCGCCTACCGGCTGGATTGCTCCTCGCCGCAGAGCTTCGGGCGCACCATCCGTGCGATGCTGGGTATCACCCCGGGAGAATTTCGTCGTCGGTTCCCCTTCCCGACGGCCCTGGAGCGATTCCTTGCACAATTGGTGTTGCCGTACGGGAGGGTCTGGGCGGGGTTTCGTCCGTTGCGGGGAGGCGAGCGGTAGCGCCCTGCCCCGGGGCTCAGCCTAGGCTCAGCTCTCTAGTAGTTGTAAGCACAACAACCTGAAGCCCACGAGATTCCAGCGTCTCACGGCCGCCTTGCTCGCGGTCCACGACGGCCAGAACGCCCAGCACTTTGCCGCCTTCCGCGGACAGGGCGTCGATCGCCTCGGCGGCCGAGCCACCCGACGTGATAACGTCTTCGACCACCACCACCGAATCGCCGGGCTTGAAGTTTCCTTCAATGCGACGCCGGGTTCCGTGTGGCTTGGCGGCCTTGCGCACGCTGAAGGCGTTGATCGACGGCGGCGCGTCCAGGCTTTCGCGGGCGATGGCGTAGGCCACGGGATCGGCGCCCATGGTCAGGCCGCCCACAGCAGCCGGCTGCCATCCGGCGGAGCGAATGGCGGCAAGGCTCAGGCGTCCGATGAGCCGCTGGCCCTCGGCGGACATGGTGGTCTTGCGCGCATCGATGTAGTAGGTGGAGCGGCCTCCGGAGGAGAGGAGGAAGTCGCCCAGGCTCACGGAGCGCTCGCGCAGAAGAGCCGCGAGCGCCTCCCGATCGGTCACTCGCTGCCTCGTTTGAAGAACGAGGACAGGAACCCGCTCTTCTTTTCCGGGGGCGCTTCGGCGCCGGCCGCGGCGCAGAAGGCTTTGGCGAACTCGGCCACCGTTTTCCAGCGCTTGGTGAGATCGCGCTGCAGGCCGGTCATCACCGCGGCCTCGATCGCCGGGGGAAACTTGAGCCCTTTCACGGCTTCGTTGAGCGGTACCGGCGATTGCGTCAGCAGCTGCTGGAAGAGCTCGCGCGGACTTTTCCCAGGGAAGGGAAGGATCCCCGTCAGCAAATGATAGGCAATCGTGGCCAGGCTGTAGACGTCGGCCTGCTCGCCGACCAGCTCGCCGGAAAGGGCCTCAGGGGCCACGTACTGCAGGGTGCCGACGAAGAATCCCGCCCGGGTAAGCCGGTCCGCCGGGTTATCCTCCGCGTCCCGCGCAATCCCGAAATCGAGAAGGCGTGCGGTCTGGGTCGTCGGGTCGTACATGATGTTGGCGGGCTTCAGATCGCGATGAATGATGCCGGCCTTGTGCGCCACGCCGAGCGCGTCTCCCAGCTGCTCGATGATCTTCGCGGCGAGTGGAGGGGCCAGCCGGCCCGACGCCGTCAAAAAACTGGCGAGCGGCTCGCCCGGTGCCCACTCCAGCGCCAGGTAGTAGACGCCCTCGGCCTCGCCATAGTCGTACGTGCCGATGATGGACTGGTGACGAATCCGGGATCCGAACGCCGCCTCACGAAGAAAGCGCTTCACCGCCACCGGATCCTGCGCCATGCGCGGGCGCAGAATCTTGATGGCCGCCTCGCCGCGCTCGGGATGCTCCGCGCGATAGACGGTGGCGGTGCCTCCCTCGCCGACATGCGAGAGGAGTTTGTATCCAGCCACTGTGCGGCCGACGAGATTATCTTGGCTCATGGGGGGCAGTCCAAACTACAGCCGGCGGGGACCCCTCACAAGCGCTGCGCGTGCACGCCGGCACCGCGGCTGGCGTCCCCCCAGCGTACGGAAGACCTCCAATCTGGTCCCGACACCCTTTCCCGTGGCCATTCGCATGAGGATTCCCGACCTGTTCCGACGCACGGCCCCCACCGGGCTTTTGTTGGCCGTTTTGGCATGCGGTGGAGGCCGTCCTCCGGCGGGCGGGGTGACCCCCTCGACGGAGCAGACACTCAACGAGCTGTTCAATCTGTCGGCGCTCTACCAGCGCATGGGACGGCTCGCCGCCGGCGGGCCAATGCCCTTTGTCGGGACGGTGGCTTACGTGCCGGGTCAGCGGGATTCGACGATTGCGCGGGTGGGGCTGTCCTTCGACAACCACGCCTTCGCGTTTCAGCGGGACGGTCGCGCGTTTTCGACCCGCTTCCGGGTCGAAATCGGATTCGCGCGGGCCGGACAGGCGCCAGTGCAGGCGGTGCGCGATGAAGTCGTGCGGGTGGAGTCCTTCGCCGAGACGCAGCGCAACGACGAGAGCATCATCATGGAGCAGGGGTTCCTGCTCGCGCCGGGGAGCTACACGCTGACGGTGACGGTTCGCGATCCGGCGTCCACCGTGGCCTCACGCGCGGAGCAGCTCACCGAAGTGCCGGCGTTTCGTGCGGGCGAGCTCACCATGCCGATCCTGGTGTACGCGGCGCGGGCGCGGGAAAATCTTCCGGACACGCTGGCCATGACGCTCAATCCGCGCGGCACCGTAGCCAATGGCGGCGGCGACTCGCTGACGATGTACGTCGAGGGCTACCGGTTTCCTGCCGCCAAAGAGGTGCCGGTCGATGTGCGCGACGAGCGAGACAGCGTGGTTTATACCGGGTCGATCCCGTTCAAAGGAGGGCGGCCGCTCGAGGCCTTTGTGCTGCGGGTTCCGTCCGACGCGCCGCCGCTGGGCGAGCTCAAGCTCGTCGTCGGCGAGGGCGCCGATGCCCGGCGCACGACCGCGCTGGTGTCGTTCTCCCGGAGCTGGGTGGTCACCAACTACGACAACCTCCTCTCCTTGCTGCGCTTCTTCCCGTGGGGCATGGACAAGATCAACGCGCTCCGCAACGCCAAGCCGGCCGACCGTCCCCGCCTGTGGCGCGAGTTCTGGTCCGCCACCGACCCGGTTCCGCAGACTCCGGAGAACGAGGCGCTCGACCAGTACTTTACCCGGGTCGCGATCGCCAACGATCGCTTCAAGGATGAGGGCGGGGCAGGGTGGCGTACCGATCGCGGCGAGGTGTACGTCACGCTGGGCGAACCGGACCAGGCGATGGAGAGTCCCCCGGGCAACGACACCCGGATCGTGCAATGGGTCTACAACAGTTACCGCGCCGTGATCACCTTTACGGGGCAGCTCGGGTTCTCCCGGCTCCGCATGACCCCGGCCTCGCGCGCGGACTTCTCCCGGGCGCGCGCCCAGGTGATGTCGCAGGGCGGAGCGCCCCGGTGAGCTAAGCGGTACGCGGTGGGCGGTGTGCAAGGGTGGGATGGCTTGCCCCGCTCACGGCGCACTGCTCACCGCTTACTTTTGGGGCATGCCGCACCACTCCGCACCCCAGTTATTCCTGGTCGATGGTCACGCGCTGATCTATCGCGCGTTTTACGCCCTCATCGCCCGTCCACTACGCACCAGCCGGGGTGAGAACACGTCCGCCGCCTGGGGCGTGGTCAACTTCCTGCTCCAGCTCCAGACGAAATACCGGCCCGACTACCTGGTCTGGGTGCTCGACGCCGGCGATTCCTTTCGGACCCAGCGCTACGCCGCGTACAAGTCGACCCGTGAGAAGCTCGGCGCCGAGTTGCAGGCCGACTTCGACATGGCTATCGAGCAAATCAACGCGCTCCTCGCCGCCTTCCGCTTTCCGGTGCTGGCGGTCAAAGGGTACGAAGCTGACGATGTCATCGGAACCCTGGCACGACGGGAGGCCGCCGCCGGCCGCCAGGTCGTGATCGTGTCGGGAGACAAGGATTTCTACCAGCTCATCGGCCCCCGAATCGCCCTGCTCAATCCGGGGCGAGGCGGCCCGGGCGGCGTGGACGAGGTCTGGGTCGACGAGAGGAATGCATCGGAGCGGCTCGGCGTGTTGCCGGGCCAGGTAGCCGACTACCTGGCGCTGGTGGGGGACAGCTCCGACAACGTGCCGGGCGTGAAGGGCATCGGGGAGAAAGGGGCGGTCCAGCTCCTCACCGAATACGGCGATTTGGAAACCCTGCTTGCGAGGGCCGGAGAAATCACCGCGAAGCGGCCTCGCGAAGCGCTGGCACAGTACGCCGCGGAAGCCCGGCTCTCCAAAGAGCTGGTCACCATCCAGACCGATGTGCCGGTGAACCTGGACCTGGAATCTGCCGCGGTTCGCGACCCCGATTCGGAAGCCCTCGTCAAGGTGCTGATGAGGCTCGAGTTCCACACGCTGGCGAAGAAGCTGACGGACAGACGGACAGACGGACTGACGGACGGACAGCCGGCCGGCCGGGCAGCGGACCAGGCGTCTCCGGAGCAAGAGGCCGTGCCGTTGCAGCCACCCGTCGTTCCGGCTGTCCTCCCATCCGCCGGTTCGCCTGACCGGCCGACCGCCCCGTGCACCTGCATCGTCATCGACCAGGTCGGGCAGCTCGAGGATCTGGCTCGCGCGCTGCGCGCGGCGCCCCTGGTGGCGATCGACGCCGAGACCAACGGGATGGAGCCGCATGACGCGGAGCTGATCGGGCTGTCGCTGTCGGTCGAACCCGGCTCGGCGTGGTACCTGCCGTTCGGGCACCGCCCCCGGGGCGGCGAGCTCGCCGCCCCCGCGCCGGTTACCAACCTTCCCCCGCTCACCGATCCCCTGCTGGCGCCGCTCGTTGCCGTGCTTCGTGATCCGGCGGTGCGGAAGGCGGGACACAACATCAAGTACGACTGGCAGGTACTGCGGCGCGCGGGCGTGGAGCTCAAGGGCACGGCGTACGATTCGATGCTGGCGAGCTTTCTGCTCGATCCGGGTCGCCGGTCTCACGGGATCGACACGTTGTCGCTGGAGCTCCTGGGCAGGCCGATGCGAAGTCAGGACGAGCTGACGGGGAAGGGAAAGGCCCGCATCCCCTTCGCCGAGGTGTCGGTCGCGGACGCGGCCGAATGCTGCGGCGGCGACAGCGCCACCGTGCTCGCCCTCCACCATCTCTTTGCGCCCCGCCTGGCGGAGGCCGCCCTGGTGCCGCTCCTGGACGGGCTCGAGATGCCGCTGGTCGAAGTCCTGGTAGACATGGAGTGGCGGGGAATCGCGATCGATCCGGTGCTGTTCGGGCGGCTGGCGAAGGAGCTCTTTGTCGACCTCCAGCGGCTGGAGGCGGAGATTGCCCGTGCGGCCGGCGGATCGATCAACCTCAACAGCCCGAAGCAGCTGGCCACGGTGTTGTTCGACAAGCTGCAGCTGCCCGCCCTCAAGCGGACCAAGACGGGCCCCTCTACCGACGCCGACGTCCTGGAGCAGCTCGCCGAAATGGGGCACGAGGTTCCCAGGCTGTTGCTCGAGTATCGCGAGCTCGAGAAGCTCCGCTCCACCTACGTGGACGTGCTTCCGAAGAAGATCCACCCGGTCACGGGGCGAATCCACACCAGCTTCAATCAGATCGGCGCGGCGACCGGGCGGCTGTCCTCTACGGATCCCAACCTCCAGAACATCCCGGTGCGTTCACCGCGCGGCGAGGAGATCCGCCGCGGCTTCGTGCCGCAGCCGGGGTGGAAATTCGTGGTGGCGGACTACTCCCAGATCGAGCTCCGCCTGATGGCGCATCTGTCACTCGATCCCGCGTTCATCGAGGCGTTCCGGCAGGGCCACGATATCCACCGGCAGACCGCGGCCATCATTTTCGGCGTGCCGATCGACCTGGTCTCATCGGAGATGCGGGCTCAGGCCAAGACCATCAACTTCGGCACCATCTACGGGCAAGGCCCCTTTGCGCTCTCCAAGCAGCTGTCGATATCCCAGGAGGAAGCCAAGGCGTTCATAGCGGAGTACTTCCGCCGGTTTGCCGGGGTGCGTGCCTTCCTGGACCGACAGGTGGGGCTGGCGCGGGAGCGCGGCTATGTCGAAACCCTGTTCGGCCGGCGCCGCTACGTCCCCGAGACCCGAGACCGCAACTTCAACGTGCGCGCCTTCGGGGAGCGCATTGCCCAGAACGCCCCGCTCCAGGGCTCGGCGGCGGATCTGATCAAGATCGCGATGGTCCGCTTGCACGCGGCGCTCCGGGACGGTGGCTTCAGCGCGGGATTGCTCCTGCAGGTGCACGACGAGCTGGTCCTGGAGGCGCCGGTCGATGAAGTGGAATCGGTGGCCGCTCTGGTCAAGACGCACATGGAAGGAGCGGCGTCGCTGGAGGTCCCACTGGTGGTGGAGATCGGGGTGGGCGACAACTGGCTGGATGCGAAGAGCTAGAGGCTAGGGGTCAGGGGTCAGGGGAGGGGGAATGGGATGAGACCCCGACGTGGTTCCGGAAATCCCGACGCCCTGGGGTTTTCTACGACCGCCCGGCCACCAATTCCACCGGCCCGCCAGGTGCATAATGGCCGGTACCAGCACCATGCGGATCAGCGTTGCGTCCAGCAGCACCGCCAGCGCGAGGCCGAATCCCAGAAACTGCACCATCAGCACCCGCGCGAAGGCAAATGCCCCGAACACCACGATCATGATGAGCGCCGCCGAAGTGATCACCGAGGCGGTCGCGCTGACGCCCTCCATGGTCGCTTCGGTGTTGCGGCCGGTGCGGTCGAAGGCCTCCTTGATACGCGAGAGCAGGAACACTTCGTAATCCATACTCAACCCGAACACGACCGCGAAGACCAGCACCGGGATCACGACGAAGATCGCCTCGGTTCGCTCGGTGATGCCGAAGGCCTGTCCGCCGATCCCGTACTGGAATACGAGCACGATGAGCCCGAATGTGGCGCTCACCGAGAGTGAGTTCATGATCACCGCCTTGATCGGCACCAGCACCGAGCGGAAAGCGATCGCCAGCATCATTCCCGTCACACCCAGCACGAGCCCGATGATGAGCGGGAATCTGCCCAGCAGCTCCTTCTGAAAATCCACGCTCGCGGCCACATATCCTCCCACCGCCACGGTCGCCCCCCGCAACTGGCGGATGCCGTTGGCCGCCGCCAGCCCGCGGATTCTCGCGACCAGGTCCATCGAGGTGGTGAGGGACGTCGAATCCCGCGGGATCACGTCGAGCAAGGTCATCCGGCCGTCCTTGCTCAGATAGGCGTCCATGGCATCCGCGTAGTTGGCGCGCGCGGAATCGGGATCGGAATAGATGAGCGAGTACCCCAGCAGCGATTGTCCCGGGGTGAGATCGACCAGACTTCGCACATCCCGCACCCGCGGGTCGGCCCGCATCGAATCGGACAGGTGGCGCAGGGCGCGCAAGGCGGTCAGGTCGGTGGCCGTCCGCCCCTCGGGAAACTCCACCAACACCCGGATCGGAAAGAGGTAGCCGGACACCCCGATGCGCTCGAGCACCTCCACCCCGGCGCCCGCCTCGGTCCGTGAGGGCCACCAGTGCCGCGCGGGCAGACCGATCCGGATCCAGAACAGGGGCGCCGTGAGGGTCGCGACGGCAATGGCTCCCAGCACCAGCGCCCGCCGGGGATGTCGCGAGAGGGTGCGGGCCCATTTTTCCCAGCCGAGCGGCGAGTGATACCAGGTGAGCCGCTTGGCGAGCCAGCGGGGCCGGTCAATCCCGCGCCCGATCATCGCGAGGAGGGCAGGGAGGAGCGTGGTCGAGAGCAGCACCGCCACGCCGACGACGATCAGACCCCCGATGCCCAGACTTTTGGTTTCCACCAGCGGGGTGAGTACCAGCGCCGCGAAACCCACGACGACGGTGAGTCCGGAAGTGAGTACCGCCGCCCCCGCGGTGCGGACGGTGCGCGCCGCCGCCTCCATCCGACGGTACCCTCTGGTGAGCTCTTCGCGGAAGCGGGTGACGATCAGCAGCGAGTAATCGATCCCCACGCCAAGGCCGATCATCGTGGTGAGGTTGAGCACGAAGACCGACATCGGCGTCACGGTGGCCACGAGTCCGATGACCGCGACCGATATGGCCACGGCCAGGAAGCCGACCAGCAGCGGCAACACGGCCGCCACCAGCGCGCCGAAGGCCAGCACCAGGATGACCAGCGTGATCGGGATCACCCTGGCCTCGATGCGGCGGCTGTCGTCGGCGCTCACGATCCGCACGTCGAGATCGAGGGGCGCGCGACCGGTCACCCAGGTGCGATAGGCGTCGCGGTAGGGCACTTGGGCCACCGACCGGTTGAGCGCGCGCCGGAAGGTGGCCACCACCTTGCCGACGCTGTCACCGGTCGAGGCATCTATCGAGACCAGCAGGAAGGTGAGCCGCCCGTCGGGCCCCAGGAAAAGCGAGTCCTCCGAGGTGCGGTAGGAGATGATCGAGCGGACGTAGGGCTCCCTCCGGAGCTGCCCGGTGATCGAATCGAGCATCGCCGCGGGGAGATCGTCGGTGAATGGGACCGGACTCTCGATCACCACCGCAAAGAATTCGCTGAAAGGCCGGGCGAAACGGCTGTTGAGGAGACGGTCGGCGCGGGCCGCCTCGGTTTCGCGGTCGGCGCCACCTCGGACACTCAGCAACTCCGCGGTATGAGGCGATCGGATCACTCCGGCCACCCCCACCACTGCCCAGAATGCCACGATGAGCCAGCGGAACCGGACGATGAGAGCCGCGATCCGTTCCTGCATCAGCCGTGGCGCGCCGCGGGCGATGGACGCACGACGTTTGCTGAGGGGAAGAATGCAAGAATTTGCAAGTAAGAATGGTAGGCCGCGACCTTCCCCGGCGCCAGTTGGGGCGGAGGGTGGCGAGGGGCCCGTCAGTCTCCCCATATTTCGACAAGGCTATGTCCCGCGTTCTGGTCTTCGCCCTCGGGCTGCTCCTCGCGCTTCTCATCATCGGCCGGTTGAACCGTCCTGCTGAAGCGCGCCCCGTCGTGAAATCGGTAGAGGTCGCAAGGGCTCCCGCACGGGTGCCCCCACCCCCCCCACCGGCAGTCTTGGCTCCGGCTAGTACAGGGGGGACTCCTACCATTGACTTGCTCGCTCGACTCGAAGGTCGCCGGCGACTCGCCCGCGCGGCGCGGCAGACCTATTTCGATTCACTCTTCATTGAAACCGATTCGGTGGTCCGCCGCTGGCCTGACCGGTCGGGTACTCCGCTCGTAATCGCGATCCCACCGGGAGATTCGGCGCAATACGATGCCGCGCTGACCTCGATGGTGCGCCAGGGTGTTGCCGCCTGGGAGAACGCCGGGCTCGGCCTGCGCTTCACCATCACGACCGATACTTCCGGCGCGCAGATTGCTGTTCGAAGCTTAGACCAGCTCGCCGGCGAACGGGCGGGCCAGACCGATCTGCAATGGACTCGGGACGGCGCCATCCACTCGGCGGTGATTACGCTGGCGCGGCGGGATCAGACCGGCCGGCCGATCGCCCCTCCGGGTCTCCTGGCGGTGGCGGTGCATGAAATCGGACACGCCATGGGGCTGTCGCACTCGCCCCAGCAGGACGACGTCATGTACCCGGTGACCCGCACCTCCCGATTGAGCCAGCGCGACCGAATGACATTCACGTTGTTGTATGAACTACCACTCGGGACAGTCCGCGAAGCAATCTCTCCGTGATGCCTGCATTGCTGCTCAGCTTGCTGCTTCTTCAGGGCCCGTCTCCGGGCTCGGAGCCGCGCTTTTCCTCGATCGGCGCCGTGGTGGAACGGGGGATTCGCCAGGGCGTTTATCCGGGCGCGGTGGTGGTCATCGGTCGGCGAGACACGGTGCTTTACGCCCGGGGCTTCGGGCATCTGAGCTGGGCTCGGGGGGCGCCCCAGCCGTCGGTGCAGGAAACCCGCTGGGACCTCGCTTCGCTGACCAAGGTGCTGGCGACGGCGAGTGCGGTGATGGTACTGGTCGATGAAGGCCGCGTGGAACTGGATGCACCGGTGGCGAAATACCTCCCCCGATTCACCGGTTTCGGTAGAGAGCTTGTCACGGTCCGGATGCTTCTGGACCATACCAGCGGACTTAAACCCTACCTGGCGCTGTATCGCCTGGCGAACAACCGAACCGCGGCGCTGGACGTGCTCTACGAAGCGATCCCGGAGCGGACCCCGGGCAGCGCTCCCAAGTACAGCGACCTCAACGCGATCCTTCTGGGTCTGTTGGTCGAGGCCGTGACCGGTGAGTCGCTCGACGTGTACGCCCGTCGGGAGGTCTTCGGTCCGCTCAAGCTCAGCTCGACGGCGTTTGCGCCGGCGCTGACATCGGGTCTCTCACTGGCGCCGAGCTTCAGCGAACGCGGCCGTCCGGTGTCGGGGCGGGTTAACGACCAGAACGCCTACCTGCTGGGCGGCGTCGCCGGGCATGCGGGGCTCTTTTCGACCGGAAACGATGTGGCGCGCTTCGCCCAGACCTGGCTCCGCCAGGGCAGCACCGCGGACGGACCATGGGTCTCGGCTTCGTCCATACACGAGTTTCTGCGGCACACCGCCCGGAGCGGCAGCCGGGTGCTGGGGTGGGACACGCCCGAGCAGGGCGTACGACTTCCGTCGATCTACGGCCAGCTGGCAAGCCCGCAGGCCTTCGGCCACAGCGGGTGGACCGGCACGATGGTCTGGATCGATCCCGGCCGGGATCTCTTCCTCGTATTCCTGACCAATCGGAGTCTCGAACCCAGGGCCCGCCGTTCGATCACCGCGCTCCATTCCCTCCGCACCACGCTGTCGGATCTGGTGATCCGGCTGGCGCAACGTTGACCGGGGGCTCACTCCGAACCATTGTTCCAGCATGGCGACCGAAGGCAAGGACCCGGCTGCAGCGACAGCGACCCTGAATCCCGAAACCGTGAAGAAGGCGCTCCGCGCGGTCAAGGATCCCGAGCTGGGCCTCAACATCATCGACATCGGGCTGGTCTACGACGCGATCGTGGGCGAAGCCGGTGACGTGACGGTCAAGATGACCCTTACCTCGCCCGGATGCCCAGCAGGTGCCGAAATCATGGAAGACGCCAAGCTCGTCCTCGAGGATCTCGAAGGCGTCAAGAGCGTGACGATCGATCTGGTGTGGGAGCCGTACTGGACGCCGGAGCGAATGGATCCCCGCGTGCGGGCCTTCTTGGGGTGAGTCGGAAGTCGGTAGGACGGTAGATGAATTTACCGACCTACCGACCTACCGACCTACCGACCTACCGACTTACCAACCGACATCACTGCCCCACCAGCTCCTTCAAGAAATCTTTGACCTTCGCATCCTCCAGGCGGGCCAGCTTCGAGATCAGGGACTTCCGCACTGACGGGTCCGTTTCATTCCGCGCGATCCCCAGCAGCAGGTCCACCGAGGCGCGGTCCCCCCGCTTGAAGAGGCCGTTGATCGCCGCCTCTTTGGCCCGGCGGTCTGGCGCCTGATCGTAGAGTTTGCCAAGCTGGGCGCTGGATGCGCCGGCGCGCTGCACTGCTTCGATCGCCTGCCCGCGGATTTCCGGCGCAGCATCGGCATCTCCCGCCACACCGAGCAGCCACTGGAGATTGGCGGCGCCGCCCTCCTCGGCCAGCACGGACAAGACGGCCTGCTTTGCGGACACCGACGTGAGCGTCGCGAAACGGGTGCGTAACAGCTCGACGTCTCGCCCGGTGGCGTACTCGCGACCGAGTCCCCGGATCACCGTGACGCGGAGGGCCTCGGGAAGCGCCGGGTCCTGCAAAGCAGTGCGGAGAAACTCACGGGCGCGGGGGTCTCCCGAGCTCGCGAGCGCCTGGATCGCGGTTTGCCGGAGCCAGGTGTCTTCTCCGTTCGCCATGCGGGTGAGCGCGCTGAGATCGGCGCGCTCCGACCGGGCCAGTACCTGCACCGCCGACTGGCGGATCGGCAACATCTCTTCCGGATCGGTGGCCAGCGCGATGAGCGCGGCGGACGCCTGGCGGGTATCGTCGCTGCCGGCGCGGTCCAGCTCGCGGCCGAGCCATGACATCGCACCCTGGCGAACGGTGCGGGCGAGGGCGCGGTTCTTGGCCAGCGTGATCAATCCGGGCCAGACCGTGGCGCTATCGGCCAGCACGGCGGGGAGGATCGCCTCGCGGCCGGGACGGCCTTCCGCGCGGGTGGCCAGGTCGAGCAGGTACGCGGCGGCGGCGGCAGCGGAGACCGCACCGAGGTCGGTGACGCCGTCCGGCGTGGACTCGGGGGCAATTTCCACATCGAGGCCGACGACCATACCGCCGGAGCGGGTTACGCGGACCACGACCGGACCGCGTTTGCAGGGCGGCCGATTGTCTCCATCCCAGCCGCGCCAGTTGCCGGAGTTGATGAAATAAGACGAGCCGATCTGGATGGCAGACCCGGCACCACACACGTCGGCGCGGGCCGCATAGTGGAACTGCACTCTGCCGTCGCCGCCGGCTTCAACCCGGGACCGTAATCCGCCCTGGGCGCTCACCACCACGACCGCGACGATCGCAGCCGCGAGCGCGCCGCCGAGCCCACGCGTGAGGGGGCTCATGGCTTTTCCACCAGGTCGAGCAGCAGCTTCGTGGTGCGGGGGTCATTCTTGCGGGCCAGGACGGAAATCGCCTCCCGGCGGAGCTGCGGGTCGGTGCCGGACTTCGCAATCTCGATCAGCTTGTCCGTCGCGGCCGGCTCCTCCCGGCGAGCGAGCTGTTGCAGCACGGCGCTTCGGAGGTCCCGCTCCGAGAAGGAGTCGAAGAGCTTGCCGAGGTCGTCGACGGTGAGCGTCGTCGAGCGGAGCCGGGACAGCGCCTCCCGCCGGACCCGCATGTCCTCGTCCCGGTTCTTGGCGATGGCCATGACCCACTGGTCGTTGGCGGGGCCGCCCATGCGCGCCACCGCAGAGATGATCTGAACCTTCATCGCCTGCGACTGGGTCTTGCCGTACAGATTCCGCAGGTATGCCGCGTCTTCCTCGTCCGAGGTTCCCGCCCGACGCCCGGCGGCGTCCACGGCGGTGATGTACTTGCGGTCGTCGGAGGTCGAGGCGACGCGCAGCTCGCTGGAACTCCCCGCGAGCTGGGAAACGGCCTCCATGCGCATCCTCTCCGGAATGTCGTTCCGTTCGATGATGGTCCGGAGTACCCGTTTGGCTTCCGGCCCGCCGCGCGATCGCAGTGCCGAGAGCACGGCCTGACGGGTTCGATCGTCCGGCGCGTCCGCGAAGATTTTCTCGAGCGTGGCGACCGTCGTGGTACCCGGCATCCGGCCGATCATGTTGATCGCGTCGCTGCGCACGCTGGCATCGGGATCGCTGCGGGCTACCACGAGGAGATCGGCCGCCGATTCCTCGGTACCGCTGCGGCCGAGGATGTATACCGCGCGGCGACGAAGCTGCACCGAGCACTCGTCCCGCCGGGCCAGCACCTTCTTGAGCGTGGGCCGGGCCTCAGGCGGGTCGATCTGCGCCAGCGCGTTGAGCGCCTCGGCACGCACCTCGATGTCTTCCTTATCGCAGCTGGGCCCTCCCGCCGTGGCGACGCGCAGGGCCTCGGCGGCCTGGGCATCGCCTCGCGCGGCGAGCGCGGCCTGCAGGCGGGTCCGCAGCGTCGCGGCATCGGGATCCGCGGCGGCGTCGGGGTAGCGTTCCTGCTGGGCCTTCAGCACCTCGAGAGCCCGCTTGAGCTCCTCGGTCGATCCGGCGCGGTACAGGGCAAAGGCCTGGTAGTAGAGCACGGCAGGCGCAACGCGGGACCGGGGGAATCTGGTCTCGATCGTCTTGAACAGGTTGGATGCGCGATAGTACTCCCCGCGGTTGAGCGCTTCGCGGGCTGCCCGGTAGAGGGAATCCTCCGGAGAACCCTGGTCGGGCCGCATCCGGCTCAGGTTGCCGCGAGGCTCGTCGTCATCCCACGAATGCCACGCGAAATCCGTCGTCGTCAGCGCCTTGGGGCTCGGGATGCCCTGGAGCGGGAAGTCCAGGTCGAAGGGCGGAATCGGGCCCATGAGACCGGGCTCGAGCGCCATCGCCGTGGGATGCTCGAACGGAAGCGGCGTGTGCCATTGCAGATCGTGCAGGTCGAGCGAAAGATGTTCCATCGGAGCCAGGGCCATCGGCGCGTCGAGGTTCCAGTGCCCTGGCGGCAGGTCGAACAATCCGCCCGGCTCGTAGAGGAACGGTTCCATGAGTCCCGGGACCGCGATCGGCTTTGGGGCCTTGGCTCGTGGCGTCGGGGCCGTCTTGGGTGCACTGGGTGGCCGCGGCGGCGTCTGGGCTGCCGCGGCGGATGTCAGCGCGAGAATGAGAAACGGAAGGGGTCGCATGGCGCGGGCTCCGCCGGTTACGGCTGCGAAGTGGGATGATCCGCGAGATATACGCGGAGGCGCGGGATGACGTCCCGCTGATCCAGGGCTTGATCGATCAGATACACGTCGGGAGCGTCGGGACGGGCCGGCAGCCGCGCGATCTGCGCAAGGACCAGCTCGAGATCCTCGAGCAAACCCCGCAGGTGCGCATTCAGCGGCTGGGGCGAATCCATCAGCAGACGGGTGGTGGCAAGCAGGTCTCGAGCCTGCGTGGCCGAATACTCCAGCCCCTTCCCGTCCTGGGTTCCCGCGGCGAGGGTGACCAGCAGCCCGGTGACCCGCTCGAGATAATCGGTGGCGACGCCGACAAACGGGAGCTCCTGGGCGGCCACGTTCATTACCGGCAGCTTCCGATCGAGACCGAGAGCGAGCTGGGCCGAATCGGCCGGTGCCGGATTGATCAACCGCGGCGCAACCTGGCCGATGCCGAAGCCGAGGATCAGCGTTGCCGCCAGTGGAAGAAGGGTTCGAGCCCACCGGGCGGGAAATCGGCGCGGCGCCGCCTCGAACGCCTCGGCTTCGATCCATTCCCACATCCGGTCCAGCGGTGGCTGATCCGCCACCCGCCAATGGTCGCGCAGCTCATTCAGCCGCCGCTCGAGATCCTTGTCGCTCATCATGAAAAGCTCCTCATTGCTCTGTGGCCACTCCGGCAAGCGCCTCGCGCAGCCTTGCGCGCGCTTCGAAGAGCCGGGCCTTGCTGGTACCCTGCGGGATATCCAGGATTTCCCCGATCTCCCGATGGGTGAACCCCTCGACATCATGGAGCACCACCGGCATCCGCAGCCTTTCCGGCAGCCGCTCCAGCTCTGCCTGCAGCCGGTCTCGCAGGTGCGGATCGGAGGAATCGGCAGGCGTGGCGACGCTCGAGGCGGCCTCCAGATCCAGCTCCCGGGCCCGAAGCCGCTTGCGGCGGCGGAACCCCGTCAGCACCTGCGACATCGCCACCGAATGCAGCCAGGTCGAGAAGGCCGACTCGCCGCGATACTGCTCCAACCGGTCGAACGCCTTCACGAACGTGTCCTGCGTGTACTCCTGGGCCAGCTCATCCTCACCCACCATGCGGAAGATCAGCCGGTACACCCGAGGGGCGTGTCGGTCGTAGAGGCGGCGGGCCGCCAACCGGTCCCCGGCGCACGCACCGGCGATCAGAACTCTATCGTCCACGACACCGTCCCTTGCGGCCGCATGGGCTTCGGTTGCGCCTGCAGAGATATGACGATGGCAGGATAGGAAGGGTTGGGTAAGAGGGCAGGGAGCTGTGGATTTGGGGAGTTGGGGACAGGGGGTGGGACATACCCAGTGACGCAAGTAAGTAGTGAATACTACGACTATGACAAAACAGCCTGCAGTAAATCTTTGCCAATTGCTCCTACCTGCCAGCGACGGATTCCTTCCACCTTACCCAGTTGGTCCAGGTCGGCCGGCGCCGAGCGGGCTATGGCTTCGAGCAGCCAGTTGGGACAGAGCACCCCAGGGGCCAGCTCCTCGCGAGTGGCGAGGCTGGTGCGCAGGGTCTTCAGTCGTTCGAGCCGGGCATCGTAGGCCGGGTCAGGGCGATGTCTTTGCCCGCGAGGGTACCTGGGCAGCTCGCTCTCGGGTAACGCGAGCCCGCGCCGAATGGCGGCCATGATGTCCGCTCCGCGCCGCTCGGCGTTCTCCCGCCCCACACCCTTGACCCCCGCGAGCGCAGCAAGATCCGCGGGTGGATGCTCCGCCAGCGCGAGCAACACATCGTTGCCGAGTATCCGGAAGGCGGCTCGGTCCAACGCATCGGCGGTGCGGGTACGCCAGACGTAGAGCTCCCGGAACACCGCCAGCGCGCGGGGCGAAAGGGCGCGCGCGCCTTTCAAGCCGAGCGCCGCCACCTCCGGAAGGAGCGGCTCGGCCCAGCGCACCCGCGTCAGGATCTCACATTCTTCGTTGACCCACTCGAGGCGCCCGCGCGCCAGCAGCTGGTCGCGCAGCAGATCCCGGAGCTCCGGCAGGTGCCGGGTGTCCATCGCGGCGTACTCGAGCATGGGCTGGCTCAGCGGCCGCTCCGACCAGTCGGCCCGCTGAAAGCGCTTATCCGGCGTGACGCCGACGTGCTTTTCCAGCATCGCAGCGAGTCCGATACCGGGCTCGTTGAGGAACTGCGCGGCCACCCGGGTATCGAACAGGTTGGCCGCGCGAAATCCGAACTCCGAGCCAAGGAGCCGGAGATCGTAGTCGGCATCGTGGAACACCTTCTCGACGGCGGTGTCGGCGAGGAGTTCGCCGAGGCCGGGGAGTCCGACCACCGCGAGCGGATCGACGAGATGGGTTTCGCTCCGGGTGGAGAGCTGGAGCAGATACACCCGGTCTCGATGACGATGGAAGCTGGCCGCTTCGGTGTCGACGGCCACCAGGGCCTCGGCCCGGAGGCGTCGGAGCAGCGCGCTAAAATCCGGCGCGGCTTCGATGAGGCGGAGTGGGCCGGCGTTCACGAGCGGAATAGTAGCGAGTCCGGCTTTGACCCACCTACCTTATGGCATTCCTGGAGAGTCCGCATGAACCTTGCCGACGTCGAACAAGTCGTCTATCCCGATGATTGCGACGCGTTCGGTCACCTGAATCAGGCGGCTTTCCTCCGGGTCTTCGAGCGAGCCCGCTGGGACGTGATGTCGCGAGGCCCGGGCATGGATGTCTTCACGCGACACGACGCCTGGCCTGCCGTGCGCAAGACGGTCATCGACTATCACGCGCCCGCCTTTCCGGGGGATATCCTCCGGGTGCATCAGGCGGTCGTGCACCACGGACGCACCAGCTTCACGATGCGCCAAACGGCGCGCCGGGCCAGCGACGGCAATCTCATTGCCACGGCCGAGTTCGTGTTCGTCTGCATCGATCGCGAGGGACGCCCGATACCGGTTCCGGAGGAAGTGGGCCAGTACTTCCACGCGCGGCCGAGCACGGAGCCCGCGGACCGGCTTACGGTCAACGGCGTGAGTCTCGCCGTCGAGCACCGCGGCACCGGCCCCACGATTCTCTTCGTCCACGGGTTTCCGCTGGACCGCACGATCTGGCAGCACCAGATCGACACACTCACCGGCTACCGGCGGATCGCCCCCGACCTTCGCGGCATGGGGCAATCGGACGCGCCCGATCTCGGCTACTCGATGAGTACCTACGCGGAGGATTTGCTGGGGTTACTGGAGGCGCTGGGCGAAGGGCAGGTCGTGCTCTGCGGACTCTCGATGGGAGGATACATCGCGCTGGAATTCGTGCGGCGCTGGCGGGAGCGGGTGCAGGGGCTGATCCTGGTCGACACGCGCCCCGAGGCGGACAGTGCCGAGGGCCGCCGCGCCCGCGACGCGTTAATCGGACGAGTGCGAGAACAAGGCGCGATCGCGGCAGCGGAGGCAATGCTGCCACGCTTCTTCACTCCGCAGGTGTCGCCGGACATCATCGAGCGGATCCGCACCACCATTCTCCGAACGCCGGTGCCCGGCATCGTGGGCGCGCTGTCGGCGATGCGCGAGCGCCCCGACAGCACGCCCTTTCTGGAGACGCTGACCGGGATCCCGACGCTGGTGCTGGTCGGTGCCGAAGACATGATCACGCCACCCGCGATTGCGCAGGGTATGGCCGCGGCGATTCCCGGTGCGAGACTGATGGAGATTCCGGGCGCCGGCCATTTGCCGTGCGTGGAACAGCCGGTCCCCACGACTCGGGCGATTCTCAAGTTCCTGCAGTCGGTCGGGTGAAACCATTTGCGGGGCTGGGGCGTCTATTAAGGTGGCGGGCCGATCCGATGCTCTATATCAGATCACTGCCAAGCCTCATTGCAGGTCTTCCATCCCAACGACCCCGGGGTCGGCGCATCAGCCAACCCCGGGGTCGCCTCTTCGCTCCCTACTTCTTCGGCCTTCCCGGCGGAGTGTCCGAATTGAAAATGTCCTTGTTCTTCTGGATATAGCCCTCGAGGTTGGGTGGAACGTCTTCCTCCGGGAAGATGGCCGTCACCGGGCACTCGGGCTCGCAGGCCCCGCAATCGATGCATTCATCGGGGTGGATGTAGAGCTGCTCTTCTCCCTCATAGATGCAGTCGACCGGACAGACGTCGACACACGCCTTGTCCTTGGTGCCGATACACGCTTCGGTGATCACATACGCCATGACTGCGCGACTCCCTCGGAGTGGATGGTTGGTGTCTCGCGGGTTCGAGCCGCTGTGAGGACAGAATTAAGGAGCCGGACGGCCGTCCGCAAGGGGAGCCTGGGTTAGGTTTTCCCGATGCGCATCTTGCCTTGGCTCTTCGCCGCCGGCGCCGTCGCCGCGACTCCAGCGTCGGGACAGCAATGTCCTGCGGGGCGCCTGGCGCTGGTGCTGGCCGGCGGCGGCGCCAAGGGCTTCGCGCATATCGGCGTGTTGCAGGTTCTGGACAGCCTTGGGGTGAGGCCCGACCTCGTAGTCGGGACCAGTATCGGCTCGATCTTCGGTGCCCTGTATTCCAGCGGGCTCTCCGCCCGGCAAATTGATTCCATCACCCGCGCCCTCCCTCTGGTCAACGTGACCGGCGGTTTCGCGAACCGGACGCCCCACGGCTGGGGCAGCCTGCAGCCGCTGCTGCTCTGGGAACAGGCGGAACGAGGCTGGTCGCTGGTCACTCGCGGCGCCTCGGAGCGTCGAACGGATGCGATGCTCAACCGTACCCTCCTCCGGGGAAATCTTCTGGCGCGAGGGGACTTCGACCGGCTCCCGATTCCATTCCGGGCCGTGGCGACGGACCTCCGCACCCGCGAACCGGTGGTGCTCGACAGCGGCGACCTGGCGCAAGCGGTGCGGGCGAGCATCGCGATTCCCCTGGTGTATACGCCGATCCGGATTGGTAACCGCTCTTACGTCGACGGCGGCATCTCGTCCAATGTGCCTGTCGCCGCCGCGCGCGCGGCGGGTGCCACTCGGCTGATCGTGGTGGATCTGAAGGACGGACCGGCCGCATCGGACAGCGCGGATCTGATGTCACCGGGGGCGGTGGCGCGGCAGCTGGCAAGCTTTCTCTTTACCCAGCCGTTGGCCGAGCTGGGCGCCCAGGATGTCTATATCTGGCCCGACGTCCTAGGCGTTTCCAGCCTCGATTTTCGCCTGTCCAACCGGGACAAGCTGGTGGAGAGCGGACGAGCAGCGGCTGACTCGATCCTGCGACAGGTGCCTTGCCTGCCGCGGCGTCCACCGCCAGTGATTCCCAGGCTGCCCACGGTGCTCGCGAGCTGGGAGGTCGTCAACGGTACGGCCCGCGACGGCGAGACCATGGGTCAGGTACTGGGACTCTCCCACAATCAACGAATCGACCTGGCCGCGCTCTCGGCCCAGCTCGCCGACATCCCGAACATCGAATCCTTTCGGGAGCTCTGGCTCGGGCCGGTCGGCGGGGGCGCGGAACGCCCCGACACCGTCTCCTTCAGAGCGCTGATCACTCCGGCCGCGCGCCGGGTGGCGGGACTCGGGGTCGCATACGACCACGACCTGGGAGGCCGACTCTGGATCGGTGGCCTGGACCGACATTCGGTGCGCGGCGTTCAGGGGAGCGCGATCCTGTCGCTGGGCCGCTTCAAGAGTGACTTGATGGGGACGTTGCTCCGTCCGATCGGGGTGGGCCGGATGCGCCTCATGCCCCTGGCATCATTCCGGCTTCTCTCCGAAGGGGTGCGACGGTTCAGCGCCGACGGGAACAATTTTGAAAAGCTCGAGATCCAGGAGGCGAGCGGGTTTGCCGGACTCGAGTGGGCTCGGCTCGGTGCATGGAGGATCCAACTGGGAGGACGTATCGTCACTTGGCGGACGCCGGCGGAAGAGAACCGGTCGACCGGTGGATCCTCGATTACGGCGCGACTGGAGCCGGGGCTCCCGGTTCAGGGAGGTGTCGAGCTGGTCTGGACCGGTGATTACCAGCTCGCCCGAGCCACGCTTGGCGGCGTGATCGCCTCGGGCCGCCTGACGCTCGAGCCCGAAATGAGGCTCGGAGTCGGGCGACGGCTGCCGCTTCAGACCGAGTTCGAATTGGGAGGATCGGAGGGGTTCCCCGGCTTGCACATCGGGGAGCGCCGGGGTGACCGCGAGGTCTTTGCGCGGGTTCAGGGCGCCTGGCAACTCCGGGGACCGGTTGCCCTTCGGCTGTCGGTCGCGGCGGGGAGGTCAGCCAGCGGGGGCCGTCTCTTCGGGAAGGAGAACTGGCTCGCGGGAACGCGGCTTGGATTCGGGGCCACCACGCCGATCGGACCGGTGGCGTTCGAGTACGGGTTCGCCTCCAACGACCGCCGCGCGGCGTTCATCAGGGTGGGGAGTTGGTTTTAATGGCTATGGGCTACTGGCTGTTGGCGGAGAGCCGATAGCCCATAGCCTAAGCCACATGTTTGTGAAGGAACTCCAGCGTTCGTTCCCAGGCGCCCCGGGCGCATTCCTTGTCGAACACGGTGGGCCGGGTGTCGTTGAAGAAGGCGTGGTCGGCGTCGTAGTAGTGCGCCACGACCTTCCCGCCGGCGGCCTCGATTTTCCCGACCAGCACCCGCGCGTCGGCTTCCTTCACCGACGTATCCCGCTTGGCGAAATGCGCGAGCAGCGGCACCTTCAGTCGGGCCGGATCGATCCGCACGTTTGGGTGGATGCCGTAGAAATCGACGACCGCGGCGATGCGGTCGGGGTACTCCACGCCGGCATAGAGCGCGAGCTGTCCGCCCATGCAGAAACCCACCACCCCGGCCTTCCGGGAGGTGACCTCCGGGCGGCCAACGAGCGCGTCCGCGGCCCCGCGCAGGTCGGCGCCGGCCTTCACGATGTTGAGCGCCATGAAGAGTTTGCCGGCCTCATCCGGACTCTTCGTCGCAGTGCCGTGGTAGAAGTCGGGCGCCAGTGCGACAAATCCTTCGGCCGCCATCCGGTCGCACACGTCCTTGATGTGATCCACCAGCCCCCACCACTCCTGGATCACCAGGACACCCGGCCCACGCTGGGACGCAGGAATGGCGAGGTATCCCGACGAGGTGTGCCCGTTCGCCGGGAATTGTATCATCTGGCCCATGTCACCTCCTGCTACAGGAGGGCGGATAGTGGCGTAGGTACCTGTTCCGACCGAAGCTCCGGTTCGCCGTAGCGGTCGGAGGCGGTATAGAGGCGATTCCACTCTTCGCGAAGGCAGAAGGGATCGGCGCCGTAGGCCCGGTCGACCGCGAGCACGCCGTCCAGGTGGTCGATCTCATGCTGCAGCAGCTCAGCCCGGTCTCGGTCGAGGTCGAGCTCCTGGGTTTCGCCCTTCAGGTCCTGATAGCGTATCCGAATGTGGTACGCCCGCTGGACCCGGATGAGCAGATTGGGGAAGGAGAAGCAGTCGTCCCATACCGTGAAGTCTTCGGTGCCGATATCGACGATCTCCGGATTGATCAGAGTCCAGGGTTGCTCCATCTCCACGTGCACGATCCGAACCGGGGCACCGATCTGGGGTGCGGCAATGGCCCGCCCACTTCCAAACCGGGACTGCCAGTCGCGAAGCGTTTCCCGCAAATCGTCCACGATGACCCGGACCCCGGTCGACCGGGGCTTTGCAATGGGCTGGCTCCGGGTCCGGAGAATCGGATCACCCAGCAGCCTGATTCGGTGGATCGTCATGGACACTAATCTCCGGCTTGGGGCGGGAATCCTCAAGAGGAGCCACGGGCTCGTGTCGCCACGTGAGAAGTAGTATATAAAACTACGTTAGCGCGGCAGAAATCGTTGCGAAAGCCGGCCCAAGCACCCCGGGAGACCAAGCCGCACCGGCATCGTAGACCTGAATACTCGACCTCGACCCTCGGCCCATAACTCATTGCCTTTCCATCCTTTCCGTAATTTTGACAATCCCGACTATTTTACTTAGGATTCGATTTCAACTAAGCCCGGAAGAGGCCCAGCAGTACGGCCAAGGAGTGGGGGAAGAGGGAAGATGAGCAGCCCAGTAGAGTCGCTGGTCAACCGCGAGTACAAGTACGGCTTCGTCACCGATATCGAAGCCGACACGGTCCCCAAGGGTCTCTCGGAAGACGTCGTCCGGCTCATCTCGGCCAAGAAGGGCGAACCGGAGTTTTTGCTGGAGTGGCGCCTCAAGGCCTATCGCGGCTGGCTCAAGATGTCCGAGCCGCACTGGCCCAATGTGAAGTACCCGCCGATCGACTACCAGGATTCCATCTACTACTCGGCCCCCAAGACCAAGGCGCCACTGGGCAGCCTGGACGAGGTCGATCCGAAGCTGCTGGAAACCTACGCCAAGCTGGGCATCCCCCTCACCGAGCAGAAGATCCTCTCGGGGGTCGCGGTGGACGCGATCTTCGACTCGGTGTCGGTGGGAACCTCGTACAAGAAGGCTCTCGGCGAGATGGGCATCGTGTTCTGCTCGTTCTCGGAGGCGGTGCGCGAGCATCCGGATTTGGTGCGGAAGTATCTGGGCTCGGTGGTGCCGGCGAGCGACAACTACTTTGCCGCGCTCAACTCCGCGGTTTTCAGCGACGGTTCCTTCGTGTATGTGCCGAAGGGAGTCCGCTGCCCGATGGATCTGTCCACCTACTTCCGAATCAATGCCCAGAACACCGGCCAGTTCGAGCGCACGCTGATCATCGCGGACGAGGGCGCGTCGGTGAGCTATCTCGAGGGCTGCACGGCCCCCAAGCGGGACGAGAACCAGCTGCACGCCGCGGTGGTCGAGCTGGTGGCGCTGGACGGCGCCACAATCAAGTACTCGACGGTGCAGAACTGGTACGCCGGAGACGAACAGGGCAAGGGCGGGATCTACAATTTCGTCACCAAGCGCGGCAAGGCGTCACGCGGGGCCAAGATCTCCTGGACGCAGGTGGAAACCGGGTCGGCCATCACCTGGAAGTATCCCAGCGTCATCCTGCAGGGTGACGATTCGGTGGGCGAGTTCTACTCGGTGGCTGTGGTCAACAACCGGCAGCAGGCCGATACCGGCACCAAGATGATTCACATGGGCCGGAACACCCGCAGCACCATCGTGTCCAAGGGCATCAGCGCGGGGCAGGGGAACAACAGCTATCGCGGCCTGGTGAAGGTTCTGCCCAAGGCCGCCGGCGCGCGAAACTACACGCAGTGCGATTCGATGCTGATCGGCAACCGCTGTGGCGCGCACACCTTCCCCTATATCGACGTGCAGAATCCCACCGCCTCGGTCGAGCACGAGGCGAGCACCTCGAAGATCGGCGAAGACCAGATCTTCTATTGCAAGCAGCGCGGGCTCAACACCGAGAACGCGATTTCGATGATCGTGAACGGCTTCTGCAAGGAAGTGTTCAAGGAGCTGCCGATGGAATTCGCCGTCGAGGCCCAAAAGCTCCTCGGCGTCAGCCTGGAAGGAAGTGTCGGTTGAGCGCACTGCTGGAAGTTCAGGGCCTCAGAGCCTCCGCCGGCGAGAAGGAGATTCTCAAGGGCATCGATCTGACCGTGAAGGCCGGTGAGGTCCACGCCATCATGGGACCGAACGGCTCCGGCAAGAGCACGCTTGCCCAGGTGCTGGCGGGCCATCCGGCCTACAGCGTCACGGCCGGCTCGGTGCGGTTCCAGGACGCCGATCTGCTCGACATGGAGCCCGAGGAGCGGGCCCGAAGCGGCCTGTTCCTGGCGTTCCAATATCCGGTCGAGATTACCGGGGTCAGCAACGCATATTTCCTGCGCGCCGCGTACAACGCCATCCGGAAGTCGCGGGGCGAGGAAGAGCTGGACCCGATGGATTTCCTCGATCTGCTGGAGCAGCGGCTCAAGCTGGTCGAGTGGGAGCCGGAAATCATGAGCCGCGCCGTCAACAGCGGCTTTTCGGGTGGAGAGAAGAAGCGCAACGAGATCCTTCAGATGGCCGTGCTGGAACCCACGCTCGCCATTCTGGACGAGACCGATTCCGGGCTCGATATCGACGCGCTTCGCATCGTGGCCAAAGGGGTCAATTCGCTGCGGCGTCCCGACCGGGCCACGGTCGTCGTGACGCACTACCAGCGGCTGCTCGATTACATCATTCCCGACTTCGTGCACGTCATTTCCGACGGACGCATCGTCAAGTCGGGAGGTCGGGAGCTGGCCTTGGAGCTCGAGGCCAAGGGTTACGAGTGGCTCAGCGACGTTCCGGAGGGCGCCCCGGCGTGACTACGGTGTTTACGGAGGCGTTCGCGCGATTCAGCCAGAACGGCGGAGGCCAGGGACCGGCCGAGCTGCTCACCCGGAGGCGGGAGGCGTTCGGGCGTTTTGCGGCCGCAGGCTTCCCCTCGCTCAAGGACGAGGAATGGCGGTTCACGCCCATCGCTCCCATCGCCCGGACCGCGTGGACCGATGCCGTCGCGGCGTCGAGCCGTCCGACACCGGACCAGGTCGCACCCTTCCTGATTGGACCTCGGAGCTGGACCACGCTGGTTTTCGTCAACGGCCGCTATGACGGAGCGCTCTCCAACCGCCCCGAGCTGCCGGCGTCCGTCACTATCGAGCCGCTCGCCACGGCCCTCGAGCGGGATCCCGGATTGCTCGACGTACGAGAAGCCACGCCATTCTCTTCGCTCAACGCGGCCTTCGCACGCAACGGGGTCGTCATCCGGGTGGCCGCAGGCGTCGACCTGGCCGACCCGGTGCACGTGCTGTTCCTCACCACAGCGGAAGCAGCCGGCCAGGCCGTCCAGGTGCGGTGCGTCTTCGCGGTGGAGCAGGGCGCCCGGGCGCAGTTTGTGGAGAGCTACGCGGGGCTCGGAGGTGCCGCGTCCTTCACCAACGCGGTGACCGATGTGGCGGTCGGCGCCAATGCCTGGGTGGAGCACAGCCGGATTCAGCGGGAGAGCGAGTCCGCCTACCACATCGGGCTCACCCGGGTGGAACAGGGCCGGGACAGCCACTATCGCTCATTCTCGCTGGCCATGGGGGGCGCGATTGCCCGCCACGATCTCCGGACCCGGCTGGGCGATGAAAATGTCGAGTCGCTCCTGTACGGCCTCTACCTCGGGCGCGGCGAACAACTGGTCGACAATCACACCGTCATCTACCACGACCATCCCAACTGCCGCAGCTGGGAGGTGTACAAGGGGATTCTGGACGGGAAGAGCCATGCGGTGTTCAACGGAAAAGTCCTGGTGACGCCGGAAGCCCAGAAGACCGACGCCAAGCAGACCAACCGGAACCTGCTCCTGTCCGATGGCGCCAAGGTCGATACCAAGCCGCAGCTCGAGATCTTCGCGGACGACGTGCGCTGCACCCACGGTGCGACGGTGGGCCGGCTCGACGAGACCGCGTTCTTCTACCTGCAGAGCCGGGGTATCGCCCGCGAGGCCGCGCTGCGGCTGCTGACCTATGCGTTTGCCGCCGAGGTGACCGCCGAAGTGGCCTCGGCCCCGGTGCGCGAGGCGCTCGATGCGCTGGTGATCGATCGCCTGGGTGGAATGCCGTGAGGGTCTCGCGATGACGCCGGTCGCCGCGGCTCCGCTCAGCGGGCGGCAGGCCCATGCCTGGGATGTCGACCGGGTGCGGGCCGAGTTTCCGATCCTGACCCGGCAGGTGCGAGGCAAGCCGCTGGTGTATCTGGACAGCGCCGCCACCGCGCAGACCCCCCGAGTCGTGATCGACGCGATGACCCACTATTACGAAACCGGCAACGCCAACGTGCACCGGGGCGTCCACGCGCTCTCCCAGGAGGCCACCACCGCCTACGAGCGGGTACGCGTGCTGGCGGCGCGATTTCTCAATGCCGCGTCCCCCTCCGAAATCATCTTCACGGCGGGCTCCACCGCGGGACTCAATCTCGTGGCCCAGAGCTACGGCGGCTCCGTGCTGCGGCCGGGCGACGAAATCCTGATTTCGGAGATGGAGCACCACTCGAACATCATCCCGTGGCACCTGGTGGCCGGGCGGACCGGGGCGGTGATTCGCCCGATTCCGGTCATGGACTCCGGCGGTCTCGATCTGGCGGCGTTCGAGCGCCTGCTTGGCCCCCGCACCCGGATCGTGGCCGTTTGCCATGCGTCCAACGTGATGGGCGCGATCAACCCGATCAACGCGATCGCCGCGATGGCGCACGAGGTCGGCGCGGTGGTGGTCGTGGACGGCGCCCAATCGGTGCCCCACCTCCGCGTGGATCTCCAGGCCATCGATTGCGACTTCTTCGCCTGCTCGGGCCACAAACTCTACGGCCCCACCGGTATCGGGCTGCTCTACGGCAAGCAGCGACTGCTCGAGGCCATGCCCCCGTGGCAGGGTGGTGGCGGCATGATCCGCGAGGTGCAGATCGAGCGGAGCACCTACGCGCTCCCGCCGGAGCGGTTCGAGGCGGGAACGCCCCCGATCGCCGAGGTGGTCGGGCTGGGTGCCGCGCTGGATTACGTGATGACGTGGGACTGGGAGGCGCTGGTCGCCTACGAGCAAGCTCTCGTGATGAAAGCGGCGCAGTGGATCGGAGATCTGAAGGGCGTTCGGATCATGGGTGAAGGGGCCGACCGGGTGAGCGTCCTCTCCTTCATGCTGGACGGGATACACCCGCACGATGCCGGCACCGTGCTCGATACGCTGGGGATTGCGGTCCGGGCCGGGCACCATTGCGCCCAGCCGCTGATGCGGCGGTTCGGGGTCACCGCCACGCTCAGGGCATCCTTCGGGGCATACAGCACCGTTGAAGAAATCGAGACCCTGGCCGCGGGCCTTACCGAGGCACAACAGGTGTTTCTCGGATGAGCGAGCTGGACGAGCTCTACCAGAGCGTCATCCTGGACCACAACCGGGCGCCGCGAAACTTCCGAACGCTCCCGGAGGCCACCAATCACGCCGAGGGACGCAATCCGCTCTGCGGGGACCAGTTCGATGTCTGGCTCCGGCTGGAAGGGGACGTCATCGCCGATGCCGCGTTCCAGGGCCAGGGATGCGCGATCTCCAAGGCCAGCGCGTCGATGATGACCCAGGCGGTCAAGGGAAAGACGGTCGCGGAGGCACGCGCCCTCTTCGAGAAGTTCCACGAAGTGGTGACCGGGACCGGCGGCGTCAAGTCGCTCCCGTCCAAGCTGGAGGTGTTTCGCGGGGTGAGCGCCTTTCCGATCCGGGTGAAGTGCGCGACGCTGTCGTGGCATGCGATGAAGCAGGCGCTGGAGACGTCCCGACATACCGACCGAAGGAGTTGAAATGCCGTATCATGAGATGATGGTCAAACCGATGCGCGACGAAGTGACTCGCCTGGGTGTGGAGGAGCTGCGCACCGTGGCCGATGTCGACGCCGCGCTCGGTGCCGGTGAAGGAACTGCGCTGGTGTTCGTCAACTCGGTCTGCGGCTGCGCCGCGGGGGGAGCGAGGCCGGCCTTGACCCTGGCGCTGCGCCACCCGGTCAAACCGCAGCACCTCTACACCGTGTTTGCCGGACAGGATCTCGATGCCACGGCCAGGGTCCGCAGCTATTTCGCGGACTACCAGCCGAGCTCGCCATCGCTGGCGCTGCTTCGGGATGGCGAGGTCGTGCACTTTGTCCACCGCCATATGATCGAGGGTCGGCCGCCGCAGGTACTGGCTGCCGATCTGATCGCCGCGTTCGACAAGCATTTCTCGGAAACGGGTGCAGGGAAGCAGGAGTAAATGTCCGGCCATGTCTTTCATCCCGGCCATGAGGAACTCCACGGTGTGACCGTCGTGGTGGAGAGTGGCTCGGGACGCACCTGGGTGGGCCGGTACCACGAGCGCAGCGAGCAGGGAGTGATACTTCGAGACGCGGCCACCCACGACGCCGCCTCAGCAACCCAACCTCGCGATGCCTGGATTGAACGGCAGATCAGGTTCGGGATCCGGGCCGAAGCGCGGCACCTGCTGGTCCCCGGCGACCAGGCAAACCGGATTGTCCGGCTGATGGACTGGAAACCAGGCGAGTCTTAGTCAAGTCTCCTTGACAATCAGTCAACTGAGCTTTACTGTCTCCGAAGGACTCTTTGGAGATCCGGATGCTCTGTACCCCCAATCGATTCACCTGGCAGCTGCTCGGCTGGGCATCGCTGTCCGCTCTGCTCTCAATGGCATCCGCGCTCTTGCAGCGCTGGAATCTCGATCCGGGCCCGCTGCAGTGGGTCGTGGCTCTGCTACCGGTCCTCCCCATGGTGGGGTATTTCCTGGCCTTCACCAAATGGGTGCGCAGCCTGGATGAGATGCAGCGCCTGATCCAGTTCGAGGCGCTGTTGATCCAGTTCGGCGTCACCGCGTTGTTCGTGATGGGGTATGGGTTGCTGGCGGAGAGCGGCGCAGTGCCGAACACTCCGGTTGGGAACTTGTGGCCCTGGATCTGGCTTCTGCTCTTCGTGAGCTGGGCGCTGGGCCAGGTGATCGTTCGCCGACGATACCGGTGAACAACCGACTGCGGGTGCTGCGCGCCGAGCGGGAGTGGTCACAGGCCGACTTGGCCGCGCGCCTTTCGGTGTCGCGCCAGACGGTCAACGCGATCGAGACCGGCAAGTACGACCCGAGCCTCCCGCTGGCTTTCGCCATCGCGCGGCTGTTCGAGCAACCCATCGAAGCGATCTTCAGTCCGAACGGAGGGTCCGATGCGTAAGTGGCTTGCCTTCCTGATCACGCTCGCTCTGGGCTCGGTGCTGAGTGCCGTGGTGAGCGGCCGCTTCACGGTGCTTCGGATTCTCGGTCAGGCCATCATGTTTGCCGCGCTGTTCGGGCCGATGTACCTGGCGCCGGATCGTTACGCCCGCTGGACGGCGCGGTGCAGGATCCCCTGGCTTCGCCGGCGCGCGTAAGAGAAACCTCACTCCGGACCGGTCCGTAGGAGCGGTCCGATGCACACCTCCCCCTCTCCGGAGCACGGGCATGACCGGTAGCGTGGTGAAAGTCGAGGGCGTCACGAAGCGCTTCGCGGGGCACACCGCGGTGCAGGCGCTTTCGCTCGAGGTCCCCGCCGGGGGCATCTTCGGGCTGCTCGGTCCCAATGGTGCCGGCAAGAGCACGACAATTCGCATGATCATGAACATCATCTCCCCCGATGAGGGGAGGATCTCCGTGTTCAACTCGGTCGCCGCCAGCCGCGATCTCTCGGAGCGAATCGGGTTCCTGCCCGAGGAACGGGGTCTTTACAAAAAGATGCGGGTGCTCGACCACCTCGCCTTCCTGGGCGAAGCCAAGGGCATCAAGCGGGCCAACGCGCGGAAGCGTGGGGGAGACTGGCTCGCGCGCTTGGGACTCTCGGATTGGGCCAGCAAGAAGGTCGAGGACTTGTCCAAAGGCATGCAGCAAAAGGTCCAGTTCATCTCCGCGTTGCTGCACGACCCCGAGCTCCTGATTCTGGACGAGCCGTTCAGCGGCCTGGACCCGGTCAACGCACAGGTGATGAAGGACGTGGTGGTCGAAGCAGCGCGGCAGGGCAGGACGGTGCTGTTCTCGACCCACATCATGGAACAAGCCGAGCGGATGTGCGACCGGATCGTGATTATCGCACGCGGGCAGAAACTGGTGGACGGCTCGCTGGCCCAGGTGAAGAAGGATTTCGGCGGCCGGCACATCGCCCTCACCTTCACCCGGAACGCCGACAAGGCCACCCGTATCCTGGCCGACCGGACGCTGGTTGAGAAGGCGGACGACTACGGCGCCTCAGCCGAGGTGCAGCTCGCAGCCGGGGCCGACCCCGACCGGCTGCTCAAAACCCTGGTGCTCGAGGACGTAGGACTGGCGCGTTTCGAAGTGGTGGAGCCGTCGCTTCAGGCAATTTTCATCGCGAAGGTGGGCGCCGACGCCGCGAGCGCGCCGGCCAGCGAGGTGCATCATGCATAAGATCTGGGCGGTCATCCGCCGGGAATTCATCGAAAAGGTTCGTACTCGGGCCTTTATTCTCGCCACCATCCTGGGACCGTTGTTCTTCGGGGTCCTGGCCATCGTACCCGGGTATCTGATGAGCCGGGACACCGGAGTGAAGCGAGTGGCGGTGGTGGACGGATCGACCACCGACTTCGGGCAGCGGGCCGTGGACGCACTCAAGGCGGCCCGGAGAGGCAAGGTCGCAGGCGCGCCTCCGCGATTCGAGATCACTCGCGTGGCCGCGGCGGGGAGAGAGCTGGCGGTTCGCGATTCGCTGGTCAAGATGACCGGACTCTCGGACAAACAAGCCGCGGGATTCGACGGCCTGCTGCTGGTCAGCGATTCGTCGATCACCACCGGCCGAGTCCACTATCTGGGGAATAACGTCGGGTCGTTCGACGACATGCGGATGATCGAGACCGAAGTCACCCCGGTGATCCAGGCGACTCGGCTGCAGCGGCTGGGGGTCGACGCCGGCGAAGTAATGAAGTCGATCCGGGGCATCGACCTGGTCACCGCAAAGGTGGCAGACGGACGCCTGACCGGCGAGAGCGGGGCGGCGACGTTCCTCCTCGCCTACGCC
>Ga0070699_100000652_pt1 | contig 32442 bp, 18 predicted proteins | sample KBSK1503metaG_FD_65473 | JGI IMG/M metagenome (GOLD analysis project Ga0070699, IMG submission 65473) | Corn, switchgrass and miscanthus rhizosphere microbial communities from Kellogg Biological Station, Michigan, USA - KBS K1-50-3 metaG | ecosystem: Host-associated > Plants > Roots >...
TCGCGCTCGCCCCCGACCCGGCGCCGGAGCAGACCTACTTCATCCGAAGCGACCAGTTCAATTTCGTGCGTGAGGGCGTCCCCGCGCTCTTCTTCGAATTCGGTGCGGTCCCGGGGGACTCGGCGACGGCGAAGCGGCTACGGGCGTGGGGGAAGCGCTATCACGCGCCATCGGACGACTCGCGTCAGCCCGTGGACTTGAAGGCCGCCGCAGCATTCAACCACCTCTTGACCCGGTTCACCGAGGACGTGGCGAATGCGCCCGAGCGGCCGGCGTGGCACGCGGATTCGTTCTTCGCGAGATTCGCGCGCGAGCCGGCGGCGCGCTAGAAGCCGTCCGCGTCGGCCAGCTTGAGGGTCGACTTGACGGGAGACACCACGATGAACGACGTGTTCGCGAGCATTCCTCGGGCCGTCGACATCAGCTCCGGATCGTCGGTGATGAGGGAGACGCCGACCAGGACGCCCGTCTGCGGGAACTTCGATCTCGCCTTGCCTAACCCTTTTCCCTTCCCCTTGGCGTTGCCCGGTCCGCCCGGATTGTCCCAGACCATCCAGTTGTCCCAGTCGATCTTGTAATACGGATTCATCAGCTCGATCTCTTCGGGAAGGTAGGGCCGTAACCCGATCGGGACGGCGCCGGCCTGCACCTCGTCCGGCCATTCGGCGTTGTCCCCGAAGTAGAGATAGGCGGCCGCGCGAAGGGTCAGCACGTCCGCCACCGCCTGGGTTGCGCGGACCTGACGGACCATGTTGGCGTAGGTAGGAATGCCAACGGCCAGGGCGATCCCGATGATCGTCAGGGCCGACATCAATTCCAAGACAGTGAACCCGCGGGAATGGCGTTCCATCCCCGATCTATCGGCGTTTGGGGCCCGGATCTACAGGGGAAGCCAGTAGGTGATCTTGGCCAAAATCGTGTTTTCCGGCTCGTTCCCGAAGAGCGGGTCGGTGCGAAGGCCGTTTTCGAAGCCGTCGCCGTTCGGCGCGTGCCACGAGCGTTCGTCATACCGCGACCGGCTCTGGCGCCAGACGAGGAAGAACGTGCTTCCGGGCCGGTACTCCCACCGATAGACCATGTTCACGTTCACGGACGCGTACGAGAAATCGAAATCGCGGGCGTTGTAGCCGGTCTCGACGTACGGCCGGAACTCATAGGTGTCCGGCGCCTTCAGTTCGCGAACGCGCGAGTAGTCGCCGACCGTGATGAACGGCTGCGCGTAGACCTCGAGCGACTGATTCCGGCTGAAGAGGAAGTTCGACCGGAGCGTCAGGTCGAGCGTCTTCTGCTCGATATCGCCGTACACGTAGGCGATCCCGCCGATGCCGACACCGCCGGGGCGCGCCGTCACGTCGACACTTTCCAAGTATTGCGTGTCGTCCGAGCGGCTGTTGTAGGAGAGCGTCAACTCATGGTTCAGGGCGCTGCTCTGCTTCCAGATGAGCGTTCCACCCAGATCCACAGAGAGATTGTTCGCCGTGTCCTTGGACCACGTTCCATTGTGACGGAACTGGAGATCCTTTCGCGTATCCGTGACATAGCCCCACCAGCCGGTGTACGTGAACGGCTCGCGGATCAGGGGCCCGCCCCGTGTCTCGAAGCGGTGGATGCCCGTTCCGTTGATCGAGACGCCGCCGTTGATCTCGCGGTAGTTCCGAAGCTGCATCCAGCCGTTGATGTTCCCGCCGTTGTACTGGGGGTGACCCTTCCCGTAGGACCAGGCCGGCAACCCCGAGTTCACGTCGTACCCGGTCCGGCCGGCGTACATCCAGGACCGCCACAGGTTCAAGTTCAGGTTCGCGCGGTTGTAGACCTTGCTCTTGCCGTCGGGATTGAATTGCCGCTGGAGCCAGTAGTTCGTGTTGATCTCGTCCGGCGCCTGCAGGTATCCGATGTCGTTGATGTCGAGCTTGTCGCTCTCCCAGCGGCCGCTCAGCGTGCTCCGCCACTTGCCGCCCAGGCGCCGCAGGCCGAATTCGCCGCCGGTGCCGTACTTCGGTTTATCGCTCAGCGTGGGCGAAGCGGACAGAGCCTCGGGATCGATCACGGAACCGACGAAGGAGCCGTACGCGCTGTACACGCGCTTCGGGGAGGATATCTCGAAGTCGACACCCGTCGAATAGGCTTCGCGCGACTGGAAATCCGCGCCCGAACTCGCATCGAACCGATCGGCCGTATTGAGCACCGCGGTTTGCATGACGTTGAAGCGGTGGCGTCCTTGGGAGAATTCCTTGCCGAACCGGCCGACGAAGTAGCGCGAGAGTCGCTGGCCGTTCTTGAAGATGTTGTGCGCTTGACCATTGCCGGTGATGTCGCTCGACGCGGCCAGAGCTGCGACCGAAATACCTCCGACGACCTTGCCGGTCAGCTTGGCCGCGTACCGGATGCGAGCGTTCTCGTCCCCGGTTCCGATGCGCCTCGAGTAGAACATGTTGAACGTCGGGAACTGGAAGAACCGGCTCCCCTCGATGAAGAAGGGCCGCTTCTCGTCGTAGAACGTCTCGAACGGCGACAGGTTGAGGACGGCGGGATCCGCTTCCACCTGGCCGAAATCGGGCTGGAGGGTCGCGTTCAGGGTCAGGTCGGACGTGATCCCGTACTTGAGGTCCGCCCCGACGTTCTGGAACCCGTCGATGTTGTCGCCGCTGCCGGTCACCGAGTAGTCGGTTCCGCGCTGCACGACGTACGGGAGGAGTTCGATCTGGCGTGGTGCCCGGACGCCCGAGAGTCCGTTCAATTCCGCGAAGTTGCTCACGAAACCGGCCTGTTCGCGGGGCCACGTCTTCCAGGCGGTGTCCTGGCCGCGGCCGTGCATGTACCTCCAGACGTTCAGCCCCCACGTCATCACGTCGCCGGAGCGATATCGGATGGCGCTGAACGGGATGCGGATCTCCGCGTACCAGCCGTTCGCGTCGCGGGAGGTCTCCGCCTCCCACACGGCGTTCCAGTCGTCATCCGTGTCGCCGTTGTTGTAGATATAGGAATCGAGCTGCACGCCGAGCGGGTTCACCTTGAAGGCGTAGCCGGTCGTGTGATCGTGGTAGGGATCGATGTAGATCGCGACGACGTCGGAGTTGGTGAAGTTGTCCCGGCGGGAAAGCGCCGCCGAGATCTTCGACGCATCCTTCTCGAGGCACGCGACCGCGAAGTAAACGGCGCCCTCGTCGTAGGCGACCTTGAAGACCGTCTCCTCGCTCGCGGGCTGGCCGCGGTCCGGATCCCACATCTTGAAGCCGCGCGCCGCCGGCGCCACCGCCCACGCGCTGTCGTCCAGCCGGCCGTCGACGCGCACGTCGTGGCCGTTCAATCGAAGCGCCTGGATCGTGGGGGTGTCGGTCGCCCGGCCGTTCGAGGCATCGGGGTAGAGTTGGCCCTCGCCCTGCGGCGAGAATCCATCGGCCGCGAATGCGGTGCCAACCAGGAAGACCGCGGCGAGTGCCGCGAGCGGAACGGCGAGACGGTATCGAACGGACCGCATGAGAGTTCTCCTCGTTCTTGACGACCACGAGCCGCGAAATCTGGGGGGACGATCGCGGCGGGTGGCCGGAAGGGCTCTGCCCGGGCGGCAAGTCTACTACCGGACCCGCGCCGCAAAGGTTTCGACAGACCGACTACCGGATTCGTTGGAGGCTGGCGTCCCCTGCGGGCCCCGGGGGCGCGAATGAGCCGGGGGGAAAGGCCCCGATCCGGCCCGGGCGGGGCGGAATGCGGCGAAAAGATACGTGGCGATCCTGCCGAAGGATACCCGGAGAGGACCGTCCGCGATACGCTAGGATGGGGGTTGGAGCCGATTCTCGAACCGAAGGGGGCCGTTCGTCGTGATTGCAGCGCTCGTAATTCTCGTCCTAGTCCTCATCGTCCTCGCCATTCCCGTGGTGCGCCGCGCCCTCATCACCTCCTGGATCATGCCGATCGTCGGCGCCGCGCTGCCTCGCATGGGCGAGACCGAGCGGATCGCCCTCGAGGCGGGGAGCGTCTGGTGGGACGCCGATCTCTTCTCGGGCCGACCGGCCTGGAAAAAGCTGCTCGCGTTTCACGCGAAGCCGCTGACCGAGAGCGAGCGCGCCTTCCTGAGCGGTCCCGTGGAGACGCTCTGCGGCATGGTGGACGAGTGGGACGTTCTGGCACGCCAAGACCTGTCGCCCGAGGTTTGGGCCTTTCTCAAGAAGGAACGTTTCTTCGGCATGATCATTCCCGAGTCCTACGGCGGTCGAGGCTTCTCGGCGGCGGCGCACTCGGCGGTGATCACGAAGATCTCGAGCCGGAGCGTCACCGCGGCCGTGACGGCCATGGTCCCGAATTCGCTCGGACCGGCCGAACTCCTGCTTCACTACGGCACCGACGAGCAGAAGAACCACTACCTGCCGCGTCTCGCCCGCGGCGAGGAGATTCCCTGTTTCGCCCTCACCGAACCGGAGGCGGGGAGCGACGCGACCGCGCAGAAGAGCGTGGGGGTGGTGGAGCAGGGCGTCTTCGATGGGCGGGAGACCCTCGGCATGCGGCTCAACTGGTCGAAGCGCTACATCACGCTCGCTCCCGTGGCGACCGTGCTGGGCCTCGCGTTCATTCTCCGCGACCCAAAGCGGCTTCTCGGAGGCGAGGAAGAAATCGGCATCACGTGCGCGCTCCTGCCGACGACCCTGCCCGGAATCACGCTGGGTCAACGCCACGACCCGCTCGGGGTTCCCTTCCTGAATGGGCCGACCACCGGCCATGACGTCTTCGTGCCGCTCTCGATGGTCATCGGCGGGCGCGCGATGGTGGGGAAGGGATGGCGCATGCTCATGGACTGCCTCGCGGCGGGGCGCGGCATCTCGCTCCCGTCCCTGGCGGTGGGCTCCGCCGAGCTCGCGACGCGCGTCACGACCGCATATGCGAACGTGCGCGAGCAGTTCGGGCTGCCGATCGGACGCTTCGAGGGAATCGAGGAGCCGATCGCGCGAATTGCCGGGAAGACCTACCTGATGGACGCGGCGCGCCGGCTGACGGCGGGCGCGATCGACGACGGCCAGAAACCGGCCGTGATCTCGGCGATCGTGAAGCGCTATCTCACGGAGGGAATGCGCGAGGTCGTCAACGACGCGATGGACGTGCAGGCGGGCGCCGCCATCGTGCGCGGACCTCGGAACGCGCTCGCCGCGGCCTACGGCGCCGTTCCGATCGGAATCACCGTCGAGGGTGCCAACATCCTCACACGGACGTTGATCATCTACGGTCAGGGCGCCATTCGGTGCCATCCCTTCGTGCAGTCGGAGATGCGCGCGATCGCCGAGCGGAACCTGGCCGCGTTCGATCGCGCCTTCTTCGGACACGTCGGGCACGTGATCGGCACGGGGATTCGCGTCGTCTTCCACGGGGTGACCGGCGGGCGGTTCGCCTCAGCGCCGATCGGCGGTCCGTCGGCCGTCTGGTTCCGCCGTCTGACCCGCCTGAGCGGTGTCTTCGCGCTCACGTCCGAGTTCGCGATGGCCACGCTGGGCGGCACGCTCAAGCGCCGCGAGCGGCTGAGCGGCCGGCTGGCCGATGCCCTTGCATGGCTCTACATCGGCTCGGCGGCGCTCAAGCGGTTCGCGGATGAAGGACAGCCCAGGCGAGACGTCATCCTGCTCCGCTGGGGGCTGGCCCACGCCTGTCACGAGATCCAGACCGCGCTCGTCGGCGTGATGGACAACCTTCCGAATCGCCCGGTCGCGTGGCTCCTCCGAGCGGCGGCGTTCCCGCTCGGGCTTCGGCACCGGCCGCCTTCCGATCGGCTCGGCGAAGCCGTGGCGCGCCGCGTCCTCGACGACCGGTCCCTTCGCGACGCTCTGACCGCGCACATCTATGTACCGTCCGCGGAGGAGGGAAGCCTCGGCCGCCTGGAGGCGGCGTACGCCGCCGTGGTCGCCGCGGAGCCGGCGGCACGGAAGCTCAAGGAGGCATCCCGCGCGAAGCGCCTCCCGCGTCTCGAGGGAGAAGCGCTTCTGGAAGCCGGACTCGAGGCGGGGATCCTATCCCAGGAAGAGGGCTGCCTCTGGCGCAAGGCCGACGCCGCTCGCCGCGACGCGATCCAGGTCGACGCGTTTGGGCCGGAGCACTTCGCGCGCCTGAGGTGACGGCGGCCTAGGGCGCCGTCTTCGCCGCGGTGATCTGCTCGAGCGCGGTGCGGAGGTAGCGCGCCGCCTCGGGCGCGTTCGCACCATCGGCGCTCGCGGCGGCGTCGCGAAGAAGGACCGCCAACGCCGCGGAATCCCCACGGAGCGAGGTCGCGAGGTCGCGCGCGACCGATGAAGACCATGCGAAGAGCTTCTCCGAGCCCTCGGAAGCGATCAGATCGAAGGGCGCCCGGTGCTCCAGCCATCCGTTGTCGTTCGTGTTCGTAGGCCCCGGCCCCGCCTCCGCGGCCACCCGGTCGAGGCGTCCCCGATAGTAGCGGAGCAGGTCGGCCATCGACCGGACCCCGATCCGTGCCAGGTCCGCGGCCACCTCCGGCCTTGCCATCGCGGCCTCCCATGCGACCACGTCGAGCAGAACCTCGCGGTCGGGCGACGTGAGTACGATCAGATCCGAGGAGTCGTCGATGAAGAAGAGCTGCCCATAGGGAAAGCGTCCCGCCAGGGTGCGGAAGACCGTCTGCGTCGCCTCGGGCGAGATCTGGTAGCACTGGACCCACTGGCAGAAGATGCCCCCCGGACGAATCCTCGACGCCGCCACGTCGTAGAACTCTTTCGTGAAGAGGTCCCCGCTTCCCGCGATCCATAGGTTCGACGGCTCGGAGATGATGACGTCGTACGTCGACCGATCCGATCGGAGGAGCGTCTGCGCGTCTTCGACCAGCGCGCGGCTCCGCGGATCGTGAAGGGGCCGCTTCGCGTCCGCGTCGAAGAACGGCGCCGCCTCGAGCACCGCTCCCTCCAACTCGACCGTGAGCGACCGCTTGACCGGGTGCGTGAGCACGGCGTGGGCCGTGACGCCGCTTCCGTATCCGACGATGCAGACGTCGTCGCGGTGGAGCGTGCCCAGGAGCGGCAGTTGCCCCACCAGGACCTGCGTTCGCATGTCCGCGCCCTCGCCGGTCGTGGCGTCGGTCTTGCCGTTGATGAGGAGCGCCCGTTGGCGCTGCGCCTCCACCACCGTGACGGTCGCGCTCCGGCCTTCGCGGTAGAAGAGGAGGGTTTCGAAGTCAGGGGACGTTCCGACCTTGTCGATGATGCGGTGCGTCAGCGACTCGCCCCCGTACCAGTGCGCGCGAAGGAGCCGGATGAAGCCGAAGCTCATCCGCGAAGCGTTCCAGTCCGGCATCCATGCCAGCGCGAAGACCAAGCCGCCCACCGCGGCCGCCGCCGCGCCGGCGCGCCGCCACACGGTCGCCCGCTGACCGAAGAGGAGCGCTGCCGCCCCCATGGCCAGGTTCGCCGCGGCCGCGCCGAGGATCGTCTTCAACGTTCCGAACATCGGAATGAGGAGGAACGCCGTCAGGATCGACCCCGCGATCGAGCCGGTGGTGTTCGCGGCGTAGACGCGTCCGGTCGCCTCGCCGGCGTCGGCCACGCGGCGCCGGCAGAGCGCCACCGAGACCGGGAAGAGCGCGCCGAGAAAGAGCGTCGGCGGCATCACGACGAGCGCCGCGATGCGGGCTTCGCCAGCCAGGAGCGTGAACATGTTGCCCTGCGAAGCGGCGATCGCCGACGCCTGCCCGTGCGGAATCGCCGCGAAGAAGTGGCTACCGAACGCCACGGAGACGGCCAGTCCGAACTGGAGCGCCGCGAACAGGGACCACGGGTCTGCCGACCGGCGAAGCGCCCGCGCCGCGCCGGCCGCGCCCAGCGCCAGCCCGAGCAGATAGAGCGCGAGGATCGCCGAGAATGCGTAGATCATGCCACCGAAGGGGATGGCCAGGATTCGAGTCCACGCCACCTGGTAGAGGATCGCGGTCAATCCCGAGATCGCGACCATCGGCAGGAGGAGCCCGTCGGCGAGGGGCGGAGTCGCGCCGCCGGGGCGGGCTTCCGGCTTCGCCGCCGAGATTTCCGGTCGGGGGAGGGCGCGGGGTCGGGAGAGGAAGACGATCCCGGCCACCGCGAAATCGATCGCGGCCGCCACCGTGGCGGACGCCGCCAGCCCACTCGCCGGTATGAGGACGAACCCGGCGAGGACCACCCCCGTGACCGCGCCGGCCGTGTTGAGGGCGTAAAGCCGTGCGACGGCGCCGCCCGATCGGCCCTCTGATTTCCGGTCGACGGGTCCCGGCGACCGATCGAAGTGCTCGACCAGGAGGGGGAGGGTCGCGCCCATCGCGGTCGTCGGCAGGAGGAGCACGAGGAACAGGAGCGCGAATCGGACGGAGAAGAAAATGGGGCCGTATCCGCCGACGATCTCGTAGAGGCCGGCGAAGAGGGGCGGCGCGACCAGGATCGCCAGCGGGCTCGAAATGCCGAGGATTCCGACCAGCGCCTCGAGGCGGCCATAGGCGGCGAGGGGGGTGCGGGAGCGGGCTGCCAGGCGGCCTCCCCACGCGGCCCCGATTCCGAGCCCGCCGAGGAAGGCGGCCACCACCGTCGAGACGCCGTAAATCGAGTTACCGAGAAGAAATGACAGGTACTTCGACCAGACGATCTCGAGGATCAGCCCGGCGGTTCCGGAAGCGAAGAAACAGAGGTAGAGGAGCCCGCGATGGACGACCCGAGGGGGGTGGGCGGCGACGACGTCGGGCCTCCGGCTGGGCTTGGCCTTCGGCACGCGCGTATGGTATAATTCGGCCGTACCATGGCGAACCGTTTTCTTCTGAGCGCGCACACCCTTCGGGTCGGTTTCGCCGCTGCATTGCTCGGCGTTGCCCTCACCCTTCCCACCGTCGCGCCCGCAGCTGGGGGTGGATCCGCATCTCCCGCCGACACCGAGAGCCCTTCCGTGAAGGCCGCACGCGAACCCGGCGTCGTCCGAACGGAGATCCCGGTCCTGATGCCCGCGCAAGACGGACTCCGCGCAAGTCGGCGGCCCCATCGCGTTCCACCGCCCCTCGAAGAAGTCTTCGTCTTCCAGGACAGCCTGAATGGGCTGAGCATCGAGAACGAGGCCGGCTGGACCCACGTCGACAATTCCGAGCGCCCAACGGCCTGGCACATCGACTCCACGCTCACCTGTCAGGGCAAGGCCTGGTGGTGCGGCAGGGTCGACTCTTCCTGGATCTACGACACGAATCGCGCCGGTTACGAGAACTCCTGGACGCACTACCTCGAAAACGGTGCGTGGCTGGACAGCATCCCGAACAACGCCGTGACCCGCATCCGCTTCCGCCACCGCTTCAAGGCCGAGAACAACTACGACTTCGGGAAGGTCCAGGTCTTCGACTTCAACGAAGGCTGGACCACGCTCCAGACCTTCACCGGGGACGTCCACGGGCCGGGCGGCGGCGGGTTGAATTGCGATTCGGCGGTCGTCGACATCCCCGAAGTGATACGGGCCACCTGGTACGCGAACGCCGGGTCGGGGGCACATAGCCTGCTTCCGTTCCGCTTCGTCTTCACGAGCGACGTCGCCTACTCCTCCGCGGATGGGCTCTATGACGGGGACGGATGGATCATCGATAACATCTCCATCACGGTCGGAACCAATCAGGTCCGCTTCTTCGACAACTGCGAAAGCGGTCCGAAGAACTGGAACGCATCGATTTTCCCGCCCGTCGGTGACTACTACCAAATCTCCTCGAACGTCCTGACCGAGGACATCTGTACGGAAAACCGGACCAACGTGTGGGTCATGTGGGATCCCGTCGTGTATTCGCTCGTGCCTCGCCTCGACGACCTGCTTCGAACACCGGCCATCGGGATCAACCATTCCTCCGAGGTGTTCGTCGCCTTCGACGTCTACCGAAACCTGCCGCTCTACGCGTGCTTCTATTACCACCTCCGCTTCAGGACCAAGAACGTCGGGGGTTCGTGGAGCGAGTGGATCGATCCGACGCGGCTCCTCTACTACGGGAGTTCCAAGGATTGGGTGCGGCAAAAGGTCCAATTGACCGGTGCGTCGAACAAGGACTCCCTGATGGTGGAACTCGGGGTGACCGACTACGGTCAGGTCTACTGTGAAGGCGGGAATTCGTCGAGCGGGGTCTACACGTTCTTCGACAACGTCTCGGTGGGCGTTTTCGCGACGGCGCCGCCGACCTTCGTCGCGCGGGACATCGACCTCTTCAACGACACGTTCCAAACGACTGCCTTCCTGGGCAACGACAACATCAACACGGCGCTCGGCGACAGCGCGGTCATCGAGGTGAACGCGTCACGCGGTTACAAGAACGGCTTCATGTACTGGCGTCGGAACTCCGGATCGTTCACCGCGGTCGCGCTCCAGAACGCGAACCCGGCGTTGCCCCGCCATCGCTACGCGGACGTGCCGGCCGGCGCCTTCCCGGCAAATTCGAAGATCGAGTACTACTTCGCCTGCACGGACAGCACCAACGAGACGAGCTACTACCCCGCGGGCGCCATCACGGATCAGCAATACCTCTCCGCCTCGGTCCTCCCGTTGAAGACCGCGACCAACCCGACCGGAGGATGCACCGACAGCCTGGCCACCATCCTCTTCGTGAACAACTTCTCAGGGCGAGAGACCAAGGCGTACGTCGCGGAGAGCTTGAAGGGGATGGGCTACAAGTTCGACACGTGGGACGTGAACGCGCCGAGCAGCGGCGTCGGCAATACGCTGGGGGGATCGACGGCCGGCGAGCCGGTCTACCACTGGCCGCCCACGGACATCTCGAAGTTGGTCCAGTACTCGACGATCGTCTGGCACTCGGGGAATCTGAATTCGTTCACGATCCGCCCGGAGGATCAGGCGGTCATTCAGTCGTGGATCCAGCAATCGGGCAAGAGTCGGAATTTCTGGATCAGCGGCGACAACATCGCCGACGACTTGATCACGCGGACCCAAGAATTCAATTCGTTCCTCGCGTTCACGTGCGGCGTCCGATTCTTCCGGGATCTCTGGGAGACGCTGCCCCAGGACTCGCTCTTGCCGCTCGTTTCCGGGGTCGTGGGGGGCCCGACCGCCGGCCGCTCGATGCACGTCGACGCCGGCTGTCCCCAGATCGACGACTTCGACCTCATCGCGTCGTCCACTCAGGCACCCGTCAACGGTAAGGCCGGTACGCTCCTCCGATACCCGAACAACCTGATCGCGGGGACCCGCTACGCGACCAAGTACGTCTCGTTCGGTTCGGACAGCGCGCGGGTCGCGTTCCTTGGCTTCTCGTTCAATTCGATCAAGGAAGGCGGGGAGCGACTGCTCCTGACGCGGGACATCATGAATACCTACTTCAAAGAGATTCCCTGCTACGCGGCGTCCGCCGTGGAAGCGGACCCGGTGGGCGAGGCGCCTCCGGTGCCCAACTCGCTCGGGCAGAACATCCCGAACCCGTTCAATCCGAGCACGACGATCCGGTATTCGGTGTCGTCGGCAGGTCCCGTGTCGATCCGCGTGTACAACGCGGGCGGCGCACTGGTTCGGACCCTGGTGAGTACGGCGCATGCGCCGGGCGCCTATTCGGTTCGGTGGGACGGAACGGACGATCGCGGCCGGCATCTGGGAAGCGGCGTCTACTTCTACCGGATCGAGTCCGCCGGCGGGTTCCGCGACTCGAAGAAGCTGATCCTCCTCAAGTAGTTCCCCGAAGAATCCCGACGGGGCGGCTCCTCGAACTACGCGTGGATCGGACGACCGTCCACGGCCAGGGCCGCTTCCTTGACCGCCTCGGCCAGTGTGGGATGCGCGTGGGAAATCCGCGCGATGTCCTCCGCGCTCGCGCCGAACTCGATGGCGGCCACGGCCTCCGCGATGAGATCCCCCGCGCGCGGCCCGATGATGTGGACCCCGAGAATCCGGTCGGTCGAAGCGTCGGCGAGGATCTTCACGCGGCCGTCGATCTGCCCCAGCGCGCGCGACCGGCCGATGCCGCGGAAAAAGAACGTCCCCTTCTTGTAGGCGACGCCCGCGGACTTGAGTTCCTCTTCCGTGCGGCCGACGGAGGCGATCTCGGGTTGGGTGTACACGACGCCGGGGATGGCATCGTAGTTCACGTGGCCGTAGCCGGTCACGATGCGCTCGACGCAGGCGACGCCTTCCTCGCTCGCCTTGTGGGCCAGCATCGCGCCCCCGATCACGTCGCCGATCGCGTAGATGCCGGGCGTGGATGTTTGAAAGTGATCGTCGACGGGAATCCGGCCGCGGGCGTCGGGCTCGATCCCGACCGCCGCCAGCCCTAGCCCTTCCGTGTTCGGCACGCGCCCCACGGCGAGGAGGACCCGATCGGCCTCGATCGGCTCCTGTCCCTCGCAGGAGATGACGACCCGCCCCTTCTCCGATTTGGCCCCGGTCACCTTCGCGCCGAGGCGGAATTCCATTCCCTGGCGCTTGAAGAGGCGGAAGGCTTCGCCCGCGATCTCCGCGTCCATGCCGGGCAGGATCCGGTCCAGGTACTCGAGGACCGTGACCTTCGCGCCGAGGCGTAGCCAGACGGATCCCATTTCCAATCCGATGTAGCCGGCGCCGATGACGACGAGGTGCTTCGGGACCTCCGCGTAGGCGAGGGCCTCCGTGCTCGTTCCGATCCGATCTCCGTCCGGTTTTACGCCCGGCAGATCGGACGACCGGCTGCCCGTGGCGATCAGGATGTGCTTGGCGGCGAGCTCCGCGGGAGCCCCGCCGCCCGTTCCCCCGGCGCTCTCCACGACGACCCGTCCCGGGCCGACGATCCGCCCGCGTCCCGCGTAGCGGGTCACCTTGTTCTTCTTGAAGAGGAGGTCGACCCCGCCCGTCAGTCCCCGGACGATCTCGTCCTTTCGCTTCAGCATGGTGGGGAGATCGAGGGAGACCGATCCGACCACGACGCCGTGGGCCGCCATGGCGTGGGCCGCCTCGTGGAAGCGCTCGCTCGACTCGAGCATCGCCTTGCTGGGAATGCAGCCGACGCGGAGGCACGTGCCGCCGAGCGCCGGCTCCAGCTCCACGCAGGCCGTGTCGAGCCCGAGCTGGGCCGCGCGGATCGCGGCGACGTAGCCGCCGGGCCCACTCCCGATGATGAGGAGGTCGTGCTCCCGAGTGGTCAAATCAGATTCCGAGGAGCATGCGCGACGGGCGCTCGATCAGCTCCTTGACGTGGCGCAGGAACGTCACGGACTCGCGGCCGTCGATGATGCGGTGGTCGTAGGTGAGCGCGACGTACATCATGGGGCGGATCACGACCTGGTCGTCGATCGCGACCGGGCGCTTGTGGATGGCGTGGAGCCCGAGGATGCCGCTCTGCGGGGGATTCACGATGGGCGTCGAGAGGAGCGAGCCGTAGACGCCGCCGTTCGAAATCGTGAACGTCCCGCCCTTCAGCTCCTCCAGGGTTACCTTGTTCTCCTTGGCGCGCCCGGCGAAGTCGGCGATCGCGATCTCGATCTCCGCGAAGGAGAGGCGGTCCGCGTGACGCAGGACCGGCACCACGAGCCCCTTTCCGCCGCCGACCGCGATGCCGATGTCGTAGTGGTTCTTGTAGACGATCTCGCGCCCGCGGATCTCCGCGTTCACCATCGGATAGTGCATCAGCGCGTCGACCGCGGCCTTGACGAAGAAGGACATGAAGCCGAGCTTGACGCCGTAGCGCTCCTGGAACGCTTCGCGGAGTTCCTCGCGCAGGGTGATCACGCCCGACATGTCGACTTCGTTGAACGTGGTCAGGAGCGCGGCCGTGTTCTGCGCCTCCTTGAGGCGCTCCGCGATGCGCGCGCGGAACGGGCTCATCGGCACGGCCTCTTCCTCCGGGCCGGCCGGCTGAGCCGGTGCGCGCGGAGGAGCCGGCGCGCCGCTCGGCGCGGCGTCGGTGCGGCGGTTCGCCGCGTCGAGCACGTCCTCCTTGAGGAGGCGTCCGCCCGGGCCGGTCGCGGTTACGTTGGCCGCGGATTGGCCGCTCTCCGCGAGCGCGCGCGCCGCGGCGGGCATGATTCGGGGCGGCGCGGCGGACGGCGCCGGTAGCGCGGGCGCGGCGGGACGAGCGTTCTCGGGAGGTGGCGCGGGCTTCGCGGGCGCCGCAACAGGCTTCGCCTCCGCGGGCTTCGCCTCCGCCGGCTTCGCCGCCTCCGCGGGCTTCGCGGCATCGGCCCCCGCGGAGCCGGCGGCCTTCGCGCCGTCCGCGCCTTCCGCGAGCATCGCGATCAGCTCGCCCACCTTCACGACGTCGCCCTTCTTCTTCAAGACCTTCTCGATCCGGCCGGACACGGGCGAGGGAAGCTCCAGGGTCGCCTTGTCCGACTCGATCTCCACGAGCGCCTCATCGCGCTCCACGCGATCGCCTTCGGACTTGAGCCACGAGCCGATCTGCACCTCGCTGATCGATTCGCCGACTTCCGGGATCCGTAGCTCAACGGCCATTCTTGGCGTTCTCCATGGCGAAGGCGGCATCGACGAGCCGCTCTTGCTCGATCTTGTGGCTGCTCGCGGCGCCGCTGGCCGGCGTTGCGGCGTCCGGCCGGCTCACGACCTGGAACGGGAACTTGTCGAGGAGCCGCTCCCCGAACCGGGCGCGCAGATACGGCCACGCGCCCATGTTGCGGGGCTCTTCCTGGACCCATGCGATCGGCGTTCCGTCCTTGTAGCCGGCGAGCAGGGTCGCGAGCGTCTCGTCGGCCAGCGGGTAGAGCTGTTCCAGGCGCAGGATCGGGAAGCCCTTGGCCTTCCGCTCCTCCCGCGCGGCGAGGATCTCGTAATAGAACTTACCCGTGCAGAAAAGGACCCGCTTCACCTGAGACGGGGCGACGCTCGGATCGCCGATCGCGCGCTGGAATCGGCCGGCCGCGAAGGCGCCGAGATCCGAAACGGCCGAAGGATGCCGGAGCAAGCTCTTGGGCGTGAGCACGATCAGCGGCTTTCGCCACGCCCGCTTCACCTGGCGCCGGAGCGCGTGAAAGACCTGCGCCGGCGTCGAGGGGTAAATGATTTGGATGTTGTCGCGGGCGGCCAGTTGCAGGAATCGCTCGACCCGCGCGCTCGAATGTTCCGACCCCATTCCCTCGTAGCCGTGCGGCAGGAGCAGGGTCAGTCCCGAAAGACGGCGCCACTTCGCCTCGCCGCTCACGAGGAATTGATCCACGATGACCTGGGCCGCGTTCACGAAGTCGCCGAACTGAGCCTCCCAGATCGTGAGCCCGGACGGGTTCTCCAAGCTGTAGCCATACTCGAAGCCCAGGACGCCGGCTTCCGAGAGCGGGCTGTTCACGATCTCGAACGGCGCCTGATCGGCGGCGATGTGCGAGAGCGGCGTATAGGTGCGGCCGTCCTCCACGTCGTGGAGCACGGCGTGCCGATGGCTGAACGTGCCCCGCTCGGTGTCCTGGCCGGTGATTCGAACCGGATGTCCTTCGGACACGAGCGTCGCGTACGCCAGCGCCTCGCCGGCCGCCCAGTCGAGGGGCCGCGATCCGGCCGCCATCTCGGCCCGCTGTGCGAGCCCGCGCGTGATCTTGGGGTGCACGTGGAACCCCGGCGGCGTCACCGTCTGTGCCTGAAGCAGGGGGCCGAGCCGCTCCTTCGCGACGCCCGTGTCCGCCTCCGGCGCCTCCGCGTCGGCGCCGCCCCGGATCTTGGTCCACGCGCCGGTCGGCGCGTCCGGCAACGAGGTCCGCTTCGCGCCCCGCGCTGCCGCGAGCTCGGCATCGAGGAACCCTCGCATCCGCTCGACCATCGAGTCCGCCTCGGCCTCGGTCACGCGCCCGGCGGCGAGGAGCCGCTCGCGATACAGCCGCGAGACCGGCTGGCGCGCGGCGATCGCGCGGTAGAGAAGCGGCTGCGTGAAGGCGGGCTCGTCCCCCTCGTTGTGCCCGTGTCGGCGGTACCCGTAGAGGTCGATCACGACGTCGCGGCGGAATTCGCGGCGGAACTCCATCGCGAGGCGGATCGTGCGCACGACGGCGTCGGGCTCCTCGCCGTTCACGTGGAAGATCGGGATCTGGAGCATTCGCCCGACGTCGGATGCGTACGGCGTCGACCGGCCCTCGCCCGGAGTCGTGGTGAAGCCGATCTGATTGTTCACCACCACGTGAAGCGTGCCGCCGGTCTCGTATCCGGGGAGCCCGCTCAGGTTCAGCGTCTCCTGGACGATGCCCTCGCCCGCGAAGGCGGCGTCGCCGTGGATCAGGACCGCCAGGCCCCGCTCGCGCGCGGTGTCGCCAGACAGATCCTGCTTCGCGCGCATGCGTCCAACGGCGACCGGATTCACGAACTCGAGGTGGCTCGGGTTGTAGCAGAGGGAAAGATGGATCCTCTGCCCGGCGACGGTCGTGCGATCGCTGCTGAAGCCCAGGTGATATTTCACGTCGCCGCGCCCCTGGTACAGCTCGGGATCCTGATCCTCGAATTCGTGGAAGATCCAGCGCGGCTCCTTGCCCATCACGTTCGCGAGCACGTTCAGCCGGCCGCGATGAGCCATGCCGATCACGATCTCCTTCGTTCCGTCCGTGGCCGCCGATTCGATCGCGAAGTCGAGCAGCGGGATGAGCGCTTCGGAGCCTTCGAGCGAAAACGACTTGGAGCCGATGTACTTCTTCTGGATGAACTCCTCGAAGAGCGTCGCCTCGACGAGCCGCGCGAGGATCCGGCGTTCCTCCTCGGCGGGGAGCGGCGCCAGGCGCTGGGGTGATTCGAGGCGCGCCTGAAGCCACTCGCGGATGCCCGGGTCGTGGATGTGGCGAAATTGCACGCCGACCGGACCGCAATAGGCCGCGCGGAGCCGCTCGAGGAGTTCGCGCAGGGATCCCGTCGGGAGGCCCGCGGGAACCCCGGAGACGGGGCGATCGAGATCGGCCTCGGTGAATCCGTGGTATCCCGGATCGAGGTCCGGCGGCTCGGGGCGAGTCGTGCCGAGGGGGTCGATCGCGGCCGCCAGATGCCCGCGCGAGCGAAACGCCTGGGTCAGGGAGAGCGCCCCGGGGATCGGCGCCGGCGATGAACCCGCCGCCGTCTCCTTCCCTCGGCTCACGAAGGACGGCTCGAGTTCCCCGAGCGCGATCAGCGGATTCGCGCGCGCGCCGTTTCCGCCCCCGAGCGCGAGGCGCCCGTAGAGCCCCTTCCTCTGGAAGGTGGGGCCCAGCGCCGGATGATCCGCGAAGCCGTTCGACCCGGCGAGCGTCTCGAAATAGCGGCGCCATTCGGCCGGCGAGGCCGCCGGATCGCGCAGGTATTCCGCGTACAACGCCTCCACGAAGGGCAGGCTTAGAATGTTGGGGTTCTGCTTGCCGTCGCTCATGATCTCGGTTCCGGTTTCGGGCTAACGCGCCGCCGCCGCCCCGGGGACGAACCCCTCTTGCGGGCGGCGGACAAGACCATAAATATGCCACGAAAACGGCCTGGGTTCACCCGATTTACTCGATTGCGGTTAAAGCCGTTAGGGAGGGACTCATGCTCCAATCCATCGACCCGGCGACCGGCCGCACACTCCGCCAATATCCGGAGGCCGATCCGGCCCGGATCGCGGCCGTCCTCGAGGCCGCTTCGGCGGCCTTTCCCGGCTGGCGCCGCCGCTCGGTGGCCGAGCGCGCCGAGCCCCTTCGGCGCGCCGGCGTGCTCCTGCGCGAGCGAGCCCCCGCGCTGGCAATCTTGATGGCGGAGGAGATGGGAAAGCCTGTGGCGCAGGGGCGCGCCGAGGCGGTCAAGTGCGCCACCGCGTGCGAGACGTTCGCGGAACGGGGCGGCGCGTTCCTGGCGCCGGAGCCGATTCCCACCGAGGCGGCCCGCTCCTACGTCGCGTTCGAGCCGCTCGGCGTGGTGCTCGGCGTGATGCCGTGGAATTTCCCCTTCTGGCAGGTATTCCGGTTCGCCGTCCCGGCGCTCCTCGCGGGGAACGTCTGCGTCTTGAAGCACGCCTCGAACGTCTGCGGCTCGGCGCTCGCGATCGAGGCCCTCTTCGCGGAGGCCGGCCTCCCGCTCGGGGTCTTCGCGACACTTCTCGTCGGTTCGGCCGCGGTCTCCGGGATCATCGCCTCGCCGCACGTCCGCGCGGTTTCCCTGACCGGGTCCACACCCGCCGGGCGCGAGGTCGCCGCGGCCGCCGGCCGCGCACTCAAGAAGACCGTGCTCGAGCTGGGCGGGAGCGACCCGTACCTGATTCTCGAGGACGCGGACCTGGACGTCGCGGTGCCGGCGTGCGTCACGGCACGGCTCGTCAACACGGGGCAGTCCTGCATTGCGGGGAAGCGGTTCATCGTCGTCGATCCGGTCCGCGCCGCGTTCACCGAGCGATTCGTCGCGGCCATGCGGGCGAAGCGCGCCGGCGACCCCCGGGACGAGGCGAGCGACCTCGGGCCGATGGCGCGGGTCGATCTTCGCGACCAGCTCCACGCGCAGGTCCAGGCCAGCGTGGCCCGCGGCGCGCGGCTTCTCTGCGGGGGTGAGATCCCGCCCGGTCCGGGCGCGTGGTACCCGCCGACCGTGCTGGACGGGGTCGAACCCGGGATGCCGGCCTACGAGGAGGAACTCTTCGGTCCCGCGGCGGCAATCCTCGCGGCGCGGGACGAGGCGGACGCCGTCCGGATCGCGAACGACACGCCCTTCGGACTGGGCGCCGCCGTCTTCACCCGGGACGCCTCGCGCGGCGAGCGGATCGCCGCGGAGGCACTCGAGGCCGGCTCCTGCTTCGTCAATGCGTTCGTCCGCTCCGACCCGCGCCTTCCGTTCGGGGGCGTGAAGGAATCGGGTTACGGCCGTGAACTCGCGGCGCTCGGCATCCGCGAATTCGTGAACGCGAAGACGGTCTACGTCGCGTGAGGGGCGCTACCGGCCGCCCCGCGACATCTGCATCCCTTTGAAGAGCGTCACGATATGCTCGCGCATCATCGAATCCTGGACCGCCATGTTGAGCACGCCGTCCACCATGGTCTGATCGCGCGCGATCCGGCCCATGATGCCCTGCACCATTTCGCCGTTCGCCATGAGCTTCTCCAGCACCATGCCGCGCGTGCCCTCGGTATTGATCAGCTTGTCGATCATTTCCCCCGCCGTCGCCTGGTCGGCGACGATGGCATCCATCACCTTCGCCTTCGCTTCGGCGTTCGTCATCATCTGCTTCACAATGTCGCCGCCGCATCCCGCCGTGCCGGCGAGCGCGGAAACGAGAACGATCAGGATCGCGTTTCGCCACTTCATCGTGCTCTCCTCCTTGAGGAACGGGTCATCCCGCGTGGTCATCCGCGGCGGGTCGATCCGCGGATCGACGGTCCACGCGACCCCATCGTGCCACACCTTGGCGGTGGAAGGAAACCGCGCGGGAGCGTAGAATCTTCGCTCCCCTGCCCACATGGAGTTGTCGCGCTTCGCCTTTCGCCCCAGAGGAACGAGGGACCGCGTTGATCCGGCTGAACGACATTCGATACTCGATCGGCACGCGGGTCCTCTTCGAGGGGATCGACTGGGTGATCGGTCCGGGGGACCGGGTCGCGCTGGTCGGGCCGAACGGCGCCGGCAAGACGACCCTCCTCAAGATCGTGCTGGGCGAGATCACGCCCGAGAGCGGGAACCGGGTGATGTCGAAGGGAACCCGGTTCGGCTACCTGCCCCAGGAAGCGGCCGAGAAGTTCGAAGGCACCGTGCTCGGCCGCGCGCTCGAGGCGCACCGCCACGTTCTCGAAATGCGGGAGGAGCTGGACGCGCTCTATCAGGAGATTCCCACGCTCCCGCCCGACGATCCCGAGATCGAGCGGCTGCTCGACCGCGCCGGCGAGCTGCAGCACCACCTGGAACTCCACGACGAGCACGTCCTCGAACCCGAGGCGCGCCGCGTCCTCTCGGGGCTCGGTTTCTCCGAGGCGGACCAGGATCGACCCCTCGCGGAATTCTCGGGCGGCTGGCGGATGCGCGCCGCACTGGCGGCGCTCTTGCTCCGCGATCCGACGGTGCTCTTCCTCGACGAGCCGACGAACCACCTCGACTTGCCCGCCATGGAGTGGCTGGAGGACTACCTGGAAGAGTTCAAGGGCGGCCTCGTCGTCGTCTCGCACGACCGGGTCTTCCTCGACCGCGTCACGACCGAGGTGCGCGAGCTGGACCAGGCCACGCTCCATGAGTACCCGATGACGTTCACCGAGTATCTCGAGGAGCGGGAAGCGCGGCGGGAGCGGGTGGAAGCGCAAAACGAGCAACTCGACAAGAAAATCGCCCAGCTGACCCGGTTCGCCGAGCGCTTCGGGGCCAAGGCGTCGAAGGCGGCCCAGGCGCAGAGCAAGCGGAAGCAGGCGGAGCGCCTGAAGCAACGCCGCGTCGTCCTGCCGCGAAAGCCGCGAACCATCCGGTTCAACTTCCCGGCGCCGCCGCACGTCGGGCGGGTCCTGATCCAGATGCGCGACGCCTCGTTCGGCTACTCGACGCGCGACATCTTTTCGGACGCCTCTCTCCAGATCGAGAAGGGGGAGAAGATCGCGATCGTGGGCGCGAACGGCGCGGGAAAGACGACGCTCCTCCGCGTGCTGGCGGGGCAACTCACGCCCCGCGGCGATCGGGAGATCCACCCGCAGGCCAAACTCGGCTATTTCGCGCAGCACGCCGCCGAGACGCTGGACGGATCGCTCACGGTTCTGGAGGCGGTCGAAGACGTGGCGCCCGACGAGGTACGGCTTCGGCTCCGCTCGCTGCTCGGCAATTTTCTCTTCACGGGCGACGACGTCTTCAAGCTGTGCCGGATTCTCTCGGGCGGCGAACGGCAGCGCGTGGCGATCACACGCTTGCTCCTGGATCCCGCGAACCTGATTCTCCTGGACGAGCCGACCCATCACCTGGACCTGGCCGGGAAGGAAGTCCTGGAGGAGGCGTTGATGCAGTATCCGGGCGCCGTCGTCGTCGTCACGCACGACCGCTCGCTCATGGCGCGCCTCGCGACCCGCATCCTGGCCGTGGACGACGGACGGGTCGTCGCGTACCCCGGCGGCTACGACGACTACGAGTCGGCGCGCGTGGCCAAGGAAGAGGCGCTCCGGGCCGCCGCGTCCGCGGCGGCGAAGGCCGGACGCGCCGCCGCGGGTGCGACACGGGCGGCCGCCAAGAAGGGGGCTGGGAAGGCGGAGGAGCCCCGAATCGCCGGCAAGGCCCCCGCTCCCGCCGGAAAGCCGGAAAAGAAGAAGGCGAAGGAGGAGTCTCGCCTGACTCAGGAACTCGAGACCCTGGAAACCGAATTGAAGGACGTGGAGGCGCGCCTCGCCGATCCCGCGGTCTACGTCGACGGCCAGAGGACGAAGGAACTCCTCGCCCGGTACGAGACCGTGAAGCGGGACGTCGAGGCGCTCTGGCAGAAACTCGAGAGCCTGTAACCCATGCACGTTAGGATTAGAATCCACCCATGATCCATTCGGACCCGACCCGCATCGATCCGCGAACGGCCGGCACACCCACGGCCGGCCCCTCGACCAAGAGCCGGTGGCGCGCGCTCCCCCCGGACGTGCTCGAGCAGTCGTGCAAGCGCGTCGGGATCGCGGCGATCGTATTCGCCTCGATCTGGATCGTGTCGTTCCTCATGAATACGGTCGTGCGCTACTGGCTCCACTGGATGCCGACGAAGATGTTGGGCCCCGCGGCGCTCTGGCCGATGCCCGGAAATCTGGTGACGGGCCTCGGCGTCGGCATGTCGGTGGCGCTCGCCTTCGCGGCGTACCGTCTCTCGAAGTGGCCCGAGAAACTGCTCCGGCTCGGCTTGCTCTACGAGATCGCGACCGCGTGCCTCGGCGCGTTCCTGTTGCACTGGATTCCCGTCGACCTGGCACAGGTCCGCATCTCCTGGATCTGCCTCATCGTGGTCGCCTATCCGGCCATCGTGCCGAGCACACCCCGCACGACGCTCATCGTCTCGTTCATCGCGGCGAGCATGGATCCGCTCTGGCTCTGGGTGGCCGTACTTCGAGGGGTTCCGATCGAGAACGCGAGTGCCTACACCGTGATCTGGTACGTTCTCCCGAACTACATCAGCGTCGCGCTCGCGGTCTTGTCGTCGCACCTCATCACCGGACTCGGCCGCAAGGTGAACCAGGCGCGCGAACTCGGCGCCTATCGACTCGAGGAGATCATTGGAAAGGGCGGGATGGGCGAAGTCTACCGGGCCCATCACCGGCTCCTCGCCCGTCCCTCGGCGATCAAGCTCATCCGTCCCGAGGCGCTGGGGGCGGGCGTGCCGTCCGAGACCAACGTGGTGATCCAGCGGTTCAAGCGCGAGGCCCAGGCGGCGGCATCGCTCCGCTCGCCGCACACGATCAGCCTCTACGATTTCGGGGTCACGAACGATGGGACGTTCTACTACGTCATGGAACTCCTCGAGGGGGCCGATCTGGACACGCTCGTGAGGCGGTTCGGGCCCGTTCCGGCCGGTCGGGCGATCTTTCTCCTCCGCCATGCCTGCCACTCGCTCGGCGAGGCCCACTCGCGCGGAATGATCCACCGCGACATCAAGCCGTCGAACATCCATACCTGCCGACTCGGATTGAACGTCGACTTCGTCAAGGTGCTCGACTTCGGGCTCGTGAAGACGAACGCGGCGGCGGCGCGCCACGAGACGCTGCTCACGTCCCCCGACGTTACGACCGGAACGCCGGCGTACATGGCGCCCGAGATGGCGCTCGGGGATACGGTCGATCATCGCGCCGACATCTACGCCCTGGGCTGCGTCGGCTTCTGGCTCCTTACGGGACGGCTGGTGTTCGAGGCCGATACGCACGTGAAGATGATGCTCCAGCACATCCAGAGCGCGCCCGAGCCGCCCTCGCGCTTCTCCGAGCTCGAGATCCCGCGCGAGCTCGACGAGATCCTGCTCGCGTGCCTCGCGAAGAGCCCGGCGGACCGGCCGGCCACTACGATGGAGCTTGCGCGGCGCCTGGCACAGATTCCGGAGTGCGATCCGTGGACGAAGGACCTGGCGGAGGCGTGGTGGGACACGAATCTCCCCGCCACGGCCCCGCGCACGGTGCTCCGGGAAGAGACGCCGGTCGCGACGATGCAGGTGGCCAAGTGACCGTGCGCGCCTTCCTCGCGGCCGCCCTCCTCGCGACCTTTGCCGTTGCCGGGGCCGCTCCGGCGACGGCGACGGCGGCGCCGGCGGCCGCTCCAGCGCCGACGACGGCGCTCGGGTCGCTCAGCCGTTCCTTCCGCCAACTCGCGGAGCGCGTGTCGCCCGCCGTCGTCCAGATCTCGGCCGTGGCCCTGGCGCCGACCGGCGGCGGCCCGACGCCGGCCGAGGCGTCGTGGGGTTCGCAGCGGCGCGGGGGCTCGGGCATCCTCGTCTCGGCGGACGGCACCATTCTCACGAACCTGCACGTGGTCGAAGGAGCGAGCCGGCTCGAGGTGACCCTGGCCACGCCGGCTTCCGCCGGGGCTCCGGGACGTTCGATTCTCAAGGGCGTGGGGCGGCGTCTTCCGGCGCGGCTGGTCGGGGTCGATCGCGAGACCGACCTCGCGGTTCTCCAGGTCGAGGCGACCGGGCTCCCGTTCCTCCCGCTCGGCGACTCCGATCGCGTGGGTCCGGGCGACATCGTGCTCGCGTTCGGGAGTCCCCTCGGCCTCGACAACTCGGTGACCATGGGGGTCGTGAGCGCCGTGGGTCGCCAGTTCGCCCCCGACGATCCGATGGTCTACATCCAGACCGATACGCCCATCAATCCGGGGAACAGCGGCGGACCGCTCGTGGATGCGGCGGGCGAGGTGGTCGGCGTGAACACGCTGATCTGGAGCAAGTCGGGCGGGAGCGAGGGCCTCGGCTTTGCCGCGCCGAGCAACATCGCGCGCGCCGTGCTGAACCAGATCCGAAAGCACGGCCGCGTCCGCCGCGGCGTGATCGGCGTGAAAGCGCAGACGATCACGCCGGAGCTTGCCGCCGCGCTTTCCCTGCCGCAAAACTGGGGCGTCATCCTTTCCGACGTCGCGCCCGGCTCGCCCGCCGACCAGCAGGGTCTCCGCCCGGGGGACATCGCGCTCTCGCTCGACGGAAAGTCGATGGAGAACGGCCGGCAGTTCGACATCAATGTCTATCGCCGCGACCTGGGCGACTCCGCGACGGTCGAGATTCGCCGCGGCGACAAGCGCTTCTTCGCGCGTGTGCCGGTCCTGGAGCGCCAGGATGATCCGGGCCGTTTCGCCGATCGCGTGACCGGGGACAAGAACCTCGTCGCGCGGCTCGGCGTCCTGGCGGCCACGATCGACTCTTCGCTCGTGCCGTTGATGCCCTGGCTTCGAGAGCCGCGCGGCGTGGTCGTCGCGGCGTGGGCCGCCGACGCGCCCTACGTGGAAAGCGGGATCCGGCCGGGCGACGTGATCCTCTCGGTGAACGGCGTCGACGTCGCTTCGCTCGAGGCGCTGAACGCGGCCGTCGCGGCGCTTCGGCCCGGACGATCCGCCGCGTTGTACGTCGACCGGTATGGCAAGCGCCTCTACGTGACCTTCGAAGCGGACTGAAGGGAACCGCGCGCGGGCGGCGTCCTTGCCGGGACGGGCCGGTTGCGGTACGCTCCGAGGTCACTCCCCTGTCCGCCCAGAGGCCGAATTGACGAGCGCGACCCGCCCGATCTCGAAGACCGCCGCTCCGATCCTTCTTCTGTTGATCGCGCTTCTCCCCGCGACCGTACACGCTCAGACCCCGCCAGACTCCATCGCGGCTTCGCCCGACTCCGCGGCTTCCGCCGCACCCGGCGCACCCGCCGCGACGTCCCCGTCGTACTGGGGGTCGGCGTCCCCGGCGCCGGAGGACACCGCCCTCGCCCGCTTTCGAAACCCGTCCCGCCCGCTCTGGGAGTCGGCGATCTATTGGCCGATCCGCATCGCGTCCTTCCCGCTGGCCCTCGCGGCCCGTGGGATCGGCAGCGGCGTCGAGGCTCTCGACGATTCGAAGGTGATCTACCGGGCCGGGAAGCTCCTCGCGCCCCGCCGCGGACCCTTCGGGGTGTTGCTCGACTTTCGGGCCGGCGGCATTTCCGGATTCGGTGGGGGATTCACGGCGGAACATGGCGCCTTCCTCGGCAAAGGAAACCTGTTCCGCCTTCGCGCCGAAACGACGACGCGCTCCGATCACCGACTCAACCTGGGCATACACGTGCCCTCCGCGCGAGACGGCGGGACGGAGCTAGGGTTGGGCTACCGCGCGCGCTCGTACGCGCGCTACTTCGGCGTGGGCCCCGAGACCACCGAAGACGCGGAATCGTTCTACTGGCAAGAGTCGGCCTGGGCCGGCTTGAGCCACCGGATCGGTCTCGGGAGCGGCGTGCACGTTCAGGGCGACCTTCTCTATTCCACCATTGCGGCCGGCGCGCCGGGAACGGACGAGCATCCCTCGATCGAAACCGAGTACGCCTTCAGTCTTCCCCCCGGATACGGGTACCACAGCTTCGGCTGGACCTTCGGCGCACAGATCTCGCACGAAAACGGCCTGGGTCCAGGACGCCCCACGCACGGCGGTCTCCGCCGGCTCCGGGTGTCTCGATTCGTCGGCACGTCCAAGGACGAGGCGGAATTCTCGTCCTTCCGCGGCGAGGCGCAGCAATACCTGACGCTCTTCTATCCCTACCGGGTGCTCGCGCTGCGCGGATTCGCCTCGTGGATCGAATCCTCGGAGGGCGGCGTGCCGTTTCAGCGCCTGCTCTCGAACGACGATCCCGACCTGCTCCGCGGCTACGAGGACTTCCGATTCCGCGATCTCGGGATGGCGGTCCTTTCGGCAGAATACCGCTGGCCCCTCTGGACGAATGAGAGGCCGGAGGGCTCGGGGGTCGATCTCTATCTGCTGAGCGACGTCGGGCAGGTGTTCCACGACACCGAGGATCTGGGGGGCGGCAACCTGACCGTCTCCTACGGCGGCGGACTCCGCCTCGAGTCCACGTCCGGATTCCGGGCTCGACTCGAGCTTGCCTGGAGCGAGGAACAGATGGTGTTCCGCCTCCGCGCGGACCAGATCTTTCAATTCATGAAAGGAAGCCTCTACTTTGGGCGAGACCCGGTTCCCGACCGCTAGACGGCGTCTCGCCCTTGCCTTCGCGACGGCCGCGGCCGTCGCGGCGGTGTTCTCGGCCGCGGCTCCGGCTCGGGCGGGAACGGCGCGTCTCGTCGACGCGCCCCCGGTCTGGCAAGAGGACGACCGCCGGGACATCCCGCTGCCGAAGACCCGCGACCCGAACCTGCTCCGCGACGGCATCGACGAGAGCTTCTTTCGGCCGGTGGGCCGATTCTTCCATCCCGGGCGCGCCGCGAGAAGAGTGCTCTATGGGGGCCAGCCGGTGTGTGACGCCACGAACGTGAACGCGCTCGACGAGGTTCCGAACTCCACGTGGTTCACGAACCGGATCGGGCTCTACCCGGTCTCGCCGGAGACGGCCGCGCGCGGGCCCGCGCAGGTCGAGGGTCCGGACCGGAGCGGCCCGTGGACGGTCGTTCGGGCGAAGAGCGAAGGCGTGACGCCCGGATTCACGATCAAGGACGCGCGCGGCGACACGTACTTCATCAAGTTCGACCCGCCGTGCTGTCCCGGGATGTCGACGGCCGCGGGCGTGATCACCGGCCGGGTGCTCCACACGATCGGCTACAACGTGCCCGAGGACTTCGTCACGAATTTCCGCCGTGCGGACCTCGTCTTGGGTGACAAGGTCACGCTCACGGAGCCGAGCGGGCTCAAGCGCAAGATGACGGCCGCCGACCTCGACACGGTCCTCGCCAAGGTGGCGACGGCGCCGGACGGATCGTGGCGCGTGATCGCGAGCCGCCTGCTCCACGGGAGCCCCGTGGGTCCGTTCAACTGGCACGGGCGCCGTCCGGACGATCCGTCCGATCAGGTGAACCACCAAAACCGGCGCGAGCTTCGCGCCATGCGCGTCTTCGGCGCCTGGCTCGCCCACTTCGACGCGAAGCAGCACAACTCGCTCGACATGTACGTCGAGGAAGGCGGGCGCCACTACCTGCGCCACTACTTCATCGACTTCGCGAGCACGCTGGGCGCCGGCGCGACCGGGCCGTTCCCGAAGGCGAACTTCGAGTACGCGTTCGACATCTCGGCGTCGTTCGGGCGCATGCTCGCGCTCGGTTTCCACGAGGACGACTGGCGAAAGGTGAAGCGCCCCGAAGGGCTCGAGGAAGTCGGCTACTACGAGTCGGCGGAATTCGACCCACAAGAATGGAAGCCGCTCAATCCCAACGCGGCGTTCGCCAACCTGACCCACCGGGACGGTTATTGGGCCGCGAAGATCGTTTCGGCGTTCACCGACGCACACATCGAGGCGCTCGTGGCCGAGGGCCATTATCGGAATCCCGAGGCCGCCCGGTGGATCGCGCGGGAAATGGCCGCGCGTCGCGACAAGATCGCTCGCTATTGGTTCGATCACGTCCCGCCACTCGACTTCTTCGCGACCGACCGAGAGTGGTACCGCTTCCATGATCTCGGCGTGGAGCGCGGGATCTATCCGGAGGCCACGAGCGCGTACCGGATTCGGCTGGCCACGTGCGACCCGGATCGGAAGACGGGCGCCTGGACCCCGTGGATCGAGGGGAAGCGGCCTGAATTCGATCTCTCCGAGGGTGCCGCCGCCGAGACGATGCGGGACGATCCGGCGCGGCGACCTTTCGTGGCCATCGAGGCGTCGGTTTCCCGCGGCGGGAAGTGGAGCGATCCCGTGCGCGCCTACGTGGTCCGGGCGAACGGGCGGGTCGTGGCCGTGGATCGTTGATGGTGCGCACCGCCTACGAAGCAGCGACCCTCATTCGCTAGGCTTTTCCTTCCGGCCCCGCCTCAGTTCTTCCAGGTTGATCGCGATCGACTCGCTCGACTCGAGCAGCCGATCGAGCGCCGCCTTCTGATCCCGGGTCGGACCCCGCTTCCGGCGCGTGTCTTCCAGAAACGGCCAGAGTCGCTTTCGGATTTCGGGAGGAAGCGACGTCTCCAGGTACTCGAGGGCCGTGCCCCGTAGGAGCGGATCGTCGGTGTGGAGTCCCCGGAACGCGATCTGGAGCGGCTTTCGCGGCAGGGCCAGGGAGAGGATCGTGAAGACGTGCTCCAGGCTCCGGTTCGCGCGGTCGCGAATCACCTCGTCGACGACGGGCGACCATCCCGCGTCGTCCATCTGATCGAGGAGGCGCTGGCCTTCCCAGACGCGCGCGTCCACCGCCACCTCCCGGAGCGCCGCCGCGAAGACCTCCCGTGGGTCGGTGGTGATCGTGGGCGCCAGATCGCGAAGGTGGCTCAGCGCGCGGCCGGAACGGTAGCGCACCTCGAAGCGCTTATCGGAGAGCCCGCGGAAGAGGCCGTCGGCGGCGCGCTGATCGCGGAACGTGGCGAGGACCAAGGGGACGCGGCGCCGGATCGCGAAGTCGCAGTCGGGATCGACGAGGCGCGCGACCAGCTCTTCCGTGGCGTCCGGGCCCATCCGACGAAGCGCGCCCACCACGTCCCGCGCGACCTCGTCCCAGGCGAGGAGCGGCACGACGATCGGTACGAGCGAGGCCGTGAGCGGCGCCTCACGGAGCGCGTGGACCACCGCGCCGGGTTCGCGGGAAGAGAGCGCGCGGACGCGCCGCGTCTCGGGATCGTCGATCGACGCCGGGACGGGCCGCGCCCCTGCCGTTGCGGCGGCCGCTCCGCCGTCCGCCGCGCCGGGACGCTCGTCCCAGCGGGGAAGCGTCAGGAACTGGCTCAACGCGAGGGCGCCGCTCGTTTGCAAGATCATGGATCGGGTCGTCGCGTCGGGGATCCGATCCAGGTCGAGCTGGACGGCGCGCGTGAGAAGGCTCTGCTCTAGCGTTCGCTTGTAACCGGCGTGGAGCGCCATCGCGACGGGGAACGCCAAGAGCGAGAGCACCAAGGCCGCGATGAGGATCGGCCGGTCGGCCCCAACCGCGAACGCCACGAGCGCCGCCTGGACAAGCCCCGCGCCGAGGACGTCGCCGATCCGCGCGGTCGCGACGTCGACGAGCGTCTTGACCGAGCGTTTGTCGCGCGCCGGGATCGGCGTGAAGAGAAGCTCGTAGCTCGCGCGGTAGACCGAGTTCCCGAGCACCGACCCCGACCCGCGGAGAATCGCGGCGCTCAGGAACCCGGGCACCGCGAGCGCCGCGGCACTGCCGGCCACCACCGCCGCGGGAACCGTGGCGACGGTCCCGGCGAGGCCCAGCCGCGCCAAGGCGAGTCGGCTGAAGAGCGCCTGCACCACCACGGTGAGGAGCGACACGCCCGTGTAGAAGGCGGCGAAGAGCCGGAGCAATTGCTCGCCCTTCCCGTACAGGGTCGCGGCCCGGGCCTTGAACACGAAGTCGATGAGCGCTTCTGAAATCGTGACGAGGAGCACCAGGAGGACGAGGCTCTGGATGTAGGGCGTGCTTCGGAGGAGCGCGATGGGCGACGACGTTTCGCCGCGCGCGACGCTCTCTCTCGCGGCGGCTTCCCGCGCGGCGGCGATCGGATCGTCGACCAACGGGCGGAGCCGCCGCACGAGAAGCGCGCAGACGACGTGGATCGCCGCGAGGACGGGGAGCATGGCCGTCACCGAGAACATGCCGCCCACCCGTTCCGACAAGACGCCGCCCAGGAGTCCGCCAATGGTGCCGGCCGCCGTGATCCGTCCCAGCTCGCGCTTCGCCGCCCGAGGCTCGAACCGCTCGTTCAAGAACGACCAGAAGACGGAAATGAGGAGCCCGCCGAGCGCGGCATAGTGGAGGTAGACGGCCACGGCGACGAATTTTCGGTAGGGGCCTGAGAGCGCCCACTCCACGAGGAGGAGGGCCGCGCTCACCAGGAATCCGACCGGCATGACGCGCGCCGGGCCGAATCGCGCCAAGACCCGAGAGGTCAGGCCCGCGAGGAGGATCGAGACGAGCGCCGACGCGATCATCATGATCGGGAGCGCGGAGAAATCGTGCGACGAGAGGAAGAGCGCGTCGCGCGTGGCCTTGGCCGCCACCTGGTAGGCGATCATGGCGGCCGAGGTCAGCGCGGCCGTCACGGCGGCCTGATGGATATCCGACGCTTTCGCGCTCAAGCTTCCAGTCTACCGCATTGAAACCCGATGCCTCCATCGGGAGGTCCTATGGGGTGAAGTCCCGTTCACCACCCCGACCAGGAGAAACCCGATGAAGTCCGCACCATGCCTTGCGATCGCCTCGATCCTCTTTGTACTCCTTTGCTCGATACGCCCCGCCTTGTGCCCCGCTCAGGAGGCCGACGATCTTCCGGTCGCCGCCTCGGTGCGCGCCGCGGTCGTCGACAGCACGATTCGCTTCGTCCGCGAGAGCTACTTCGACTCCCTGCTCGGCGCGCGGCTCTCCGACGCGGTGCGTCGCGCCCGCGACGCGAAGCGGTTCGAGCGCTGCGTCACGGCCTCCGCGCTCTGCGAGTCACTCACCGCGACGCTCCGCCGCGTCGTGCCCGACAAGCACCTCAAGGTGGACTACACGGTTCGCCCGCGTCCGATGGAGCCGGCGACCCGCGCGCCGTCCGTCGAGGAGACCGCGCGACAGGACGATCAGAGCCGGCGCCGCAATTTCGGATTCGAGCGCGTCGAGCGGCTCCCGGGGAACGTCGGGTACTTGAACCTTCGCCGCTTCGAACGTCCCTGGCTGGCCGGCGAGACCGCCGCGGCCGCCATGGCGTTCCTGGCCAACACCGACGCCGTCATCATCGATCTTCGGGGAAACGGGGGCGGGTACGGCGATATGGCCAACTTCCTCGCGACCTACTTCTTCGACGGCGAGCCCGTCCATCTGCGGGACGTGCACGACCGGCCTTCGGGGAGCATGCTCCAGGCGTGGACGATGCCGTACGCGCCGGGGCCCCGATTCACCGGCAAGGAACTCTATCTTCTCACGGGGAAGCGCACCTTTTCGGCGGCCGAGGCGTTTGCCTACGGCTTGAAGAATCAGGGGCGCGCGAAGATCGTCGGCGTGACGACCCGCGGCGGCGCGCATCCGACGTCGGCGATGCAGGTGAACGAGCACTTCGCGGTCTTCGTGCCGCACGCGCACGTCGTGGACGCGGTGTCCGGAGATGACTGGGAAGGGAAGGGCGTGACGCCGGACGTCGAAACCGAGGAGGAGAAGGCGCTCGCCGTGGCCCACCTGGCGGCGCTCCGGGGGATCCAGGAGCGCCGAAGGGCCGGAGGCGGCGGCACCGGCGCCGACGCTACCCCCGATCCCGACCTTACGAGCGCGATCGAGGAGGCGACCCGCGCCGTGGAGACGCCGCCAGCCAAGTAGGCGCCGCGATCGCGCACCAGAGCAAAACCGAAAGGAGCCCGACGGCGATCACCGAGCGCGCCGTCGGGCTCATCGCGTTCAGGAACTGCGGCCCTCCGGCGGAGGCGGCCGTCAGTCCGTTCAGCGCCGAGCCCACCGAGGAGGAGAGCGCGAGCCGAGTCGATGCGACGATGAAGTCGCGGACGCTCGGGACGAAGAGCGCGATCGCGACGAGCGCGGGAAGCAGTGCGAGGGCGATCGCGGCCGCCGGCTCGGACGCGACGACGAGCCACCAGGGAGGGGCCGCGGATCGCGCACGACCCGCCTCGGTCGAGGCGATCGCGCCGACGGCCGTGGCCCGCGCCGCTCCCGGTTCCAGGTCGATGCGCGCCATCACGGCATCGGTGAAGCCGGCAGGAGCCGGAGGCGTCGCCTTCCGCATCGTCGCGAGCATCGTCTCCAGGGCGAAGGCATCGGCGATGGCGCGCGTGCAGGCGTCGCACCCGCGCGCATGGGCGCGCGCCGCGGCCCCGTCCTGCGGGGGCATGCCGTCGTTCAACCAGCGCTCCACGCCGTCACACCAGATCATCGCCGCCTCCAATCGAACCCCGCGAACTTGATCCTGCCGCGTCCGCGTCCTCCGCGAGACGTCGCCGGAGCGCCGCGCGGGCCCGGCTCAGGTGCGTCTTCACGGTTCCTTCCGGCATCTCGAGCACGCGCGCGACCTCCGCCACGGACCGATCCTCGGAATAGAAGAGCGTCACGACCGCACGCTGTACGTCGGAGAGGGACGCGATCATCCGCTCGAACCCCTCGGGATCCGCCGCTCCCGCCTCGCCCGCCGCCACGATCCGGTGCAATCCTTCCCCCTCGCCCTCGCCTTCGAGCGCGATTTCGCGGTCGCGCCGGGTCTTCAAGACCGCCGCGCGATCCACGGCGCGGCGCCAGACGATGCGATAGAGCCACGTGGAAAACGAGGCGTCGCCGCGAAATTCGCCGATCGCGCGCCAGGCGCGGACGAAGGCATCCTGCGCCACCTCCTCCGCGTCCGGCTCCGACCGGACGAGGCGGAGCGCCAGCCCGTACGCGCGGTCGCGGTGGAGGTCCACCAAAACGCGAAACGCGCCCGCGTCGCCGCCGGCGGAACGCCGGATCAGGGCCCTCTCGTCGGCCGCCGGGGTGCGTGTATCCGCCGTCCGAACGGGGGAATCCTTCATCGAAGGGTTGGACCGCCCGTGGGGTGGCTCCGGTTTCATGGGGGAG
>Ga0070699_100000658_pt1 | contig 32320 bp, 24 predicted proteins | sample KBSK1503metaG_FD_65473 | JGI IMG/M metagenome (GOLD analysis project Ga0070699, IMG submission 65473) | Corn, switchgrass and miscanthus rhizosphere microbial communities from Kellogg Biological Station, Michigan, USA - KBS K1-50-3 metaG | ecosystem: Host-associated > Plants > Roots >...
ACGGACGCTGTTGCCCCACTCGGTCCACGAGCCGTCGTAGTTGCGCACGTGGCCGAAGCCGAGCAGGTGCTGCAGCACGAACCAGGTGTGGCTGGACCGCTCGCCGATGCGGCAGTAGACGACCACGTCGTCGTCCGGGCTCAGCGCGGCCTCGCCCTGGTAGATGGCCTCGAGTTCGGCGCGGGTCTTGAAGGTCGCGTCCTCGGCCGCGGCGCGCGCCCAGGGGACGCTCTTGGCGCCCGGGATGTGCCCGCCGCGCAGCGCGCCCTCCTGCGGGTAGTCGGGCATGTGCAGCAGCTCGCCGCTGTACTCGCCGGGCGACCGCACGTCGATCATCGGCTGCCCGAGGTGGGCCAGGACCTGATCCTTGAAGGCGCGGATACGCACGTCGTCGCGGCTGGTCTCCGGGTAGTCGGTCTGCGGGCGCTTGGGCATGTCGGTGCTGAGCGGGCGGCCCTCGGCGATCCACTTGGCCCGGCCGCCGTCCATCAGCCGCCCGTCAGGATGGCCGAACAGCGAGCACACCCACAGCGCGTACGCCGCCCACCAGTTGTTCTTGTCGCCGTAGAGCACCAGCGTGGTGTCCCTGGCGATGCCCTTGTCCGACATCAGCCGGGCGAAGCCGGCCCCGTCCACGTAGTCGCGGGCGACCGGGTCGTTGAGTTCGGTGTGCCAGTCGAGCTTGACCGCGCCGGGGATGTGGCCGGTCTCGTAGAGCAGCACGTCCTCGTCGGATTCGGCCACCACCAGGCCGGGGTCGTCGAGGTGCTGCGCGACCCACTCGGTGGAGACGATCATCTCCGGGTGGGCGTACTGAAGGAACTTAGGCGCGGAATCCTGTGGCAGCGCCATAGGATCACCTCCGCTCGTCGTTGAGGGCTGACTCGCACTGTAACGCGGCGGCCTGGCGTCAGCTTCCCCGGGGCGGACGGGCGCCGGTCAGCTGGACTCCCCCGGGCGCCGGATACGGTTCTCGGCCCTTGCTGGTCAGCCGGACATCGTGGCCGCGGCACGCTCCCGGCTGAGCTCTCCCGGAGCCGGGTCAGGCTTCTGCGCCAGCTTGCCCGGCCACCACATCCACCGGCCGACGTCCAGGTTCAGCGCGGTGACCAGCAGCAACCGCACGACGATCGTGTCGAGCAGGATGCCGAACGCGACGGCGAAACCCAGCTCGGTCAGGAACGTGGACGGGATCGTGGCCAGGACGGCGAACGTGCCGGCCAGCACGAAGCCCGCTGAGGTGATCACCCCGCCGGTCGCGGCCATGCCGACGATGGCGCCGTGCCGGGCGTCGCGCCTGATCGCCTCCTCCCGCACCCGGGTCATCAGGAAGATGTTGTAGTCGATGCCCAGGGCGACGAGAAACACGAACGCGAACAGCGGGAAGGTGGTATCGGCGCCGCCGAACCCGAACACGTGGTTGAAGAAGAAGGCGCTTACGCCGAGGGCGGCGGCAAACGAGAGCACCACGGTGGCGGTCAGGATCAGCGGCGCGGCCAGCGCCCGCAGCAGCAGCCCGAGGATGACGAACACCACGACCAGGATGAGCGGGATGACAAGGTTACGGTCATGCGCGGACGCCCGCTTTACGTCGAGGTTGATCGCGGTGACGCCGCCAACCTCGGCTTTGGCGCCGGGCACGGCGTGCACCGCGGACCGTACCCGGTCGATGGTGTCGTAGGCGGCCTGGCTGTCCGGCGGTGCGCTCAGCGTGCCCTCCAGGTAGGCGTAGCCTGCCCGGGTAACCGCCGGCGTCACGCTAGCGATCCCCGGGGTTCCGGCGAAGGCGGACCGTAGCTGGGCCGCCGCGCCCGGGTTGCCGATCACGATGACGGGCTCGCCCGCGCCGGCCGGGAAATGCGCGGCGAGCACGCTCGCGCCGGTCACCGAATCGGGATGCCCGCGGAAAGCCTGGGCGTTGGTCAGGCCGTTGGCTTTCAGCCCGGTCAGGCCAAGGGCCAGGACCCCCAGGATCACGGCGGTGGTAATCCATACCAGCCGGGCCCGGGAGGCGATGCTCCACCCGACCCGCGCCCACAGCCCCCTGGTCGTCGGCTCGGGCGAGCCGTAGGTGGGCTTGTACGGCCAGAACACGCCGCGGGGGAAGGTCACCAGCATGGCGGGCAGCAAGGTGATCATGACCAGCATGCCGACCGCGACGCCGATGGCCAGCACCGGCCCCAGGCTCGACGTCGAGTTCAGTTCCGCGGCGGACAGCGTCAGCAGTGCTAGCACGACGGTGGCGGCGCTGGCGATGATGGCCGGGCCCGCGCGCCGCAGCGCCTCGGCCATCGCCGGGTGACGGCGGTCGTGACGGCGCAGTTCCTCCCGGTACCGCGCCACGATCAGCAGCGCGTAATCCGTGCTGGCGCCGAAGACCAGCACATCCAGGATGCCGGCGCTCTGTGCGTTGACCGTCAGGCCGCCGTGGGCGGCTAGCAGGTAGATCACCGCCTGGGCGACGATTAGCGCCACTCCGGATGAGATCACCGGCAGCAGCCAGAGCACCGGGCTTCGGTAGGTGATCAGCAAGATCACGATGACGACCGCCACGGCCGACCACAGCAGCGTGCCGCTGATGCCCTTGAACACATTGTTGCTGTCGTACGCGGTCCCGAGCGGACCTGTGATGTGAGAGACCAGGCTGGCCGGGTTCGAGTTGGTGATCTTCTGGATGGCAACGACGGGCTTGGTCGCGCCGGCCCAGCCCTGCGAGCCCAGGTTGACCTGGAGGATGGTCTGGATGGCCTTGCCGTCCGCCGACGGGATCGGGCCCGCCACCGTGCCGGGCACGACGCCGGGAATCCGGGCGAACATCCGGGCGTCCGCGGCCGCCTTGGCCCGGTCCGCGGCGGTCAGGCCCGAGCGGCGCTCGTAGACCACGACCCCGGTGATGATATTGGGCGACTGGAAGCGTTCTTGCGCGTTCAGGACCTTGGTCGACTCCGCGGCACCGGGCAGCCAGTACTTCGCGTCGTTCTTCTCGGCACCGGTGAGCTTCTTCGACAGCGGGAAGGCCAGGACGAGCACGACGACCCAGAAGCCCACCACCACCCACTTGGTCCAGCTCCCGGCCGGGATCTCCGCTATCTTCTTCAGCCCGTTCATCGATTCTCCCGTATGGCTGGCGGCATGGCCGCATAGACCCGCTGCCGACGATGACAGCCCGTGCACGCCGGGACATCCGGGGAATCCCGGATGGGGATACCGATATTCGGCTGTTCAGCGCGGCGGCTGGGCTGCTGACCAGGCGGCGATCTGCGCCCGGGTGCTGAAGCCGAGCTTGTCCATGATGTGCTGCACGTGGGTCTCCACGGTCCGGACCGAGATGACCAGGCTGGCCGCGATCTGGCCGTTGGACATGCCCCGGGCCACCAGCGCCGCCACGTCCTGCTCCCGGCGCGTCAGCCGGGGCCCGCCCCGGCGGGTGGCCGGCCCCGGCCGCGGGGACTCCCCCAGGGCGAACGCGACGGCCTCGGCTTGGTCCATCGTGCTGCCCTTCGCCAACGCTGCCCGGTACCCGGCGGCCGGAAGCGCTTTCCTCGCCACCCCCAGCGCATCCTCGTGATGCGTGCGGAGCCCGGGAGGAAGCGGAGCCGGGATGGCCGCCCACGCCCGGTCGGCCGCCGCCAGCAGGGTCAGCGACCGGGCCGTCTCGTCCTGCGAGGCTGCAATCCAGGCCAGCGCTTCGAGGCACAGAGCGACCCCGATCGGATCATCCGCCCGGCGCATGACGGCGAGTGCGGCGCGCACCGATGCGGCGGCGCTACCTGGATCGCCGAGCATCCACGTCGCCACGCCGACCGCCCACTGCGCATACGTCTGATACCAGACATTTCCGCTGCTCTCGGACACACGCGCACATTGCATGTAAAGGTCTGCCGCCATCCGCGGTTCTCCGGAGCACAGGCGGATGAACCCGGTCTGCGCGAGGGCAAGCGCGACGCCGATCTGATTGCCGATCTCCTCGTGCAGCCGGAGCGCCGACTCGGCCAGCGCCTGCCCGTCCTCCGCCTGCCCGAGGGAGTAGATCACGAAACCCAGAAAGCTCAGCGCCCACGCCTCCGCGTTGCTGTCACCCAGCAGGCGGGCCGCCGAGAGACCGGCTTCAAGCAGGGTCCGGGCGGCCGGCATGTCGCCCTGGACCAGTGCCAGGAATCCGGCGACCCAGAGCGCCCGGGGGGCCGGGGAGGTCTGGTCCAACCGCTCGAGCAGTCCGGCCAGGACGCGGCGTCCCTCGGTGAGGTGCCCGCGGGTTTCCCAGTACCGCCAGAGGTCGCAGGCAATCTGCACGCCCGCGGGGGCCTCCCCAGGCTCGGACAGGCAGAATCGCAGCGCGGCCCGCAGGTTCTCATGATCGGCATCGAGCGCGGTGATCCACTCCGCCCGCCCTGGCCCGAACGCCTCCTGCCGCGCGGCCAGCGCCGCATACCAGGCCCGGTGCCGCCGCCGCAGCGCGCGCTCATTGCCCCGGCCGCGCAGCTTCCCCTGACCGAACTCGGCGATCGTGTCCAGCAGCCGGTACCGCGCCGTGCCCCGCCCCTGGCGCAGCAGGATCGACTTGGCCACCAAAGCGTCGACCAGATCAGCGACCTGCCCGGCGCCCACCCGGCCCACCGCGCACACCGCCTCCGCGGCGTCCAGGTCGAACGATCCGGCGAACACCGACACCCGCCGCCACATGGCCTGCTCCGCATTGGTCAGCAGCTCGTAACTCCACTCCAGCGCCGCCTGCAACGTCCGGTGACGCCGCGCACTGGCCGGGCCGCCGCCGGACAGCAACTGGAACCGCGACCCCAGCCGGGCCAGGATCTGCTCCGGCGACAGCGACCGCAGCCGTACCGCAGCCAATTCGACCGCTAGCGGGATCCCGTCCAGCGCCCGGCACACCCCGGCTACTGCCGGGCCGTTAGTCGCATTCACCGCGAATCCCGGCAGTACCGCCGCGCCCCGTTCCGCGAACAACCGCACCGCCTCGAACTGAAGCAATTCGCCGGGCTCGTTCGGGCCATCTATGGCCGGGACCGTCATCGGCGGGACAGGCACCGTGACCTCGCCGGCCACCCCCAGCACGTGCCGGCTGGTCGCCAGGATCCGCAGCCCCGGGCAGCCCCGCAGCAGCGCGTCGGCAAGCACCGCGCACGCGTCGGCCAGATGCTCGCACTGGTCGAGCATCAGCAGCACCCGCCGGGCCTGCAGGTAATCCGCCAGCGACGCGACCGCCCACCGCGCCGACCGATCCGACAGCCCAAACGACCGCGCCACCTCGTCCACCACGAGGCCGGGATCCCGCAATCCGCCCAGTTCCGCCAGCCACACCCTGTCATCGAACGCACGTCCCGCCCCCGACGCTACCCGCAGCGCCAGCCGCGTCTTGCCTATCCCTCCAGGCCCGGTCAGTGTGACCAGCCGGGCGCCCTCCAGCGCGTCACGGACCCGAGCCAGCTCGGACCGCCGCCCGACGAACGCGGTCAACTCTCCGGGCAGCCGTCCGGCCGACCTCCCAGCATCCATCGCCCCACCTCCAGGCCAGGTAGCGGGGCCCGGCCATTCACCCCACAGGCGAGCGGGCCGCCGACCAGGCGGCGATCTGTGCCCGGGTGCTGCAGCCGAGCTTGTCCATGATGTGTTGCACGTGGGTCTCGACCGTGCGGACCGAGATGACCAGGCTGGCCGCGATCTGGCCGTTGGACTGCCCGCGGGCCACCAGCGCCGCCACGTCCCGCTCCCGGCGCGTCAGCTGGCCGGGCTGACCGGGGCCCAGCCGGCCGGCGTCCGGCCGCGGCCGGGCCTGCTCCCCCAGGGCGAACGCGATGGCCTCGGCCTGGTCCATCGCGCTGCCCTTCGCGAACGCCGCCCGGTATTCCGCGCCAGGCAGGGCCGCGCGGGCCGCGCGGAGCGCCGCGTCATGGTGCGCGCGGAGCGGGCCGGCCGGCGTGGCCGGGATGGCCGCCCAGGCCCGCTCGGCCGCCGCGGCCAGGGTGGCCGCCCGGACCGCCTCCTGGCCCGCCGCGGCGGCCCAGGCCAGCGCGTCGAGGCAGAGGACCACCCCCATCGCGTCATCCATGCCGCGGATGGCGCGCAGCGCGGCGCAGGCCAGCCGGCCGGCATCTTCGTGATCGCCGCGCAGCACCGCGACGACCGCGAGGCCCCACTGCGCGTAGGCGTGATACCAGACGTTGCCGCTGCCGACGCATACGGAGGCGCACCTGACGAACCAATCCGCCGCGGGTTCCGCCTCCCCGGCGCACAGGTGGATGTAGCCGATCTGCATCAGCGCCAGCACCACCCCCATGCGATCGCCGGCCTCACGGTGCAGGCACAGCGCGGTCCGGGCCAGGGCGTGGCCCTGATCGGCGTCGCCGTCGTAGTAGACATCCCAGCCGAGGAAGCTCGACGCCCACGCTTCCGCGCTCACATCGCTCGCCGAGCGGGCGGCGGACAAGGAGGCCTCGAGCAGCCGCCTGGCGGCGGGGATGTCGCCCTGGAACTGCGCGAGGAACCCGGCGGTCCACAGCGCCCGGGGCCGGGCCGGGCAGGCCGGGCCGAGCTGGTCGAGGAGCGCTGCCAGGATACGGCGTCCCTCGGTGAGGTGCCCGTGGGTTTCCCAGTACCGCCACAGGTCACAGGCGATCTGCGCGCCCATGGCCGCCTCCGCCGGATCGGCCAGGCAGAACCGCAGGGCGGCCCGCAGGTTCTCGTGATCGGCGTCGAGCGCGGCGATCCATTCGGCCCGGCCGGGCCCGAAGGCCTCCTGCCGCGCGGCCAGCGCCGCGTAATAGGCCCGGTGCCGCAGCCGGAGCGCGCGCTCGTTGCCCCGGCCGCTCAGCTTGGCCAGCCCGAATTCGCGGATGGTGTCCAGCAGCCGGTACCGGGCCGTGCCCTGACCCTCACGGAGCAGGATCGACTTCGCCACCAGCGCGTCGATCAGGTCGGCGATCTCCCCGGCGGCGAGCCGGCCCACCGCGCAGGCCGCTTCGGCGGCATCCAGGTCGAACGACCCGGCGAACACCGACACCCGCCGCCACATGGCCTGCTCTGAGTCGGTGAGCAACTCGTAACTCCACTCCAGCGCGGCCTGCAGCGTCCGGTGGTGCGGCTGGTCGGCCGGGCCGCCGCCGGACAGCAGCTGGAACCGCGAGCCCAGCCGGTCCAGGATCTGCCCCGGCGACAGCGACCGTAGCCGCACCGCGGCCAGCTCGACCGCGAGCGGGATCCCGTCCAGCGCCCGGCATACCCCCGCCACCGCCGCGCCGTTGCCCACATCCACGGCGAAGCCCGGCAGCACGGCCGCTCCCCGGCCCGTGAACAACCGCACCGCCTCGTATCCCAGCAGCTCCTCCGGCCCGGCCGGGTCGCCCTCGGCGGGCACCGTCATCGGCGGGACCGCGATCGTGACCTCCCCCGCCACCCCGAGCACGTGCCGGCTGGTCGCGATGATCCGCAGCCCATGGCATCCCCGCAGCAGCACGTCCGCCATGACCGCGCACGCGTCGGCCAGGTGCTCACACCCATCCAGCACCAGCAGCAGCTGCCGGGTCTGCAGGTAATCCGCCAGCGACGCCACCGCCCATCGGGCCGACTTGTCCGACAGTCCTAGCGACCGCGCCACCTCGGCCACCAGCAGCCCGGGGTCCCGCAACCCGGTCAGCTCGGCCAGCCACACCCCGTCCCGGAACGCCCGCCCCGCCCCGGCCGCCACCTGCAGTGCCAGCCGCGTCTTACCGATGCCCCCCGGCCCGGTCAGCGTGACCAGCCGCGCACCCGCGAGCGCGTCACGGACCTGGGCAAGCTCGGCTCGCCGCCCGACGAAGTCGGTCAGCTCAGTGCGCAGCCCTCCGGCCGACTTCCCAGCACCCATGCCAGACCTCTGAACCACACGCTAAGCCTGGAAGCCACGACCGGCAACGGACACAACCGTCCGGTGCTAACACGCGGCTCCCAGCCCGCAGAGCGCCAGGCCCTCGGTCCGCCGGACGCGGCGGACCAGATCGGCTCTCGGCTCGAACGCGACCGCGGTGTCGACCGGGATGGCCAGCAGGGGGGGCGCGCCCGGGATGAAGCTGAACTGGTAGGTGACGCATCCGCCGTCGAAGGTGTACATCCGCGTCAACGTGAACCGCGGCTGCAGGCTCAGCGGGCGCTCGAAGCGCTCGGCTCCGGCCTGGTCCGATGGGATCCGCACCGCCCCGGAGGTGTCGCATGCGGCGGTCAGGCTGACGGTGACCGCCCGCGGGCCGGCCTGATCGGAGTCCAGCCAGAATAGGGATCGGCCGTTCGTGATTTGGGCAACTCCGGCGGTCCAGCCCGAGGGCAGGGCCGCGATGCACGGCAGCATCGCCGACGACGGTACCGCCTGCGCGGACAAGATCATGGTGTGGCCGGTGCCGCAGGACGGGGCGGCGGTCACGGTGTTCGGCACCGGGTGGAACGCGTCGACGGCGAGGTCGGCCGCCAGCAGGGCCGCGCCGAGCATCGCCGCGGCGACGATCACCCGCCGGGCTCCCCAGCGCTGCAGCCCGATCGGCCGCCGCGGCGGCGCCAGCGCCCGGAACTCGCCGAGCAGGTCGCGCGGATCTCGTTTCATGAACGCGCGCAGCTGGGTCGGGCTGGCCACCCCCCGGGTGGCGGCGAAGGCCTCCGCCAGCTCATCGGGGGTGAAGTAATCGAGCGCGCGATGGTACACCCGCTCGGCGTCGGTACGCACCGCCAGCACCAGCATCATGTTGCCCAGGTCGACCGCCTGCCGCCAGGGCGACGGGCGGACCTGGGCGAAGGCGGCGTCGATCAGCAGCAGTTCCCCGTCGCGGACCATGAGGTTGCCCGGCTTGATGTCCCGGTGCGCGAGGCCGGCGTCCCACAGCTTCCTGATCAGCAGCATCCCCTGGTCGATGAGGCCCTGTCCTTCTCCGGCGTCGACCTCGGCTTCGCCCAGCTCGACAGCCCCGGAGAAGAACTCGGTGACGAGCAGGTACTCGCGTTCCGGCGTGATCTCCACGATCCCGTACGGCCTGGCGCTGCGGACTCCGGCGTCCCGCAGCAGCCGCAGCACGTAGTCCTCGTACTGGGTCAGCTGCCGCACTGAGTGGAACGGGTGCTCGTCTTCCAGGGTGCCGTACAAGATGGTGCGCCACAGCTTGTACCAGCGGTCCGCGCGGACGTGGCCCAGGGTGTAGAGCTTGCCGAATAGATACTCGCCCGGGTCGCCCTCGACGGTCAGCCGCAGCGGCGTCGACCCGGCCGATGACTCCAGGCCGACCGGCGCGATGTCCAGGATGGTCAGCCCGAGCTGGTGGTGGACGGCCTGCCGGATCGCCGCGCCGCGGCTGCCGGTCACGTCGACGTGCGCGGTCCGGCCCCGGCGGTAGACGACCGGGAACACCTCGTCCGGGGTGAAGTAACGGAACGCCGCGACCGGTATGGCCACGCCCAGGACGACGCCGGACAGCACGTCGTCCGGATGATCGACGGCCAGGTAGAGCCGGGACAGGCAGAAGACGGCGACCACCGCCGCCACCGCGGCCTTCGCCACCAACCGTGGCCGGCCGGGCACCACCAGGCAGTAGACGCCGGCCATCAGCAGGAACGTGGTCGTCAGCACGGCCGGTGACGGGGCCGAGTAGCCGTCCCACCGGCCGATGACCGGCACCCCGTAGGGCCGCGGCCGGGACAGCGCACCGGAGATCATGCCGCTGACGATCTCCACGAAGAACACGCAGAGGACGAACACCAGCAGGTGCCGCCAGCGCCGGAACACGATGACCAGCAGCAGCACGGCTACCCCGATCACCGGGTGCCAGGTCGAGACGGTCGTGCTGATCCAGTCGGCCGGGCCGGTCAGCCAGGGTGTCCGGATGGCCGCCAGTTGCCGCAGCAGCCAGGTGCTGGCCTGGTCGCCGGCCCGCTGCCAGGGGGTGAGCTCGGAGACCAGAAACGCGGCGCTCACCAGGATGGCCGCGAGCGCCAGCCAGGCCGTGGTGCTCGGGCCGATCCGGCGGGGCAGCGGCGGAGGCGCGCCGGAGGGACGGCGCTGGCGCCTGGTCCGGCGGACGCCCGAGATCGCCCTGGCGTCGCTCATGACGCCCTCGCCCTGAGCAGCCCCTGTTCCCGCAGCCAGCTCCGGGCTACCGCGCGCGGGTCGCGGCCGTCCAGCTCGACCTGGGCGTTCAGGGCCGTGAGAGCGTCCGTAGACAGCCGCGCGGACACCGCGTCCAGCGCGGCGAGCAGCCCGGGGCCGTACCGGTCGGCCGTGGCCCGCCGGAGGACCGGAATGACGTTCTCGGCCGGCTGCAGGCTCCGGTTGTCAGCCAGTTCCACCAGGTGCCTGGCCCGGATGGCCGGATCGGTAGTGAAGAGCAGCGCCGCGCCGATGTCTCCCGCCTCGAGCGCCTGCCTGGTCAGCGGGCCTCCGGCGTCAAGGGCGGCGAACGCCCGGAACCGCAGCCCGTAGGTCCGCCGGAGGCCTGGCAGGCAGTCCGGGCGCTCGGGGCACTCGGGCGGCCCGCCGAACACGAGCCCCGGTGCCGCCCGGGCGAGGTCGGAAATCGTGCGCAGCCGGTAACGGGACGCCGCGGCGCCGGTCACCACTATGGCGTTGGCGTCTTGGGCCGCCGCCGGCCGGGCGGTGACGATGCCGCGCGCGGCCATCCAGTTCGCCAGGGCCGCGGCGGTGGCCGCGACGTCGGCGATAGCGTGGGCCCGGCCTAGGCTGACGAACTCCAGGGCCGACCCGGTGTACTCGGGGACCAGCTGGACCAGGCCGGTCATGAGGGCCGGCTCGACCAGTTCCCGGGAGCCGAGATCGGGCAGGACGCGGACCGGATAACCCCGGGCGGAGAGCGCTCCGGCGTACAGGTAGCCCAGCAGGACGCTCTCCGGGAAGTCGAACGATCCGACCGTGATCACCCCCGGACCGGCATCGCCCGCGGACGCCGGTCCGGGCGGGCTCCGACCTGCCGTGCAGGCGGTGCAGGCCGCGCAGACGATGGCGAGCGCGAGGCCGGCGGCGCCGATGGCGCTACGTCGCGCCATCGTCCGGTACCGAGCTCAGCACGGCCATGACGCGGGCCAGCGGGAACTGGGCCATGTCGTTGACGCTGCGGACCAGCTCCGGGCCCGCGGCCTCGAACAGGCACAGGCACCGCTGCTCGTCCGGCGCGTAGATGCACTGCACGTAGCGGATCTGCCCGCCGCGCTTGTTCTCCCGGCGGACGGCCTCGCCCAGGGCCCGGTGCACGGTGGCCAGCTGCCACGACGACAGGCCGCGCAGGTCATGCTCGACCAGGAAGAGACGCCGGTCGGTTTCATCAGCCACGGTCTCCTCCGCGACGGTCAGCATGGTTCCGACAATGCCCCCCGAGGCTCGGGGGGGCATCCGGGGAATCCTCGATACCGGTACGGATTTTCGGCGGCTAGGGTCGGCCTTGTGGACCTTCGTGAGGCGCTGGCCGATCCCCGGGCCCGGCTCGGCCTGGGCGCCGCGGGGCTGCTGGCCACGGCCGGCGCCGTACACCGCGACCGGGTGGGCGCCGCGGAGGCCAGGACCTTCCGGGCCGTCAACGGCCTGCCCGATGCGCTGTACCCGCCCGCCTGGGTCGTCATGCAGCTGGGCGCGTTCGGGGCGGTGCCCGCGGCCGCGGCCGCGGCCTGGCGGGCCGGAGACCGCGAGCTGGCGGGCCGGCTCCTCCTCGGCGGCACCGGCGCCTGGGCCCTGGCCAAGCTGGTCAAGCAGGTAGTGCGCCGGCCCCGGCCGGCGGACCTGCTGCCCGGGATCCGCGGCCGTGGCCGGGACGCCGCCGGGCTCGGCTACCTGTCCGGGCACGCGGCCGTCGCCGTCGCCCTGGGCGCCGCCGCCCTACCCCGGCTCGGCCCCGCGGCCCGCGCCCTCACCCTGACCGCCATCCCCCTGGTCGGGCTGACCCGCCTCTACGTGGGCGCTCATCTCCCGCTTGACATCGCGGGCGGAGCGGCGCTGGGACTCGCCGCCAACGCGGCGGTCGACCTGGCCCTGGCCCGGCCGGCCGGGGAATCCGTACGGGCATCGGGGATTTCCCGGATGCCGGACGGCGCGCCCGTCCGCATCCTGGAGTCCTGACCGAAGGAGGCTGTCATGGCCGATCTGCTGACCGCCCAGAAGGTAGCCGCCCGGACCGAGGACGCGGTGAAGGTCTACGGGAAGGGCCAGATCGAGGTGCGGGCGCTCGACGGCGTCACGGTCGAGTTCGCCGCCGGCCGCTACACCGCCGTCATGGGGCCCTCGGGCTCGGGGAAGTCGACCCTGCTGCACTGCGTGGCCGGCCTGGACAGCCTCACGTCCGGCCGGGCCTTCATCGGCGACGTGGACCTGAGCACGCTCAATGACCAGAAGCTGACGATCCTGCGCCGGGACCGGGTCGGCTTCGTGTTCCAGGCCTACAACCTGGTGCCGACGATCAGCGCCGCGAAGAACATCACCCTGCCGCTGCTGCTCGCCGGGCGCAAGGGCGACCCGGCGTGGATCAGCCAGGTCATCGAGATCACCGGGATCGGCGACCGGCTGGAGCACCGGCCCAGCGAGCTGTCCGGCGGCCAGCAGCAGCGGGTCGCGGTGGCCCGGGCCCTGGCCAGCCGCCCCGACATCATCTTCGCCGACGAGCCGACCGGCAACCTGGACTCCCGGGCGGGCACCGAGGTGCTGACCTTCCTGCGGCGGGCCGTGAACGAGATGGGCCAGACCATCGTCATGGTCACCCACGACCCGATGGCGGCCAGCTACGCCGACCGCATCGTGTTCCTGGCCGACGGGCGGATCGTCGACGAGATGCTCGAGCCGACGGCCGAACGGGTGCTGGAACGGATGAGCCGCTTCGGGGAGTGAGCCGCCATGTTCAAGATCGCCCTGCAAAGCCTGCTCGCCCGGAAGCTGAGGCTGGTCACCACGGCCCTCGCGGTGATCCTCGGGGTCGCGTTCACGGCGGGAACGCTGGTGCTCACCGACACCATGAGTAACATCTTCAATAACCTGTCGGCCAGCGTCTACCAGGGCACCGACGCCCTCGTCCGCGCCAAGGCGGTCTTCAACGGTCCGAATCAGATGGGCGAACAGCGGCCGAATATCGACGGGTCCCTGGTCCCGGCGCTGAGCCACGTGCCCGGGGTCGCCGCCGCCGCGGGCAGCGCCTTCGGATACGCGCGGCTGATCGGCAAGGACGGCAAGCCGATCGGCAACCCGGGGAACGGCGCGCCCACCCTGGGCGGCAACTGGGGCTCCGTCCCGGCGCTGAACCCGTTCCACCTGGTGGCCGGGCATGCCCCGCAGGCGCCCGACGAGGTCGTGATCGACAAGCAGAGCGCCACTACGGGCCATCTGAAGGTGGGTGACACCACGACGGTGATCGCGAACGGGCCGCCGCTGCGGGTGCGCATCGCGGGGATCGTGGGCTTCGGCACCGCCGACAACCTGGCCGGCGCGTCCGTGGTGCTGTTCACCACGCCGGTCGCGCAGCGACTGGTCGCCGAACCCGGCAAGTTCAGCACGATCGGTTTCGTCGCCGACCGGGGGGTGTCCCAGCAGCAACTGGTCAGCAACCTGAAGCGCGCGCTGCCGCCCGGCACCGAGGCGCTGACCGGGGCGGCGGCCATCAAGGAACAACAGGACCAGTTCCAGAAGGCCCTGTCGATCTTCAGCAAGTTCTTCCTGATCTTCGCCATCGTGGCCCTGGTGGTCGGCGCCTACATCATCCTGAACACGTTCGCCATCACCGTCGCCCAGCGCACCAGGGAGAACGGCCTGCTGCGGGCGCTGGGCGCCAGCAGGCGCCAGGTCCTCGCCTCGGTGCTCATCGAGGCCCTGGCGGTCGGCGTCATCGCCGCGCTGCTCGGGCTGGCCGCGGGGGTCGCGGTGGCCGCGGGCCTGAAGGCGCTGCTGTCCGCGTTCGGGCTCAGCCTCCCCGCCGGGAGCCTGGTCGTCAAGGCCAGGACGGTGGTGGCCTCGCTGGTGATCGGGATCGGCGTCACGCTGATCGCGGCCATCTCGCCCGCGCGCAAGGCGGCCAAGGTGCCGCCCGTCGCGGCCATGCAGGAGGCCACGGTGGGCAGCACCGGCTACGGCTCCAAGCAGCGCCTGGTGGTCGGCCTGTCCATCCTGGCGCTCGGGGTGGCCGCGCTGTTCACCGGCCTGTTCGGCCACGTGTCCAGCGCCTTCCTGATCGTCGGCCTCGGCGTACTGCTGGTCTTCCTCGGCGTGTCGGTGCTGGGCCGGACGATCGCGCTGCCGCTGAGCCGGGCGATCGGCGCTCCGCTGCCCCGCATCAAGGGCGTGACCGGCACCCTGGCCCGGGAGAACACCATGCGCAACCCCAAGCGCACCGCGGCCAGCGCGTCCGCGCTGATGATCGGGGTCGGCCTGGTCGCGTTCATCTCGATCTTCGCCTCCTCGGCCAAGGCGTCGATCAACGCGACCATCGACCGGACATTCGCCGGGGACTTCGTGATCAACTCGGGCGCCGGGTCGTCGGGCGGCGTCGCCCCTGCGCTGGCCCAGCGGCTGAACACGCTCCCGCAGGTGGCCGCGGCCACCGGGGAACGCACCGGGTCCATGCTGATCCTCGGCCAGCCGGTCATGATCGCGGCGGTCGATCCCCGCACGGCCGGGCAGATCTTCAACATCAGCCCGGTGCAGGGGTCGATCGGCGCCCTCGGCGCGGACGGCATCGCCGTCTACTCCGATGACGCCACCAAGCACCACCTCACGCTCGGCAGCCCTGTGTCCGTCGTGTTCCGCGACACCGGACGCCAGACGCTGCGAGTGGCCCTCATCTACGGCGACAACCAGGCGGCGCCGTCGGCCAACCCGGGCAGCAAGACCAGCTATTTCCTGGGCACGCCCGGCTACGACGCCAACTTCGCCGCCCCCCACTTCGATACCCAGGTGTTCGTGAAGAAAGCACCTGGCGTGACCACCGCGGCCGCGCTGGCCGCGGTCAAGACGGTGGCTGCGCAGTACGCACCCGGCACCACCGTCCAGGACCAGGCCGCCTACAAGACGGAGCAGACCAAGCCAATCAACCAGATCCTGGCGCTCATCTACACGCTCCTCGCGCTCGCCATCGTCATCGCACTGCTCGGCATCGGTAACACCCTCGCGCTGTCGATCTTCGAGCGCACCCGCGAGCTCGGCGTGATGCGCGCGGTGGGGATGACGCGCCGCCAGCTCCGCGGCACGATCCGCTGGGAGTCGGTGATCATCGCCCTGCAGGGCACGCTCCTCGGCCTGCTGGTCGGGGTGTTCTTCGGCTGGGCACTCGTCCTGGCCCAGAAGAACCAGGGACTGTCCGTGTTCAGCGTGCCGTATCTGACTCTGATCATCATCATCCTGCTGGCCGGCCTGGCCGGCGTGGTCGCGGCGATCCTGCCCAGCCGCCGGGCCGCCAAGCTGAACGTCCTGCGCGCCATCGTCACGGAATAACCCGTCAGATGTAGTCCATGCGCTGGAGCAGGCGCCAGGAGAGCCAGCCGGGCGGCACGGGCAGCCAGTAGGTGGCCAGCCGGTACAGGAGCACCGCGGACACGGCCGGCCCGGAGGGGATGCCGATTCCGGTCAGGCCCGCGATGGTCGCGACCTCCATGGCGCCGAGGCCGCCCGGGGTGGGTGAGGCAGCGGCGACCAGGGAGGCGCCCAGGTAGACCGCGCCGATCTGGCCGGTGCCCGCGGTCACCCCGAACGCTTTGACCGAGGCCACCAGGCCGGCGATGTAGGCCAGGGTCACCAGGGCCGAACCGCCGAACAGCAACGCCAGCCTGACCGGGCTCCGCGCCACCCGCCGCAGGCTGGCCAGGGATGACCGCACCGGGGGCAGCAGCCTCCTGACCGCGAACCGGCGTCCCTGGCGGGTGATCATGACCAGGCCGGCGACGGCGGCCACGACGGACAGGATCACCAGCAGCGTACTGCTGGAGGGCAGCTTGAACGCCCGGCCGAGGCCCCGGCCCGCCCAGCTGAAGAAGACCACCAGCAAGATCGCGTGAACGATGGCCCCGGCCAGCGCGTTGACCCCGACGGCGGCGACGCCCGCGGACGGCTCGACACCGCATTTCTGCAGGTAGCGGACGTTCAGGGCCATACCGCTGACGTTGCCGTAGGACACGCGGTTGACGAACGAGGAGGCACCCTGGGTCAGCACCGTGGGCCAGAACGGCAGCCGGACGGAGACGCTGCCGAGCAGCGAGATGGCGCTGGCCAAGTAGGTCAGCGCCGAGAAGGCGATGATGACGGGCACCCAGATCCACTGCGCCGACTGCAGGGCGTGCCAGCCGTTCCCCACCTTGGCCAGGTTGGGCAGCAGGAAGTAGAACGCTCCGGCCGCTATGGCGATGGCGAGCAGGGTCCGGGGCCGCACGCGCTGCACGCGGACCAGGTCCGGCGCCTCCTGGCCGCTGGAGGCGGCGGCCGCGGCCCGGGTCCGGGCGAGCAGGCCGTCCTGCCCCTTGACCGCGCGGCGGGTGGCGGCGGACAGGGCCAGCGGCTGCAGCAGCGGCAGCGACCGCGCCACCTCCTGGGCGCCGAGCCCCGCCGCGGCGGCGGCCGCGGCCCGGTCCTCCCCCGCCAGGGCGGCCAGCGAGGCGAGCAGTTCGGCCACGTCCAGGTCCTGCTGCCGCTGGGTGGCGGCGAGCTCGGAGAAGCCGAAGTCGATGATCGTGGGCTGGCCGGCCGGGCTGACCATCACGTTGGCGGCGCGCAGCGAGCGGTGGGCGATCCCGGCCCGGTGCAGCGTGCCCACCTCCGCCCACAGCCGTGCGAGCAGGTCGTCACCGACCTGGCCGGCCGGGAGCCGGTCGAGCGAGCAGCCGTCGACCCACTCCAGGACGAGGAGAGCGGTATCCCCGGCTCTGACGATCCGGTCGACGCCGGGCACGGACACCCCGGCCCGTTCGGCCATGACACCGGCGAGGGCCTGACGCTCAACCGCCTGGAACAGCGAGGCGGCGGGCCGGGTGTCGCCGACGTTCCGCAGCCGCACCGCCCGGTACGCCCGGTACAGCAGGTCGGCGTCGCGCTGGTCCGAGCCCAGGGCCTTGACGAACAGCCGCCGTCCGTCCGCCGCGACCGCCGCGAACTTCCCCGAGCCCCTGGCCGTGACCTCGGCCGGGCGGACCGATTCCACCGCCATGCCCGCGCCGCGCAGGGCGGCCGCGACCCCGTCCGGTCCCATCCGCCGGTCGGGCACGCCGAACGCCACCAGGACAGCGGCGCCCACCGTCAGCCCGGTGGCGATCGCGATGATCAGCTCCATCGGCAGCACCGTGCCGGTCAGCAGCCGCGCCGCGGCGACCAGGAGTAGCGTGAGCCACGCGGCCCGGCGCCACGGCCGGCTCAGCCAGGGCGCGGCGGCCACGACCACGGCCGTCGCGGACGCGATCAGCGCCGGGCCAGGGAACGCGGCGCCGGCCAGCCAGGAGCCGCGCGCGAGGTTATCCGTGAGCGCGTCCGGGTGCTGGCCGCCGAACAGGGAGAAGATCCCGGTCGCGATGGCGGCGGCGGCCACCGCCCCCACGGCCAGGCCGGCCAGCAGCCGGAACCGGCGCCTGCGGAGCGCCGCGGCGACCACCACGGCCGCCGCGGCCAGGCACGAAACCTGCACGAGACCGGTCGTGACCCGGCGAGCCGGGCCGAGACCGTCTACGACGGGTGCGGCGGGGCCAAGCAGCCAGCGCAACGCCGCCGCCGAGGCGGCGAGCGAGCAGCCGAGCAGCACGATCCCGCAGATCAGCCGGATCACGTCGCCCGGATGACGGTAGCGGGAGGACGACACGAGGGGCCATGCCCGGACGGCGACCGGTGGGCTGCTCATAGCCGGCCGGCCGGACGGGCGGTATCCGGGACGGGCGGAGGGGCGGCCGGACGACCCCGCGGCGCACTCCAGCGGCGCTGGATCCAGCCCACCACGAGCGCGGCCAGCAGCGCGCACGAGGTCCCGAGGAGAACCCCGGCGATGGCATCGGACAGCCAGTGGGCGCCGAGGTAGGCACGCGAGAGCCCCATCAGGACCGAGAAACCCGCCGCGACCGTGGCCCACGCGATCCGCCGGCGCCCGGGCGGCACCAGCGCGATGACCGCGGCGACGACGGTCACCGAGGCGGCGATGGCGTGCCCGGAGGGAAACGAGGTCCCGGTCGTGGTCACCAGCGACTCGGGCGGCCTGGCCCGGTGGTAGACCCCCTTCAGCGTGCCGATCAGGATCTCTGACAGCAGCACGGCCCCGGCGAACGCGGCCAGACGCCACCACCTGCGGCGCAGGGCGAGGTAGCCGGCAATGGCGATCCGGACCGGAAGCGTGACATAGACAAGACCGAGCACGTTGAGGACCTTGGCGACCGCCGTGACCGGCGCCGACCGGCCGGAGATCATCAGCCGCAGCCACGCGTCGTCCAGGCGCTGGATGTGGGCCAGCAGGCCGTGGTCGGCGACCGCGGCGAACACCGCCGCGGTGAGCGCCAGCACCGCCGCGGTGAGCGCGAGCACCGTCGCGGTGACGGCCGGGTCCCGCTCCGGCGGGATCAGCAGCTCGTGCCCTTCCGGCCGGCTTACCCGGGACATGCCGCACCCCGCCCGCACAGCGCCAGGCTCTCCTTGTCGCGGACATAGTCGACCAGGGTGACCCGGGGCATGAAGGCCACCGCGCTGCGGACGCCGGTCGCCAGCAGCGGGGAGGCGCCGGGCGCGAAGTCGAGCTGATAGCTCACGCAGCCGCCGGGGAAGGTGTAGAAGCGCAGGCTGGCGAGCCGGTCGCCCGGGCTGGCCGGGCGATCGAACCGCCGTGTTCCCGGCTGGTCGGACGGTACCTGCCGGGCGCCGGAGACATCGCAGGCCGCGGTGAGGGTGACGGCCACGGCCCGGGGGCCGGCCTGATCGGAGTCCAGCCAGAAGGTAGCGTGCCCGCTGGCGATATCGGCGCCGCCGATCCGCCAGCCCGACGGGAGCGCGGCAATGCAGGGCAGCTGAGCGGCCGACGGGACCGCCTGAGCGGCCAGGATCATCGAGTGACCGGTCCCGCACAGCGCAGGGTAAGACCCTACGTTCTCCGCCGGGAAGAAGACCTGGCTGCCAACGACTGCGGCGATCGCGGTGGCACCCAGGATCGCGACGGCCAGGCCGACCCGCCGGATGCTCCAGCGCTGCAGCACGATCGGCTGGCGGGGCGGAGCTAGGGCGCGGAACGTGCCCAGCAGGTCACGCGGGTCCCGTTTCATGAACGCGCGCAGTTGCGTCGGGCTCGCCACCCCGCGGGTGGCGGCGAACGCCTCACCGAGTTCGGCCGGGGTGAAGTAACTCAGCGCCCGCCGGTACACCCGTTCCGGGTCGGTGCGGACGGCCAGCACCAGCATCATGTTGCCCAGGTCGACGGCCTGCCGCCACGGTGACGGGCGGACCTGGACGAAGGCCACGTCGATCAGCAGCAGCTCCCCGGAGCGGACCATCAGGTTGCCCGGTTTGATGTCGCGGTGGGCGATCCCGGCGTCCCACATCGTGCGGATCAGCAGCAGCCCCTGGTCGATCACCGTGTCATCGACATCGGCCTCGCCGATTTCGACCGCGCCGGTATGGAATTCGGTGACCAGCATGTACTCACGCTCGGGCGTGATCTCCACGATGCCGTAGGGCTTAGCCGTGCGGACCCCGATGTCCTGCAGCAGGCGCAGGGCGTAGTCCTCGTAGGTGACCAGGCGCCGCACCGTCTTGAAGGAAGACTCGTCCTCCAGGGAGCCGTACATGATGGTCCGCCACAGCTTGTACCAGCGGTCGGCGCGGACGTGGCCCTTGGTGTACAGCTTGGCGAACAGGTACTCCTCGGTGCCCCCTTCGACGCGCAGCCGCAGCGGCGTCGAGCCGGCCGACGATTCCAGGCCGACGGGCTTGGTCTCGAGCACGGTCAGCCCGAGCTGATCATGCACGGCCTGCCGGATCGCGTCACCGCGCCGGCCGCCGACATCGACATGGGCGGTCCGGCCCCGGCGATACACGACCGGGAACACCTCGTTCGGGGTGAAGTAACGGAACGCCGTGACCGGTATCGCGACCCCGAGCGCGACGCCGAAGAGCACGTCGTCGGGGTGATCGATGGCCAGGTACAGCCGGGCCAGGCAGAAAACGGCTACCACCACGGCCACCACAACCTTGGCGAGGGCGCGCGGGCGGCCGGGCACCACCAGGCAGTACACGGCGCCCATGAGGAAGATCGTGAGTGCGGCGACCGGGGGAGACGGCGCCGAGTACCCGCCCCAGCTGTCGATGATGGACACGCCGTACGGGCGCGGCCGGGACAGGCCGCTGTAAATCCAATCTCCGACCGTCACCAGGAAGAAGAGGCTGCCGAGGAAGACCAGCAGGTGCCGCCAGCGCCGGAAGATCATCGTCAGCGCGACCACCGACAGCCCCACCCCGGTGACCCCCCAGGCCGAGCCGGCCTCCTTGATCCCGCTGGCCAGGCTGGTCAGCCAGGGCGTCCGCACATCCGCGAGCCGGCGCAGCAGCCAGGTGTTGGCCCGGTCGTCGAGCCGGAGCCACGCGGTGTGCTGGGAAAACAGGAAAGCGCAGGTCACGATCGCGACAGCGAGCAGGAGCCACGCCGTGGTCGTGACCCGGAACGAATGCGGCAGGGGCGGCGGCGCACCGGTCGGACGCCGCTGGCGGGCGGTTCGCTGGGCCGGAGCGGCCCCCGGCGGGACGGCCGGCGCCATGGTGCGCTCTGTGTTCTCGCTCACCGCGCGCCTAGCTTCCTGGGATCAACTGGCCCAGGCCCCGTGACGTCCGGTGTCGACCCCGTATGTGGGGAATCCTTCCATCATGCGCTTGTCGGTCCGCATTGACCAGCGCTCCGCTGACGCGGCTGGCTGGCCGTCGGTTTCCGCTTTGCCTGCGGTTTCGGTAGCTGACGGCCAGCTCGACCGGGGTGTCCTCGGCGTCGGAGTACAGCCGGTCGATCCGCAGCAGCGGCTCGCCGGTCTCGCAGCCCAGCTGCCGGGCGGCGAACGCGGGGGCGCCGGCCGCGCTCACGCTCTGCTCGACTTCGGCCGCACCTTTGTGAGGAAATGGCCGTACAAATCGTTTGGCGAGGAGGTCACATGACGTCGGTGGCGGTGACGCTGGCCGAGTGGGCCGCCGGATTGGAACCCGGCCGCGAGGACCTGGAGCTGGCGCACCGGTCGCTGCTGGACACGGTGGCGGTTACCCTGGCCGCCCGCGACCACCGGGTCACCCGGCTGGCCGCCGAGCTGCCGGAGGGGGCGCGCTGGGCCGTGGCCGGGCACGTGCTCGACTTCGACGACCTGCACATGCCGTCCACCACGCACGTCAGCGTGGTGTGCGTGCCGACGGCCCTCGCCACCGACGGCGGAGCGCGGGCCTACCTGGCCGCGGCCGGGGTGATGGCCCGGCTGGGCACGGCGCTGGGGTGGCGGCACTACTCGGCCGGGTGGCACGCCACCTGCACGGCCGGGGCGCCGGCCGCCGCGGCGCTGGACGCGTGGCTGGGGCTGGTGGGCGGCGACCCGTCCGCGGTGGACCCGTCCGGGCCAATAGTGCCGAACGGGCTGGCGATCAAGCTCTACCCCTGCTGCTACGCCCTGCAACGCCCGATCAGCGCGCTGTCGGGGCTGGGGGCCGACCCGGCGGCGGTACGCCGGATCGTGCTGCGCACGCCCGAGGCCACGGTGGTGCCGCTGATTCACCACCGGCCGGATTCGGGGCTGAAGGGCAAGTTCAGCCTGGAGTACGCGGCCGCCGCCGCGCTGCTCGACGAGTACGCGGGGTTCGGCAGCTTCACCGACGAGGCGGTCCGCCGGGACGAGGCCCGGCGGCTGGTAGGCCTGGTCGAGACCAAGCTGGACCCGGGCGGCGACTGGCTGCTCGACGGCGAGCTCGAGGCGGAGGTGCACACCGCCGACGGGGCCGTGCTGCACACCCGCCAGCAGTTCCCGCCGGGTTCCCCGGCGCGGCCGCCCACGCCGGACCAGCTAGCCGCCAAGCTGGCCGACTGCGTGGCCGGCCTGGCCCTGCTGACCCGGGATGGCGACCCGGCCTCGTGGACCTGGGAGAATGCGGCGGAGGTCCTGAGGCGGTACCTGGCATGATCGATGAGCTCAACCCCGATGAATTGAACACTGACGAGCAGGCCATGGTCGAGCTCGTCAGGGACTTCGTCAACCGCGAGGTCAGGCCGGCCGCTCGCGAGCTCGAGCACGCCAACACCTACCCGGACAAGCTCATCGAGCAGATGAAGCAGCTGGGCATCTACGGCCTGGCCATCCCCGAGCCGTGGGGGGACGCCCAGGTCAGCACGCCCTGCTACGCGCGGATCACCGAGGAGCTGTCCCGCGGCTGGATGAGCCTGGCCGGGGCGATGGGCGGGCACACGGTGGTGGCCAAGCTGCTGCTGGCGTTCGGGACGCAGGAGCAGAAGGACGCCTACCTGCCGCGGATGGCCACCGGCGAGCTACGCGCCACGATGGCGCTGACCGAGCCGGGCGGCGGGTCCGACCTGCAGGCGATGCGGACCACCGCCCGGCGGGACGGAGACAGCTACGTGATCAACGGCTCCAAGATGTGGATCACCAACGCGCGCCGGTCCGGGCTGACCGCGCTGCTGTGCAAGACCGACCCGGCGGCGAAGCCCGCGCACGCCGGAATCAGCATCATCCTGGCCGAACCAGGTCTCGGCTTCACCGTCTCCCGCGACCTGCCCAAGCTGGGTTACAAGGGCGTGGAGAGCTGCGAGCTCGCTTTTGAGGACTACCGGGTCCCGGCGGGCGCGCTGCTGGGCGGGCGCGAGGGCGAGGGGTTCGGGCAGATGATGCGCGGCCTGGAGATCGGCCGGATCCAGGTCGCCGCCCGGGCCCTCGGCGTGGGCCAGGCCGCGCTGGACGACTCGCTGCGGTACGCGCAGCAGCGGGAGGCGTTCGGCGTGCCGATCTGGAAGCACCAGTCGATCGGCAACTACCTGGCCGACATGGTGACCAAGCTGACCGCGGCCCGCCAGCTCGTCATGTACGCGGCGCGCTGCTACGACTCCGGGCGGCGCGCGGACATGGAGGTCGGCATGGCCAAGCTGTTCGCGTCGGAGACCGCGATGGAGATCGCGCTGAACGCGGTCCGCATCCACGGCGGCTACGGGTACTCCACCGAGTTCGACGTGGAGCGCTACTTCCGCGACGCGCCGCTGATGATCGTGGGCGAGGGCACCAACGAGATCCAGCGCAACGTGATCGCCAGACAGCTCGTCCAGCGCAACCCGTTCGGCTCATGAACGCCCTGGAGGGGATTACGGTCGTCGCCTTGGAGCAGGCGGTCGCGGTCCCGTTCGCCACCCGCCAGCTCGCCGACCTGGGGGCCCGGGTCATCAAGATCGAGCGGCCCGGGGCCGGGGACTTCGCCCGCGGCTACGACCGGACCGTGCTCGGGCAGGCCAGCTACTTCGTCTGGCTGAACCGGGGCAAGGAGTCGGTGGAGCTTGACGTCAAGAGCGATGAAGGCCGGGCCGCCATGGCCGCGCTGCTGGCCCGGGCCGACGTGTTCGTGCAGAACCTCGCGCCCGGCGCGGCCGCGCGGCTCGGACTGGGCGCGGCCGAGCTCTTGACCCGGCATCCGCGGCTGATCTGCTGCTCGGTGTCCGGCTACGGTCCGGACGGGCCCTACGCCGGCAAGAAGGCCTACGACCTGCTGGTGCAGTGCGAGGCCGGGCTGCTCTCGGTCACCGGCACGCCGGAGGCGCCGTGCAAGGCGGGCATCTCGGTGGCCGACATCGCGGCCGGCATGTACGCCTACAGCGGGGTGCTGACCGCGCTGTACGAGCGGGAGCGCACCGGCCGCGGGTCCAGCTTCGAGGTGTCCCTGCTGGACGCGCTGGGCGAGTGGATGACCCAGCCGTACCTCTACACCGTGTACGGCGGGCAGGAGCCCCGGCGCACCGGCGCGCGGCACGCGTCGATCTCCCCCTATGGTCCGTACCTTGACGGGCAGGTATTCCTGGGGCTGCAGAACGAGCGCGAGTGGGCCGTGCTGTGCGAGAAGGTGCTGGACCGCCCCGAGCTGGTCACCGACCCGCGGTTCGCCGCCAACCCGGACCGGGTCGCGCACGACGCCGAGCTGACCGTCATCATCGAGGCGGTGCTGGCCGGACTGCCACCGGACGAGGTGGTGGCGCGGCTGGACGCGGCCGGGATCGCCTCGGCCCGGCTGCGCACCCCGGCCGAGTTCGCCGCGCACCCGCAGCTCGAGGCGCGGGACCGGTGGCGCGAGGCGGGCACCCCGGCCGGCCCGGTGCGGGCGCTGCTCCCGCCGGTCACCGTGCCGGGCCGGGAGGCGGCCATGGGCGCCGTCCCGGCGCTGGGCCAGCACACCGAATCCGTCCTGGCTGAATTCATACCCGAGAGGACACCATCATGACCACAGTTGACTTGCCGCGGTACCAGCACGTGATCGACGGCCGACGGGTCGAGGCGGCCTCCGGGCAGCGGTACGACTCGGTCGACCCGTACCTGGGCGCGGCGTGGGCGTCGGCCGCGGATGGCGACGCCGCCGACGTCGATCTCGCGGTGGCCGCCGCCCGGCGCGCGCTGGGCGGGCCTTGGGGCCAGCTCACCGGGTTCGGCCGGGCCGCGCTGATGCGCCGGCTCGGCGACCTGATCGCGCGGGAAGCGGACCGGCTGGCCGAGGTCGAGACGCGGGACACCGGCAAGCTGCTCCGCGAGATGCGCGGGCAGCTGGGCACGATCCCGCAGTGGTTCTACTACTTCTCCGGGCTGGCGGACAAGCTCGAGGGCACCACGATCCCGGGCGACAAGCCGAACTTCCTCGTCTACACCCGGCGCGAGCCGGCCGGCGTGGTCGCGGCGATCGTGCCGTGGAACTCCCCGCTGCTGCTGCTGTGCTGGAAGCTGGCCCCGGCGCTGGCCGCGGGGTGCACGATGGTGGCCAAGCCGTCGGACTACTCCCCGGCCTCGGCGGTCGAGCTGGCCGCGCTGATGGACGAGGCCGGGTTCCCGCCGGGCGTGTTCAACGTGGTGACCGGGTTCGGGCCCGCGGTGGGCAAGGCGCTGGCCGCCCACCCGGACGTGGACAAGATCGCGTTCACCGGCTCGACCGCGGTCGGCGCGCAGGTGGCCGCGGCGGCCGCGGCGAACATCACCGGGGTGCTGCTGGAGCTGGGCGGCAAGTCCGCGCACGTGGTCTTCGACGACGCCGACCTGGACGCGGCCTGCAACGGCGTGCTGGCCGGGGTGTTCGCCGCCACCGGGCAGACCTGCATGGCCGGGTCGCGGCTGCTCGTCTCGCGGAACGTGCACGACGCGCTGGTCGAGCGCATCGCGGACCGGGCCCGGTCGATCAGGCTCGGCGACCCGAAGGCGGCCGACACCGAGATGGGCCCGGTGGCCACCGAGCCGCAGTACCGGAAGGTGCTGTCGTTCCTGGAGGGCGCGGCCGGCGAGGGCGCGACCGTCGCGGCGGGCGGCCGTGCCGACGAGGGCCTGGGCGGGTTCTTCGTCCAGCCCACCGTGCTCACCGGGGTCAAGCCGACGATGACGGTGGCGTGCGAGGAGGTGTTCGGCCCGGTGCTGTCGGTGATCCCGTTCGATACCGAGGACGAGGCTGTCGCGCTGGCCAACGACAGCCGGTACGGGCTGGCCGGGGCGGTGTGGACCAAGGACATCCACCGCGGGCACCGGGTGGCGCACGCGCTGCGCACCGGCACCGTCTGGATCAACGCGTACCGGGTGGTCGGGCCCGACGTGCCGTTCGGCGGGTACGGGCTGAGCGGGCTCGGCCGGGAGAACGGCATCGAGGCCGTGCACGAGTACACCCAGACCAAGGCCATCTGGGTGGAGCTGACCGGCGGCACCCGCGACCCGTTCACCCTCGGGTGAGCGCCGCTATGGAAGAGGTCGCGCTGATCGTGTACTACCAGGCCAAGACCGGGAAGGGCGACGAGGTCGCCGCGCTGCTCGCCCGGCACACCGCGGCCACCCGGGCCGAGCCGGGCTGCCGGGATTTCGTGGCGCTGCGCGGGACGGAGGACCCCGACTCGTTCGTGCTGTACGAGCGGTACGAGAGCGAGGAAGCGTTCAAGGCCCACCAGGCCAGCCCTCACTTCGAGGGCATCGCCGTAGCGCAGATCCGGCCTCTGCTGGCCGAGCGGAGGTTCGAGGTCCGCCAGGTCGTCCAGCCCGATGCCAGATAAATGAGCACTGACGTCCACGAGGTTACCGAGCTGATTACCCCCGGCCCGGCGCAGGCGCTGGCCGGGTTGCTCGGGGGGCAGGATCCCGGCGAGGAACTTCCGCTGCTGTGGCACCTGGTGTACCTGCTGGACCGGCCGCCGCAGGATGCGCTCGGCCCGGACGGGCACCAGCACCGCGGCGGCATGCCCGTGCCGCCGGGACCCGCGACGCTTCGGACCGCGTCACCGCTACCGGCCTGATCAGTTAGCGTCGAGCCACTCGGCGAAGGTCGGGCCGGCCAAGGTGGCGTGCGGGCCGGGCAGCAGGCCGCCGTTGGAGTTGAGCGCGTCGTCCGGGTCGGCCGGGTTGCTGACCGCCTCGATCTTCACGGGGTCGCCGCGCTTGGCCGCGACTAGCTGGGCCAGGTCCGGGAGGTACTCCTCGCGCGGCCCGGCGATCTCGGCGGGCTGCGCGCCCTCCGGCTCCTGGGACAGGGCCAGGCCGACGAGCGCCTCGGCCACGGTCCTGGCCGCGACGATCTGGGTGCGCATCTTGGGCAGGTAGACCACGTCGCCCTGCCTGCCCCAGCCCATCAGCACCTCCACGAACTCGTGGAACTGGGCCGCGCGCAGGATCCGCGCCGGGATCGGGCCCGCCAGCGCGGCCCGCTCCTGCGCCAGCTTGGCCGCGCCGTAGCCGCCGGCGGATTTGTCGGTGCCGATGATGGACACCAGTACCAGCCTGCGCACTCCCGCCTTGACGCCTTCCTCCTCCAGGTTCCTGGTCGCCGTGAGGAAGAACTCCGTGGCCGGCCCCTGCTCCGCCGACGGGCCGGTGGACGTGTCGATGACGACCTCCGCGCCCTCCAGCGCCGCCGCCAGTCCATCCCCGGTGATCACGTCCACGCCGTTCGAGCGGGAGATCGCCACCACGTCGTGCCCGCCCTCGTTGAGCACGTCGACAACATGGCGCCCGACCCGTCCGGTCGCCCCCGCTACCGCGATCCTTGTCATGTCTATCTCCTCCTTCAGCGGCATGACGGATCGCGGCGGGCCTAATGTGACACGGCGGTGCCCCCAAGTGCCGTGCGCTCGAGTTCGTCGACGACGAGACCCTCGTCGCGTTCGGCGGCCAGGGTCGCGGCCATCCGCCGGGCCGCCTGCCGGAATCGCGACTCGTCCAGGACCCGGCCGAGCTCTTTCTGCAGGTCCGCGACGCTCGCCTTCCGGCTCACCCGCAGCCCGGCCCCGGCGTGCACCACCCGGGCGGCGTTGTCGGGCTGATCGCGGCCGAGCGGCGCGACGACCAGCGGCACCCCGGCGGCCAGCGCCTTGATCACGGTGCCGTGCCCGCCGTGGCTGAGCACGGCCGAGCAGTACGGCAGCACGTCGGCGTGCCGGACCCAGCGCCGGACCGACACGTTGGCCGGAGCGCGGATCGCGGCCGGGTCGGCCGCCGGGCCGGTGGTCACCAGCCCGCGGACCGGGAGCCGGCCGAGCGCATCGGCCGCCCGCTGCAGCAACTCCGCCTCGTGGCTCATCACGGTGCTGCTCAGGCCGACTAGGACGAGCGGGCGGCCGCCCGGATCGTCCCACGTCCCGCCGTCGGCGTGGCCGGCTTCGTCGTCGAGCTGGGGGCCGACGTAGCGGACGTTGCCCGGCACGTCACCGGCGGCGAAATCGTAACTCGGGCTGGTGCACACCAGGACCCGGTCGACCGCGTCGAGCGCGTCCCCCAGGTCGCGGAGGGGCGCCAGGCCGTACTCGGCCCGTGCCTGGTTGAGGGCGGGCATCCCGGTCCGGAACACCCGCATCAGCAGCGCCGCGGCGGCCCGGTCGCGCCAGCGGCCCAGGCGCCCGCGCGCGGGCATGAACCCCGACCCCGGCGCCGGGGCCCCGGGGCGCGGCATCAGGTAGGGCCCGTGCATCAGCACGACCGAAGGGCACCCGGCCGCTTCCACCCCGGCCAGCGCGGACGGGATCAGCGTGTCGACGACCACCAGGTCGGCCGGCTCCCGGTCCAGCTCCTCCATGACGTCCCGGCAGAACTCACGGGCGGGCCCGAACATCACCCGGTCCCGGACCCGGGTGAACTGCCCGATCGGGGTGCGCGCCTCCCAGTCCTTCACCAGGTCCGTCTCGGCCGAGCTGCAGTCGTTGTCCGGGGCGTACCGGTAGACGCGGAAGCTCGCGCCGGCCGACTCGAACCGGTCCCGCAGGCCTGCGGTGCCGAGCACCCGGACCTGGTGGCCGCGGGCGGCCGCCCGCCGCACTACCGTCTGGACGACTTCCACGCCCCCGCCGCTGTCCCAGCCGGCGACCAGGATCCTCATCTCAGCGCTCTCCTCCCCCTTGTCTCGGCCCCGCCGTCCATACCGACAGGTGCGCGGGCTGGACGGCGCTGTCCACCACGCCGAGGAGTTCGGCGCGGACGGTGTCGAGGTCTACGGCGTCCCTGAGCCGGGTGGCGAACGCGGCCACGGTCAGCTCCGCGTCGTAGCGAACCCGGTTGAACCGCTTGTCCACGGCCCGCTGCACCCGTCGCCGCACCGGGCTGAACAGCGCCGCCGCGGCCAGCGTCGCGATGGCCACCGCCGGGGGCGTGGAGACGTTTAGCACCTGGGTCCCCAGGATGACCAGGGCCGCGTACACCCCGACCAGGAGCGCGGTCACGATCGCGTAGGCCAGGGTGCGGCTGATCAGCCGGTCGATGTCGTACAGCCGGTACTTGAAGATCGCGATGCCGACCGCGGCCGGGATCAGCGGCACGGTGATCTCGAACGCGGGCAGCGGGTTGCTGGTGCCGAACGCGGCGACGACGACGACCAGGGCCGAGACGGCCGAGGCGTACAGGAACCACTTGAGCTGCTGGCGCTGTTCCTGGCCGGACCGCCGGAAGCGGACGATCATGGAGGCCGCCCCGGCCAGGAACACCAGCGGCCCGACGGTGGTGGCCTGGTTGTAGACCGTCCCGAGCGGCGCGACGAGGACGACCGGGTCGCGGAGATGCGGGAAGTCGGAGTGGAAGTTGACGTCGGAGATCGCCGAGGACACCGCCACGGCGACCCCGGCGAGGATGGCGATCCACATCACCGGCCGCCACCGCGGTGACGGCGGGCGGCCGTCCGGGAACAGCAGCGGGGTCAGGAAGAAGAAGGGCGCCGTGACCCCGAGGGACACGGTCAGGATCCAGCCCGCCCACGCCGCTCCGGGCAGTTCGGCGGCCGGGGTACGCGCCGCATACGCCTTGGCGGCCACGCTGAGCGCCGTCACCGTCGCCCCGGCCAGGAAGTACCAGCCCAGGCGGTTGCCTGCCCGTACCGCGATGAGCGCGCCGACCAGCGCGAACGAGAGCGTGACCGGGACGAAGCCGAATGCTGCGGTCCATGTCTCGCCGCCGGTCAGGCCGAGCAACACGGCCGCGGTCTGCAGCACGACGGTCAGGCCGAGCAGCGTCCAGGCCAGCCCGTTCGGCGGCCGCTGCGACATGTCACCCTCCCGCGCGCCTTAACCTACGCGTACCGCCAGGCTACGAGGACGGCGATACGGCAACGTTACGGCGAGCGCGGCACGGCATGATGAGGTCATGAGCCCACCGAGCTTCGGGGCGGCGGCCCGGATCCTGGCCGAACGGGATCCCGTCATCGCCCGGCTGGTCGCCGAGGCCGGGCCGCCCCGGCTCAGCCGTCCGACCGATTCGCACTTCGGCGCGCTGGTGCGGGCCATCGTCTACCAGCAGCTGGCCGGGCGCGCGGCGGTGGCCATCCACGGGCGGCTGATCGCCGCGCTCGGCGGGGACGCCGCGGACGTGCAGCCCGAGCCGCTGCTCGCCCTGACCGACGAGCAGATGCGCGCGGTCGGGCTGTCGCGGAACAAGATGGCGTCGCTGCGGGATCTCGCGGCCAAGGTGCTGGACGGCACCGTGATGCTGTCGCCGCGCGGCCTGGCCCGGGAGAGCGACGACGACATCGTCGCGCGGCTGTCCGCGGTGCGCGGCATCGGGCCGTGGACGGCGGAGATGTTCCTGATCTTCCAGCTGCGCCGGCTGGACGTCTGGCCGGTCGGCGACCTCGGCGTCCGCCGCGGCTACGGGCTGGCCTGGCAGGTCCCTGAGCCGACCGCGCGGGAGCTCGAGCCGCTCGGCGAGCCGTTCCGCCCCTACAGGTCGGTGGCCGCCTGGTACTGCTGGCGGGCCGCCGAACTGTACGCGGGCGCGGCGGACAGCGCGCTGACCCGGTAGTCGCTTAATTAACGCATAATCCGGGATCGTTAGATATCGCCAGCTCGGGATTAGCGGCACGATAGGACCCGCCGACTCGCCCGTGAGCAAATATGCGAACCTGCATGAATGCACGACTTACCGGATCGCCCGGACGAGATCGATGCCGCGGGCCAGGGTATTGAGCCGGGCGGCCAGGGTGTCGCCGGCCGGGTAGAGGCGGACGGTGTCCACGCCGGCCTCGCGCCAGGCCCGCAGCCGGGCGCGGACCATGTCCTCGGTGCCGATCAGCGTGGTGGCCAGCACCATCTCGTCGGTGACCAGGGCGGCCGCGCCGTTCCGGTCGCCTGCCTGCCAGCGGTCGCGGACCTGCGCGGCGACCTCGGCCCAGCCCTGGCGGCTGTAGGCGTCGTTGTAGAAGTTGGCGGTGGCCGTGCCCATGCCGCCCAGGGAGAAGGCGAGCTCGGACTTGCGGCCGGCGATGGTGCTGGCCAGCTCGGCCTCGGGGACCAGGCTGATCTCGGCGCCCTGGCAGATGTCCAGGCTGACGCGGGTCCGGCCTGCCCGAGCCAGGCCCGCGTCCAGGTGCTCGAAATACGCGTCGGCGCGTTCGGGGATGAAGCTGGTACCGAGCCAGCCGTCGGCGATCTCGCCGGTCAGCTCCAGCATCTTCGGCGACAGCGTGGCCAGGTACACCGGCACCGACACCGGCGGCAGGCTGACCCGCATGGGCTTGGTCCCCGGCAGCGGGAGGCCGTAGTGCCGGCCCTCGTAGGTGACCTTCTCCCCGGTGAAGGTCCGGCGGACGATCTCGACCGTCTCACGCATGCGGCCCAGTGGATGACCGAACGGAATGCCGTGCAGCCCCTCCATCACCTGGGGCCCCGATACCCCGAGACCCAGCAGGAACCGGCCGCCGGACAGGTGGGCCAGCGTCATCGCGGTCTGCGCGATAGTGACCGGAGAGCGGGTGCCGACCTGGATCACGCCCGAGCCGAGCAGCATCCGCTCGGTGCGGGCGGCCAGGTAGCCGAGTGGTGAGGGCGCGTCGGCGCCCCAGGCCTCGGCAACCCAGCAGACGTCCAGGCCGAGCCGCTCCGCCTCGACGGCGAACTCGACCGCGTCCTTACCCGCCGAGGCTTCGATGGTGGTGGCGGTGCGCACCTACCGTTCGGCCTTTTCCTTGATGCCCTCCAGATTGTGCTTCATGCCCGTCTCGTGCTCCCGCAGCCGGACGAAGACGATCTTCTGCTCCTTGTCCGGCATGGCATCGATGGCGATGTTGAGCCCGGAGCGGGCCGGCCCCATCTGGTACCACTGCTCGAGCAGCGTGCCCGCCCCGTCAGGCGTCAGGGTGAACCGCCAGGTCGCCGACGGGTCCTTGGGGTCGCCGACGGCCCAGGCGAAGCGTCGCGGCGGGTCGCACTCGGTCACCGTGCTGACCGTCTCCCACTCCCCCATGGCCGGGTGGGCGTTGCGGCCGGTGAACCGGTGGCCGGCGGCCGGCCCGGTGACCCCGTCCAGCCAGGCCACCTCCTGCAGTTCGGTGCTCAGCCCGGGCATCAGGAAGATGTCGCTCACCAGCTCCCACACCCGCTCGGGCGGGGCGTCGACCCGGATCTGGACCGCCACGACCGGTGCGTCGGCGTAAACCTGTCCCGTCCATTCCATGAAGTCCAGGTTAGACCGCGCTGGGAGCCTCGTTGCGGGTCCCGGCTGAACCGTGGTACAACGAGCCGGATGATCACGGTTCCGGGCCCCGCCCAGCCCACCGCGGCAGGTGATACGGGTGCGGCGATCCACGTCACCGGCCTGCGGAAGCGGTACGGCGACGTGACCGCGCTCGCCGACGTCGACCTGGTGGTCCGGGCCGGCGAGTTCTTCACCCTGCTCGGGCCGTCCGGGTCGGGCA
>Ga0070699_100000659_pt1 | contig 32287 bp, 32 predicted proteins | sample KBSK1503metaG_FD_65473 | JGI IMG/M metagenome (GOLD analysis project Ga0070699, IMG submission 65473) | Corn, switchgrass and miscanthus rhizosphere microbial communities from Kellogg Biological Station, Michigan, USA - KBS K1-50-3 metaG | ecosystem: Host-associated > Plants > Roots >...
CGCATGACGCGCACGCTGCCCTGCAGCTCGTCGACGTCCAGCTCGAAGCGGACATTCGGGCCGAATTTGCGGGCCAGCGCGGCGTGAATCCCATCGCGCAACAGCTCCAGGAGATCGGAGCGGTCGAGTTGTTTCGTCGTCGTCAGCTCGCGGAACGCGGCCAACATTTCGGCGGAACCAGCCATGCCATGCACTCCCTACACGTTGGGTGCCGGGGTCGCTCCGGAAGCTCCGGAAGAGCCGGGAAGGAGAAGGGGGACCGGCGGAATCGGGACGGGCGGGCGCGCCAAAAACAAAAATGTGGGGGAGCACCCCACATCGAAGTCCTGCGGACCGCTCCCAGTCCCCACCCGCTCCAGCCGTGAAAACATAGTCCCGGCGCGCGGCGGAGTCAACTCGCTAAGGCAGTGGGCACTAGGCACTTGGCAGGAGGAAAAAGCCCCGCTTTGCGGCCTGAAAACTACCTACTGCCGATTGCCCACTGCCCATTCGCTGCTTTACTGCGGCCCATTCTGTACCGTCACCGTGATCGATTTGATACCGGTGTTTCCGGAAAGGTCTTTCGCCTCGACCTTGATGACGTGGGTGGAGTTATCGGCCAGTTGTGCCGTGTTCCAGATATACCCGAACGGCGCCGTGAAGAGCTTGATGCGCTCGACATCGTCGATCAGGATCCGGACCTGATCCACCCCGAAATCGTCGACGACGGTGACGTCGATATGGACCTGGCCCCCGACGGTCGCGTTGGGAAGCGGGGCGTCGATGCTGATCTGGGGCGAGGACCCGTCGGAAGGGTCGCTGCCGACGCCACAGGCGGCGAGGAGACAGGCCGCGAGAAGAAAGTTTCTGCTCATTTGTGGTTCCTTGTTTTTGTCGCGGAGTCACGGAGTCGCGAGGGCGTGGGGGAGCCCGAGTTCGCGTCTTCGCGTCCCCGCGCCCTAAATCAAACCGAGATACCCGACCATCCTGCCCGCGTTCCCACCCCGGTGGGAGAAGAACCCCGGATCGTGCTTCGAACAGAATGGTGATGTGGAAACTCTCTCCACACCCTGTCCACGCGCCTGGTCGGCCAGCACGCTCCGAAGGTCGAGTCCCCCCCGTCCCCCGTCAGGCGCTGGAAGCCCGCACCCCGCGAAGACTTCACTGCCTACTTCATAGCACGAACCGCAAATTCCTACTCCACAATGTACTAACAGATTTCCCACAAAGCTTCCACGCCGAACCAGCTCGGCCACTCCCTTCGCCAGAATCCCGTCGCCTGTCCCCCGCCACCCGGCGTGCAGGAGGGCAATGGCCCGGCGGACCGGATCGACCAGATACACCGGAACGCAGTCCGCAGCGGTGACTGCGAGCAGCAAGCCTGGGGATTCGGTGGCGTGTCCGTCGGACCCCTCGTGGATCACCAGGCCGCCGGCGGTGTCGTGCCAGAGGATCCGGGTGCCGTGCACCTGACGGGAGACGACGATTCCCCGGATGCCGGGCACAGCCCGGCGGAGGGCTCCCCAGCGATCGAGCACCTCCCCCGCGGGACTGATCCCGCCGAGGCCGAGATCGAAGGGCCGGTCCCCTTCTCCCCTCCCGGTGATTCCCGCGATCACGCCGTACGCTTCGCGCCACTCTGCCAGCTCGTAGCGCGGGATCGCGCCGTCGACCGGTGTCTCGGTCACCCCTCGATCCGCTCGATCGACGCGCCGAGCGCATTGAGCCGGTCGTGGATGTGTTCGTAGCCCCGCTCGATTTGCCCGGCATTGTGGATGATGCTCACCCCTTCGGCCGCGAGCGCGGCGAGCAGCATCGCCATTCCGGCCCGGATATCCGGCGACTCGACCGTTCCACTGCGGAGCGGTGACGGTCCCGCAATGACGGCGCGGTGCGGATCGCACAGGACGATCCGCGCTCCCATTCCGATCAGCTTGTCCACGAAGAAGAGCCGCGACTCGAACATCTTCTCGAAGATCAGCAGCAGGCCGGCGCACTGCGTCGCGGTCACGATGGCGATCGACATCACGTCGGCAGGGAACGCGGGCCAGGGTCCGTCTTCCAGCTTCGGAATGTGTCCGCCGAGGTCGGGGCGCACCCGGCGCTCCTGGTCGCGATCGACGATGAGCGACGCCCCGGCGACGCGCGGACGGATTCCCAGCCGGTCGAAGCCGAACAGGATGCTGCGCAGCTCGTCGGGGCGCACCGGATCGATGGTGAGGGCGCTGTTGGTGACGGCGGCCAGCCCGATGAAGCTCGCGATCTCGATGTGGTCGGGCCCGATGTCGAAGGAGCACCCATGCAGGGGGCGGCCGCCCTCCACGACGTACTGGCTGGTCCCGATGCCTTCGATGTGGGCGCCCATCGCCACCAGGCAACGGGCCAGATCCTGCACGTGCGGCTCGGCGGCGGCGTTGCGCAGGACCGTGCGCCCCCGGGCGGCCACCGCAGCCATGAGCGCATTCTCGGTGCCGGTGACGCTTGGCTCATCGAGAAAGACGTCGGCCCCGGTGAGGTGCCGCGCCTCGATCTCGTAGCGGTCCCCGACCAGGATCCGGGCGCCCAGCGCTTCGAGGGCGAGGAAGTGGGTGTCCACCCGCCGCCGGCCGATGACGTCACCCCCGGGAGGGGGGAGCACCACCTTGCCGAACCGCGCAACCAGCGGCGCGGCAAAGAGAATCGAGGCGCGAATCCGGGAGCAGAGCGCCGGATCGAGCGGCTTGCTCACTACCCCGCGGGTATCGATGGTGAGCGCATTCGGCCCGGTCCACTCCACGGCCGCGCCCAGGTCGGCGAGGAGCGCTGCCATGGATTCGACATCGCGGATGCGCGGCACGTTGGTGAGCAAGACTGGACCGTCGGCCAGGAGCGTAGCCGCGAGAATCGGGAGCGCCGCGTTCTTGTTTCCCGCGGGGCGTACCGTGCCGGCGAGGGGGCGGCCCCCCTGGACCTGGAAGCGAAGTGGCATGCCGCAAACCTCGCCCGGCGCGCGGGCGCGCGTCAAGCGGATTGGATATGTTTGACCGATGGGGAGCACCATGCCGACCTGGATCGGACCGACGATGGCCATCTCGCTCGTGGTGATCGCGCTCGCCTTCGCGGCGATCGGGGTCGCCGTGGTGCTCATGGCCCGCTCGGCCACACGGGAGATCCGCGAGCTTCGCGCCGAGGTGGCACCGACCCTCAGCGCGGTGCGCCGGATGACCGACGCAGGTGCCGAATTGTCGGGAGATATCAAAGACGAGATTCAGGAGTACCTGGCCACCAGCCGGGCGGTCCGGGAGGACCTCGAGCGCGGCGTGTTCCAGGTGAAGTCGCGCCTCGCCGATCTCGATGCGCTCTACGAGGTGGTGCACGAGGAGGTGGAAGAGACCGCGCTCGACGTGGCGGCGCGGGTCCGCTCGGTCCGGAACGGCGCCGGCATGGTCTCGCGGATCCGGCGCTGGCTGGTTCGCGGACGCCGATGACGCCTGCACGGGTCTTTGCCGCGCTGCTGCTCATCGCGCTCTGGGCGATCTGCGATCCGATCGCCGCTCATGCCTGGACCCCGGGGACCCATATTTTCCTGGGCGAGACGATCCTGGCGAATCTGCACCTCCTGCCTCCGACCATCGCCAATCTGCTCCAGGCTTTTCCTTACGACTTCCTGTACGGCACCATCGCTCCGGACACCTCGATCGCGAAGAAGTACGTTCCCACCGGACGCCATTCGCATTTCTGGAATGTCGGCCAGGAAACCTTCGACCATGCGCCGAACGACGCCTTGCGCGCCTTCGGCCTCGGGTATCTGTCGCACCTTGCCGCCGACACGATCGCCCACAACTACTTCATTCCGCGCCAGCTGGTCCTCACGACCAGCACGCGGTCCATGGGGCACACGTACTGGGAATCCCGGATCGAGACTCACCTCGGCGGGCATTTTGCCCGCCGGGCGCGCGAGATCATCCAGCTCGACCAGTCGGCGGCCGATCAGCATCTCGAGCGGATCATTTCCCCCACCATCTTCAGCGTCCGGACCAACCGCAGGATTTTCCGGGGGATGGTGCATATCACGCACACCAGGGGGTGGCACCGCGCCATGCAGGCGGCGCGCGACCGGAGCCGCTGGCTGCTCACCAATCGCGACGTGGAGCGGCATCTGGGAATCGCGTACGACGTGACGGTCGACATGCTCGCCGCGACGGACACCAGCACCGCTCCCCAGGTGCGCTCGCTCGATCCGAACGGGGCGCAGGCGCTGCGCGCCGCCAAGCGGCTGCGACGGCGGGAGCTCGAACACGGCTCGCTCGGATCACCCAGCAGATTGTTGGAGCTGGCCGAGGAGAGCTTCGCGGTGCGCGCGATGGAGCTGGGCCACTGGGCCGCGTCGACGGTGGACCGGCCCTGGCTCGAGATGCCGGACGAGCTCCCCACCGGCGACGACGAGCCGCAGATCGTTCTGGCGGAGGAGTAATACCGGGTATGGCCTCGCTTCGATTCCGCCCGATCTTCGCGTTCCTGGGCGTCGGCATGCTCGTCGCGGGCTGTAGCGCCCGCGCACCCGGCGTGGCGCAGCCTGCTCCGGGGCCGGTCTCCATTGCCCTGGGTGACTCGGTGGCCATCGCCAGGGCAAGAGCCGACAGCACCCGCTACCCCTACACCAAAGCAGACGTGCTCTTCATGTCCGGCATGATCAGCCATCACGCACAGGCCATCCGGATGGCCGGGTGGGCGCCCACACACGGGGCTGGTCCCTCCGTGCAGATCCTGGCGGAGCGGATCATCAACGCGCAGCAGGACGAGATCGGCACGATGCAGCGATGGCTGGCCGATCGCCTTCAGCCGGTTCCCGAGGTGACGCCCAACGGGATGAAGATGACGATGGACGGGGTCGAGCACGTGATGCGGATGCCCGGCATGCTCACCGATGCGCAGATGAATGAGCTGAACCAGGCCCGGGGGGCCGCATTCGATCGCCTGTTTTTGACCTTCATGATCCAGCACCATCGCGGCGCGGTCTCCATGGTCGAGACGCTTTTCGGCACCTATGGCGCCGGGCAGGACGAGACCGTGTTCAAATTCGCCTCTGATGTCAACGTCGATCAATCCACCGAGATTGACCGCATGGAGAAGATGCTCGCCGCCCTCGGGCGTCGACCCCAATGAAAAGGAATTCGTGATGGCATCGCAATACGCCCGCTCCCTCGCTGCGAGTTTCCTGGTCCTGGCCGCGTGTTCGACTTCGACCGCGACCTCCGGCGCCGGCGCCCCATCGCCGCGGGGGAGCATGACCAACGCGGCGCCGAGTCCTGATCCGCGCATCGGACTGCGCGGCGGCTTGATGGATGCCGCCGAAACGGCGTGGAATCTGCGCGTCGTCTCGAAAAGCCCGCCCTCCACCAAATTCCTCGGCGCCTGGAATTCCGACCTGGCCTTCACGGGCAACTACGCCATCCAGGGCAGTTTCAACGGGTACCAGGTCTGGGATATCTCGGATCCCAGCCGTCCCACGCTGAAAACGGCGTATTACTGTCCGGCCTCCCAGAGCGACGTCTCGGTCTACCAGAACCTGCTGTTCGTCTCGGGGGAGAGCTTGACCGGCCGGATCGACTGCGGCGCGCAGGGAGTCCCTGAGCCGGTGAGCAAGGACCGGCTCCGCGGGCTACGGATCTTCGATATCAGCGACATCACTGCCCCGAAAAACGTCGGCAATGTGCAGACCTGCCGCGGCTCCCACACGCATTCGGTGCTGGTCGATCCCAAGGATCCGGCCAATGTCTACATCTACATCTCGGGATCGGCCAGTGTGCGCTCGGAGCACGAGCTGCCCGGGTGTATCGGCGCGACCCCCGACAAGGACCCCAACTCCGCGCTGTTCCGCATCGAGGTCATCAAGGTGCCGCTGGCCCACCCGGAGCAGGCGGCGATCGTCAGCTCGCCGCGGATCTTCAACGATCTGGTCGCGCCCGCAAAGCACGCCGAGAAGGCCGAAGACATCGCCGCGGCCGCGAAGGCTGCCGATTCCGCGCGAGCGGCCGGCGGGTTCACGGCCATGCTCGATGGGACGGAAAGAATTCTGTCGGCGACCACGATCGACCCCCTGCTCGACAGTATCGTCAAAGCCCGGGGCGGAGTCGGCGCACCGACCGCGGCCGACAGCGCCGCGCTGCGCGGAGCGATTCAGGGCATCATCGACAAGCTGTATGGCGATGCGGCGACCGGACCGGGCCCGAGGCCCGGGCCGACCCAGTGCCACGACATCACGCTCTATCCGGGAATCGGATTGGCCGGCGGCGCCTGCGGCGGCTACGGGCTGCTGCTCGACATCAGGAATCCCTCCGATCCGAGGCGCATCGGGGCGGTGGCCGATTCCAATTTTTCTTACTGGCATTCGGCGACTTTCAACAACGACGGCACCAAGATTCTCTTCAGCGATGAATGGGGCGGCGGGACCCAGCCCAAGTGCCGCGCCACCGACAAGCCGGAGTGGGGAGCCGACGCGATCTTCACGATCGTCAATGGCAAGATGGAGTTCCAGAGCTATTACAAGATGCCGGCAGTGCAGACCACGTTCGAGAACTGCGTGGCCCATAACGGCTCCCTGATCCCGATCCCGGGACGGGACGTGATGGCACAGGCGTGGTATCAGGGCGGCATCTCGGTATTCGACTGGACCGACGCGGCGCACCCGAAGGAGATCGCGTTCCACGACCGCGGCCCGGTGGACCCGCTCCGCTTCGCGATGGGTGGCTCCTGGTCCGTCTACTGGTACAATGGGGTCATGGTGAGCTCGGAGATCGCGCGCGGGCTCGACATATTCGAGCTGGTGCCGAGCGGATTCATTTCGCAGAACGAACTCGATGCCGCCAAGACGGTGCACTACGACTATCTGAATACCCAGGGTCAACCGAAGATGGTCTGGCCTCCGAGCTTTGCGCTGGTGCGAGCCTACGCCGATCAGCTCGAGCGCAGCGGTGGGCTCGCGGCGGACCAGATTGCGGCCGCCCGGCGTGAGCTGACGGTCGCGGAGAACGATTCGGCCCCGGCGCGGCGGCTCGGGCTGGCCCGGCTGGCCGGAACTCTCCACGGCCAGGCGCGCGGCGCCCGCGATCCGGCGAAGGTGCAGCTGTTGTCCGACGCAGTCCGGGACTTATCGGTCGCGACGCGCTGAGCTACCCACGCAGGAGCTGTCTCACCCCGCCGATGAGCCGGTCGACCTCCTCGGCGGAGGTGTAGCAGGCGCAACCCGCCCGCACCAGGCCCTGCTCCACCACCCCCAGCCGTTCCAGCACCGTGATCGCGTAGAAATCGCCGTGGCTGACGAACACGCCGCGCTCGGCAAGGCGGCGCGACACCGCTTCGGCCGACATCCCCTGCAGCGTGAAAGAGAGGGTGGGGGTGCGCGGCGCGCCGGGAGGCGGACCGTAGAGCTGGACTCTCCGTTCGCCGGCGAGGCCTTCCCACAGCCGCCCCAGTAACAGCGATCCGCGGTGGTGCAGCTCCGAGAACGCCGATGCGAGACGTGCGCGGCGGGTCGGCCCGCTGCCCAGCCCGGCGAGATAATCCACCGCGGCCATGGCGCCGACGATGCCTTCGTGGTTCTGGGTGCCGGTCTCCAGCCGCTCCGGCGCGGTATCGGGCGCGGGCAGGAGTCTGGGGAGATCGAGCCGCTCGATCCGGTCCTTGCGCCCGAACAGGAGACCCACGTGCGGGCCGTAGAACTTGTAGGCCGAGCAGCCGAGGAAATCACACCCGATGGCTCGGACATCCACGAGCAGGTGGGCCGCGGCGTGCACTGCATCCACGAACGACAACGCGCCCGCCTGGCGCGCCATGGCGCACACCGCAGCGATGTCGGTGATGGTCCCCAGCGCATTCGAGGCAGCACCCACCGCGACCAGCCGGGTGCGCGGACCGAGCAGCGCCGGAAGCACGGACAGGTCCAGCGTGCCGTCGCCGACTCGGAGCGGGATCGTGCGCAACACGATGCCGCGCTCGCGGGCCAGGGCCTGCCAGGGCGCCACGTTCGCGTGGTGATCGAGCTCCGTGATGACGACCTCGTCCCCCGCCGACCACTCACGGCCCAGTGCACGGGCCAGATGGAAGGTGAGCGTGGTCATGTTGAGCCCGAACGCGACCTCGTCGGGCGACGCATTCAGAAAATCGGCGGCGGCGGCGCGAGCCTGGTCGAGGAGGGCATCGGTTTCGATGCTGGCCGGATAGGCCCAATGGGTGTTCGCATTGTGATGGTAGAGGTACTCGGTCATCGCCTCGGCGACGCGCCGCGGCACCTGGGTGCCACCCGGACCGTCGAAGTAGGCCACAGGATGTCCCCGGTGGATCCGCGACAGCGCCGGGAACTCGGCGCGAATGGCGTCCAGCCGGGCCACGCCCGTCATCTGCACAGTGGTCGTCATGAGCCCTCCAGCTGTCGAGCCAGCATTGCCTGCACCCCCTTGGGGTCCGCCGAGCCCCGGCTTCGCTTCATCACCTGCCCGGTGAGAAAGGCGAGGAGCCGGGCCTCCCCCGCGCGATAGCGTGCCACTTCCCCCGGGTGCGCGGCGATCACCTCGTCTACCCAGCGCCGCAGGGCGGCTTCGTCGCGCACCTGGAGTACTCCCAGGCGCTCCGCGACTTCGCGCGGCGCACTCCCCGGAGCGAGCTCGGGGTAGACTCGCTTTGCCGCCTGGTGACTCAGCGTACCGCCGGCGACGAGCCCGATGAGCTCCGCGAGCGATGCCGGCTCCGGATAGGGGCTCCCTTCGTTGATGATCCAGTTGGCCGCACTCTTGGGATCGGCTCCCGCGCGGCACACCGCTTCGAAATAATCCGCGATGGGTCGTTCGCTGACCAGGACCCCGGCGTCATAGGCTCCCAGGCCGTAGGCGGACATGAGGCGGGCCTGCTTGGCCCCCGGGAGCTCCGGTAGCTCGGCGCCAATCTCCTGGAGCGCGACGGGTCCAACGACCAGGGGCGGCAGATCGGGATCGTCAAAGTAACGGTAGTCGTGGCTCTCTTCCTTCGACCGCATCGGGCGAACGTCGCCGCTGGCGGCATTGAAGAGGAGGGTGACCTGCTCGACTCGCCCGCCCTTTTCCAGAAGAGCCTGCTGCCGGTCCCGTTCGGCGGTGAGGGCCCGCTCAAGATTGGCGAAGCTGTTGAGATTCTTGATTTCCGTCTTGGTGCCGAGCGTGGTCTCCCCGGTCCGGCGCACCGAGATATTTCCGTCCACACGAAGGCTTCCCATTTCCATGTTGCAATCGCTGACTCCGGCATACACCAGGATCTGCTTCAGCGCCGTCAGGTAACTCCGTGCCTCGGCGGGCGAGCGGAGATCGGGCCCGCTGACAATCTCCGCCAGCGGCATGCCGGCCCGGTTGAGGTCGATCGCGGTTTTGCCGGGAAATCTGTCGTGCAGCAGCTTGCCGGCATCCTCTTCGAGATGCAGGCGCTGGATGGAGACGGCAACCGCGCCGCGATCCGCGGACTCGACCACCAGGCGACCGCGGATGGCCAGGGGCCGGTCGAACTGGGAAATCTGATATCCCTTGGGAAGGTCGGGATAGAAATAGTTCTTCCGGGCAAAAACGCTCTCCTCCTGGACGCTGCAGTCGAGGGCGAGCGCCGCGCGGACCGCCAAACGGACCGCCCTCGCATTGGGAACCGGAAGCGCGCCGGGTAGACCGAGACACACCGGGCAGACATTCGTATTCGGAGGATCGCCGAAGCTCGCGGAGCAGCCGCAGAACATCTTGGACCGCGTCGCGAGCTGCACGTGCACCTCGAGGCCGATGACGGTTTCCCAGGTCATTACCGCACCTCCGCCCCGGCATCGAGCACGCGCTCCAGCGCGGCGGCCGTCGCCAGCATCCCGGCCTCGGCCAGCGGCGGTGCGATGAGCTGTCCTCCGATCGGGAGGCCCTCGCTCCGCCCGATGGGGAGGCTCATCGCCGGCAACCCCGCGAGGCTGGCCGGGCAAACGAAGACGTCGGCGAGATACATCGCGACGGGATCACCGGTCTTTTCGCCGGCCTTGAATGCGGTGGTCGGCGCGGTCGGAGTGAACAGGAAATCCACGCCGCCGGCAAAGGCATGGGAAAAATCACCGGCGATGCGCCGGCGCACGGCTTGCGCGTGGCCGTAGTAGGTGTCGTAGTACCCGGCGCTCAGCACGTAGGTCCCGACGAGGATGCGCCGCCGCACCTCGGCTCCGAATCCCGCGCCCCGCGTCGCGCGGTAGAGCGCCCGCACGTCCCCGCCGGCCGGCGCCCTCGCGCCATACCGCGCGCCGTCGAACCGGGCCAGGTTGGCCGCTGCTTCCGCGGGCGCGATGATGTAGTAGGCCGGCACCGCAAGCGCCGAGTGCGGGAGCGAGACCTCGACGATCGTGGCGCCGAGCTCGCGCAGCCGCGCGATGGCGGCGTCGCAGGCGGCGCGAACGCCGCGATCGAGGTCGCCGGGGAAATACTCGCGCGGAAGCCCGATGGTCGTTCCACTGAGTGAGCGGACCGGTGCATGCGGCGTGATCGGGGGCGCGGACAGCGTCGTCGCATCCCGCGGATCGGGACCGGCGATGACGCCGAGCAGGCGTGCCGCGTCACCCACCGTCCGCGCGAAGACCGACACGCAGTCGAGTGACGAGCCGAAGGCCACGAGTCCATAGCGGCTCACTCGTCCATAGGTCGGCTTCACGCCGACCACACCGCAGAAGCTCGCGGGCTGGCGCACCGAGCCACCGGTTTCCGAGCCAAGCGCCATCGGGACGACGCCCGCAGCCACCAGCGCCGCCGAGCCCCCCGACGATCCCCCCGGCACGCGGGCGTGGTCCATCGGGTGCAGCACCCGGCCGAAGGCAGAGTGCTCGGTCGACGAGCCCATCGCGAACTCGTCGAGGTTGGTTTTGCACGCGACGAACGCCCCCGCGGCATGCAGGCGCCGGATCACGGTCGCGTCGAATGGGGAGCGGTAGCCTTCGAGTATCCGGGATCCACAGGTGGTCGGGAGCCCGGTGGTGACGATGTTGTCCTTGATGGCGACCGGAAGCGCGTGGAGAGGACCCTGTCCGGGGAGGGCGTCCACCCGCTCGGCTTCCGCGAGGAGCGCGGCCTCCGACCAGGCAAGAGTGGCGTTGAGCCCCGCGCGATCCGCCTCTCCGAGACGCGCACCGACGGCCAGCGCCACCTCGCGCGCGCTCACGGCTCTTCCATCGCTCCGAGCCTGGGCACCACGAAGAATCCGTCCACGAACTCGGGCGCGAGGTCGGAGGGGCCGAGCCCCAGATCCGCTGGAGTTACGACGTCGTCGCGGAGGGGAGTTACGCGGGGACCGAGCGGCTCGGCGGCGCCGATCGAGAGGTCACCAAGCGCCGTCAGCTGCGCGACGAAACCCACGATCCGATCCATTTGGGCCGTGAGCTCCGCCAGGTCAGCGGGCGCCACGGCGAGCTCGGCGAGCGCGGCCATCCGCTCCACCTCGGCGCGAGAGACGCTCACGCGCCACCCTCGCCGAAGTCGCGTTCCAGCCCCGCGAACGCAACCAGGAGTTGTTTCGTCCCGACCATCTCGTCGTCGAAGAGCACGCTCACCTTGAGATCCTTGCCCGCCCCGGCCAGGCCCTGCACCACGCCGCTGCCGAAGCGGCGGTGGCGCACCCGCTCTCCCTTGATGAGCCGCGGAGCGTCCTGATTCTGCTGGTCCTCGTCCATCGCGTAGAGCCGGGTCGGTGTGGCCCGCGGCACGGTCGTCACTTCCCACGGTGCGAGCCAGCCTCCCGAGGTGCGCCGGGGCGACCAGAGCGACGCCGTGCTCCGCTCCTCCAGCAACTCGGGGGGAATCGATTCCACGAAGCGGGACACGATTCCGGGCCGAAGCTCGCCTCCGCGCCGGCGCGCGCGCGCCCAGGAGAGATAGAGCTTGTCCTTGGCGCGGGTGAGGCCGACATAGAATAGCCGCCGCTCCTCTTCGAGCCCGGCCTGCGATTCCATCGCCCGGCCCAGCGGGAACAGCCCGTCCTCCAGGCCGGAGAGCACGACCACCGGCCATTCGAGTCCCTTGGCGGTGTGCAATGTCATCAGGGTGACCCCGTCGTCGCCCTGCGACGAGTCGGCGGCGGAAACCAGCGCCGCCTCGGCCAGGTAGCGCTCCAGCGGTGTGCCGTTGTCGTCTTCGCCCACCACTTCCGACCATTCGGCCGCGCCGGCGACGAGCTCGCCGACGTTTTCCCACCGCTCCGCTCCCTCGGGCCCTTCGGCGAGCAGGACGGCTTCATAGTCGATGGCACGGATGAGCTCCTCGAGGATGAGCACCGGTGCCGCGTCCTGGCTCCGCGCCCTGAGCTCGTCGATCAGCGCCGCGAAGCGCTGCAGTCCCTCGCGCACATTGGGCCGAAGCCCCGTAATGCGGTCGGCGATTCGCGCCGTGTCGAGGAGCGGCTTGCCCCAGCCGGACGCGACACTGCGGAACGTTTCGAGGCTCGCCTCGCCGATCCCCCGGCGCGGAACTCCGACGGCACGCAGGAAGGCCTCGTCATCCGCCGGATTGGCGACGATCCGGAGGTATGCCAGCAGATCCTTGACCTCGCGCCGATCGTAGAAGCTGATGGCCCCGACGACCCGGTAGGCGACACCGGCGCGCCGAAACGCTTCTTCCATCGCGCGCGACTGTGCATTGGTGCGGTAGAGCACCGCCATGTCCTCGAGGGTCCACTCCCCCGCCGCGCTGCGCTTGGCGAGCTCCCGCGCCACATACTCGGCCTCGTCACGCTCGTCCGCGGCCGCGACCACCGTCACCGACTCGCCGCCGCTCCGCCGGGTGCGCAGCGTCTTGCCGAGGCGCCCCGCGTTGCGGGCGATCGCCGCGTTGGCCGCGTCGAGAATCACCTGGCTGGAGCGATAGTTTTCCTCGAGCCGGACGATACGGCAGGCGCTGAAATCGCTCTGGAACTCGCGCATGTTCCTCACCTCGGCGCCCCGCCAGCCGTAGATCGACTGGTCGTCGTCGCCGACGGCAAAGACGTTGCCGTGCCCGCCGATCATCCGGATCAGCTCGTACTGCGCCCGGTTGGTATCCTGGAACTCATCCACCATCACGAACGCGAACCGGTCCCGCCACCACGCCAGGCGGTCGGGATGCTCGCGAAAGAGCGTCAGCGGATGGAGCATGAGATCGTCGAAATCCATCGCGTTCTGGCGGCGGAGCGCGGCGGCCAGGGGATCCATCAGCTCGGCGGCGATCTGCGCGAGCCGGTCGAAGCCCGCCGAGGCGGCCAGCTCGCTTCCGGACAGCATCCGGTTCTTCGCGGAGGAGATGACGGCCTGCACCGCGCGCGCCGGGAAAAGCTTGGGCGAGATCTGGCGTTCTTCGAGCAGCCGGCGAATGAGGGCGAGCCGGTCGTCTTCGTCGAAGATGGTGAACTGGCGGGAGAACCCCAGGCGCTCGGCTTCCCGGCGCAGGAGACGCGCGGAGAGGCTGTGAAAGGTGCCGATCCAGAGCCCGGTCGGATCGCGATCGAGGAGCGTCGCGACCCGATGCTTCATCTCGGCGGCGGCCTTGTTGGTGAAGGTGACGGCGAAAACCCGCTCGGGCGGCACCCCATGCTCGTCGAGCAGGACCGCGAGACGGGTGGTGAGCACTCGCGTCTTCCCCGATCCGGCGCCGGCCAGCACGAGCAGCGGTCCATGCAGGTGCGCAACCGCCTCGCGCTGCTCCGCGTTCAGGGACCGGGCCCAGTCCCGGCCGGCAGGTCCGGCCGTCATATCAGCGAGGCCGGAGCCGGTCCGCTCCAAAGTAGGGTCGGAGGGCGGCGGGAATTCCGACCGTGCCGTCGGCGGACTGATTGTTTTCCAGGAGCGCGGCAATGGTGCGGGCAAAGGCGACACCCGACGCGTTCAGCGTATGAACGAACTCGGGCTTGGCGCCCGGTGCAGGCCGGAAGCGGATGTTCGCGCGTCGGGCCTGAAAGTCGGTGAAGGTGCTCGCGCTCGAGCATTCAAGCCAGGTGCCTACGCCGGCGGCCCAGACTTCGAGGTCATAGGTGCGGGCCGCACTGAACCCGGTGTCGCCGCTCGCCAGCTCGACGACCCGATACGGCAGCTCCAGCCGGCGCAACACGGCTTCGGCGTGGCCGGTCAGCAGCTCGTGGTCGGCCTCGCTCGCCTCGGGCCGGACGAGCCGGACCAGTTCCACCTTGTCGAACTGGTGGACGCGCAGCAGCCCGCGCGTGTCCTTGCCGGCAGCTCCGGCTTCACGCCGGAAGCAGGGCGTGAACGCAACAAAGGCCAGGGGAAGCGAATCCGCCTCGAGAATCTCGTCCCGATGGAGATTCGTCAGCGGAACCTCCGCGGTCGGGATCAGGAAGAGGTCGTCCTTGGGCGACGCGTACATATCCTCTTCGAGTTTCGGCAGCTGACCCGTTCCGGTGAGCGTGGCGCGGGAGACGAGATAGGGGGGCGCGATCTCGAGGTACCCGTGCTCGGTGGTGTGGAGATCCAGCATGAAGTTCGCGAGGGCCCGTACCAATCGCGCGCCCGCGCCGGTAAAGACGGGGAACCCCGAGCCGGCGATCTTGCTCCCCCGGGCGAGATCCAGAATCCCGAGCGATTCGCCGAGCTCCCAGTGCGGGCGCGGAGTGAACGCGAACGACAGCTGCTCCCCCCAGGTGCGGAGAACCCGATTGGCATCGACCGTCCCGGTGGGGATCGCCGCATGCGGCAGGTTGGGAATGCGGGAGAGGAGATCGCGCAGGGCTTCGTCCAGCGCGCGCGCCTCCGCATCGAGCGCCTTGGCCCGTTCCGCCGAGGCCTTGAGCCCCTGGAGCAGCTCGTCGGCAGGTTCCCTGGCGCGCTTCTTCCGCGCGACCTCTTCGGTCTGCGCGTTGCGCTCGGCGCGGAGCGCCTCGCCCTCGGTGACGACGCTCCGCCACCGGCGATCGAGCTCCAGAGCCGAGTCCACCGCCTCACCCACGGCGGGATCACCCCGGCGCATCAGCGACGCCCGGACGCCGGCGGGATCCTGACGCAGCAACCGCACGTCGATCACTTCTTGGGGATTCCGAGCTCGAGTCCGCGGTACCCGCAGTTCACGTTGATGAGGAACCGGAACAGCACCGCGTGCTCCACCTCGTTGAAGCCGAGGACGTGGAGCTTTCCGTAGTACGGCGTGCCGATGCCGCAGTTCGGGTCGACCGCGGAGCGAACGTACAGCACCTGCCCGACCGTGAGCGGAATCGTGTCGCGCGTGAGGTAGCCCACCTGTTCCGCCACGGTGATCGCGTCGAATTCGGTTTGCGTGGCGAGAAACCCGGGCAGCCTGATGGTCTGCGGTGTGGGCGCGACCGCGGCAAAGGGGAGGAAGTAGTGTCCGCCGGCGGCATCGGTGCCGTACACGAAATCGAAATTCACCAGCTGGTCGAGCCGCGCCGTCTGCCGGGCGGCCATGACGAAGGCGCTCGGGAGATGAATCGGAGACTGGCCGACCGAGTAGAGCTTGAGCGTGTCCACCCGGTTCTCGAGAGAGGCCGGAGGCAGGCTCAGCGGGTCTCCGCACGCTGTGAGCAGGGCCGCGGTGACGAGGGCGGAGAAGGCGGAAACGAGAGTGGTCGTGCGCATCGCAGAAGCCGAAGATTAAGGGCGCGCACAAGTGGGGTCAACCCACGGTGTTTTCTTGACTTCGGTCGTCGCGACCCCTTACGTTCCCGACCACTTCCTCCCCCGAATTCTGCGAGGCGCGATGGGCGGCTTGCGGGAGATCATGCAGGGCCTCGCCTCCCGGGATGTGATTCGGGGCGCCGCGATCGTCGGCGACGACGGGCTGGTCATTCACGATGCCCTCACCGCCGAAGCCGATGGCGAGGCGGTGGCCGCGCTCGCCGTGACCACGATGCGGCACGCGGAGCAGTTCGGCGGCGCCGGACGCTGCGGGACGCTTCGCACCGCGGTGCTGGATTTCGGAAACGGCCCCGCTATTCTGACCGCGCTCGGAGCAGGTGCCACGCTGGTGGTGCTCGCTCGTCCCGACCGCGACCTCGGCCCCCTGCTCTTCGAGCTCCGAACCCGTCGCGACTCTCTGACCGGCCTTCTCTGACGATGGACTGGGCCGTCATCCTGGCGGGAGGGTCGGGCACTCGGTTCTGGCCACTCTCTTCGCCCACCCGCCCGAAACAACTGTTGCCGCTCGCCGGCACCAGGAGCCTCGCGGAGGAAACGTTCGAGCGGCTTGCCGGCTTCATCCCGGCGAGCCGGACCCTGGTAGTAACCGGCGGCAGCACTGCCCCCTTGATGGTGAGCCAGCTCGGGCTCGATCCCGCCAACGTGCTGATCGAACCCCGCGCCGCTTCGACCGGGCCGGCACTGGTGTGGGCCACCAGCGAAGCGCTGCGCAGGGATCCCTCCGCCTCGGTGCTGGCCCTCCATTCCGACTGGGCGATCGGCGACACGGCCGCGTTTGCCGCGACGGCGGAGGCGGCGCTGTCCGCCGCGCGCAATCACGACCGGCTGATCACCGTCGGAATCGTCCCGTCGCGGCCGGAGACCGGCTATGGATACATCGTTCCGGGAGCGCCGCTCGACGGAACCGTCCGCACCGTGGAACGATTCGCCGAAAAGCCCGATGCAAAGACAGCGCTCGATCTGATGGCGGAAGGAGCGCTCTGGAACAGCGGACTCTTCGCCTGGACTGCCAGCCGCCTCCTCGCTGAAATCCGTGAGCATACTCCGGAAATCGCCCCCCACCTCATCCGGATCGCCGAAGGCGATGTGGCCGGCTTCTTCAACGCGGTGTCGCCCGTGTCCATCGACGTCGGACTGCTCGAGCGGAGCCGTGCCGTCGCCGTCGTGCCCGGGCATTTCGACTGGGACGACGTGGGAACCTGGGAGGCGCTGACGCGGGTGCGGGCGCGTGACCGGCAGGGCAACGTCGCCGTCGGGCCGGTGGTGCTGCTCGACTCGGCCGATTGTATCGCCTGGAGCGACGGGATCCCGATTGTCATGGGTGACCTGCGCGACGTGATCGTAGTCGTCGCCAACGGCCGGGTGCTCGTCATCCGGCGTTCCCAGGCGGCCGACCTCAAGCACATTCTCGATGCCGTGCCATCCGATATCCGGAATCTCCCCGTATGACCCGGCTCATCTGCCTCGAGCCCTCCGACCCGGGACCCTCGTGGTACCCCTTTACCGGCGCGCGTCCGATTGCGGAGCTTCGTGCCGGCGCCTGGCGCATCCGTGACCGCTGGGCCGGGGTGCTCGGCACCGACGACGCGCTCGTCATGGGACAACACGCGGCGGGATTCCTCGACGTCGATTCCGTGCCGGTTGTCCTTCCTGGGCCGGTCGAAGGTCCCGCTGTGGTCGTGCGCTCCGACTTCGCCCCGGCCGGCCGCACCCTCGACTTCGAGACCGAGCCCCAGCGATTGACCCACGACGGCCGGACCGTGGCGTGGTTCGTCGGCGAGGGAGAGAGCTGGCGGGCGCCGCACGAAGACGGTGACGCACTCGAGATCGACGGGCTTTTTCTCGAAGGAACCTGGGATCTGCTCACCGCGCTCGAACACTTCCTCGCCGGCGATTGCGCCGGGGCGCTGGAGGCGGGTCCCGACGCGATTCCGGACGGCGCGCTGATTCTGGGCGACCCGGCCGATGTCGCCAGTTTCGGCGCTGGAGTAGAGCCGGGCGTCGTGTTCGACGTACGGAAGGGTGTGATCGTCCTGGAGGAAGGGGTCGAAGTGCGTTCGGGCACTCGGCTCGAGGGTCCGCTCTTCGTCGGGCCGCAGACGATCCTGCTGGGCGGGGCCATCCGTCACTCCGCCATCGGCCCACAATGCCGCATTCATGGTGAAGTCGCCAGCAGTATTTTTCTCGGCTACGCCAACAAGAGCCATGACGGTTTCGTGGGCCATAGCGTCATCGGACAGTGGGCCAATTTCGGTGCCGGCACCATCACGTCGAATCTGAAGAACACCTATGGCGAGGTGCGACTCGATCTCCCTGGGGGACGGATCGCAACCGGGCGCACCAACCTCGGCACCTTCCTCGGTGACCACGCCAAGACCGCGATCGGCACGCTCTTTTCCACCGGCAGCGTGGTGGGAGCAGGAGCCAACGTGGTCGGCGCGGCGGTGCCTCGATGGGTGCCGCCCTTCGCCTGGGGTGCCGGGTCCGCGGAGTTTCTCGACGCAGAGGGGTTCATCCGGATCGCGAAGCGGGTGATGCCGCGCCGCCAGGTCGAGGTGACCGAGGTCGTGGAGGCCTCGCTGCGCGCGCTTCACGCGCGGCTGGCCCGATGACCTCGCTCAGCGTGCTGGGCTCGGGCTCCTCGGGCAACGCCTTTGCCCTCGAATCGGATGGAATGGTTCTGCTCATCGACGCCGGGTTCAGCGCACGAGAGATCGCGCGGCGGGCGGCGATCGCGGGAGTGGACCTCACCAGGCTCTGCGGAATTGCTCTGACGCACGAACATGGGGACCACGCGCAGGGCGCGCTCCGGCTCGCCCAATGCCACGATGTCCCGGTGCTGGCATCGGCAGGAACCTGGACGGCCCTGGGCGGACGTCACGGAGTTCGGCACCTGGCACTGCGCTGCACCGGCCGTACCGAGTGCGGACCCTTCACACTCGCCGCCTGTGATCTGCTGCATGATGCCGCGGAGCCGCTCGCGCTCACCATCTCGACCAGCAGCGGAGTGACGGTGGGAGTCGCCTACGATTTCGGACGGGCGACCCAGGCGCTGCGCTATCACTTTCGGGCACTCAACGCGATCGTTCTCGAGGCCAATTACGACGAGGTGATGCTTCGAACCAGCGGCTACCCGGCCTCGGTGCAACAGCGGATCGCCGGAAGCGGAGGCCATTTGTCCAATGGCGCGAGTGCCCTGCTCCTGTCAGAGCTGCATCATCCGGATCTCGCGACGGTCGTGCTCGCTCATCTCAGCCGGCGGTGCAATTCCCCGGAAGCGGCGCGGGCCGCCGTCGAGCCGGTGCTCCGAGCCGCCGGATTCGCGGGACGCCTGGTCGTGGCGACCCAGGACACTCCGGTCGCGCCGTTTCCGCTCACCGAAATGCTCCAGCTCCCGTTCGACGTGTCCGCTGCAATATCAATTGGGTAGTTGAGGTTCGTGCGGTCGAGCCGGAGGGTCAGGCCGGGGGCTCGAGCTCCGGATCGGGAGGGACGGCAATGTTGGCAGGCCTTGGGGTCGCCGGTCCGACGCGTTTGAGTGTGATGGGATCGGGGAGGTCACCGCCGGACAGCGTCAGACGATTGCCCTTCAGCTTGAGCTGGTAAATCTCCCATTCGCCACCGAGTGCGATCATGATCTGGCCCTCCTTGAGACGCCAGCGCACCGTCTCTTTTCCCCAGGAGGCACTCGAATCGGGGCGGATCATGACGGTTTTCGGTCCGTCGGCCTTCACCTTGCCCTTTTCCAGCTGCCACAGTCCCGACAGCGTCGTGCCGCTGGGAACCTGCGCCAGGAGAGGTGTCGCGGCCAGGAGGCCAAAGAGAGCAATGCTGCGCATGGCAGAAATTTAGCCTCGACGCTTGAAGAACTGCACCGCCCGCTCATGCTTCATCGCCGCAGCCCGGCTGGAAAAGGTCCCCAGATTCCGCCGCTTGCCGGTCTTCGGATTCTTCTTCCGGGAATACAGCCGGTACTTTCCCGATGCGAGCTTGCGAATCATGGGCCGGTCTCCTCATGACTGAAGGCTGATTCCTGAAGGCTCCGTTCATTGCGACCACGACGTCGGCGTCCGATCCCAGCGGTGTTCCCGCAGCCGCGCCAGCAAGGAGTCCGACAGCACGCCGGCATCGCTCGCCGCCAGGTTGTCGTCGACATGATGAGGCTTCCGCATTCCCGGAATGACGGTCGCGACGTCCCGATTGGAGAGGATGAATCGCAAAGCCATCCCTGGCATGCTCATCCCGTCCGGAATGAGGGGACGAAGTCGTTCGGCCCGGGCGACACTCTCCTGCAGATTCCTGGGCACAAAATAGGTGTTCCGCCAGTCACCTTCGGGCCACGTCGAATCGAGGGTGAGCGTTCCGGTCAGGGTGCCCTCGTCGAAGGGAACCCGCGCGATCACGGCGATGTCGAGCTCCCGGCAGACCGGAAAGAGCCGGTCCTCCGGTGCCTGATCGAAGATGTTGTAGATCACCTGGACCGCATCGATCGCACCGGAGCGAAGGGCCCGGAGACAATTCTCCGGTTCCCATCGGTTCACGCTGATTCCCGCCGCCCGAATCAATCCCTCCTGCTTGAGCGCTTCCATGGTGCGCCGCCATCTCGGGTCGTCCGCCCACGCGTCGCTCCAGACGTGAAACTGGAGGAGATCGATCGCATCGACCCCAAGATTCGCCAGGCTCTTTTCGGTGAACGTGCGCATGTGGTCCGGCGGATAGGTGTCGTCCAGGCTCGAATCGGACGTGGCGGGCCACTTGAGATTCCGGGGTGGAATCTTGGTCGCGAGGAAGAGGCGCTCGCCCGGATGCGCTCGCGCCAGCTCTCCGAGCAGCCGTTCGCTCCGTCCGTGCCCGTACACCCACGCGGTATCGAAAAAGTTGCACCCGAGCTCGACCGCGCGCTCCAGCGACTGTCTCGAGAGGGTGTCGTCGGAGCCGGTCCATCCGCCCATCCCCCACATGCCGTACCCGACTTCGCTGACCTGCCACCCGGTGCGGCCGAACCGACGGTATCGCATTGCAGGGCTACCTCGTGCTCACCAGCTCGATGGTGAATACCAGAATTGCGTTGGCCGGGAGCGGACCATGCGCCTCCGCACCGTATCCCAGCACCGGGGGGATCACGACCTGCCGTTTTCCCCCCACCCGCATTCCCGTCACCCCCTCGTCGAATCCGGGAACCACCTCGCCGGCGCCGAGCCGGAAGACATACGGCGCGTCGGCGGGGCCATTGGCGTCGAACTGCGTCCCGTCTGGAAGGCTTCCGGCATAATGAATCGCCACCATCTTCCCGGCGCTCACCGGCTCTCCGGTCCCGACGGTCAGATCGCGGATCCAGGCACCGCGGGGTGTCCGCGTCATTGCGCTGGGCTCCACGCCGAGTGACGGGGCAAAGTTCGTGGTGGCGATATCCGGCGCCCCACCGGCCGCCGGCACGGCGGCAGGCGCCGGGCGATCGGAACAGCCTGCCGCTCCGAGGGCCGCCATCATGAGGATGAATCGATGCATCTGTCCCTTGCTCCCATTTCGGTGTTCGTTCTTCGGTGGCAGGTGGGCGCGGTGTACGCTAGTGTGTGCCGGAACATTCTGCCAGGAGATGCCACACATATGAACACCGGGGCCGTCATGTCTCGTGAAGCGGAGCTTCGGCAATTGAATGAGCAGTACGTGAAGGCGTCGCTGGCCGGCGACGTCGAGTGGTATCGCACGCATCTGGCGGAGGAGTTCGTCTGCATCGACTCGGATGGCTTCGTGCTCGAGAAGCCGGCCTTCCTGACCAAGACGGCCAGGGGCTCCGAGCTCGCCGAGTACCGGCTGGACGAGGTCGACGTGCGATTCTACGGTGACGTGGCGCTAGTGCGTGCCACGGGAATCTGGAAGGCGAAGAACGGCGCCCCCGGTGTGAGCCGGTACATCGATGTCTACGCGCGTGAGGGCGAGGAGTGGAAGGCGGTCTCAGCTCAGATCACCCGCCCCGCGCCCTGAGTCGCGGTCTGTTGCCTGTTGCCCGTTGCCTGCTATTGGGCTCGAATCGCCGCGCCCGGGTCGATTCGTGCGGCGCGGAGCGCCGGGATCCAGCAGGCACCGATTCCAACCGCCGCCATGAGCAGCGCAACCGCGCCAAGGGTCACCGGATCATGTGGAGCGACCCCGAAGAGCAGTCCTTGAATCAGCCGCGCGGTGAGCACCGAGCCGACCACGCCCAGGAGAAGGCCAACCGCCAGGAGGACGCCACCCTCCATCAGGACCATGCGCTGCACCCGGCCGCTGTCGGCACCGAGGCTCATGCGGATGCCGATCTCATTAGTGCGGGAGCTGACGGAGAATGCCAGCACCCCGGCGATGCCCACCGCAGCGATGATGACCGCCAGGATTCCGAATGAAGCCACCAGCACCGCGTTGAGACGGCGAGGAGCAACACTCTCGTCCCGGATCTGATCCAGCGTCAGCACTTTCTCGATGGGATCCGTTGGCGCGAGCGCTCGGACGATCCTGGTGGCGGCCGGCACGATGGCGGATGCGTCGCTTCCCGCGCGGATCACGAGTCCGCCGGAAAAGACGACTTCCTGGGCAAACGGCTGAAAGATCACGGGAAGCGGCTCGGCGTCGAGCCCGCCGTCCTTGGTGTCGCCCACCACTCCGATCACCGTGCGCCAGTCGCCCGACACCGGGATGAACTTGAGGACTTCGCCGGTCCACGCCACCCGCCGTCCGATCGGATCCTGGTTCGGGAACAGTTTGTCGGCCAGCGTCTTGTTGATGATCACCACCAGCGGGCTCCCCGCGCGGTCGGTCGTGGAGAACTCTTTGCCTTTGAGGATCGGAATTCCCGCCACGCGGAAGTACTCCGGACTCGCTCTCCGGTTCTCGGCGCGGGGCATCGGCTCGCCAGGCGAGACCGGACGCCCTTCAGCCTTCACCTCGAGCATGAAGCCGGCCGCCCGGAGCGGAATGGTGGAGCCAACCGCCGCATCCGTGACGCCGGGAATCGCACGGATCTCGTCCCGCATCCTCTCGTAGCGCGCCACCATGACGGCGTTGTCCTGTCCGTATCCGCTGGGCGGCACTTCCATCGTGAGCACATTCTCGGTCTTCATACCCGTGTCCACGACCGAGAGCTGGAGCATGGTGCGGGTGAGCAACCCGGCCCCGGTGAGCAGGACAACCGACACGGCAATCTGCGCCACGACGAGTCCGCGCTGCAGCCGCTGCCGCCGGAGATTTCCGGTCGAGCGCTTCCCGCCTCCGGCGAGCCAGGCACCGAGGGCGCTTTCCTTGGCCAGCTTCGGGGCGTAGGACAGCAGGACGGCAACGAAGAGCGCCAGAGTGAGCGTGAATCCGAGCACCACGCCATCCACGCGGATCTCCCCAGCCCGGGGCGAGTAGCGCGCGGCGAAGGAGATCAGCATCCCGACGCCACCGAACGCCACGAGCAGTCCGAGGGCGCCACCCAACAGCGTGAGCACCAGATTCTCCGCCAGCAGGAGCCGTCGCAACCGGGCGGCGCCGGCTCCGAGGGCCGCGCGAACCACCAGCTCGTGCTCCCGGCGAACACTGCGCATCAGCGTGAGGTTGGCGACATTGGCACAGGCAATGACCAGCACGAATGCGGCCGCCCCCATCAGGAGCCACAGGGTGAGCTTGGCCCGCTCGCCCAGGACTTCCTGGAATGGAGTCAGGGTGACCTTGTAGCCGGAGGCCGCGTCGTAGGCCTCCGGAAAGTCGGCGTGGACCTTGGTCGTGATGTCACGGGTTTCCGCGCGCGCCTGCGCCACCGTAGCCCCCGGTGCGAGCCGTGCCACCATTTCGGTCATTCGGTGCGTCCGCCCCGTCACCATCGTGGCGGAGAGGTGATGCTCGCTGTTGACCATGTTCAGGAAGACATCGATCGCCTCGGGAAAACTCGGCGCCGACTGCAACACCCCGACGATCTCCACCGATTGCCCATTGACGAGGACGCGCTTCCCGACGACGCCGCTGTCGCCACCGAAACGCTTGAGCCAGTACTCATGGGTGAGCATCATCACCTTGGCCGCGCCGGTGCCGTCGTCGCCGGCATTGAAGGGGCGGCCGAGCACGGGGGCCAGACCCATCACGCTGAAATAGTTTCCGGTCACCAGCCCGGCGTCGATCCGGACCGCCTCGCCTTCCTGCTGCAGCGTGAATGGACTGGGTGAGTACTCCGCGATGCCCCCGAGCGTCTTCGAGCTGTTCCGGAAATCGAGAATCTCCGGAACCGAGAAGCGCACGTTCTCGCCACCGGGCCCCTGGGCCGACTGGTGGAGGTAGACGAGCCTGTCGCCGTCGCGGTGCGGGAGGGGCTTGAGCATCACCCCACGCACCACGCTGAAGATCGCCGTGTTGGCGCCGATGCCGAGGCCCAGCGTGAGCACCACGGCAATGGTGAAGCCGGGAGCCCGGCGGAGACTTCGAAGGGCGAAGCGGAAGTCGGGGATGAACATGTCGGTTCCTGTCAGGCGAAATCGTTACAGTCGAGGAGCGAGTACTTCCGAAACGGCGATGGCAGTGGCATCGAACTGATCGCGAAGGTCGATGGCGGCCTCGGGTCCGAGCGCCGCGAGAATCCCCTGGTGAGCGCGCTTCCAAAGTGGGAGCGCCTGCTCGATCATGCGCCGGCCGGCCGGGGTGAGCACCGCCATGCGGACCCGGCCATCGACCGGCATCCGAGCCACCCGCACCAGGCCCGCCTTCTCCAGCGGCCGGACGTTCCGCGAGAGGGTCGTCGCATCCATCGCGAGAAACTCGGCCACCTTAGCCATCGTCCTTCCCCGCTCGCCGTTCAGGGCGATGGCGTTGAGCAGGGTGAGTTGGGTGGCCTGGATCCCGAGCGGCCGGAGCGCGTCATCGTACCGGCGCGTCAGAGCGCGGGATATTCGCCGTGCTCGGAAGCAGAGGCATTCTTCCGCCATGTGCCGGGCCGCGGCGGCGTGCGTCGTCATTATACATGTATATGCATGTTTACGTGATCCGGCAAGCGGCGGGCTATACCCGGTTGTGCCGAGTCCAGATCACCATGGCGGCGCACCCATCGGTGTGGTACTCCGCAGGGATCTGAGACGCACCCCGATAAATCTCGATCATCTCGATTCCGGTGGGGCTGATCCGGGCGATCATTTCGGCAACGGCCTTGGGACTCGCGACGCTGCCCCCTTCCGGGTAAATCCGCTGGCCGTCGATCCACACGGTGACATTGTAATCCGGATCCCGCTGACTGCACCGCGCGAAGGAGACCGCCTGGTCCGTGATGACCGGGTGAATGTCCGCGCGTACGCCGGGGATCCCCCTCAGGATTTCGATGGTGTGAAATGCATTTGATCGTTCGATCTGTTCCCGGGAAATGTATGTGCCCACTCCGAGACGCTGTCGCCGAAAAAAGTCGTCGAACTTTGCGGTGCCCGCGTACGCGGCGGGCTTCGCGTAGCGGGCCGTCACCTCGACGTCGGGGAGCCGAAAAGATCCCTGCTGCAGGACGATCTCGCCCCGCCACAGGGTGCTACGAGTGAGATCCACCCGGAGCGCCTGGGCGTTGAACCCCAGCCGTCGAACCAGGACGATTACTTCGCCCCGTGCCGGGATCACAAGGTTGAATCCGCCGTCCGCGCGGGTGAGCACTGAGCGCTTGCCCTGTTGCCAGAGCACTTCGACGTCCTCGATCGGGGTGCCGGTCGGACCGACCACCCGGCCCTCGATGACGGAGCGAGCGGAGCCGGTCTGAGCCGAAGCAGCGGAGGCAGCCGCCAGCCCGATCAGCACCACCACAGCGGCTTTGTCGAGGTCCACCGCGATCCGGCGCCAGTTCCCCTGATTGAACCGCGCCACACTGAGCGCGCAGCGGGTGGCGTGGCCGATCAGAATCGCGACCCAGATGTGGAGCGCCTCGAGTGTCCCGGTCTGCTGAATGGCGTAGCAGATCCCCAGCGGCACGAGCACCTGGGAAACGATCGAGATGTAGAGCGGGCTCCGGGTGTCTCCGGTTCCCTGCAGCCCGCCGGTGTAGGTCAGCGCGACGGCGATAAACACCCCCGAGACACTCAGGATGCGGAGCAGCTGGGTCCCGATCTCCACCACGTTGGGCTCGTCCATGCCGAAGACGGCGAGCAACTGGCGCGGCAACAACAGGAAGAACATACCGACCAGCGCCGCGCCCATCATGCCGATGCGGGCGGCGACATGCACAGCTTCGGTCGCTCGGTCCGGCTTTCCCGCGCCCAGATTCTGGCCGGCCACGGCCGCCGCCGCGCCCATCAGGCCCACCGACGTCCAGGTAATCAGCGAGAACAACTGGGTGTAGGAGACCGCGAAGGCCGCCTGGGCTGCGGCGCTCTGGGCCAGTGAGCCGATGAACGCCAGCATGAAGACCCCGCCAATGTTCATCGCAATGCCCTGAATGCCGGTGGGGAGCCCGAAGCGGAAGAGCGCCCGGATGATGGCCCAGTCGGGACCATATCCGCCTCCATGCGGGAACGAGACGACCCAGCCACCCCGCCAGAACTTGTAGAGGGCATAGGCCGAGACGAGACCGGAGGCGAGCACCGTCCCCATCGCCGAGCCGGTAGTGCCGAAGGCCGGGATCGGGCCGAGACCCGGAATCAGGATGACATTGAACACGATGTTGAGCACCGTCATCGCGATGCCGAGGATCATCGGCGTGCGCGCGTCGCCGGCCGACCGCAGCGCTCCGCCCAGCATATAGAACAGGAGCATCCCGGTGCTGAAGAGGAACATGATCCGGAGGAACGGCAGTGCCTGCGCCTTCACCGCGGGTGCGGCGTTGACCAGGTCGAGCAGCGCGGGCGAGAGGAAGTAGCCGAGCGGCGCCATCACCAGGAGCGACATCCCGAGCGCCGTCAGGAACGCCTGGTACACGGTGCGGTCCACCTTCCCTTCTTCACCGGCCCCGGCAAAGCGGGCGACCAGAACGCTCATTCCCGTGAACAGCGACGTGATGAAGACGATGACGACGATGATGATCTGCCAGGCGACGCCGATGGCGGCGTTGCCGGCGTAGCCGACGAAGTGGCCGACCAGCACATGATCGATGATTCCCTGCAGCCCGCCGATGATGTTCATCAGCATGGTGGGCCATGCGATTTTCCAGACCGCCGAGCGGAGTGGTCCCTCGATGATGGAGCGGTCGTATCGGCCGGGCGTGGCCGGGCTTGGCGCACCGGGCGCCAGCGGGAGATCGAGCTCGGAGGATGCGGTGGCGTCGGTTTCCGTCACGGTCTATCGCCCTCCCCGCCCGACGGAGCCGGGGAGAATCACGAGCATGACGACGAAGAGGAGCAGGAGCAGGGAGAATCCGATCAGGAACCAGCGATCAGGCCGTTTCACGTTGCAGGCTTGAGCTTGGTGGTGGGATTGGTCATGGCGTCGACCGATCGAACGAACACGATGTAGTCGGTCGATACCGGCTCGAGCCCCGCCTGCCGGAGGAGGAGGTTGATCTTTCCGCGATGGTACTGTGCGTGAAGCGATACGTGGAGGAGGAGATCTCCGACCGGGTTCTCGAACGACTTGCCGGCGGTGTTGGTGTACGCGAGGACTTGCGCCAGCGACTCCTCGTTCAACGCATCGAGGTACCGCCGGTAGCCCTCATGCAGCGTCTCCTTCATGGGCCGGAGCTCGGCGAACGTCAGGCTGGGCCACACCGGGAAACGTGATGCGCGATGCGTGAGCCGGGCGAGCCAGACTTCGTCGGCGCCGAGGATGTGGGCGTACTCGCGCACCACCTCGGGAGGCGGCGTCGCAGCTTCGAGCGTCCGGAGCAGCGTCTCATCCGCCCACTCGAGGTGGGCCCACAACTTCCGCAAAGTCGGGAGCATCGACCGCGTCCTAGGGCGAGGTGATGGTGAAGCGGATCAGCACGCCCTCGACAAACTCCGCCGTCACGCGGCGCTCGCGCGAGCGGTAGAGCGAGGTGCTCACGGTGAGGGTGCCTTCGGTCCGCTGGGTGATGGTCTCGGGACGCCCCAGGACAGCATCGACTTCCTCGACAGTCAGTCCTTTGCGCAGTTCCCGGCGGACCGCCTCGCGACCCGGACTGACCACCGCGCCCCCGGTCGCAGCCACATCCGAAAAGTCCACATAGGCGGCGAGCGCCTGCATGATTCCTTCGGGGGTGACTGCCTCGACGGGGACCGCCGGGGAGTAGCGGAGGTTGAATCGGGATCCTCCCTCCAGCCGCCGCTGCCGGATGTTCGCCTCTTTGACCTGCGACGCCTGGACCGCCTCGGTTCGATTGCGGGCGTCCTCCCGCTCCCGGGCCCGCCTCAGGGCATCGAGCTCCTCCCTCAGTTTCCGAGCCTGTGCCGGATCGGTCGTTTTGGGGATGTCGCGCTCCAGGTTCCTTTCCCGGACACTCTTGCCGGCGACCGGAACCGACACGTGGGAGCTGGCGTCATCGCCGAATGTTCCGTATCCCCCGCCACCGAGCTGGAACTCGATCAGGTCGTCCTTGACCTTCACCTTGGTGACCAGCACTTCTTCGCCGCGCCGGATCGCCGTTCCGAATCGCTTGAGACGGCTGGCGTGCCTCGGGAAGTCGATCGGCTGAGCACGACCGGGGTAGACGTCGACGCCTTCCGACGTCCCCGGCATTTCGAGTTTGATCCGGACGCTCGAACCTTCGAAAAAGGCGCGGAGCTGTTCCTCCGACTGGGAGAAGGCGGGTTGGGCGGTGAGCACGAGCAGACAGGCAACGAGGGAAGTGCGCATGGTTCGCTCATTTCGAAAATCGGACCCGGAATGATGCCGGGCCTGGAAGTTACCATTCTCACATACTCTTTTGCTGGTGGCCGCGAAGCCTGTCAAGGGAGGGGAAATTCGACGTGCACTCCGACGACGAACGCAGCACTCCAGTGGCGGGTGATGCCGAGCGGCTGGCTGGAAACGACCGCGAAATTCTGAAAGGTGTCCAGGCGCCGGGCCTTGGTAAACCGGAACGCATCGAGCTCCCCTTGATCCACAAGCGAACCAACGGGGCGCTGATCAGGGCGGCGCCCATTTCCACGAGACCATAGGGAACGTTGCGGCCTTCCCGCCACGCGACTCCACCGCCCGCACCGATGCGGAATCGTCTTGCGCGGTCGCGGCGACCGTTCCCCGCCCCGACAGCATCGAGACCGTGGCGCGCGGCCCGAAGCCGGTGGAATGCACATGGTCGTAGCAGTCACTCGAAACCTCATCGCCGGCGTCCAGTATGTGGGAGAGGCCGGCCCCGAGAGTGGCCTTCTGGCTCCAGACTCTCATGGGAAAAAGGGCTACGAGTATCGAAAGGAGCAGCGCGCTCCGGATCATTGACTTTCGGTCTTTCTTCGGGTATCGTGACGGCGCCGCCAGATAGGAGCCGGCATGCCCATCCCGGATCTCGAAACTAAGCTCGCCATCCTCATGTCCCTCGCGATCGACGACCGCGACGGCCGGCCTCCCCCGCCCAGGGTCAGGAATTCCATGGGTGCGGGCGCTCTCGGTCCCCTCAACATCCGGGATCTGCGCACGGGGCCGAGCCGGCGCTTCAAGCTGCTCCGGGTCCTCATGACCAACTCGTGCAGCTTCAATTGCCATTACTGCCCGATGCGGCGGGATCGCGAGCTCCCTCGCACTCTCGTCAAGCCGGAGGAGCTGGTCCGCCTCTTCCTCGGCGCGCTGGAGCGAGGGTGGTGTCAGGGCCTCTTCATCACGACCGGGATCCCCGGCAGGCCCGCGCATGTCACCGACGAGCTGATCAAGACACTCGAGCTGCTGCGGCTCCGGCACCGCTTCGCGGGATACATCCACGTCAAGCTGGTGCCCGGCGCGGATGAGGCGCAAATCGAGCGCCTGACCATGCTGGCCAGCCGGGTATCGCTGAACTTCGAGGCGGCCTGCGGTGCCACGCTCGCGCCGATCGCGCCCGACAAAAACTGGGCGACCACTCGGGGCAATTTCGAACAGGTGCGGGGACTGGTGGTGCGGGAAAGGGAGGCGCGCGCGGCGGGGCGCCCCACCGATCCTCTCCATCCTGGCGGGGCGTCCGGCGTGACCCTGCAATTCGTGGTGGGTGCCACTCCCGACACCGATCGCACCCTGATCGGCACTGTCGCAGGCTTGCGGAAAGGCGGTGGCGTTCATCACCCGCACTTCAGCGCGTTTCGCCCGATAGCCCGCACACCAATGGAAAGTCTTCCCGCCGCGCCGGCGCTTCGGGAGCATCGGCTCTACCAGGCCGCGCACCTCCTGACCGACTACGGATTTGCGGCCGAGGAAGTCGTGTACGAGTCGAGCGGCAATCTGCCTCTCGCCCTGGATCCCAAGGCGTCCTGGGCGCTCGCGCACCCGGAGCGCTTCCCGGTGGAGGTGTTCACCGCACCGTATGAGGAGCTGGTCCGCGTCCCCGGCATCGGGCCCGGAAGCGCACGGCGAATCGCTGCGGAGCGGCGCTCCCAGGCCTTCCGCGGACTCTCCGACCTCAGAAAACTCGGCGTCGTCACGACGCGTGCGGCGGGCTTCCTCACCCTCCGGGGCCGCCGTCTCGGAACCGCGCGATGGGCCCAGCAGCTCGGCTTCTGGGCTCCGGAGGACGAGGTGGGGACGTATCACCTGACGTATGAAGTGAGCCCCGGCACGTTTCGGTGAAAGGCGCGAAGACGCGAAGGCGCGAGGCGGCGCAGACACGGGGCCGCAAGGGCGATGTGGTGGTTTGCTTAGATTATATCCCTTCTCGCGCAGGAGCCGCACCACGAGCCCTCGAGCGTCGGGCGTCATCGAAGTCCGCATTCGGGAGTTGAGTCAGCTTTTCAATTCCCTCGACCCTTCTCCATTTTTCGAAAAGGACATCGACCCCAAGGCCGAAGAGTACATCGTCGACAGTTTCAGGGAGCTGAATCCGGGAACATCCGCCGAGCTCGTTGTTCACCTGGACCAGCCGCCCCGGCCCGAAGAAGAGAAAGCCGTCGGCGATTCCATTCGCGAGCACTTTGCCCGCCAGGCGTTGCGCCTGCAGCGACAGCTGCGACAGTTGCTGCGCCGCGGGTTCGTAAGTCTCGGCATCGGCCTGGGATTCCTGGCGATCGTGCTCGTGGTCTCGGAAGGAATTGCCGAGATGGTCGGTGAGAGTCCCCTGGCGCTGCTGTTTCAGCAGAGCCTGCTGATTGTCGGCTGGGTCGCGATGTGGAGACCGCTGGAAATCTTCCTGTACGACTGGTGGCCGATCGTGGGCGAGAAGCGCGTGCATGCCCGGTTGAGCGGGATTCAAGTGCGCATCGCGGCATCCCTGTCCCGAAGGTAGGCGGCAATCTCGGCGTACTCCCTGCTCCGGTCACCTCGCACGGATGTCAGGTAATACTCGGCCCAGCCGAGTGGCGTGGCGTTTTCGCCCTTGTCGCGCGCCCGGAGCCCCGCCCCGGCCTCGACCAGCACGCGCACGGCTTCGACCGAGCCGGAGCATACGGCGTGGTGCAGCGGGGTCGCGTGGGCGTACAGATCCTTGCTCGGGCTGTTCACATCGACCCCGAGTTCGATCATTCTCCTGAGCGCTTCGGCCTTGCCGTTGAGCGCGGCGAGGACAAATGCGGATTGCCGTTCCCTCGTGCTCGCGGCCTGGGCGAGACGGGTGACGTCTTCCCATCGTCCGAGCAGTAATGCCGGTCCCAGAGTCAGCGAGGCGCCGCGCTGGAGGAGATGCTCCGCAGCGGCGGCGTGACGATTGACCAAGGCGTCGTCCGGGCAACCCTCGGGCGAGGCACCGGCGTCTGTCAGCACGTCAATCAGTCCGATCTGGACGCCGCACTCCGCCGCGACCCCTGACCATGCCACCAGCCGGAGGGTGTAGTCGAGCTGCGCCTGGAGGGTCTTCACCTTCCCGCGCACCGCCGCCCCGATGATGGCACGGGTCACCTCGGCAATGTTTCCGGGCAACCGGTCATTGCGGACCGGATCCTCCGCCACGAACCAGAGCAGATACGGCTTCCGGAAGAAACCCTCGAGCGCGCCGCCGACCTTGTCCCGCAGCCACGCGCCGGGCGCCTTGAGCCGCTCGCGCACCAGCTCGGGATGCTCGGCAAGGAGGCGCTCCAGCGTGCCCACGTCACCGGCATCGATCGCGGTCACGGCGTCGCGAAAGAGGGTGTCGAGCACGGGACGGCTGTTCACTGCGGCGCCAAGGCGAAGTGAAGACCCCGGTCCGCACGAAGCGCACGCTCGTACACGAGCGCGGCCGCCGCGACATCCTGCAGCGCGGTGCCGGTGCTGTCGAAGACAAAGACCTCGTCTGGAGACACGCGCCCCGGCCGCTGGCCGGTAATGACCTGCCCGAGTGTCCCGTGGACATCGGACCGGGAAAGGAGGCCCGCGGCAATCGCGTGGTGCAGCTCGCCTATCGTGGCCGCCTGCTCGAGGCTGTCGACGACCACTCGGCTGTGCTGGAGTACGGCCGGCTCCAGCTCCTGCTTCGTGGGGCTGTCCGCGCCGACAGCGGCAATGAACAGTCCCGGATGGAGGAGAGCCGCCGGAAACACCGGCCGGTGTGCGGGGGTGCATGTGACGCAGATTTCGCTGGCGGAGACCGCCGAGGCCAGGTCGCTGGTCGGGGTGACGGACAGGCCGAGCTCCCGCGTCATCTCGTCCGCAAAGGCGCCGGCGCGCGCAGGATCCAGATCCAGGGCG